>Ga0302278_10002676_pt1 | contig 20332 bp, 19 predicted proteins | sample III_Bog_N3_2_FD_194543 | JGI IMG/M metagenome (GOLD analysis project Ga0302278, IMG submission 194543) | Peat permafrost microbial communities from Stordalen Mire near Abisko, Sweden - III_Bog_N3_2 | ecosystem: Environmental > Terrestrial > Soil > Wetlands > Peat | place: Sweden: Abisko...
CTCAACTTTGATCGGCGGATCGGGTTTAAGCGATATTCTATGAGAGTCCTGTAAACGAGCCGGACACCTCAGGTCTCGCTTCCGCAGGCTGGCATTCTCTCACACCGAACATTGCAAAAATGGTATACTTGTTCTATGGCATGGTCGGTCGGATTCCTCGAAGAGGAGACGAAGGATGCGCTCGACGACCTGCCTCTCGCCAAATGAATACCAAGTTCATCCCCGTCGAAGAATCGTTCAAGCAGTGGAAGAAGGATCCCAAATACGTTGCGGCCTATGACGCGCTGGAGGCCGAATTCGCCCTTGCCTCGGCCATGATCAAGGCGCGCGCAGACGCGGATATGACTCAGGAGCAAGTCGCTGAGGCCATGGGGACGACGCAGGCCGTTGTCGCCCGCCTCGAAAGCGGCAAGGTTCTCCCATCGACTCGTACCTTGGAACGCTTCGCCAAAGCCACGCGCACCCGTTTGCGCATCAGCTTCGCCAGCGATCAATTGAGCCGCGAAGCCACCCGCCAATACCGGTTGCCGGTTGCCGGATGCTCGAAGTAAGGACGCCCCAGCGAGAGCAGGAGGACGCCATGCCACCCGCGAAGAAGAGCCAGATTCCAGCCGACAAGCTTGAGTTATACGAGAAGCTCATCGCAACTAACCCAGAGATAGAACGCAAAGGCGACGTCCACCCCTACACATCGGTGAATGGCCACATGTTTACCTATCTCGATCAGACGGGAAGGCTGGGTGTCCTGTTCCCTCGCGAAAAGGCGGAAGCGTTCCACACGCGGAGTTGATTCGTTCGATTGTCGCTGGGGCAATACCGCTTTACGATTTCCCTAACCGAAGCGGCGAAATCCGGTCTAAGCGCAAGGAGGACACCCATGAATCCAAGGGTCGGTATTGCCTTTGTTTGGGTTGCTCTGGCCTCCGCGGCACAGGCCGGGGCCACTACACTTCCGGACGCCTGCGGTAAGGACGAATTGAGATTCAACGTCACAACGGAAAAGGATCAACCGACGCCGGGAGCGCCATCGGCTGGGAAGGCGCAAATCATCCTGGTGGAAAACATGGACACTCCCCTTTATCGATTTTGGCTCCGCCGTCCCACAATCCGTATCGGCGTGGATGGAGCATGGGTGGGCGCCAACCACGGAGACTCCTATTTCACGCTGGCCGTCGATCCGGGCGAGCATCATCTCTGCGGGGACTGGCAGTCGGGCTCAAGGAGCTTGAAGCAGAAGGCGGGTCTGGGTTCCTTTACGGCCAAGCCGGGCAAAGTGTACTACTACCAGGCAAAGGTAGGGTTGAGAGAGATCAGCAGAGATTTGACGGAACGCTCGCTGGAACTAGCGCCGCTGGACGAGGACAACGGCAAGTACCGGGTCAAGATTTCTCAGGTGAGTACAGCAACTCCGCACTCATAGGGCTTGAGCCTGCGGCTCTGAAAGCCTTTGACCATGATGGCTGCGGTTTCCCTCAACTCTGGAAAAGACCTCAAGACCCCGCCAAAAACGCAGCGTCGCGAAGATGTGGGTAATTGCAAGATCCTGTCGCCTGGTCCCGAGCATGATGGAGTTTACGGAGGTTTCCTATTTCATTTCATGCCGTGAAAGGATTAATTCCATCCGCTCTCTGAGCAGGCTAGCCAGCGTTCTCGGTCAGTTCAGCCCGGTGGGCGCGGGGGGCGTCGTTCTGGTGCCGCGCTGCGCCCGGCATGTTCGAAACCTGAAAATCCAAAAAATCCGGCTCAACCCCTAATCCGCTGACGCCCGAATGCCGATAGTAGACCTGCGAGTTCGGAAAAAGGGGAGCAGTCCAACCTTGAAAACAGTCGTCAGGGAAGCTGCCGGCGGGGCGCGCGGCGGGCGGGGGATGGGAATATGAGTGCGGAGCAACGGAAGTACCCTCGTGTTGAGTGCTCCGGAACCGCGAATGTGAAGCTGGTCGCGGATGAGTCACCGCTGCATGCGGACATTGTGAATCTAAGCGCGGGTGGATGCCTGCTGGTGTTGAAGGAGCCGCTCCCCCTATCGCAAGACACGATTGTGGAATTGACCTTCAAGGTGGATAACCTGGATGAGTTTCAAACTCCGGGGCAAGTAATAGCGAAGCGTTCGGACACCGCGATCGGCTTTCAATTTCCACGGCTAAGCGACACTTTGCGAGGGCGGCTTGAGCAGCTGATCAGCCAACTGATCGAGTGCCTTCCAACCAGGAGCTCGCTGGCCGAATACGAGGAGAAGCGGCGTCACTACCGGCTCGGATGCACAGGTCCAGCCGCTGTCCAGGTTGCGGCCAGTGAGCCGTTTCTGCCAGCCACCATTGTGGATTTGAGTGCGGGAGGATGCCGGATGGTATTGCGGCAGCCGCAACTGCTGAGGAAAGACACGCTGGTGGAACTTACTTTCAACATTCACCACCTTTCGTTTCGTGTGCGTGGCCAGGTGAGAGCGGTTCGATCGGACTCGACGATAGGCTTTCAGTTTCCAGCGTTGAGTGAGAGGGTTCGAAAGGAACTGGATGACTTGATGAAGGAACTGGTAGCGGACATTCGCAAGCGTCAGGCCAAGCGCACTGCAATGTCGCTTAAGATGCGCTGCTGAGGCCGCGATTGAGCGGGTAACGCTCCCTTAGCGGGCTAGCCGGCTTTTTCGGTTAGCTCGGCCCAGCGGGCGTAGAGGGCGTCGTTCTGGTGCTGCGCGGAGTCTAGTTCCAGAAGGGCTTGCTGGAGGAGCGTTGCGTTGGTCGCTACTTCGGGATGCTCCACGCGGTCGCGGGCATCGGCAAGGCGCGCATCGGACTCTTCTACGCGCTGCTCAATGGCGGCGAACTCGCGGGCTTCGAGATAGGAGAGCTTCTTTTTGCTTCCGGATGCAGAAGGAGACTCGGCGCCGGTGCGCTGGGTGGCGCTTGAGCCGTCGGGCTTGAGAGCGGCTTTACGCTGGTCCGGTGCGTCCGGGTCGGCCTCGCCCATTTCGTCGAGCCAGTCTTCCCACTGGGCGTAGTCGGCGAAACGGCCGATGTGGCCGCGGCCGTCGAGTCCCAGGACGGTGGACGAGACGCGGTTGAGCAGATACCGGTCGTGAGTTACCAGGACGAGCGCGCCGGGAAAGTCGAGGAGATTCTCTTCCAGGATTTCGAGTGTGGGGATGTCGAGGTCGTTGGTTGGCTCGTCGAGGAGGAGCACGTCGGCGGGTTCGAGCATGAGCTTGGCGATGAGCACGCGCGCGCGCTCGCCACCGGAGAGGTTGCGGACGGGCTGATTGAGCTGTTCGCCGGTGAACAGGAAGCGGGAGGCCCAACTGGCTACGTGGACAGTGCGTCCCTGGTAGACGATGCCGTCGCCTTCCGGGGCAAGAGCGCGGCGGAGGGTGAGGCCCTCGTCGAGCTCGCGCAACTGGCTGAAGTAGACCATGCGCAGGGCGTCGGCGCGTCGGATGGAGCCCTGGGCGGGGTCGATTTCGCCGAGGAGGAGGCGGAGGAAGGTGGTTTTGCCGCTGCCGTTGGGGCCGACCAGGCCGACCTTCATTCCGGCGGTGAGGATGAAGTTGAGGCCGGTGAACAGACGACGGGGTGGAAGCACGGTGCCGGGTTCATCCGGGGCGGGGCTGGCTGGGACGTTGCAGGCTACGGCGGAGAACTCGACCAGGCGTTTGGTTTTGCGCTGGCTGGCTTCAAAGTCGATCCCTACCGAACTGACCGAGGTGCGCGAGTCCATGGCTGCCAGTTGGCCGATCATCTCGTTGGCGGTATCGATGCGCGCCTTGGACTTGGTGGTGCGTGCTTTGGGACCGCGGCGGAGCCATTCGATCTCAGTCTTGACGCGGTTGCGGAGGCTGTCCTGCTGCTTGCTTTGCGACTCGAGATAGAGCTGTTTTTCTTCAAGAAAGTGGCTGAAGTTGCCCTTGACGCGCAAAAGGCCGTCGGCAAAGACGCGATTGAGCTCGACGATCTGGCTGCAGGTGGCCTCGAGAAAGTAGCGGTCGTGGCTTACGGTGACGGCGGCAAACTGGGAGGCGCGGAGCAGCTCTTCGAGCCACTCAATGCCAGCCAGGTCGAGGTGGTTGGTGGGCTCGTCGAGCAGCATCACCTCCGGCTCGATGACCATGGCTTCGGTAATGGCCAGGCGCTTTCGCCAGCCACCGGAGAGCGCGGCGGCCTCGGCGTTAAGGTCGGCAAAACCGGCGCGGCCGGTTAGCTCGCGGAGTCGGCCTTCGCGCTCGGATTCATTGACGTGCGCGGCGGCCAGCGCGGCTTCAAGGACCTGGCGAACAGTGAGGCCGGGCGCGAAGCGAGAGTCCTGCGGCACGTAGGCGGCGCGGGCGCGCTTGCGCACTGCCAGCTCGCCAGAGTCGGGCTCGACCTGGCCGGCCAGCAGCGCCAGCAGCGTGGACTTGCCCGCGCCGTTGGGACCGATGAGGCCGATGCGGTCGCCGTCTTCGACGGTGAGGGAAATTTCGCGGAACAAAGGCCTGGCGCCGAATTGTTTGGTGACGGATTGTGCGTTGAGAATTGGAGGCATCTACCTCAAGAGTACTTTGTCGCGCCTCGAGTCCGGAGGGGGAAGGGATTTGCCACGAAGACTGGGGAAATTCGCGGGCCTGGATGAAGAACGGAGGGATGTAACCAGAAAGGGGCATCGCCGGATTCCACATTAGGTGTATCGCGTGATACAACAGTGGAAACCCATACTAACAACGAGGAAGGATGGTTTCTTGACCACTATTACGCTTTATAAGCCCAATGGTGACCCGATAACGTACGCCGATCCCACTAACGTGAAGGTGGAGAGCGGGGTTTTGACGTTTTATTGGACCAAGGAAATTTCGGGTCGAGCGCAGAAGATTGTTACCACAGTGCCTTTCCTTATTCAGCACGATATTGCAGGGATGTGACCGCGCGGGATTGGCGGCAGTGAAAGGATTCCCCCGGTCCTTCCCGTTCTTATGGCACCATTATCGATAATTCTCGCTTTTCTAAAGAAGTGTTGACAGGCCGTTTGCCGGCGCGATCCTCTGGCTTGGTCGCGAGGCCATAAAATAAAGCCATGCTGGACTATGAAATCTCTCCTGAGGAAGCCTCGGCGCTGGCGGCCGCGGGCGATGTAAAGCTGATCGATGTTCGGGAGCCGTGGGAGTTTGCAACGGCGCGGATTGATGGCAGCGTGGCAATGCCCATGGGCGATGTGCCGTCGCGGGCGCATGCGGAACTCGATCCCGACGAACGGCTGGTGGTTCTGTGCCACCACGGCATGCGGTCGATGAACGTGACGGTGTGGCTGCGCAACCAGGGATACGAGCAGGCGCAGTCGCTGCGTGGAGGGATTGACGCTTGGTCGGCGGAGGTGGATCCCAAGGTGGGGCGGTATTAGCGGGGCGACTGTGTGAACCGGACGTCTCCCAGGTCTCAAACACGAGACCCTTCGGCAAGCTCAGGGCAGGCTCTGGGGCACCCATAGTTTGCGACAACACACCAAGCAGACGGCCTATACTCTCCTTTGGCGCAATTCCATCGAAGGAGTAGTCCAATGTCATCATCCGCTGTTACATACGCCCACCAGAACCACGCCCGTTTTCTGCATGAATTGAAGGCCCTGTTGAGGATTCCGTCGGTTTCGACGCTTCCGGAGCATAAGGGCGATTGCCACTTTGCCGCGGAGGTGCTGGCCGCGGAACTGATGCGCATTGGGATGGAAAACGTGCGGTTGATCGAGACCGAGGGGCATCCGCTGGTTTATGCCGACTGGCTGCATGCGGAGGGCAAGCCGACCGCGCTGTGCTATGGACACTACGACGTGCAGCCGCCCGACCCGCTGGACGAATGGGTGTCGCCGCCGTTTGAGCCAGAGGAACGCAACGGCAATCTTTATGCTCGCGGCGCGGTGGACGACAAGGGCCAGATGTATATGCACGTGAAGGCCCTGGAGAGTCTGCTGGCGACCGGTGGAGGGCTGCCGCTGAATGTGCGCGTGCTGCTGGAGGGCGAGGAAGAGGTGGGCGGCGAGGGCATTGCAAATTACGTGGCCACGAAACCCGCGGACCTGAAAGCGGACTTTGCGCTGATCTCCGATACTGAGCTTTTTGCGCCGGGGCTGCCGACACTTTGCGTGGGCTTGCGGGGCATGATCTATACCGAGCTTGAGGTTCGAGGAGCGAAGACCGATCTGCACTCCGGCATGTACGGCGGCGCCGCGCCGAACCCGTTCTTCGCCATTGCACAGATTCTGGCTGGCCTGAAGAGCCCGAAGGGACACATTCTGATCCCCGGTTTCTACGACGATGTTGTTCCGCCCAGCCCGGAAGAACTGGCCGCCTGGCGGAGCCTGCCGTTCGACGAGGAGGAGTACCGCATCCACGAAGTGGGCGCGAAGCAGTTGGTGGGCGAGCACGGCTACAGCGTGTTGGAGCGTACCTGGGCACGGCCCACGCTGGAAGTACACGGAATTCCCGGAGGGTTCATAGGGGCGGGCGCGAAGACGGTGATCCCGGCCAAGGCTACAGCCAAGGTCTCCATGCGGCTGGTTCCGGACATGACCCCGGCCAAGGCGTTTGCCCTTTACAAGAGCTATGTGGAGCAGATTGCGCCAGCGGGAGTGGATGTGCAGGTGCGGTTGATTCACTCCGGCGACGCAGCGCTGATTCCTGTCGACAACCCGTATATCCGGGCGGCTACCAAGGCGCTGCACGAGGTTTGGGGAAGGGACACGGTCTTCATCCGCTCCGGCGGGTCGATTCCGATTGTGGGAGACTTTGCGCGCCATCTGGGTTTGCCCAGCGTGATGATGGGCTTCGGGCTGCCCGACGATAATTTGCATGCGCCGAACGAGAAATTTTGCTTGAAGAACTTCGAGCTGGGGATCGAGTCGGTGATTCGGTTTCTGGAGGAAGCTGGGAGTTGACCCTGCCAGTCGGTGAACCCGCCGCTGCCGGCTTTGTCCTGGCCGGTGGGCAGTCGAGCCGGATGGGCGAGGACAAGGCGCTGGTGCGGTTTGCGGGGCGGCCGCTGGTGGAGATTGCGCTCGAAGTTTTGCGCGGGGCCGGATTGGATGTATTTATCGCTGGGGCGCGGTCATCGCTTGCGGGCTTTGCGCCCGTCGTTGAGGATTCCGAATCCGGGCTGGGGCCTCTGAGTGGGATATTGGCCGCGCTTGAGTCTACGGATCGACGCCGGGCGGTTTTTCTCCCCGTCGATCTTCCTCTGTTGCCCGCCTCCCTGGTGCGGTACATGCTTCATTACGCGCAGATTACCGGGCGGGCGGTCACTGTCGCCTCGGTGAACGGTTTTGCGCAGAGTTTTCCCGCTGTGGTGGACCGGGCAGCGTTGCCGCTGCTGCGGAGCGAACTGGAAGGCGGCCGAGGGGGGTGCTTTGCGGGGTTCGAGGCAGCCTGCACCGCGCTGGGTGAACCTATGAACGTCCTGGGGGTCGAGCCTCTGGTGCAGTGCGGGCAGGTGAGGCACCCGGACGCGTTGCCGCCGGCACTATGGTTTCTGAATGTGAATTCGCCGGCGGATCTTCAGCGGGCGGAAGCACGGCGGCCTGCGCCGATCGCGTAAAGTGACAAGTATGGAGATGGAAGACCGCCCGACCGAACCCGAGATTTCGATGGAGCTGATCCGCGACCTTGGCCTCGGCGGAGGCGGCGGAGGCGTGGGCGGCGGACGAGTCCGCGCGGAAGAGTCTCCGGACGCGGATTCGCAGCCGATTATCTCGTTCAACCACGTCTCCATGTGGTTCGGCGAGAAAAAGATTCTGGACGACGTGAGTTTCACCGTGAAGCGCGGGCAGACGCTGTGCATATTGGGCAGGAGCGGGGTAGGGAAGTCGGTGGCGCTGCGAATTCTGATGGGTTTTCTGCATCCGCAGGTTGGCTCAATCCGCGTGGAGGGCGAGGAGATCAACGGCCTCACCGAGGAGGGGCTGCGCGCGATTCGCAAGCGCGTGACCATGGTCTTCCAGAACGGTGCGCTGTTCGATTCGCTGAGCGTGCGCGAGAACGTCGCTTTTCCATTGCGGGAGAATGGCGGGCTGACCGAGGACCAGATACAGCAAATTGTGGATCGGTTGATTGGGATGGTGGGCGCCGAGGACGTGGCGGACGCGTTTCCGGCGAGCCTCTCCACCGGGCGCAAGCGCGCCGTGGCTATTGCCCGCGCGCTGGCCGCGCAACCCGAGGTGGTGCTCTACGACGAGCCAACCACCATGGTCGATCCCATCATTGCGCGAAGGCTGGGAGACCTGATTCAGCGGCTGAAAAGGCAGCTCGGGTTCACCAGCATCGTGGTGACGCACGATATGCGGTTTGCCGAGCGCCTTGCCGATGTGGTGCTTTTCCTGGATCAGGGTCGTGGGCACTTTTTCCCACGCCTCAAGGATTTTCTGGCATCGTCGGACCCCGTTATCCAGCAATTTCTGGCATTAGATGCCTACATATTACCTTCGGAATGAGGGATTTATCATCTAGTAACGGGTAACATTTACGATTTTTCTTGCCATAGCCCGGCAATTGGGGAGATGCTGTGAGAGTCGGGTTGCCCTTTGGGTCTGGAAGCGAAGATGAGGGGAAGGGCAAGCCGAGCGCCAGCGTGAAAAGCGAGGCACTGTTTGTTATCATCTGTTTGAGGTCATAGGTTTTTCCCAAAAAGCACGTTCTTGAATGGTCCCGGTTACCGCATTCAGCATTCATAGCTTAGGCCGATTCCGATCACGGCCGATGAAGTCCGCCGTCAGCCGATGACGACACGCTCAAGTTTCTCAGTTGGGCGGCTGCGGCGAAACTGTAAGGCAAAATGAGAACACTGTCGCGGCACGACCGTGGCAGACACGTTCCAAAAAACAAGCAACGGGGCTGGTTGCAATATGCAAGAGCAACCAATGATCAAAAGAGCTCATCAAAGGATTTAGAATCAGCGCCCCGCTGCAAGTCGTTTCTTGTCTCCTTGTTTCGTTTCCTTGCATGGTTCCTTAGTGGGAAAACCGCCCTCCCACTACCCCCGAAGTGTCTCAAAAATTTTTGAGGTCTGCGGAACGTATATGGCGACATCGGATTTCTGGCAAAGAGTCTCAGCTTCCGTAGCTCCCGCGCCTGAATGGGTGGGGAGTGCGACAGCAAATTCGACGCGTAGCGGACGTGGCACGGCCAAACTGTGGATGATCCTGGATTTACTCACAATCTCCGGATCGGCGGTGCTGGCCACGCTTTACGATTTGCATACCGGGCCGGTTGCCGGCGCAAGGGGCTTTTGGCGGGGCACGCTCATTCATGGCCGTTCGATGGGCATCCTGCTGGCCCTGTTATGCGGATTTGCCGTTTCGCTTATTTTCACGAGCCGACGGCTGCATTTATATACCCCAACGCGCCTGACGAGCTTTCTGCACGAGCAGCGCCTCAGCGTCCAGGCTTGCCTCACCTCCGGGCTGTTGCTTACCGGCACACTCTATCTGGTTCATGCGGCGGATATCCCGCGCAGGATCGTGCTGATTACGCTGGGATTGGTGATTGTTGCGCTAAGCTTGCGCCGATTTGTTTACCGCATGTTGATTTACCGTCGATTCGAGCGCGGCGTAGGAACGCGCAACGTGCTGATTCTGGGCACCGGTCCGGAGGCGCATGCGCTTCGCCACCACCTGGAGAGCATCCGGCATCTCGGCTATACATTCAAGGGATTCATTGAGTCTCCCGGTTCAAGCTCCGGGTTTACATCCACCTCCGGCGACGTTGTGGGCACCATCGACACGCTCTTCCAGCACGCGCGCAAGCAATTTGTGGACGAAATATTCTTCACCAGCCCCTGCGAGCGGGGAGTTGTGCAGGACGTGCTTGACCAGGCCCGGGTCCACGGCGTGGATCTGCGCGTGGTTCCCGATATGTACGACGGTCTGGCGTGGAACAGTCCCATCGAATACATCGGCCAGTTTCCGACCATTCCATTGCACCGGGGCAGTGTGCCCGAGATCGGCCTGGTGTTCAAGCGAGTACTCGATATTCTGCTCTCAAGCCTGATTCTGACGATTATTTCGCCGGTGCTGTTGGCGGTGGCCATCGCGGTCAAGCTGGATTCGCACGGCCCGGTCTTCTATTTCTCAGAACGCATCGGCAAAAAGGGCCGTGTGTTCCGCTGCGTCAAGTTCCGCACCATGGTCCGCGACGCCGAAAAGCGCCGCGCGGACGTGATGCATATGAATGAGCGCGACGGAGTGCTGTTCAAGATATCGAACGATCCCCGGATCACGAAGGTGGGACGCTTCCTGCGCAAGTACTCGATTGACGAATTGCCACAGTTCATTAACGTATTTCGCGGGGATATGAGCATCGTCGGTCCCCGGCCACCCATCGCTTCCGAAGTGCGTCAGTACAAGCTCAGCCATCTGCGCCGCCTGGACGTGACCCCAGGGATCACCGGTCTTTGGCAAGTGCAGGCGCGGCAGGATCCCTCGTTCGACAACTATGTTTCGCTCGATGTGACCTACATCGAAAACTGGAGCATATGGCTCGACCTGAAGATCATTGCGCGCACCATCGGCGTGGTGCTTGCGGGAACGGGAAGCTAGAGGCAGGGAATTACTGCATGAACGAATCCGTGAGTTTTCGCAATCTACAACTGCCTTCTGCAAACCGTAAAGGCCAGGAGGGGTTGACCCTGGTTGAGCTTCTCATCGGGATCGCGATTTTCGTGCTGGTTTGCTTCGGGGCCGGTGCAGCATGGCACGCAATTCAGAACGCAAACGCGACATTTAATTTTACCTGGACGACGGCTCCGCCGGCTATTCCGCCCGCCCCTGGAACCGGCACATTTGTCTATCACGTAACCAGGCAACTCGACAAGATAAGTCCAGTGGAGAATTACGCTGGACGCAGTGTGAAGTTCGATCTGGCCGTCTCGCAGAAAGCCGGCACCATCGTCTCCTGCAACGGCGTTGCGCTCTCGCCCCAGCCGGCCACCACATGCACGGCGGACTCCGATGCAGGCGGGAACATCACCCTGGTCGTGAGTCTGGAAAAGGACGGCGTGGCCACGTTGACACCCACCGATATCAAGTCCGGCAAGTCCGATCCGCCGCAATCGTTTTCCGCACCCTGAAACCGGTCCTGAAGCCCAGCTTATTTTCGGCCATTTACGGCACAAGTGAATTCGTGCCCTTTCAAGAACGGTCCTTGCAATCGCGGTTTCTGGGCTCGTTCCGGGTCCGCCCTCCACCTGTCCACTTCCTCACTCATTCACTTCTTCACTTTTTAATGCCCTCCATCGGCAATCCCGGAAATGCCATAAACTAGAAATGTGAAGATCGCGCTGGCTCAGATCAACCCAACTGTGGGAGATTTCACCGGAAATCTTGAGAAGATTGTTGCGGCCAGCCGGAAGGCAGCGGCGCAGGGCGCGCGAGTTACGGTGTTCTCGGAACTGGCAATCTGCGGGTATCCGCCGGCCGATTTTCTTGAGAAGCCAAGCTTTCTGGCTCGCTGCCGCTCGGCTGTGGAGGAACTGGCCGAGGCCACGCGCGAGCTGCAAACCGCTGTTCTGGCCGGCGTGGCTTTACCGGCGGAGGGTGAGACAGGCAAGCCCGCCGTGAATGCCGCGGTTCTGCTGGACGGCGGCCGCGTGCTGCTGGAACAGCACAAGCGCCTGCTGCCGTTTTACGATGTGTTCGACGAGCAGCGCTACTTTTCCGCTTCCCGGCCTCAGCAGGTGGTGGAACTCGATGGCGTACGTCTGGCCATCACCATCTGCGAGGACGCCTGGAACGATAAGAACTTCTGGCCGCGCCGCCTTTACAAAATCGATCCGATGGAAGAGTTGATGCGGCAGCAGCCGGACGTACACATCAATCTCTCCTCGTCGCCTTTCTGGCACGGCAAGCGGGAGATTCGCCGCAAGATGCTGGCCGCGATTGCCCGGCGAGATGGCGTGCCGGTTTTGATGTCGAATCAGGTCGGCGGCAACGACAGCCTGATCTTCGACGGCTCCTCGCTGGCCTTCAACGCGCGTGGCGAATTGATTGCACAGGCTGCCTCGTTCGAAGAGGACCTGATGGTGGTCGATCCGTTCGATGCGCCTGTTCTACGCGCAACGGCAGAGGAAGATATTGACCTCTTGTTGGCTCGTATTGGGCTACAGGACCTGAATTTGGCGAATTTGAAGGGGGAAGACGGTGACACCGCAGCCGCCTACCGCGCGCTGGTGTTGGGCACGCGCGATTATGTGCGGAAGTGCGGCTTCAAGAAAGCACTGATCGCCATAAGCGGCGGCATCGATTCGGCATTGGTGGCGGCCATCGCGAAAGATGCATTGGGCGCCGAAAACGTGCTGGGCATTGGAATGCCGAGTCCCTACTCCTCCGCCGGCTCGATCAGCGACAGCCGCCAGTTGGCCGCCAATCTCGGGATCAAGTTTGAGGAGATCGGCATAAGCGGGCTGTTTGACGAATATCTCCGTGCCTTGGAACCGATGTTTGCCGGACTGAAGACCGACACCACGGAGGAGAATATCCAGTCACGCATACGCGGCTGCCTGCTGATGGCGCTGTCAAACAAGTTTTCGGCGCTGGTGCTGACCACCGGCAACAAGTCGGAGATGGCGGTGGGTTACTGTACGCTCTATGGCGATATGGTTGGGGCACTGGCGGTGATCGGCGACCTGGTGAAGACGCGGGTGTACGCGGTGTGCCGCTGGCTGAATCGCGACCATGAGGTGATTCCGGAGGCGATTCTTGAGAAGGCGCCCTCGGCGGAACTGCGTCCGGACCAGAAGGATACCGACTCGCTGCCGCCCTACGAGGTTCTGGATCCGATATTGGAAGCTTACGTGGAGCGCTACGAGACGCCTGAGCACATAGCCGAAGCACACGGATTTCCCCTCGAACTCGTCCAACAGGTTGTGCGCCTGGTGGAGCGTTCCGAGTACAAGCGCCAGCAGGCCGCCCCGGTGCTGAAGGTGACCTCAAAGTCGTTTGGCATGGGGCGCAGATTTCCCATCGCCGTCAAAGTGCAGGTATAAGCTAGAACGTGGGAGTTTTCCCGCCAAACAAGGAGAATCCGATTGATCCGTCTGTCCGCCCGTTTTGCCAGTTTTGCAGCGCTGGCTCTCATTTCCGTGCCCGCTTTGAATGTTTTTGGCCAGCAGCAGGTTCCTCCGGCGCCCGCTGAGGAGCCATCCGCGCCCGCGCCGTCTGCCGCGCCGGTATTCCCCAAGCCCGACCCGGATAACTTTACAGCCGCATCTCCCACCAAGGAGACGGTGAACGCATTTTTGCAGGCAAGCTGGGGCTTCGACGAGAACAGAATCTGGCAGGTGCAGGCGATTTGGAAGACCCCTGTGGAAGGCATCAGCAAGGTGGTGATTCTTGTAGGCGACAAGACCGGCAAGCAGAAGCCGCAGCCTGTCGGCTTTTTTGCGCTCGCCGACGGCAAGCACATTATCGCCAGCGACGAGGTCATTCCATTCGGCGACCATCCGTATGCGGATTATCGCGCGCAGGTGGTGCAGAGGGCCGACGGTCCGTATGTGGGATCGGCCATGAAGGACCTGGAGATTGTGGAGTTTGCCGATTTTCAGTGCCCGCATTGCAAGGAAGCGCAGCCGAACATGGACAAACTGGCAGTGGATTTTCCCAAGGCGCGCATTGTCTTCCAGTTCTATCCTTTGGAGAAGATTCATCCCGAGGCAAAGACCGCGGCCTCCTACGGTTACTGTGTGGCGAAGCAGGGCGGCAGCACTGCTTTCTTTCAGTTTTCGGGAGCGGTGTTTGACGGACAGGACGGGTTGAACACATCCGATGGCGCCATTTTGACTCTGAACAGTGCGGTGGTGAAGGCCGGCCTGGACCCGGCGAAGATTGCGGCCTGCGCCGCGACGCCGGCAACCTCAGCCGCGGTGGAAGCGTCGGTAAAGCTGGCCACGGATCTGGATATCAATATGACTCCCATGCTGATGATCAACGGACGCACGGTTTCAGCGAACGCTCCTTACGACACGCTGAAGAAGATTGTCGAGTTCCAGGAGAAGCTGGACGGCGTGACACCGTAGGTTGTGGGCGCGGCTATGTCGAGCGGGAACGTCAATTGCAGGCCAGCATCAATGCCCGGTCGCGCTTTTTTCAATCCGCAGCATCGGCGAGTGGCCGCCGGCCTGGGTTCCTCGAATGACGTGCGGCGTAATGACCACAAGCAGCGAGGAGTAGTTCTTCTGGGTGTCTTTGTCGGTGACGTTGTTCATGCCGGGAATCTCGCTGAGTCCCGGCACTCCGCTGATGGCGCGGCTCTCCTGCTTGCTGAGGTCGCTGAGCAGAACCACGGCCTCTCCCTGCCTCATGGTGACTACGCCGGTGTAGGTCTGGTTGTCGAGGATGGGATTGCCATTCAGGGACGAGCCGGAGAGCGCATCGATCTTCATGTCGATGGTCAGCGCCACATCGTTGTTGCGCATCACCTTCGGAGTGGCCTTGAGGGTGATGCCTAAATCCTGATACTCCACTTGAGGAACGTTGGGCACGCTGCTGCTCAACGACGAGAGCAACGACCCCAGGGCACTGGAGCTTCCCGCGCCGGTCAACCCAGGAATGTTTGGAATTTTGCCTGACAGACCCGAGAAGGATGAGGTCTGGATGGGATAACGGGTGCCCAGGCGCATGGTGCTGGCCTCGCCGTCTCCCAGGCGCAACTCCATCTGATCCAGTTCGCGCGAGTCGGAAGAGTTGAGGTTGAAGTTTGCCGACATGGAGCCCGGAGCGAGCGCGGATTGCGTTATGCCGCCGCCAAACAAGGCGATGCCGTTGGAGAAGATCGAGTTCGAGACCTGTCCGGAGGCCAGCAGAATGCCCAGGATCGCAAGCGTGTCGCCTGGCGCGGCCAGCCCGGAAGAGATGATCTGCTGCACCAGGCTCTGGTTGGCATTCAGGATGCTCTGTTCCTCGGCATAGACGTTGAACGCCGTTACCTGCTGCGGCGGCTGGATACCGGTATTGCGGGAACTGGTGTGCGCAATCTGAATGAGGCGCACTTCGAGCAGCACCTGGCTGTGCCCGTCCACCAGCCCCCGGATCGTGGAGTTGAAGGCGGCAAGCGTCCTGGCAGGCGCGCGAATGGTGATGGTTCCCGCGGACGGCTGCACCACCGATTGCTGTACATCGAAGAGATTCTTGGCCAGCGTGCCTATGTCAGTGAGCTCGGTGGAGCTTAACCCAGGCAGGTAGACCGTCTCCAGATCCTGGCGAACGAACTGCTGACGATTCTCGGTGGTGTCGCGGGCTACAAGAACGCGGTGTGTGTCCAGCGGGACGTAGAAAGACTTGGTTAACTGACCAATAACTCTGGTGGCCTCTTCAAAGCTGGCGTCATCCATGTCCAGCCGGGTTTGCAGGGTGTGCACGCTCTCGTCGATGATGGCCTCAAGCCCGTAAGCCTTGAAGACCTGCTGGATGACCTGGCGCTGGTCGGTGCGCACGTGAAAGCTATGTGGGCCGCGAGTGGGAGCAAGCGCAACAGGTTCGCCGATGGAGCCTTCGTCCTGGTCGTAAATGGGCTTTGGCTGCACGAGCAGGGCATCGTCGCCCAGTTCGTAAATGTGCTGCGTGACCTGGATGTTATTGGGGTCGAGTTCGAGAGCATGGGCCAGAGCCTGGCGCGCGGAACTTGCATCGCCGCGGAGCCGGGCTTTGGCCGCAGCTTCAATGAGCGCCGTGACGGCGTGACTGCGGGCCAGGTTGACTGATAAGCCGTAGTTGGCATTGGAGGGGTCAAGCGCGGCCGCCTGTTGAAAGGCTTTCATCGCCTCTTCAAATTCTTCGGCCTCGAACTGCTTTGTGGCTGCGAGGAACAGCTTTGCGGCACGGCGACGGTCCTTGCCGCTGGGCAGGCTGGATGGATTGGCGTCGATGGCTGGCGTTACAGACGGCGCAGCGGTCTGGGCCGACGATTGCTCGGCTTGCGTTGGCTGGACCGGAAGGACAGAATTCGGGGATTGCGCATGACAGACGCCAAAGAGAATCGGCAACAGAAGCGCTGCGGCAAACAGGTTCGGCGGGCGATTGGTCCCGCGGGCTGTCGGGTGTTTGGATTCGCTTGAGGAACGCCGGCTCGAATGCGGTGGAGGCGGTTTCACGGCGTGGTCCGGGTCAGCGCGAGAAGGTCGGCCAGCGACGAGGCGCAGACCTCAGGCTGATGCTTGAGCAACTCGTCGAAGCTGTAGTTGCCCGTGGCCACGGCGATGACGGAGAGGAAGTTGGCGCGCGCGGCTTGAATGTCGTTCGGCGTGTCGCCTACAACACAGATGCTGGCTCCTTTGCCGGCCAGCTCCCTGGCTTTATTGGCCGCCTGGCCGATCAGTTCCGCGCGGATGGGGAAGTGGTCGCTGAAGCCGCCGAAACGGAACCACTCCCTCAAGCCGGCCTGCTCAACCTTGATCCAGCCGATCATTTCCAGGTTGCCGGTGGCCACGCCCAGCAGGGCACCGCGATGCGCCAGGTGGTTCAGAACCTGCTCCACTCCCGGCATGCGCACCAGGTCCATCTCATTCCGTCGTTCGGCAACCGTGTTGCGCATCGCTTCCAGGATGGCTTCGATGCGGTCTTCAAGGACTCTGGGGGGAATTCCGGCCTGATTGCAGGCCTCGCGCAGGATGGCCGTATCGGTGCTGCCATGAAGCAGAATGCCTGCCAGCGTGACTTCAAAGCCGGTAACCCGCTGCACACTGGAAGCGAACGAGTCGACGTGGATGCGGTCGCGGCTGCGCAACAGGGTGCCATCGATGTCGAACAGATAGGCGTCCTGGGCATCCCAGGCAAAGCCCTGCTCAATGGCGACCCGCGCTTCGTTGGTAGGTAAAGTTGTCAGCATCGCTCGATTGGAATCATCAGCCTTGGCGGAACTTCTGGCGACCCGCGCTGAATACAGGACGTTCGCTGCGCACCGGACGCTTGAGTCCCGCGCGCACTTCTGCAAGATCCAGGTCCAGATCCGCCATGATGCGGCTCAGCGTGTTGCGATGGATTCCCAACTCATCGGCCGCCTTGCACTGGTTTCCCCGATGCGCCGCCAGGACTTCGCGCAGAAATTGCCGCTTGAAATCCCGCACGGCGTCTTCATATCGAATGCCGCTGGAATGCATTTGCGTCACCAGGCTGTCCAGTTCTCGTCTCACGTTCACCTCTTGCTGCTTTATTAGCTTGACCTGTTTCCATTGGGGGACCGCAAGGGCCCGAAATCACGAACCGCTTTCTTTGGGATGCAGCCACTGGGGCGTCTCATGTTCCAGCGACTTGAGGCCCTCGCGGACGCGGTGCGCCAATTCTTCGGGACTGATGTGCGTGCTGAGGTGACAGGCCCCGAAAAACATCTTGGGAAGTTTAGCATCCTCCAGCCAGTGCGCTTCTGGAAAAAAAGCGACGATGGCGAGAATGCCCAGCGTAACCAGAATCACGCCCTGAAAGAACCCGAAGATGGCCCCCGCAAGTCCATCGAGACAGCCCAATCCCAATAACCGGAACGCCTTTGCCAGAATGGCCCCGATCAAGCTGGCCACCGCCATTACCAGCAGCGCGATGAGCAGAAAGGCAATGGTGTCGGCTATTGCCTTGACGCGAACCAAGGGTATGAAAAGAGGCGAGAAGCGGCCGTAATTCCATGCCGCGACCGACAGGCCAAGCACCAGCCCGCCCAGCGAGAAGGCCGAACGGAAGAATCCCTCGGCCGCCCCGGTTATCACGGCTACCGCCATGATGATCACGATCCCCAAATCTACCCATGCCATGCTATGCACCGCGTGTACCCTTAAAGATTGAGATGCCGTCCGGTCAAGCGGCGGAAGGCTTCAAGATACTTCTCTTGCGTGCGCTCCGCTACTTCTTCCGGAAGACCGGGCGCGGGCGCCTGCTTGTTCCAATGGATTGACTCAAGATAATCGCGAACAAACTGTTTGTCGAAGGATGGCTGAGCGCCGCCGGGCTTCCAGGCCGACCGTTCCCAAAAGCGCGAAGAGTCCGGTGTCAGAACTTCATCTGCAAGGATAATCCCTTCCGAGGTTTTACCAAACTCAAATTTTGTGTCGGCCAGAATGAGGCCGCGGGACTCCGCATGTTCGGCGGCCCGGTTGTAGAGGGCCAGCGTCAGCCGCTTCAGTTCCGCCGCATCGGACTCGCCCAGCAGCGCCTCGGTGGCGGCAAAGGAGATGTTCTCATCGTGCGCGCCGTCCTGGCTCTTGGTGGCGGGTGTAAATAGCGGCTCGGGCAGGCGCGATCCATCGAGCAGGCCGGCAGGGAGCGCAATGCCGCAGACAGTTCCGGTTTTTTGATACTCCTTCCAGCCGGAGCCGGCCAGGTAGCCGCGGGCCACGCACTCCACGGGAAACATGGCTGCCCGCTTCACCAGCATGGACCGGCCTTCCAACTGGTCGCGATAGGGTTCGAGCGCGGCAGGGAAGTTGGCGGCATCGGTCTCGATCAGGTGGTTGGGCACAAGATTATTGAGCAGATCGAACCAGAAGAGCGAAATCTGAGTGAGGATTTTCCCTTTGCCGGGAATGCCGGTGGCGAGGACGTGATCGAAGGCGGAGATCCGGTCTGTGGCCACCATCAGCAGCGCGTCGTCGACCGCATAGAGGTCGCGGACCTTGCCCCTGCCCAGCAGAGGAATCGAGCCAAGATTGGTTGTCAGGAGAGCTGTCAATGGAAGACTTTCCTAGGCGGGAACTGAATCTCCGATTCTCGGACGCGGGGCGGGGTTTGTCAATGAGCGGCGCGTAAGGATGGTGGATTGTGTGGGCTGAATGCCGCCGGATTTGCGGAATGATCCAGCCGAGGTTGAACAAAACGGCTAGCTCTTCAAAACGGCATCGTCCTTTGCGGCAGCCAATTCGATTGCCTCGACCATTGCCGTGTAGGGGCGGATGTTCAAGCTGAAGGTGCTGAGCAGGAAGCTGAAGAGGATGATCTCGATGCCCAGTGAAATAGCCACCGAGGATGGAAGAACGATTCTGGCAATGTGCTCGGTGTCCAGATTGCCGAATGCGTGCCGCTTCCATTCCCAGACTGCATAAAAGGCGGCGATCAGGCCGGCTGCGCCAATCGCCGCGCCGGCAACAAGACCGCGTTCAAGAGTGATTTGTCCACCGATGCGCCGGTCCCCGGAGGTCTTTGGGTAGAGGCCCTCCTGGATGGCATAGGCGCGCGAGAGCAGCGAAAAAAGAATGGCCTGAAAGCCGGCAACCACAAAGGTGCTGCAATAAAAAAGTGTGTCCAGGCCCAACCGAACCCGGTTGAGCTGAATGGGCCGCCCAAGTATGAGAGAGCCGACGATGAGGCCGGTGAGCATCATGGCGAAGCCCGGATACAGGAAGAGCCAGTTGGGGCTGAACAACAGCATGAAACGGAGATGTCTCCAGCCGTCGCGGTAAGGAAGCAGGTGCGGAGGGCGGGAGCGGCCATCGGGACTCAGGATGGTGGGAACCTCGGTGACCTTCATTCCCATGAGCCTGGCTTTTATCACCATTTCCGAGGCGAACTCCATGCCGGTGGTTCTCAGGTCCATGGCCACAAAGGCGCTCTTGGAAAAGCCGCGGATTCCGCAGTGGAAATCCCCCGCCTCCGCCTGGAAAAGCACCTTGCCGACGGTGGAGAGGACCGGATTGCCGATGTAGCGGTTTTTCCACGGCATGGCGCCTTGCCTTATGCCGCCCTTGAAGCGGTTGCCCATCACCAGGTCATGGCCTTCGCGGAGTTTCTCTAGAAAGCCATCGAGGTTGCTGAAGTCATAACTGTCGTCGGAGTCGCCCATGATGCAATAGCGCCCACGCGCGGCGGTTATTGCTCCATACAGAGCCGCGCCGTAGCCGCGAATGGGGATCGCTATCACGCGGGCGCCAAGCTCGGCCGCTATGCGCTGCGATCCGTCGGTCGAGCCGTTGTCGCCAATCACAATTTCGCCGCGCACACCGGACCGCCGCAGATAACTTTGCGCTTTCCGGATGCAGGAAGCGAGAGTCTCCGCCTCGTTCAGACAGGGCATGACGATTGTCAATTCCACGGCCGATTCGGCTCCATTCGCGGGATTGGATGGTAACGGCACTTGCGGGGGACCTCGCTGGAATCAATCATAGCCGCTGCCAGACGATGGCTTCCATGCGCACACGGGCCACGCACAATAATTCGGCGTGAGTGTATCGAATTGACCGTTGGGTGGGGTGGGAAGAGTGATTCAATTTGAGACGTGTACGCGTGTGGAAAAAAATGATCGACCTGTGTGACAGCCGTCACGGAACGCTCCGGCAACATGGGAGAAACTTCAGTTGTCAACATGGTTCAGAGGGTGAGCAAGAACAACCCTCTTAGAGCCGGGCGACACGAGGCA
>Ga0302278_10002677_pt1 | contig 20332 bp, 13 predicted proteins | sample III_Bog_N3_2_FD_194543 | JGI IMG/M metagenome (GOLD analysis project Ga0302278, IMG submission 194543) | Peat permafrost microbial communities from Stordalen Mire near Abisko, Sweden - III_Bog_N3_2 | ecosystem: Environmental > Terrestrial > Soil > Wetlands > Peat | place: Sweden: Abisko...
ATCTGGCGGTGGCGGTGATGGACGTCAATCACTTCAAGAGCGTCAACGACCACTTTGGTCACAACCAGGGTGATCTGGTGCTCAAAGATGTGGCCAAATGCGTCCAAGACATTATCCGCGACGGCGATCTGCCCGTGCGTCTGGGCGGCGAGGAATTCGCCATCTTCGTCTCGGGCGCGGGAGCCGAGCGGGTAGAGGGTCTGGCCGAACGCCTGCGCGCCGCCATCGAGCGGCTGGATTTCTCGGACAGCATGAAGGGCCGCAGCATCACCGCCAGCCTAGGCACCGCCATCAGGATCAAGCACGAGAGCCTGCTTCAGTTCATCGCCCGCGCCGACAAGGCCCTCTATCAGGCGAAATCCGCCGGGCGAAATCGGGTTGTGTCCTCCACACCTATCGAGTGAACCCCCCGCTTGCTCGTCGGCAAGAAATTCAACTATAGTCATATCCGGGCCAGGGGTTATGTACAGATGGACTGCCACGCGCAGATGCCTATAGCCATGACCAAAGTCACCCTCCGATGAAGATCTTCGTCGTCGACGACAACGAGACCAACCTGATCCTCTTCACTCAACTGGCCCGATCCCTGGGCCAGGAACTTGAAGTCGAAGGCTTTCTCGATCCCCGTCAGGCCCTGGTCGCCTGTGCTGCGTCCATGCCCGATCTGGTGCTGGTGGACTACATGATGCCGGACATGGACGGCCATGAGTACATCGCCGCCATGCGCGCCATGCCCGGCGCCAAGGAGGTGCCCATCATCATGGTCACCGCCGCCGACGAGCGCCATGTCCGCCACAAGGCCCTGGACCTGGGCGCCACCGACTTCATCGCCAAGCCCGTCGATCCCAACGAGGTCAAGGCCCGGCTGCGCAATCTGCTGGCCCTGCGCCGCAGCCATCTGCGCCTGCAGGACCGCAACCTCTGGCTGGGACAGGAAGTCCGCAAGGCCACCCAAGCCCTGATCGACCGCGAGCAGGAGCTGATTCTGCGTCTGGCCAAGGCCGCTGAATTCCGCGACCCCGAAACCGGCGGTCATATCCAGCGCATGGCCCATTATTCCGAACTGATCGCCGCCAACATGGGCCTGAGCGAGGAACAGCGGGAGCTGATCCTGCAGGCCGCTCCCATGCATTACGTGGGCAAAATGGGCATCCCCGACGGCATTTTGCTGAAACCCGGCAAGCTGGACAAGGACGAGTTCCGGGTGATGAAACAGCATCCCGAAATCGGCCATACCATCTTGAAGGGCAGCAACTCCACCCTGATCCAAGTGGCCGCCGAAATCGCCCTGACCCACCACGAGAAATGGAACGGCGAAGGCTACCCCAAGGGGCTGGCCGGCGAGGCGATCCCCCTGTTCGGTCGCATCGTCGCCGTCGCCGATGTCTTCGACGCCCTGACCAGCACCCGCCCCTACAAGCGGGCCTGGAGCATGGATCAGGCCGTGAGCTTCATCAGCGACAACTCGGGCAGCCATTTCGATCCAGCCTGCGTCAATGCCTTCCTGGCCGACTGGGGCGCCGTGCAGGCCATCCGCGACCGCTTCCAGGACCCGGACCAGACCGACGATCCCTCCATCGACCTTTGATTAGAAAGACCAAGAGCATGCGCATCGCCCAGCATTCCTGGACCGCCTCCTCGGGTTGGATGGGCACGGCCCTGGACCATCCCGATCAGGTCCAGCTGGTTCTCTATTTCGCCGCCACCGAGGTGACCGGGGCGGCAAGCCCCGAAATCGCCCTGAAGGCCCTTTATCCCCAGGCCCGCATCCTGGGCTGCACCACCGGCGGCGAGATTTTCGGCACCGAGGTCTTGGACGACAGCGTCTCGGCGGTGGCCCTGCATCTGGAAAAGAGCCGCATCCAGGTGGCCCAGGCCGACATCTCGGCCCCCGAACAATCCCTGACGGTCGGCAAGGCCTTGGCCAGCGCCCTGCCCGCCAAGGGATTGCGCGGCGTCTTCGTTCTGGCCGACGGCATGCTGACCAACGGCAGCGCCCTGATCGCCGGACTGCGCCGGGTCCTGCCGGAAAGCGTTACTCTGACCGGCGGATTGGCCGGAGACGGAGCCTTGTTCCGCCGCACCCTGGTCGGGCTGGACGAGCCGGCCCGCAGCGGCGTTGCCGCCGTCATCGGCTTTTACGGCGAGAGCCTGACCTTCGCCTGTGGCAGCGTCGGCGGCTGGGAGCGTTTCGGGCCGGAACGGCTCATCACCCGCTCTGCCGACAACAAGCTCTTCGAACTGGACGGCAAGCCGGCCCTGGACCTTTACAAGCGCTACCTGGGCGAGGAAGCCGCCAATCTGCCCAGCAGCGCCCTGTTCTTCCCCCTGACCATCCGCCCGGCCCATGACGAGACCAGCGCCGTGGTCCGCACCATCGTCGGCATCGAGGAAGACACGCAAGGCCTGGTCTTCGCCGGCGACATTCCCCAGGGCCATATCGCCCAGCTGATGCGCGGCAATTTCGACGATCTGATCGATGGCGCCGGACAGGCTGGCGAAGCCGCCGTCGGTGATGGCGGCACCCGCTTGGCTCTGCTGGTCAGCTGCATCGGCCGCAAGCTTTTGCTGGGCCAAAGCAGCTGCGAGGAAGTCGAAGAAGTCGCCGGACGCCTGGGCCCCGACGCCGTGTTGACCGGCTTCTACTCCTATGGCGAGATCGCGCCCCACGGTTTTACCGGACGCTGTGAATTGCACAACCAGACCATGACGGTCACCACTATTGGCGAGAAATGATGCATAAGCTTCTGGAACGCCAGCTGCGCAAGGCCGCCCAGGCGAACGGCGGCAAGACGCCTGATCTGGAGAGCCTGCTCGCCCTGGTGGATCAGACCTATTGCGACCACGACCGCGAGCGCCGCCTGAGCAATCAGGCCGCCACCCTGATGGAAGAGGAACTGCGCCAGGCCAATCACGAGGCCAAGCTGGTGGCCGAGCGTCATCTTCAGGCCATCCTCGACACCGCCGGCGAGGGCGTGGTCATCGCCGACCGCCAGGGCCGCATCATCGACGTCAACCGCGCCCTGCTGACCATCTTCGGCTATGACCGCCAAGAGCTGATCGGCCAAAGCATCGCCATGCTGACGACCTCGGCCGATACTCCCGACCACGATGGCCATATGGAGCGCTACAACCGCACCGGCGAGGCGAAGCGCATCGGCAGCAGCCGCGAAGAGACGGCGCGGCGCAAGAATGGCGAGGAATTCCCCATCGAACTGGCGGTGGGTGATTTGGCGTCGGCCGGAGTACCGCAATTCGTCGGCATCGTCCGCGATATCTCGGAACGCAAGAAGGCCCAGGAGCAAGTCAGCCGATCGGAGCAAATGTTCCGCGACTTCGCCCAATCCACCTCGGACTGGTTCTGGGAGACCGACAGCGATCACCGCTTCGTCCGCTTCACCGGCTATTCCCCCACCCTGGATTCCCTGCTGGAACAAGGGCTGGTGGGCAAATCCCGGTTGGAGCTGATGGCCCAATCCGCCACCCCGGCGGATCTCATCGAGCGCCATAAGGCGACCTTGGACGCCCATCTGCCCTTCCGCGACTTCACCTATTACACCCTGGTGGGCGACACCAAGAAGCGCTTCCTCAATGTCAGCGGCAAGCCGCTGTTCGACGCCAAGGGAACGTTCCTGGGCTATCGCGGCTCGGCCAGCGACGTCACCGAACAAGAGGCCGCCCGCGAGCGCCTGTCCGCCGTCGAGGCCCAACTGCTGGCCGCCATCTCCAGCATCTCGGAAGGCTTCGTCCTCTATGACTCCGCCAACCGGCTGGTGGTCAGCAACGAACGCTATGGCGCCCTGTTCCCGCAAAACATCGGCTTCGCCGCCCCGGGCACCAGCTTCGAAGAGGTCATCCGCGAAGGCCTGCGCCGCAATGTCTATGCCCTGGGCTCCGACGGCCCACAGGCTTGGCTGGAGCGCCGCCTGACCCATCACCGCAACGCCGAGGGCCAGCCCTTTTTGCAGGAAATGGCCGACGGACGCTGGATCCGCTCCACCGAATATCCCACCCGCGACGGCGGCGTGGTAGGCATCCATAGCGACATCACCCAGGCCGTCGGCCTGGAGCAAGCCTTACGCAACGCCAAGGAGCAGGCCGAGGCCGCCAACCGCGCCAAGTCGGAATTTCTGGCGACCATGAGCCATGAAATCCGCACGCCGATGAATGGCATCATCGGCATGACCGGCCTGCTGCTCGACACGCCCATGAACGACGAGCAGCGCTATTTCGCCAATACGGTCCGCGTCTCGGCCGAGGCTTTGCTCTCTATCATCAACGACATCCTCGACATCTCGAAGATGGAGGCCGGCAAGATCGAGTTCGAGGAAAATGCCTTCGACCTGCCGACCTTGCTTGAAGGCGTGGTCGATATTCTGTCACCCCGGGTCAAGGCCCGTGACATCGACTTGACCTGCTTCGTCGCCCCCGAAGCCAGCGGCTATTATGTCGGTGACGCCGGACGGCTGCGGCAAGTGCTGCTGAATCTGGCCGGCAACGCCGTGAAATTCACCGAACATGGCTCGGTCAGCATCCAGTGCCAGTGCCTGTCGGAAGCCGGTGACAAACGCTCCTTGCGCTTCTCGATCAACGATACCGGCATCGGCATTCCCGAATGGGCCAAGCCGCAGCTGTTCGCCATGTTCAGCCAGGCCGACAGCTCCACCCGGCGACGCTTCGGCGGCACCGGGCTAGGGTTGGCCATCTCGAAGCGCATCGTCGAGCTGATGGGCGGCGGCATCGGCTTCGAGAGCCATGAGGGCAAGGGCAGCCAGTTCTGGTTCGACATCCCCCTGACCCGTTCGCCCGACCATGCGGTTCCCCAGGCCCTGCCCTCGCTGCTGGGCCTGCGCATCCTGGTGGTGGATGATATCGCCGTGAACCGCGATGTCTTTCGCCGTCAGCTGGAGATGGTCGGCGGCAGCGTCGAGGACGTGGACAGCGCCCCCGCCGGGCTGATGCGCATCCGCAGCGCCATGGCCGAGGGCAAGCCCTTCGATCTGGTCCTGCTGGATCACCAACTGCCGGGCATGAGCGGCCTTGATCTGGCGGCCATTCTGCGAGCCGATCCCCAGATGTCCGGCCTGAAGCTGGTCATGGCCACCTCGGCCCATCTGACCGACGTCAAGGACCAGGCCAAGCGCATCGGCATCGACGTCATCATGGCCAAACCGGTGCAGCAAAGCCGTCTGGTGGAATGCCTGCAGACCATCTCGGGCCGCCTGGACAATGCCGCCTCCGAGCAGCAGAGCCTGCCCATGGAAGAGGCGGCTCCGGCCCTGCCGCTGCGCATTCTGGTGGCCGAGGACAACGCCATCAACCAACAGGTCGCCGTGGGGCTGCTGGCCCGCCTGGGCCATCGCGCCGATGTGGCCAATGATGGCGCCGAAGCCGTGGAGATGATCCAGCGGGGCGACTACGACCTGATCTTGATGGATATGCAAATGCCGGTGATGGACGGCATCGCCGCCACCGAAGCCATTCGCTCGCTGGAAGGCGACGTTGCCCTGATCCCCATCATCGCCATGACCGCCAACGCCATGCAATCCGACCGCGAACGCTGCCTGGACGCCGGCATGGACGACTATGTGCCCAAGCCCATCGACCGCCGGCGCTTAGGCTCCCTGCTCAACCGTTGGGCCGAACGTCTGGCCAGGAAGCGCAGCCACTGCGAACCCCGGGCGCAAGAAGCCGCAGCATCCGAGCCCGCCCCCAAAGTGCAACTGCCGCTGATCGACCAGGAAACCTATGACGAGCTGCTGGAATCCTTGGGCAAGGAGGCGGTGCGATCCTTGCTGAACTCCTTCCGCAAGAGCGCGCCCAGCCAGATGGCCGGGGTGCTGACGGCGCTTAAGGATGACAGCCCGCAGGAAGCCGCCCGCATTGTCCATTCTCTGCGCGGCGCCGCCAGCAATCTGGGCTTCATGCGCCTGGATGTCTGCCTGAAGCAGTTGGAACCCGCCTGCAAGGACAACAGCGAACAAGCCGTCCCTTTGGCGGAAGAGGCCATCGAATTACTGAAAGCATCCCTGGCGGAAATTACGTAAGCAAATGCCCCAGTAACGACCGCAGCCGCGCTGGTTTCAGCGGTTTGTTCAGCAGATGGCCGCCGATGGCCTTGACCTCGGCCAGGACTTCGTCGGAACGATCAGCGGTCAGGAAGACAGCGGGCATCTCGCAGCCCAACCGCTGGCGTATTTCCACCACGGCCTGAACCCCGGTACGGTCATTGTCCAGGTGATAGTCGGCCACCACCACCTGAGGCGGACCCACTTCGGCGGCGGCCAGACGATCCAATGCCTGACCAACCCCCGAGGCGGTCAGCACCCGGCAGCGCCAGCCCTCCAGCAGGGCCTGCATACCTTCCCGTTCGGCGGCGTCGTTCTCCACCACCAGCAGCCACGATCCCGCCAGCTTGTCGGCACCGTCGGGCAGGCCCAAAGAGACCTTGGCGGCGCTCTGACGTTCGCGGGCTTTGCCCTGATCGCCAAGGGGCAGCACCACCCCGAACATGGAGCCCTCGCCCAAGGCCGAGCGTACCTGTATCTCGTGACCCAGACGCCGGGCAATGCGCTGGACGATGGCCAGTCCCAGCCCGATGCCGCCGTCGCGGCCATGGCCGTCCTGGGCCAGGCGACGGAATTCCTCGAAGACCTCGGTCAATTTGTCCTCAGGAATGCCGATGCCGCTGTCCCAGACCTGCACCGCCACCCCATGAGGCGTGCGGCGGCAGCCCATCAGAATGCGGCCCTTGGGCGTATAGCGCATGGCGTTGCTGAGGAAGTTGCGCAAGATGCGCCGCACCAGCAAAGGATCGGAACGCACCGCCACCCCGCATTTGACCCAGCGCAGGTCGAGCCCGCGAGCCGCCGCCTGGGGCAAGGTCTCCTTGGCCAGATTGGCCATCATGTCGTCGAGCATGAAGTCGGCCAGCTGCGGCACCTGAGAGCCGGAATCCAGCTTGGAGATATCAAGCAACGCCGTGAGCAATTCCTCGACCGACTCCAGGGCCCGGCCCACATTCTCCACATAGCCGCGATTGCGCCCAACGATACGGGTCTCGCTCAAGGCCTGGGTGAAGATGCGGGCGGCATTCAGGGGCTGCAGCAGATCATGGCTGGCGGCGGCGATGAACTTGGTCTTGCTCATATTGGCCGCTTCGGCCTCGGCCTTGGCGATCAGCAGGGCTTCCTCGGCCTGACGCCGCTCTTCCACCTCTTGCTGAAGCTTGGAGTTGACGGTGGTCAGCTCGACGGTGCGTTCGGCGACGCGACGTTCCAGGTTTTCCTTGGCCTCGCGCAGCTGTACCGCCGACTTCTTGCGCTCGGTGATGTCCTGGATCAGAGCGATGAAGCCCAAGACCTCGCCGTCTGCTCCATGGTGGGGAACATAGGTGGCCAGGGCGAATTCGATCTCGCCCCGCACCTTCGGCAAGGTGATCTCGAAGGTGACGAGCTGCCCGGCCAGGACCGCTTCCACATAAGGCCGGCGGTCCTCATAAAGCTTGTCGCCCAGGACTGTGCGCATATGCCGGCCATTGATCTCGGTCCGCGGGCGGCCAAACCATTGCTCATAGGGCTTGTTGGTGAAGCGATAGCGTTGCCCGGCATCCACATAAGCGATCAGCGCCGGCAGGGCGTCGGTGATCAGGCGGATGCGCTGCTCGCTGTCGCGCAGGGCCCATTCCGCCGCCTTGCGTTCGGTGATGTCGGTATAGGTGGCCACCAGCCCGCCCTCGGGCAGAGAGTTCAGCTGGATTTCCAGAACCCGGCCATCGTCACCCATCTGCTCGACGCAGACCCCGCCCTCGATGCCGCCATGGACCAGCAAAGGCCGCACGGAGGGCAGATGGCCAATATCACGCAGAGGCTTGCCTTCGGATAATTCGTCGGCATCGATGTTGAGCAGCGACAGGAAACGTTCATTCCAGGCCAGCAGCCGCCCCTGGTCATCCACCACGGCGATGCCTTGCGAGATATTGTCGAAGGTCGCTCCCAAGATAGCGCTCTTGGCCGCCAGCTCCCGCTCGCGCTGACGACGCTCGGCCAGTTTGATGGCGGTGATGTCGGTATAAATGGCGACGCTGCCGCCGTCGGCGGTGGCCCGCTCGCGGATTTGCAGCCAGCGGCCATCGGCCAGCTTCAGAATGAACAGCTCTTCCGGATGATGATGGTTCAGCAGACGCCGTTGCAAGGTCGAGACCAACCCCTCGGAGCCCTCATCGAACAGCCGCAGGATGTGGGCCCGTTCGGCCAGATCGGAAAAGGGAACGCCGGGGCGGATGATCTCGGTCAAGCCCGGCCAGAACTCGCGGTACTTGGAATTGCACATCACCAGCCGGTCGTCGGCATCGAACAGCACAAAGCCTTCGCTGGTGGATTCGATGGCGGCCATCAGGCGCATCTCGGCGGTTTCCGCCTCTTCCTTGGCCAGACTGAGGGCGCGGTTGCTCTTGGCCAATTCGCGCAAGGTCAGTTCCAGCTCGGAAGTGCGGTCGCGCACCCGCCCTTCCAGGACGATGGCGGTCTGGAACAGGGAAAAGGCGTTGCCCTGGAAATCCATGCTGCGCTCGACCCGGTCGATCAGCACCTTGTTGATCTTCCGAAGCTTGGCGTTTTCCCGTTCCAGATCGGAGCTCATCACTCTTCCCGCCGACCGATGGCCACACCGGTGAAGGTCTGGTTCACATGCATGGCGTGGAACTGCTCGCCATAGGTATGGAAGCCGACCACATTATTGGCCGCCATCAGGTCCGAGACCTTCGTCTCCAGCCCCTTCTTGCGCATCTCCAGGCCACGGAACAGGCAATCACAGCCGATCACCACCTCGGGCTGACGCAGCTCCTGGCGCAGGTCGTCGAACAGCCGCCCCAGGTCCTCGGAGATATCCAGCGCCTTGGCCACGGTCAGGACGATGCCTTCGTCGATGGCGCAAAAGAAGGTCAGACTGTTGTCCGGGTTAACCTGTTGGATCGAGCGCACATAAGGCACGCTGCCGACCCGCACCACCACCGGATGGTTGGCAAAGACCATATGGGTCAGGGGCTCGGCCTCCAGCCCGACCAGACGGGCATATTCCTCGGCCGCCGGTTCGGCATTGATCTCGCTGACGATGCGCCGGGCGGGATCGGCCTCGGTCACCACCATTTTTTCACTGCCGCTGACGAAATGCTCGGTCTTGAAGACGCGGAAAGGATGGTTGGTGGCCACCAGGATCAGGACGGCGGAATGCCGCAGGAACTTGCCTTCCCACAGAAGATAGGTCTGCTTGAAATCCAGTTCGTCGCCGGCCGAACCGCCGAACAGGGAGATCGGCCCCAACTCGCGATGCAGGGCGCTGACCACGGTTTCCTGGCACATGTCCAGCCCGTCGATCAGCATCATGGCGAAGACCTGCCCCTGCGGCCAGTCGGGAGCCTTGACCTCCAACTCGCGCAGACAGGCCTGCACCAGGGCCGGGCCGTCGGCGACGCTGAATTCGCGGATATCGGAAATGCGCCGGGCCGCCACATGGAAGTCAGGTGCGGCGAAACTGACCCCGGTCACGGTGCCGTGCCGATGGCCCTCGGGCGTGATCTCGCCCGCCGTCGTACAGCCGATCACCAAGGTCTGACCGAATTCCCGCTGCAGGGCCTTCGCCAACTCTGGCGTGGCGCGCTCAGGCGTGATGAACAGCAGCACCAGCGACAGATCGTCTTGCATCAGATCACGCGCCAAGTCGGCAGCCACCTGGCCGGGATCGACCGCCGAGGAAGCGGCACGGCGGATCTTCTGGTCAAGCGACTGGGACAGACTCATGAAAGGCACCAGGGACGGAGCAAAACAGATCGCCTCAACAACTGGCGGAGGGCCCCGTCGGTGGAGGCCCCGCCAACTCCAGGGCGGAAGTCTCATCGTCGCTGAAGACACGGGAGCGGGTCAAGAAACGTACGCCCTCGGGTATCTCCAACGAGAAACTGGCGCCCCGGCCCGGCACCACGTCGATGATCAATTGGGTATGGGCCCAGTATTCGAACTGGGCGCCGCCGATGTAAAACGGACAGTCCTCGATACAGCCCAGCAAGACGTCATGGTCGCCGATCTTGAACTCACCCTGGCGGAAGCACATGGGGGCACTGCCGTCGCAGCAACCGTTGGATTGATGGAACATCAAAGCGCCATGCTCACGACGCAAGCGACGAATCAAATCTATAGCGGCGGGGGTGGCGATCACGCGGTCCGGCATTGCTCAACCCTCCGAAAACAGGGCCTCCAATAAAAAAGAGGGAGACGGAACGCCCAAGCGCCCGTCTCCCCTGGGAGGCTTAGAAGAAGCCCATGGCGTTCGGGCTGTAGCTGACCAGCAGGTTCTTGGTCTGCTGATAGTGATCCAACATCATCTTATGGGTCTCGCGGCCGATACCCGACTGCTTGTAACCACCAAAGGCCGCATGGGCCGGATAGAGGTGGTAGCAGTTGGTCCAGACGCGGCCAGCCTTCAGCTGACGGCCCATGCGATAAGCGTCATTACCGTTGCGCGACCAGACGCCAGCGCCCAGGCCGAACAGGCTGTCGTTGGCAATATGGACGGCGTCGTCCAGGTCCTTGAACTTGGTGACCGAGACCACCGGGCCAAAGATTTCTTCCTGGAAGATGCGCATCTTGTTGTTGCCGACGAAGACGGTCGGCTTGACGTAATAGCCCTTCTCCAGATCGCCGCCCAGATGGTTGCGATCGCCGCCGGTCAGGCAGGTGGCGCCTTCCATCTTGCCGATGTCGATATAGGAGAGGATCTTCTCCAGCTGATCGACCGAGGCCTGAGCGCCCAGCATGGTCGAGGCATCCAGCGGGTTGCCGGCGATGATCTTCTCGACGCGGGCCACGGCCTTTTCCATGAATTTGTCGAAGATCTTCTCGTGCACCAGCACGCGGGACGGGCAGGTGCAGACTTCACCCTGGTTCAGGGCGAACATGGCGAAACCTTCCAGGGCCTTGTCCAGGAAAGCATCGTCTTCCTGCATCACGTCGGGCATGAAGATATTGGCCGACTTGCCGCCCAGCTCCAGGGTCACCGGAATGATGTTTTCCGAGGCGTACTGCATGATCAGACGGCCGGTGCTGGTCTCGCCGGTGAAAGCGATCTTGGCGATGCGCGGGCTCGACGCCAGCGGCTTGCCGGCTTCGATGCCAAAGCCGTTGACGATGTTCAAAATACCCGGCGGCAGGATGTCCTTGATGATGTCCATCCAAACCATGATGGACATGGGGGTCTGTTCGGCGGGCTTGAGGACGATGCAATTGCCGGCGGCCAGGGCCGGAGCGATCTTCCAGGCGGCCATCAGGATTGGGAAGTTCCAGGGAATGATCTGACCAACGACGCCCAGGGGCTCGTGGAAGTGATAGGCGATAGTGTCGCCGTCGATCTCGCCCAAAGAGCCTTCCTGCGCGCGGATACAGCCGGCGAAATAGCGGAAATGGTCGATGGCCAGCGGAATGTCGGCGGCGCGGGTCTCGCGGATCGGCTTACCGTTGTCCAGGGTCTCGGCGGTGGCCAGCAGCTCCAGATTCCGTTCCATGCGGTCGGCGATGGCCAACAGCACGGCGGCGCGGTCGATCACCGACTTATGGCCCCAGGAGTCCTTGGCGGCATGGGCGGCGTCCAGCGCCTTCTCCACGTCCTCGGCGGTGGACCGGGCCACCTCACACAGAACCTCGCCATTGATGGGGGTGGTGTTGGTGAAATACTGCCCCTTGACCGGAGCAACCCACTCACCACCGATGAAATTCTCGTAGCGGGTGCGGAAGCTGGTCTGCTTGCGGACGCTGTCCAGGGCCTGTTGGAACATGACGCTTTTCCTCCGTGATGATGATTTCCTCTTGTGGCCATAAGAAAGCATCACGGTGCGGTGCAGCATCAATCCGACCTAGGTACAATAAAGGCCGTTTCACCCCCAATTTTAGACTAAAGTCTTAAGCGTCAGGACTTTGCCGTCGAGCGACCCAAAACCGCCAGAATCTTACCCGCCTTGATCACCGCCTGAGTGCGGGAATAGACCTTCAGCTTGCGCAGAATGGCGGAAACATGAGCTTTTACCGTGCTCTCGACGATGCCAAGCTCATAGGCGATCTGCTTGTTGGACTGCCCGCCCACCAGCATTTGCAACACCACCCGCTGTTGGTGGGTCAGCTGGGAGATGCCTTCCTCAAGCTTACTATCGCCACTGCCGATTTCCAGACCCTCGCCCATGGGCGGCAGATAGATCTCACCCTCGAGCACGCGGCGGGCAGCGCCCACCATCTCGGGCTTCGAGAGGGATTTCGGCATAAAGCCCGAAGCGCCGCAGGTGATGGCCTCGCGGATGGTCTCGGCGTCTTCGCTGGCGGAAACCACGATGATCGGCGTCGCCGGCAGGGCGTTGCGCAAGGCCACCAACCCGCTGAAACCGTTCATTCCCGGCATGTTGAGGTCAAGAAAGATCAGCTCGATCTCGCCCCCGGCTTGGGCCAGTTCCAGGGCCGGCTGCAAGGCCGCCACTTCTTGAACAGACCCATCGGGCAGGACTTCGGCGGCCACGCGCTGCAAAGCTTCGCGGAACAGAGGATGATCGTCGGCGATCAGAATCACCGGTGGGAGTGTCATGAAAGTCTCGCTTCCCAGGATTTATGAATGGTCTTGCAGCGGTTGCTCCGCCGTCATGACGGACAGTTTACAGCCTGCTCTTCGCGGACAAAGAGAAAAAAAATTCAGCCGTCCCCTGGGGCTGCTCCAAACCCATATGGAATTAGAATAATTAAAAAGAATCTGGCATTTTTTGATTCACATCAATGCCGCCAGATTGCCTTAGGAAAATTGTGGATATGCCGGTGCCCGCAAGGGAGCGATCCGGCACATCCAAAATGGGGGCTCCATATGATCTTGAAAAAAACCCGCGTAACTCTGGCCGTGGGCCTGGCTTTATGCCTGGGCTCGACCGCCAGCTTCGCCGCCAAAACAGCCGATGAGCCGATCTCACCCATCGCCGCCGCCAAGGTGAAGGATCCGGCTCTGGTCGACTTGGGCCGCAAGCTCTTTTTCGATCCCCGCCTGTCCAAGTCGGGATTCATTTCCTGTAATTCCTGCCACAACCTATCCATGGGCGGCACCGACAATCTGAAGTCCTCCATCGGCCATAACTGGCACAAAGGCCCGATCCGTTCGCCGACGGTGCTGAACTCCAGCCTGAATGTCGCCCAGTTCTGGGACGGCCGCGCCGCCGATCTCCAGGCCCAGGCCGGCGGCCCCATCGCCAACCCCGGCGAAATGGGCTCGAACCACGTGCTGGCTGTCGAGATTCTGCAGTCGATCCCCGGCTATGTGACTGAATTCAAAAAGATCTTCGGCGACGACAAGATCACCATCAACGAAGTCACCAAGTCCATCGCCGCCTTTGAAGAAACCCTGGTCACCCCGAATTCCCGCTTTGACAAATGGCTGAAGGGCGACAAGAAGGCCCTGACCAAGGACGAACTGGCCGGTTATGCTCTGTTCAAGGACAGTGGCTGCACGGGCTGCCATAACGGCCCGGCGGTAGGCGGCAATTCCTTCCAGAAGATGGGCGTGGTCGAACCCTACCAGACCACCAACCAGGCCGAAGGCCGGGTTGCCGTGACCAAGGACGAAGCCGACCGCTTCCTCTTCAAGGTTCCGACCTTGCGCAACGTCGAACTGAACTATCCCTACTTCCATGACGGCGAGGCCGCCACCCTGACCAAGGCGGTGGACACCATGGGCCGCATTCAGTTGGGCAAGCAGTTCACGGCGGAAGAGAACGCGAAAATCGTCGCCTTCCTGAAGACCCTGACCGGCGATCAGCCCAGCTTCAAGCTGCCGATTTTGCCGCCGTCTTCGGACAGCACTCCACGTCCGCAGCCTTTCGACAACTAAGCATCCAAGCCTGACAACGCCCCGGGAAGCCTGCCTTCCCGGGGATATTTTTGTCTAAAGCTGCAAAAATCCAAAGCTGCTACCAAGGGCTCCTGGCTCGCGGCCCGGATAGCCCCTTGGCGCCGAGGCCACTATGGTGCGACCGATAGGCGTGACATGGCGATGATGGGTGTGTCCATGCAGCCAGGCATCGGGTGCCAGGCGCGCGATTACTCCTTCCAGGTCTGACATATAGGCGGCCTCTGCCCCGTCGCCATGCCCCTGCAGCTTGGTGCGCAAAGGAGCATGATGGGTGACCACCAGCCGCTTGGCCGGCTCCAGCCCCTGCCCTTCGGGCTCAGCGGCAGACAGGGCGGCCTGCAGCCAGTCAAGACTGAGGCGATGTTCCTCACGGGCATGCTCCGGACTGAACCAGCCGAAGTCTCGGCTGATGCGGCGGTGATCGTTCATAAACAGTTGGGCCAGGGCCATATCGACCTCGGGCGCGGCGTTCAGGCCATAGTCGGTCCAAAGCGTGCAGCCATGAATCACCAGGGGATGACCGCCGGGCAGCAGTCGCACGCTGTCACGCTCCAGGAAGATGACGCGACCTTGGGTTTCCCAGGCGGCATGGCGCATCTTCTGGCCCAGTCGGTCGAAGTCGTGGCCGTAATATTCGTGATTTCCCGCCACCATGATCACCGGACAGCCGACAAAACTTGCCACCTGTTCGCCATAGGCAATGGCCTTCAGACCCAGGTCGATGTCGCCGGCCAAGATCACCAGATCGGACCCGGACAATGACTTCAGCAGCGGCCCGCGGTTGGGATGGCCGGGCAAAGCCTCTCTGGCCCGCCGCAACGCCTCCCAGCCCGAGGAGGAGGGACGCGGCGGCTCGAACTCCAGATGCAGATCGCTCATATAGGCGATGCGCATGAAAGCTCACTCCTACAGGAGACCCAGGTTTAGTTAAAACTCAATGACCCCATTGAGCAACGGCTGATTATCCCTTCAAAACAAAGGATATTCCCCATTTAAGGGAACTCATTCTAAAATGGTGTATGGTGATTGACCCCATTGACCGGATTTCGATGCGCAAATGACACCCTCGTTCGATCTGCCCCGGGCCGAGACCCAGTTGGAGAAGCTACGCGTCAAAGGTGACGTCTCGTCCCCCAAACCCGGCGAGGCCTTTCTGCAACTGCATCCCCATGGCCTAGCTCAGCTGGATTGCGGCTTCAAGATGGGGTTCCTGTTCCACAAGGTCTATGAGCAGTCTTGCGTGCCCATGGGCTGCTCCGCCTGCTTCAAGATCAAGGCGGCCCCCAAGACGGTTGCGGGCCTTGCCGCCTTGAGCGGCATCCTAGAGGCCCTGCCCCACCATGCCAAATGCGGCCTGGATTTCTATAATCCCCACTCCAGGGACATCTATGCCGGCTTTGTCTATCTGTCTGGGCTCGAAGCGGCGCGTCAGGCCTATGGCCCCTTGCGGGCGGCCATCGATGCTCATCCTGATCTGGGGCCATCGGTCCGCCTGACCATCAAACGCGGCTGCTCGGAGCATGAAGCCCATTGCGGTCCCTCGGATCAATGGAGCTTCGATCCCGCCATGGCCGACTTCGAGGCCAAGGCCCGACAGGTCTATAGTCCCAACCGGCCCGACGAACTGCCGCTGCGGCTGCGCAAGGCGGCCCAGATGGTGAAATGGATCGCTTTCGCCTATCAGATGGGTGATGACAGCTATCTGTCCCTGACCGGCGGCAAGCCGCTGTTCGCCGCGACCGTCAGCTATTCCCCCGATGGAGCATAACCCAACCTTTGCATGAGTTCGCCATGGTCAGCCTCGATGCGCGACGCCTGGGCTTGGCTGAGGTTTTCCGACCAGGCCCCGGCTTTGCCCTGACGGAAGAAGCGGGCGACAGAGTCCGGGCGTTCGCTAAAGCCTTCGGCCTCTTCCTTGCGTCGCAGTTGATCGAAGCTGCAAGCGGCAACGGCCTTGGCGATCATCTCGTCATCGGCCTTGAGCCCTAGGAAATCCGCCAGCCTTGCCGCCTCTCGCTGGGGCTCGGCCATCATCTCCTCGTAGCGCAGCAGCAGCACGGGCATATCTTGCTGCTCCAGCCACGAGGTCACATTCTCGGACCACGAGCCCATCACCTGCTCGGCCTGATGGTGATAGCGCGGCTTTGATCGGCCCAAGGTGAAGTTTGGCCGGGCCATCAGGCCAATGGTCTCATCCAGCCCCCGCCCCATGAAATCGGCCCAAGAGGGAGCCACATCCCTGGGATCACGCAAGACATAGACCACCCCCGCCGAGGCCTGGGGCGGAATCAGAGCGGGGTCATGGCAATCGTGGAGCTTGATATAACAAGGCGGCGCTCCTGCCTGCCCCAAATGCCCATAGACGGCAGCACGCAAAAGAAGAATCTCGGCGGGCGTCATTTCAGCGCAAGGCACATCGAAGAAAGCCTCCAGCCAACTTCTGAGGGCGCCATTGGGACAGGTCTCGATCAGTTTGTCCAAACGCGGCGGCTCGCCGCCATGCAACAGACTGTCCAGCAGGCAGCGCACCCAGGTGTTCCCCGACTTAGGGTAAGAAGCAATCCAAAAGATGGACCCGCCGCTCATAGATGGTCCCGCCCCTCGACCAACTCCACCAGAGCCGGAAGATCGGCAAAGTCGTCGGATCGGGTCAACTGCCAGACCGGAACGGCCCCGGCAATGGCCCCGCATTGAGCGAACAAATACTGTTGCCGGCCCAAGCACTTGGCCGTTTTCAAACGAGAAATCTGCTGGAACAACTGTACCGTCGCCAGAGGTTTGGCAACAGGCTCCAGCGCCGTTTTCTTCCCCTTGGCCAACAGCATCACGCCGTCTAAGGGGTGGGGCGTCGGATCAAAATCTCCCAGGCCGCAAAGATCGAATTTGTCCAAATCGTCGCGGACCCGGCGAAAGGAATCAGGCTGCTCCCCAAAGTTCTGGACCGAGTCGCGCCAAAGCTTCAGCCGAGGATAAGCCGGCAAGATCAGCGGCTTAGCGCCGCTTTCCGTCGCCGGGCTAAGAACCGTCACATCGTCGGATAGCAAATGATGGCCACATCGGCTCAGGGCCAGGGCCAAAGTGGATTTGCCAAAGCCCGAGGGACCGACAAGGGCGATGGCCTTGCCGCCGACCACCAGACAGGCCGCATGCAAGGGCAGCAGCCGACGCTGATGGCAGAGATAAGCCAGCGCCGAGCCCAGCAGGAACAACCGCCAGCCCTCGTCCCCAGACCGCAGCACCTGAACCGTCACGGAATGACCGCCCACCACCAGAATTTTCACCAGACCGGGAATATGCAAAAGCACATCGCCATCAGGACTGACCATCATCAGATGGTTGCCAGGATTGACGGCATTCTCAAGACGGTCAGGCAATTCACCGCTGCGGATGGTGACCGTGACCGGCGTTTTCGGGTCCCCATTCCAGGACAGAAGTTCGGGTAAAGGCAGTTCGCTGCGCACGCGCCATCCACAAAGCAGGAAATCGCCGTGAGCGGTGTCGGAGGAATCGGACATGACGTGACGTTTCATCTGCCTTGAATGAAAAAAGGGGACGGATCCTATCAAGATCCGTCCCCCCGACAATAACAGCCTTAGTAGGGTCAGGCTAAGACCATAGTCCGTCATGTAGGAGCGGAACTGAGAGGTAGTGCCATCCAGCGACAGGGTCGTGCCCTCGCCCAACCGACCACGCAGACCGGCGCCGAAGGTGGCGCCCAGCTTGTCATGGGCGGCCTCGGTCCCATTGGAATCGATGATGGGCGCGCCACTTTGCAGCGGATCATATTCCAGACGGGCCGAGATATTGGGAACCAACTCGATGTCGCCATACTGCAGACGATAGCCCACGGTTCCCTTCAGACGCACTTCACCGGTAAAGGGAGCTGTGCTGCCCACCTGATTTCCATTGCTTTCACGGAAGGCGTCCTGGAACTCACGGACATAGAACAAGCCCAAGGAACTTCCCACCAGCCAGTTCTGACCCATCACGCTATTGGCGTTCAGATTGCTCGAAACCGACCAGCGGCTGCCGGAATTGCTTCCGGTGATACCGGCGTGATTCTCGCTGTAGCCTACCCAAACGTGACTAAGCTGCATATCGGCGCTGACGATGTCGTTGATCTCATAGCCCAGATAGGGGGACAAGCCGAAGCCATTGCCAGTCAGATGACCGTGGTTAAAACTGGTGCCCACCGCCACATGTTCATAGCCCGCACCTACGCCCAACAGCAGCTTGTCGAGCTTATAGTCGGCGCCGCCAATGACGTCGTAAATGCCGCCGCTGAAGGCGGTGCCGGCCTGGGTGTCATGGACCCAATGGTTTGTGCCAGAGGCCCAAATGCCCAAATTCTGCGGCATATCACCGGCAGAGCTGCCGATACCGGCGCTGTTCGCGACAGTCGCGTCGGCGACATTGGCGCCGTCGGTCGGCTCCAGATTGGTTTGCGGCCCCACCTTGTCGCCAGAGCTCGGAGCACTGGGAGTCGGAACCGAGGGCATGGGGACGGAAGGAGCCGGCGTGCTGGGCGAAACATTGAACAGCGTGCCGCCGCCAACCACCTGGCTGATGCGATCGGACAGCAGCCCGGCCGCCTGAGACGAAGCGGAGCGAACCACTGTACTGCCGATATTGGCATTACTGGGAGCGCAAGCACCGTAAGTGCAAGCAGCCTGGGCGGACTGACTGAACATGGCGGAGGCCAAAAGCGCCAGCATCGCCACACCAGGAAGTTTCCGTATCATCCCACCCATAGCCATAAATTTCTCCCGCAAGGTCTTCTCATCACCCGATTAGGTTGATAACAGACTCGGCATTACACCATCTTTTGCCGGAAGTTACAGGATCACCGGGCCCCGGTCAACCTGTAGAAGAAAAACCTCTGTGGTAAATCAGACTGTCGTCGAAGCATTATTCCCGTGGCGGTTCGGATCGAATTCAATTAATAGCAACGTCATGCGGCGCCTCAAGGGCCTAGGGTTTTTCCACCACCAAGACCCCTTAGCGGGAGAAGCAAGAGTGCCGGACATTCCGCCGCCCAAAGCCGGCTTCAAGAACGTGTCTCTCGTCTTGATGGGTCTTGGGCTGGGCCTTGGCAGTGGGCTGATTTTGCTGGCTCATCCCCTGTTCGCCCTGGGGGCTTGGGACGATGGCCAGCCCATGGGGATCGGCCTTTCCGCCGCCGCCGGTTTGTGCCTGCTGGGCTTATCCTTCCTCTGCCTGCCCTCCAGCCCCTATGGCCGTTTGGCCCGCCGGTCCTTAAGCCATCCTCTCGCTCTGGCCGCTCTCGCTCTGGCTGGCTGGAGCCTGCTGGCGTCTCCCTTCGCCGATCATCCCATGCGTTCGCTGCTGGGTCCGGCCGAAACCGCCCAGGGTGCTCTTTGGTATCTGGATTTAGCCGCCTTCACCGCCGCCGCCATGGTGCTGCGCCATAAGGGCCGGATCTGGAATGCCATGCTGGCCGTGGCCGCCCTCTCTTCGGCCATCGCCGCCATCCTGGGCCTGCAGGGGATCGATTGGCTGGCCCCCATGCTCTCGTGGCTGCCATTGCCGCACGCCTCCCGGCTGCTGGGGTTCAACGAATATCTGGCCTATGACGCCCTGGCGTTGCTGGCCCTGGCGATGACAGCCGGGCGGCGGAGGGGCATCGCCCTAGGCTTGCTGGCCGTTGTCGTCTTGTTGATCTCGCGCAATCGGACCGCCTTCCTGATCTTCCCCCTGGTTCTTCCCGCCTGTTTCCTGATCCGCTGGAAGCTATCTTGGCCCTTAATGATTGCCGCCGTTCTGCTGGCGGGGCTCTTGCCCCTTGGCGTCGAGACCTGGGGCAATATCGAGCTTCTGTGGTCGCGCGGTCTTATCTTGCAAAGCCTGACGCCGGCCCTGGGCTCCTTTTTCGGCCATGGTTGGGGCGCGGTTCCCGACGAACTGCTCCGCCATCTGCCGTCGTCTGGCCTCCAGCTTTATGAAACCCATTGGGGCGGCATTGATCGGGACATGTTCCACAGCCACAACGCCATCCTGGAGGGACTGCTGTCCGCCGGGCCCATAGGCGCTCTGCTGGCGGCCCTGTTGCCCTTGGCGACCACCCTCTCCCCCAGGCCCCGCGTGACCTGGATCGCAGCCGCTTTCGCCCTTTGCTGGGCTGGACTGGACGGCTTCTGGTTCATGGTGCCGGCCAATCTGCCGCTGCTGGCCATGGGAGCCGCCGCCTTGTCGTCCCGCTCATCCTGGCCGCGCCTGAAGATCGCCCCGGTCCCCACCGCCGTCGCCACCGCCGGCCTTGCCTGCCTGGGATTGGCGGCAATGTTGGGATTGCAGGCCTTCCAGGAAAGCCGTCTGGCCCACTGTCTGGCCGCCCCGGACTGCGCCGCTCCCGTCCTGCCCCTGGACCTGGAAGGCGGCGACCATGGCC
>Ga0302278_10002678_pt1 | contig 20328 bp, 12 predicted proteins | sample III_Bog_N3_2_FD_194543 | JGI IMG/M metagenome (GOLD analysis project Ga0302278, IMG submission 194543) | Peat permafrost microbial communities from Stordalen Mire near Abisko, Sweden - III_Bog_N3_2 | ecosystem: Environmental > Terrestrial > Soil > Wetlands > Peat | place: Sweden: Abisko...
AGCAACATCAGTACGGAAGCCACGCGGCTGAGCGGCTTCCGAAAGGTGCGCGACATGGACTCCAGATGCATAAATCCTCCTACAGGTCATCTTCTTCGTTTTCCTCGGTTCCTTTATAGAACGTGTCGAGGTCCGGCGGACCAACTACGGGAATCTCCGCTGTGGGAAGCTGAAGAAACGCAGAGCCGTCCGCCAAAACCACCAACGCCATGCGGGATTTTTCCCCCGGCAACTCCGCCTCCATCTTTGCCAGCTTCTCAGTGTTGAGGCGCTCCGTCAACTCCATCCCGCCGAGCCGTTTCGCCACGTCCTGGTCCTTATTGCCGTGCGCGGCGGCCAGCGTTTTCTCCAGTTGCTCCACCGTAACCTTTTCGGCAGATCGCGCAGGCAGAATTGCGGGAACATTCATCGAAGTTCGCAATGGAACAGAAGCCTGCAGCGGAACAGAATCGTGCAACTGAATTGAAGCCTGCAATGGAACAGAAGCCTGCAGTGGAACAACGGAATCCAGCGCAATCTCCATCGTCCCCACCTTGCGCGATCCCTGGTCATACACGCCGGTACGCAGCCAGTACTGGCCCTTCGGCACTTCAATTTCCGCATGCATCGGAAGGCCCGACTGCTGGGCTATCGCATACACATCCGGCTTCAGGTTCAACGCCACCACGTGCTCCTTGCGGCTCGCGACTTTTCCGTACTTGTCGTAAGCGAGCAGCGTGAGATTCAGCATGCCGCTGCGCACACCGTCAGGGTCCAGCTTCAGATCCAGGTCCTTCAGCACAATGGAGAAATCCACCGCGTAGCTTTGCCCAGCAGCCTGTTTCTTATCCTGATCCGCAGCCGCTGTGTCCCCTTTCGCGGCTATAGGCAGAATCCTGGCCGTGTACAAGATCTGCTCGCTCTGCGGCATCCCCAAGTCCATATAAGGCAGCAGCGGGTCAACCGCTCCCGGGTTCTCGGCCGCCAGTTTATGAATCGCCTGGGCACGCAACCTCAACTCGCCCCCTGGCAGCCCCGTGTCGCGCGCATAATAGCCGCGCCGATACGACACATTGAGTTTGTCCCCCGTCACCTTCACGTCGATCTTGCGATAACCGCCGTCCATCTTCGCATCCGTCGGCGTGTACGAAAGCGTATAAAAGTCCGCGCTGTCGGCCGTGATCTTCGCCATCACCTCGGAAAGTCCATTCGTATTCATAAAAGCTTTGCCGCCGGTATCTTCCGCCATCTCCTTCATCATCGACTGCTCCGCATCCCGCTCCCCGGCTTCCGCCATTGGCATATTCGATTGCGCACCACCGGTTGAATTCCCTGCGGAAGGGGGACCAATGATCTGCGACGGCGACGACATCGAACCGGGCAACTGGCTGTCCGCCTGGAAAAATCCCACAGTTGACACTCCGCGCGCATCCACCGGGTAGAGAGCCACCCGCGCGGCCGCCAGCATGTTCCGGGTCTTCTGCCATTCCTGCTCAGTCTGTTGATCCACGCGCTGGGAAACCATCGGCGATTCAGAAAACCAGATCACGTTCTTGCGGCCTGGGAATCCATTCAGGAACGTGGCCAACCGCTGCAGGTTCGCCAGGGTCAAAAGCACCCGGTCGGTCTCCTGCGAAATGTCGTTTTCGTTAATGAATTGCTGCAGGTCCGCGATCATCGCTGGATCGGCCGCCGTAGCCCCGTTCCCCACCTGGGCGCTCATCATCCCCACCAGGTTGGCCTGGGCATTGGTTTCCTCCTGCCCCTTCAGCATGTCTGAAGATTGCACTTCGTTGTTCTTCTTGTTACCCAGAGCGGCAAACATCAACGCGGGATCGTCGGTAAACCCCTGGATAAAATGCAGCCCCTTGCCCATGGTGAAAACCGCCATGCGCGACCCCGGCTTCAGATCCTTCAGGAATTTCATCGCCTGCTGGTGGACAACGGTCTGGCTTTCAACCCGTGTATTCAGCGAGTCCAGCAGCAGCACGTTCACCGCCGCCGGCTGCGCAAACGGTGAGAAGTTGCTGAAAACGTCGGGCGGAAGCTTGGGTAGTTCTTTGGGCGCCGCAGACGCTCCCGTATGCTCTTCAAAAAAGCTGACTGCCTGCGGTTTGCTTTGCTCTGTCACCGCAAAGGCGTCCTGCCTCAGCCCGGTGACCGGCTTCCCGCTCTTGTCGGTCACAACCACATCCACCAGGACGGCCCGGCTGTCGATGCGGAGTGGTGTGGAGGGCGTATTCGCGTCCGGTGGCGCCATTTGCGCGGGCAACGGCACGGAAAGACCCATCAGGGCGATGAAACAAGCCAGCGTGCGAAACATAGTTAGCGCTCCCCCAGGCAGCGAATCTTACCATCGCCCAAAGCCTCAAAGCGGTGACGCACCGAGTATTGTCCGGATGATTCCCTGCCTTCCTGAGCATTTGACGCCAGCTATCCCGGCCCCGGTTAGCACAGATTTTCAAGTGGAATGAATTCCTGGCGGCGCACTTCTGAAAATGGGATTGGTCCCCATTCATGGCTGGGGAATCCCTGGCGGCGCCGGCGCGGAACTGCTGGCAGGAGTCTTATCTCCCTGGTCTGCGTCTCCTGCCGGCAGTATCCGCGCCTCAGAGCGAAACACATGATAGGAGCTCGAGTCATACTCCGTATCGTTGATCGCCGTGTCTTTGGGCATGGCCGAATTCGAGACGAAACAGTCGCCCTCATAACAAGTTTGGCGCACGGCCGGGGAGACGGCAGTAGTGATGGTGACGCTCTTGCGTGGGCAAACATAGCTCTGGCCGCCAATCTCCACAGATTCGTATTCCACCATGAGCTCTGCCTGGAAAATGGGGTCGGTGGGCGATAACTCGGTGACGATTACCAGGCGATAGACGGCCCCGGTGGCAGGATCGATAGCGATCTCTCCGTGAAAGGGCGGCACCGATTGAAAGCTATGCAATGGCTGAATGGGCGGCGCACCGACGCAACAGTAATTCACGACGTACGTAGATTTTTCCTTCGGAATGGAATACTGAAACACCGCGATGGGACCGGTCGCGCGCTCTTCCCAGTGGCTCCACTTCATCTTCCCCATGTAGATATCCGTGATTACGAGGCGCTGCAACTGACCGAAGACACCGGAGTTCACCAACCCCTCTTTGGGCTTTGGTTTGTCTTTGGTCTGCTTCTCGCTCGGCTCTTCTACCTCCTTGCCGTCCCGGTAAGAGACCGTATCACTGAAGCTGTCCAGGGGTTGAAACGCCTGATGCTCCACAAAGATAAATCCAGACCCATTCTGATACGAAACTTTCAAATCGTGAAAGCGGGTGGTGGTCTCTTTGGCAAAGAAATCCGGCAGTTTGTGGAGGACGCTCACAAGATTCTCGGCAGCCTTCGACAGGATCAGTCTCTGCGTGGGTAGGTCCGGCGGCGGAGTTGTGGAAATCTCCGCCGCGGGAAGCTGGAGAAAGGCCGAGGCGTCCGCCAAAACCAGCAGCGCCGTTCGGGATTTTTCTCCCGGAAGGTCAGCCTGGATCTTTTGAAGTCTCGGCGAGCTGAGACGCTCGCTCAGTTCCATCCCGCCGAGCCGCTTCGCTATTTCCTGATCCTTCTTCTCGTGCGCAGCGGCCAGCGTATTTTCCAGTTGCTCCACCGTTACCTTCTCGACAGGTCGTGTGGGTGGAGTTGCGCCACTCTTCTTCGAAGCTCGCAATGGAACTAAAGGCTGCGCGGGAACAGAAGGCTGCACCGGCACAGAAGCCTGCTTCGGAACATCCGCCTCAAAAGGATCAGAAGCCGGCATCGGAACCACGGAGCTCAACGCAACTTCCATCGTTCCCACTTTGTGCGATCCCTGGTCGTACACGCCCGTGCGCAGCCAGTACTGCCCCTTCGGAACTCCAATCTCCGTACGCAACTGAACACCCGTTTGCTGGAAAACCGCATACGCATCCGGCTTGATATTCAGCTCCACCACGTTTTCCTTGCGGCTGGCGACTTTTCCGTAGCGGTCATACGCAATCAGTGAAAGGTTCAGCATTCCTTTGTGCTGGCCGTCCGAGTCCAGCTTCAAGTCCAGATCCTTCAGATCAACGAAGAATTCCACCTTGTAGTGGTTCTCCTCCTTCTTCCCGCCGGCCTCGTTCTCCCCCGCGGCTGCGGGCACAATGCGGGCTTTGTATAGAATCTGGTCGCTCTGCGGCATCCCCAGGTCCATGAATGGCAGTAGCGGGTCCACCTCTCCGGGGTTCTGGACGGCCAGCCTCTGCACCAGCTGGTTCCTTGCGCTCATCGCGCTTCCGGGCAGGCCCGCATCCGTCGCAATGTAGCCCTGGCGGTACGAAAGATCGTATTTCCCTCCAGGAATCTTGACCTCGATCTTCCGAAAAGCCCCGTCTATCTTCGCATTCGTAGGCGAGTACGAAAGCGTATAGAAATCGCTGCTGTCCGCTGTGACTTTTTCAATCACCTCAGACATCCCGTTCGTTGAGTATGCTTTCCCGCCCGATTGCTCGGCCAGAATCTGCCCACTGCCCATGTCTGCGTAGTGCTGAGAGGCATCGCTCCCAAGCGACTGCAGAAAATATCCGTCGGAGCCAATCAGTTGCGAGGCCTGCGTGATGCCCTTGGGAAGGTTGTTCTCGGCTGTATACAGGCTGTAGGTCCAGACGCCGGGCGCATACACGGGATAAATTGCCACGCGCGCCGCAGCCAGCATGGCCATCGTATTTTGGAGCTCATTGTCGACTGCCGGATTGCCAGTTCTCCCGGCGCCACCCGTATCCACAAAGGCCGATGGCACCGATTCCGCAAACCAGATCAGGTTCTTCCGTCCCGGAAATCCTTCAAGAAACGCGGCTAACCGTTGCAGATTGTCCAGCGTGATCTGCATGCGATTGATGGATTGCACAGTATCGCTCTCACTCATAAATCTCTGCAGGTCACCGGCCATGCCTGCGGAGGCTAACGTGCCGCCGCCCGGCACCGGCTCGCTCATCATGCCTGTCAGGCTCTGCTGTGCGTTGGTTTCTTCCATCTCCTTCAGCATCACCGAGGCTTCCACCCCGCTGTTCTGCTTGTTGTTCAGCGCCGCGGCCAGCACCGCGGGGTCGTCATTGAATCCCTGGATAAAATGCAGACCCATTCCCATGGCGAAGATCGCCGTCCGCGTTCCCGGCTTCGCAGACTTCAGAAACTTCAACACCTGCCCGTGAACAACGCTCAGGTCCTGGTTTTTCGTGTTCAGCGAGTCAAGCAGCAACACGTTCACCGCGGCCGGCTCCGGAAACGGCGAGAAGTTGCTGAACACATCGGGTGGATACTTCGGCATCTCTTTGGGCGCAGCCGCAGGCGTTCCCGCGAGCGCTCCCGTATGCTCTTCAAAAAAGTCGATCTCCTGCGGTTTGCCCTGCTCCGTCACCGCAAAGGCATCGCGGCTCAGCCCAGTCACCGGCCTCCCGCTTTTATCGGTCACCACCACGTCCACCAGCACCGACCGGCTATTGATGCGCAGCGTTGACGAGGCCGCGTCCGCGACCGGTGCCGCGGTTTGCGCTGGCAGCGGCAGGGTAAGACATATCAGGGCGATTATCAGCGCAATGCAGCAAGCCAGCGTGCGAGACATAGCGTACGCTCCCCAAGCAGGGAATCTTACCATCGCCCAAAACCTCAAAGCGGTGACGCACCGAAAACTGTCGGAATGATTCTCAGCTTGTGCCAAGCATTTGACACCCCGTATCCCCGGCGCAGTTAGCAAAGATTTTCAAGTGAAATCAATTGCCCGGCGGGCACTCGATCCTGAAATGTTGGCCCGCAGTCCTCGTCAGGCTCTCTTTGTGCGGCGCGTTGCCTTCTCTGCAACTTGCGAAGCCACAAGCACCACCGGCTCCTGATCCGGAAAGGTCGCGATCATGGTCAGCTGCCCTCCCATTGCCGCCACGGTGCGCTGCATCGTGGACAGGCGCGGATCCTTCCGCTTCTCGAGCCGGGAAATCTGCATCTGGCCGATTCCCAACGCCTCCGCCACTGCCGCCTGGCTGATCTTGCGTCCTTTGCGCAACTCGGCCAGTGTCATGCGCTGCTCCACCTTGGCGATCAGCTCTTTTCCCCTTGCTTCAATAGCCTTTTGCCGTTCGATAGGCAAAGTGGCAATCCAGTCATCCACTGAAACCATTCCGCGCATTTAAAGTCCCTCCCTTTGATTAAAGGTCGTCAAGATGTTCCTGGTGCCGCTTATCCGCTTTGTCGATCAACCGTTTGTAGAATTTCGCTTCGCTCACGCCCGACTTGTCCGCTGCAACCAAAAGAATTGCATTCCGTTGTGGATTGAAAGCAAAGGCAACGCGCCAAACGCCTCCGTCGGCTCTGAAGCGAAGCTCTTTCATGTTCGCAAACTTTGACCCATTCAGCGTGTCCACATCGAGCCTTCCAAGAGAGGGTCCGAACTCACGAAGCGGCGCAATTGCCGACGCTAGGCCGTCTTGAACTGCCGCTGACAGCCCTCAACCTCTGCCATGAACTTCGGATGGAAGTAGGCGGACCAGTTCATAGTACAATTATGCCACAAAGCGCATTATGCCCAATAGGGCATTCGATTGAATTCCTGGGTGTTTCATGTCTTGCTTCTGAAATGTGGAATCAGCCCTCTACCCGTGGCGGCGCGGCTCCCCGCAGCCGCCTGTTCATGGGCTCCGAATACCACTTCGCCACCGCCCGCCCCAGCGGCGCCGCCAGCGCAACTTCAGCCGCGATCCAGATCAGCGGCGACGCTCGATGCGCCTTGACATAGAGTTCGGTCATACCCACCACTACAAACTCATGCGTCAGGTAAATCTCGTAGCTATGCCGCCCAAACCAGCGCACCGGCGCAGTCCACGCGCTTCCTTCGCGGCCCCGCAACACGGACCCCAGCATCACCAGGCAGGTGGCCAAAACAAGCACCGTGTCGTCCGTGCCGCTGCGGCCCAGGGTCCCCATCCAATGCCAAGGCGGCCACACCACGATAAGCAGCATCAGCAGCGCGCCGGCGATTTGAACAGCCAGCAGCAGCCGTCTACCCGCCCAGGCCGGCCTCGCGCGTTGCAGCCAATCGGCAAGCAGCGCGGTAAGACAGCCCAGCGCTATCCCGCTCATCCCTCCCAGGTACGACGTTCCCTTCCAGATCGCATTCGTCGTCCAGGCCGTGCGCGCAAAGGGTCCCATTCCCACCAGGATCAGAAGCACCAGCAAGAACAACGGCAACCCGCGCTTCCACTTGAGCAGCGCCAGGCACGCAAGCGGGAAGAAGAGATAAAACATCTCCTCCACCGAGAGCGACCACATCACATCCCAGTTGGCAGGCAGATAGCCATGGACCGCCTCAAACCAGTTGATCTGAAACGTCAGTGCCGCAAACAGCGCGCGCGGCAGCGTTCCGCGGGCCGGGTTGATGTGAAAGCCGTTCACGCCAAACAGGTGCAGCACGCTGAGCACTGCCAGCAGCAACAACAGGAGCGGCGCGATGCGCGCAAATCGAATGCGGTAAAACGTGCCCGCGCGCATGCTGGCAAGCGAGCCAAAGCGGCGCAGGGATGTGAGCGTGATCAGAAACCCTGAAATGGCAAAGAAGACAGTGACGCCATTGCCGCCCTGCCAGAAGACAATGCGGAACAGCCAGCGCGGCAGCAGGTCCTGAATCGAATCGGAGTAGGTGAAGAGCAGCCGGATTTGCCCATGCAGCAGAATCACGGCGATGATGGAAAGGCCCCGAAGCAGGTCGATCCCATCAAATCGAGATGTGGCAGCAGGCTCGGCTTCCTTCGTCAATCGTCCCTCCCGAGCCGTGCAGCCCACCCCACCGGACCGACAATTGGTTCATTGCTGCGCGGCGGCACGCGCCTTCGCGACAAACGTTCGCAGCTTCTCCGGATCCTTCTTGCCCGGCTCCGATTCCACGCCGGAAGCCACATCCACCCCCCACGGCTGCAGCGTCAGAATCGCCTCGGCCACGTTCTCCGGACGCAGGCCACCAGCGGCGATCAGGCGCTTCCGCGCCTCCGCATTCCGCGAGAAAATGGCGCTCGCACCGGCCCAGTCGAAGGTCACGCCCGTCCCCCCAACTGCCGTCGGCGTACGCGAATCCACCAGCACTCCATCCACGTCCCGGTTGCGCATATGCTGCCCAATCTGCTCCGCCGCGCCGTCGCCAAAGTGCACCACCCGCAGAATGCGCAGCCCGCGCCCCAGCCGCTCGCGCAGCCTGCCGGGCACGCCTGGTCCGGCTTCGGAATGCAGTTGCACGCCGGTCAGCCCGCATACGCGCACCGTCGTGTAAATCTCATCTAATCCAGCATTTACAAACACGCCGATTTTCTCCACAGCGGCCGGCAGATGCGGCACAATGGAGGCCACCTGCGCTGTGGTGACGCGGCGCGGGCTGGGCGCAAACACAAAGCCCACCGCGTCGGCCCCGGCTTCTCCCGCCAGGCGCGCGTCCTCCAAAGAGGTGCTTCCGCAAATCTTGATCCAGAGACTCATTGTGTCGCGGCCGCCCCCGCTAGAAGCTCCGCCAATGCCGCGCCGGGATCGGGCTGCCGCATCAGGCTTTCGCCAATCAGAAAGGCGTCGAATCCCGCCGTTCGCAGGCGGATGAGATCCTCCGCTGTCGTAATGCCGCTCTCCGCAACCCGCACCACCGACGCCGGAATCCGCTCCACCAGCGCCAGCGAAGTTTCCAGGCTCACTTCAAAGCTCTTCAGGTCGCGGTTGTTCACCCCGATCGCATCGGCTCCGTCCGCCCCAAGGGAGTCAAAAACACGGTCCAACTCACCCTCTGTGTGAACCTCCACCAGCACATCCAGTTCGTACTCACGCGCCTTCGCGGACAACCGTAAAAGCTCCGCATCTGTGAGCGCGGCGGCAATCAGCAGAATGGCATCCGCGCAGTGCGCGCGGGCCTCGACAATCTGGTATTCGTCCACCATGAAGTCCTTGCGCAGACAGGGGATAGCGGCTGCCGCGGAAGCGAGTTCCAGGTTGCGTAGGCTGCCCTGAAAATACGGCTCGTCGGTGAGCACAGAGAGCGCCCTCGCGCCGCCGTTCTGGTAACTCCGAGCCAACCAGGAAGCGTCAAAATCGGCCCGAATCAGTCCCTTGGACGGCGACGCTTTTTTGATTTCAGCAATAATCGCCGGGCCTTCCGCGCCACGCCGCCGCAGTTCCCCGGCCCAGCCCCGAGGCGTATGCGCGGCGGCCCTGCGCTCCAGTTCGGCTTGCGGGACACACGCCTTGCTCGCTGCCACAGTGGCACGCGTTGTCGCCAGGATTTTATCCAGATGGGTGGACATACTCTTGGTCGAGTATACGAGGCGACCGCTGACGGGAGGATGCTGATTGCGGCAAAAGGAAGGAGATGCCCGGCTTGCGGCGTGCCTCAGACTGCAGGTTTAAATGCGTAAGGGGATCCCGATCCGGGCCTAAAGGCCTCGCTATGTGGGGCCTGCTTTTCAGGAGGTTGAAACCTCCTGCTCCCTCCGGGAATTGCGATCGACAACTGTAGTACTAAAACTGCAGATGTGCAGACCCTTCGACTGAGGTGGTAGCGTTATCGTGGCTGGCGGCCAATCTTTTGTTTGGGAGATTATTGTGTACAAGCGCCTTCTAATGCTCTTCGCTTTTTCCCTTTCAGCTTTGCCGATCCAGGCGAAGGTGGTTGTCTTCCGGCAGCCTGGATTTCCAACGGTATCCAGCCAGCCAATTGAGAAGGCGACGCTGGAAAAGGCTCTCGACGGACTCCAACCGGTGTTCGCGGACGAGGCTGCTTTGGGAGCCACGGAGACACTTGCAAACTGCGAATTGCTGGTGCTGCCGTATGGCTCCGCTGTACCCGTTGAGGCGTGGAAGAGCATCGAGAATTACCTGGATGGAGGCGGAAACCTGCTTGTCATCGGCGGGCAGCCGCTGCGCGTCCCGGTGAGCTTGGTGGACGGGAAATTTGTATCCGCGAGCCCGCAGGATACCTACGCACGGGCACTGGGTTTTCGCCACACCTACGAGGTTCCCGTTCCGCCTGACGCCAGGTTTCAATGGCGGTACGGCTACGCGTGGCTGCCCGCGATCGCCGTGCGCGCGCAGACGTTCTTCACCGTGGAGGGGCGCCTGAATGGGTTGGGCTACATGGCCGATTCAACGGGCCTGCTGGTTGCGGCTCCAGTAATTGTTTCCGACCACACGGCCGGAGGGCCGGAGCATCGCATGACGGGCAGCCGCATTGTGGCGCTCGATTTCAATCCCCAGCCGGGTTACTGGCAGAGCGGGGACGGCATTCAGCTTGTGCATCAGGCTGCGGAGTATGCCCGGCAAGGCGCCATGGAGCTTTCCGTCGAAACTCAGTACTCCGCCATTCGTGCGGAAGAGCCGCCCACGATTACGGTGCATTTGCGCAACGCACGCGCACAGCGGCTGGGTGCGACCGTGACTGGCGGGGTTGCGATTAAGCTTCTGCGCGGGGACGAAGTGGTTCAGACGGCCACTTTGCCTGTGGCCGGCACTGGAACTGCCGACCTGGAGACGCCCTTCCATCAACCGCTGACTCCGGGATTCTACAAGGTGTCCGCTGTTTACAGCGAAGGTGAGCACGCCCGCGAGTTCTACCAGAATGGATTCCTGGTGACGGGGCTGGCTACGGAACCGGGCGCGCTCACTTCGGGTCCGGTTCTTGGGGTGAAGGGCGACTTTCTTTCGCTGGACGGCAAACCTTTTTTCCCAGTGGGTACCAACTACTTCACGACCGAAGAGAATGGATGGGACTTCTCCAGCCCGAGGAACGCGTGGGTGTGGGACAAGGACTTTGCGGAGATGGCCGCGCATGGAGTGAGCTTTGTACGCACGGGCGTTTGGATGCAAAACGCAAAGTTTGTCGATCCCGGCACCGGCGGCGTGAACGAGCGGTTCCTCCGCAACCTTGAGGCATTCCTCGATTGCGCGCAGCGGCATCACATTGCGATTAACTTCACCTTCTTTGCTTTTTCTCCTCACTCCGGCCCTGCTGCGCGGACGACGGATGCCGCCACACCGCCGCCCAATCCATATATTGACCCAGCGGCCGTGGAGGCGGAACAAGCCTATGTGCGTTCCGTGGTTGACCGGTTCAAGGACGTGCCGTGGCTCTCCTGGGACCTGATCAATGAGCCCAGCTTTTCAAACCCGAAGCAGGTATTCCATGGGAACTCTCCCAACGGCGACCCGGCCGAGGTTGCGGCGTGGCACAAGTGGCTTGGCCAGAAGTATGGGAGTCTTTCCGCATTAGGCGATGCGTGGCGCGTGCCGGGGGCAGATCTGCCTGGCTTCGACGGCATCCCGCTGCCCAATCCCGCAGACCTTCACTCCGACCGGCATGGCAGCCTGAACCAGGTTCGCGCGCTGGACTACAACTTGTTTGCGCAGGACATGTTCAGCGGATGGGTCAAGTCGATGGTTGCGACGATTCGGTCGTCCGGCAGCAAACAGCTCATCGACGTGGGGCAGGACGAAGGCGGTGTGATGGACCGCGTTCTGAATCAGTTCTACGGGGGAGCGGGGGTGTCGTTTACGACCGACCACACGTACTGGCAGGACGATGCGCTGCTGTGGGATTCGGTGGCGGCGAAGCGGCCCGGCGTGCCGAATATTACCGGCGAAACCGGATATCAGCCTGTGTGGGCTCCAGACGGGAGCTGGCGCTACGACGAGTTCACCGGTTTGGGCCTGACAGAGCGGAAATGGGTGCTTGGGTTTGCGGCGGGCAGCAGCGGAGCCATGCAATGGGACTGGGCGCGCGAAGTGGATTTCGGTATGCAGCGCAGCGATGGTTCGGCGAAGGTGTGGGAGAACCAGATGCGCGACCTGGGCGAGTTTGCCCGCAAGGCCGCGCCGTTCGCGGATTCAATCGTTCAGCCGGATGTAGCGATCGTGCTGCCGCAGTCGTACCAGTTATCCGTATCCAATTCGTTTGCCATTGAGGCGCAACAAACGGCGGTGCGGGCTCTCTTCAATTACGCACACAGCCAGGCTTATGCCGTGGGCGAATACCAGATTGAACTCCTTGGGTCTCCCAAGCTGATCCTTCTGCCTTCACCTTTCGGACTTACCGATGAGGCCTGGAAGGCGATAGAACAGCGAGTGCGGGCCGGAGCGGTGCTGCTGGTTACTGGCCCGTTCGGCGAGGATGCCCATCTTCATGCAACCGGAAGACAGGAATCGGCGGGATTGCCTTACGATTCCGGTCCGCTGACGGTGCGCGACTTGTTGTTCCATTTCCCGGGCGGGGAGGAGACGCTCAATTATGCCGGCAACAAAACAACCGTACTGAGCCGCGCCATCCTTCCCAATGGCGGCGATTGGGAGGAAAGGCAAGTTGGCAAGGGAAGGATTCTCTTCTCCGCGCTGCCGCTGGAATTGAATGGCAATCTGCAGGCCGTGGCCGATGTCTACAGCTATGCGCTCAAGCTCGCCGGCGTGGCCCCGGTGTTTTCCACGGTGATGAGGGACCCAGGCATCCTGATCTGCCCCACGCGCTATCCGAACGCAACACTCTATGTGATTACCTCGGAGTCCAATCGGACCGATGTCTCATTCGAAGACTTGCGCAGCGGCAAACAGTTCACGGGGAATCTCAAAAGCGGAGGAGCGGCGCTGCTGCTGGTGGAGGCGGATGGCAAGCTTGCAGCCACGTACCACTGGCCTAATGAATGAGAGCACGGTAGTAGCTTTCGGGCGAAAGATGCGGGATACATGAAGGTGAATGTTGACGATTTATGGGAAGGGAAGCGCCAATCACACGGCGTACTTCGCGCAAGTACACGAATCGCATGAATCGACGAGAATTTACAAAGAGTTTCGCGTGGGCGTTGCCCGGCCTTGCGGCGCCGGCGATTTTGTCTTTACCGGCCCAGACCATCTCCAGACCGACGCGACAGAAGCCCCATGAATTCTATGTCAGCAGTTCCGCGGGCAACGATCGGAATGATGGGCGTTCTCCGCAAACCGCATGGCAAAGCTTGACACGTGTAAACACTACCGACTTCCAGCCTGGGGATAAGGTTTTATTCAGGCGAAACGATCTATGGCGCGGCAGCCTGCGGCCAAAGAGCGGTGCGGAAGGTTGGCCCATAACCTATGGCGCCTACGGAGATGGCGCCAAACCAATTCTGCAGGGATCGGTGGCGAAGGATATGCCAGCTTCCTGGATGAGTGCAGGCAGGAACCTATGGACGACATCTCCTGCGCCTGCCCCAAATCCCGTGCTCCGCATGAGCCCGCGTAGTTCCAGCGAGGAGATTGGTAGCGAAGGCACACTCGACGTGGACGTCGGGAACATCGTTTTCGATCACGGTTGCGAGTGCGGCACGAAGAAATGGCAACGTGAGGACCTGCACCAGAATGGAGATTTCTGGTACGACCCAAATTCACATCAAGTGTGGCTCTATTACGACGTACCTCCGCACACAAAACACCGCAGCATCGAACTGGCCCTTAGAAGACACATCATCGATGAAACTGGTTGCCAGTTTGTGAACTATGAAGACCTTCATTTGCGCTATGGTGCGGCACACGGAATAGGAGGAGGGGACACTGGCCACATCACTGTGCGCCAATGTGACGTCTGTTTTATTGGAGGCGGACAGCAGTTTACAGACCGGCAGGTAAGGTTTGGCAACGGTATCGAGTTTTGGAACACAGGAAAGGACAACCGGGTTGAGCAATGCCGGCTTTGGGAAATATATGACGCGGCGCTGACAAACCAGGGCCTCGGCCCCATCTCCGAACAGGTGAACATCGTTTATCGCAACAATGTCATTTGGAACGCTGAGTATTCTTTTGAATACTGGAATAGGCCGGAGACCGCGCGAACGCAGGACATCGTGTTCGAAAACAATACCTGTGTGGATTCCGGTCTCGGATGGGGACATCGCCAGCGTCCCGATCCGAATGGACATCACTTGATGTTCTGGCAAAACAGCGCGGCTACCACTGGAGTCGTGGTCCGCAACAACATTTTTTTCAATGCAACCGAGAGCTGCCTGCGCATGGACAACGACTGGCGTCGTGGTTTAGCACTTGACCGCAATCTCTGGTTTCAGAACCATCAGATCCCGGTTTTCAGTTTTATGGGCCAACAATTCCGGACAGATCAATTGGATGCATACCGCGCCATCAGCGGATTCGATAGCCACTCTGTAGTCGCCGATCCATGTTTCCGCGACAGTGACCTACACGACTATCGACTCCGGCCGGATAGCCCCGCCCTCCACTGGAGCGCGGGCGGCGAGTCCTGTGGCGCAAGCATCAGGTAATTATCGAATGGGTTCTAGTGAATGACGACCGGCACGCGGTGCTTGCATCCGCAGGAACGGCGCAGCACAATCTCTACGGGTAGAACGATTCGGTTCCCCGTGAGGGGAAGCTCGCCGCGGGTGATGCGATCGAAGAGAAGACTGGTGGCGACGCGCCCCATTTCCAGTGCGGGCTGGCGCACTACGGTGAGCGATGGCGAGGTGAACTCCGCCATGTCGAAGTCATCGAAGCCGGCAAAGGCGATATCGGCGGGCATTTTCACGCCAAGGTGCAGAAGTGCGCAGAGAACGTAGCGCGTTGCCAGGGTATTGGATGTAAGGATGGCCGTCGGGGGATTCGCTCCCTTTAGCTTCGTCTGCAGTGCCAGCAATGTGTCTTCCTCCGACTCGCAGCCAAAGTAGGAATCCTCCGGAAGCCCTGCTTCCTGCAGCGCGCGCCGATAGCCAAGAAAGCGCGCATTGATGGTAAAGAGCGCCCGGCTCAGGCCCATGAATGCGATGCGCTTATGACCATGCTCAATGAGGTGCTCGACCATGTGGCGCGCGCCCGCGGTGTTCTGCACCAGCACCACATCGATAGCGGGATCGGAGACAGGTCGGTCAAAGGCAACCACCGGAGTCTTGCCAAACAAGGAACGAGTCAGGCGCGACTCTCGGAAACGGGCAGGGATTACCACGACGCCGTCCACATGGCGCTGCAGCATCTGCTCCACCTCGGCAAATTCGGTATCCGGGTCTTCGTTTGAAGTGGTAATGATGACCGAATAGCCGTGCTCCTTGGCGACGGTTGTGACCGCGTGGGCGCAGTTGGCAAAGAACGGATCATAAAGGTAGGGGATGATGAGGCCAATGGACCGGCTACGCTGACCGCGAAACGCGCGGGCCAGCTCATTGGGCCTGTACTGCAACTGCTCAATCGCGATGTGCACGCGCTGTGCGGTCTCTTCCGAAACCGGCACTGTGCCGCTGAGAACGCGGGAAACGGTCATGGTGCCGACGCCGGCCAATCGCGCAACGTCGCTCATGGTAGGTTTGCGGGGCGATTGCCCGGAGGCCTGTTTAATGCCGCTTGCGGTTTGATCCTTACGAGAGTCCGGCAATTCACTTACTCCAGGGACACTCAACTCGCCATCGATCCCAGCTCCTGGAAGCGGACTGTGGCCAGCATGTGTGATTTCAGCTCAAAGCGACGCAGAGATACAGGTCTAAAAACAAATACGCCTCGTATCCGCGATGAAGCGTGTGATTAAGCATGGACTATATCAGCTTGATTGAGACCGTGGCAATCGCCGGGGCACGCCGGAAAGTAATCCCCGCGCGAAAGCGGCCATTACATCTCATCGCTGCAATATCTAATGGGCGGACGGTGGCCTGAAGTGGTAGGAGCCGCCGATGGTGAAGCCCTGCGGGGTCAGATCGTGCGGTCCGAACGTGTGGTGCCAGAACTGATATTCGTAATCGACGCGCAGCCAGAGCTGCCGCCATTCCCTGATTTCAATTCCTCCCCCCGGAGCCCAGACAGCAAAGTCATCATGCTTGTAATTCGGATTAATGTCATTCGTGAAGTCGATGCTTCCGATACCACAGACATACTTCACATAAGTAAGTATGTTTCGGTCGTGCAGCAATCTGTATTTCACCCCAACCAGACCCGTATCCTGACGCATGATGGGCACCTTCGCGGGCCGGCCAAAATCAAGGGCGTTGCCTTCAACCTGAATGCTGAGATTGTGTGGCTTCCCTGGCAAGACATAGAGATCCCAGTCGGCCCAGGCAGAGACTCCAACCATCCGGCCTCCGGAGCCAAAATCGTAGTTATAATCGGAGACACCAACTCCCAAGGTAAGTGGCAAGCCATCCCTCGTAGCCGCGGGGGCCACTTGGGAGAACGCCGGAATTGCTGCGGCCACCAGCAGTATTGCAAGGGGCAGCATGGGGATCAGGCGTTTCAAATCTCCAGGTCTCCTTCCAAAGTCGTAGATCGTGTCCCAGGGCGAGAACCCGCGCCTAAGCATACATTCCTTCTGACATCCTAACTAATGATTCTTCGATGTTTCCATTCTATGCTGAATGCAATCATCAGACCCAAAAGCGCGACGCCACGCAGTGTGTCAACATCGAATAGAAGATGAGTGCCTCCGATACTTCCCCGATTGTGTCGTCCGCTGCGTCCCCCGGCAGCAGCCCCGTCCTTTTTAGCTTCGACAACAGCTATGCGCGGTTGCCGGAGTACTTCTACGTCCGGCTGGCGCCCACTCCGGTCGCAGCGCCTGGGCTCATCAAGGTGAATGTGGAGCTGGCCCGCACCCTGGGGCTGGATCCGGATACGCTGGCCAGCGCGCAAGGCGTGGATATTCTCGCCGGCAATCGCGTGGCCGAGGGGTCCGAGCCGTTGGCGCTTGCATACGCCGGCCACCAATTCGGCCATTTTGTTCCCCGGCTTGGAGATGGGCGCGCCAACCTGTTGGGAGAAGTGGTTGCCCGTGATGGCGCCCGCTACGACATCCAGCTCAAGGGCTCCGGGCCCACACCCTTTTCCAGGGGCGGCGACGGTCGAGCCGCGCTCGGCCCGGTGTTGCGCGAGTACATTGTGAGCGAGGCGATGGCGGCACTTGGCATACCCACCACACGCGCGCTGGCCGCGGTCACCACGGGAGAGCGTGTGTTGCGCGAATCGCCTTTGCCTGGTGCGGTGTTCACCCGCGTTGCGGCAAGCCATCTTCGCGTGGGCAGCTTTCAGTACTTCGCGGCACGTCGCGACACGGAGGCGATCCGCACGCTCGCCGACTATGCAATCGCCCGCCACTATCCTGGGGCCGCGCATGCAACGCAGCCGTACCGCGCCCTGCTGGATGGTGTGATTGCAAGGCAAGCGCGCCTGGTTGCGCAATGGATGCTCATCGGCTTCGTCCATGGCGTGATGAATACTGACAACACCGCCATCTCGGGCGAAACCATCGACTACGGCCCCTGCGCCTTCATGGAGGCGTTCCATCCGGACACCGTGTTCAGCTCCATCGATGCAAACGGGCGCTACGCCTACGGCAACCAGCCGCGCATCGCGCTCTGGAACATGACACGACTGGCCGAAGCGTTACTGCCGATTCTGGAACAGGAGGCGGGGAGCGATGAGGCTGGCCTGCTCTCTGCCAAGGAGGCCCTTGCCGCATTCGGTCCGCAGTTCGATGCTGCTTACATCGCCGGCATGCGGCAAAAACTTGGTCTCGCGACCGAGCGCCCCGGCGATGCATTGCTTATTGAAGATCTGCTGGAGCGGATGGCCGCTAACCGCGCCGACTTCACCCTGACCTTCCGCCTTTTGTGCAATGCCGCAGCCACACCGGAAGGCGATGAAGGGGTGCGTGCGCAGTTCGACGATCCCAGCGCGTATGACGCGTGGGCCACCGCATGGCGGCAGCGTCTGGACCCAGAGCCCGTTTCGGGGGAGGCGCGCGCAGCGGCCATGCGGAACGTGAACCCGGCGTTCATTCCGCGTAATCACCTGGTGGAAGAGGCGCTCGAAGCGGCCGTTCGAAGACAGGATTTTCACCCGTTCGAGCAGTTGCTGGATGTGGTCTCACGGCCTTGGGAAGACCGGCCCAACCTGGAGAGGTACGCCACCCCGGCCCGGCCCGAGGAAACCGTCAGCCGGACCTTCTGTGGAACCTGAGCAAAGCGGCCAAACGCAGAAACAGCTTCCGAGTCACCGCAGTTGGAGAGGCTCAGGACTGTTCGGGCGTGTGCCGAAATGATGACGACGAATTCGCTCCGGCCTCATCGAAGGGCAACTCCAGAAAAAGCGCGGAAGCGCCATGTGAGGCCGAACGCAATGCGGGCGTCGCTCTGGGTATTTGAAGCGTTGTTGGGAAGTGCGGTTCGCACGTAGTCGGCTTCGATGAGACGGAGACCGAAGCCTTCGGCAAGCAGCAGATTCGCGCCGCCGCCAGCCTCAATCGCGTAGGAGTAGGCCTCACTTTTGAGACCGGTTGGGGATGGATAGGCTCCGTTGAAGCCGCGCACTCCGCCGAACAGCGCCTGGCCAAACAACTGCAACCGAGCGCGGGGCTCTGCCGTTTTCGAATGCGCGGTGAAGGTGTAGCGCGGCCCGGCGACGTACTGTATTTTTTCGACGTCGATGCCGGGCGCCACTTTACCGGCGCGGCCGGTGTTGAACCCCGCGGCGATGCCGATGCCATTGCGCAGGCTCAGCGCAGTGTCGATGCCCACACCCTTCAGCCAGAAGCAGCCGCAAGCGCCCGGCGCCAGTTCGGCGCGCTCGGTGTTGTAGGTGACGGCCAGGTCGGCGGTTATCTTCGGACTGGCATCCGGACCGGGAGTGGTTTGTGCCCGGCCGGCGGCCGGAGCTAACATGCATGCGCCCGCAAGGAGCAGGCTGCCGCGAAACAATCTACGCATATTCATCCTTCTCCTTGTTACTCAACTATAAGGGTAACTGTGGTGGAGTGCGACAGGGATCCCGCCGTTCCAGTTATGGTCACGGTATAACTCTGCTGTTGCTGAGCGAAGAAGCCGCTGGTGGATCCGCAGCCGCTGATGCCGGCGACCGCGGCGATGCCAAGAACCGCCAACATCAGAATAGACAGGATGCGGCCCATCCGCCTGCCGGTGCGCCGCAGCCTGCCCGCAAAGGGCAACAGGATAAGCGCCAGCGCCAACGGAGCCATGCGGCCGGCCACCGTGCCGCGCGGGGCGTTTTGATGGTTCGTTGCCAGCTGGTTCCCTGGATGCTGATCAGCCGCGCGGGCCTGCGTCTGGGGCAGAATAATAGTCAGAGTCACCGGGGTGGCGCCTGCGCCCGCGGTAAGTACCGTTGGCGAGAAAGAGTAAGTCGCGCCCTGCGGCGATCCGCTGAGTGATAGAACGATGTTGGCGGGGAAGGTGGTTGCCCCGCTCGGAGTTGCCGTGAAGTTAAAGACAGCAGTGCCGCCCGGCAGTGCCGTGATCGTGGTAGACGAGGTGCTGACGTTGAAGCTGAAGTCTTCGACTAACTCGGTAACCGGGCTGCTGGTTGCGGCGAGGAAGTTCTGGTCGCCCCCGTAAGCCACGGTGAGGGTGTGCGTGCCCACGGCCAGGCTCGACGTGGTGAATGTGGCTGCTCCGGAAGACAATGTGCCGGTCCCAAGTGCGGTTGAGCCGTCGAGGAAGGTGACCGCCCCGGAGGGTGTGCCTGCACCGGATGTGATTGTCGCAGTCAAGGTGATTCCGTTATCGAACAGAACGGGGTTGACGCTGCTGGCGATGGCGGCAATCGGCAGAGCCTTGTTCACCGGAATGCTCTCGGTCACTTGCGGCGCGGCGGCGTAATCGCTGTTGCCGGGCTGGTTGGCGGCGATCACCACGGTGCCTGCGCCCGAAACGGTGATCGTGCTGCCGCTCAGCGTCGCTGGTCCGGAGACGAGGCTGAAGCTGACCGCGAGACCCGAGCTTGACGTTGCAGTCAGTGTCAGCGGAGTTGTTCCGAACGTGACGCCGGACGCATAGGCCAGCGAGCCAGTGGAGAAGCTGATGGTCTGCGCTGCATTGTTGACCACGATGGTTTGCGTTACCTGCGGCGCGGCCGTGTAGTTGGCGTTGCCGGCCTGGTTGGCGGCAATCACTAGAGTGCCGGTGCCGGTGATAGTCAGCGTGCTGCCGCTCAGCGTTCCGGGACCCGAAACAATGCTGAATATCACCGGGTTGCCCGATGCGCCGCCGGTTGCGGTGAGCGTCATTGCAGCGATGCCGTAGTTGACCGGTGAAGTGGGCGCCGCAAAGTTGATGGCCTGCGCGGCGGGGTTGACTGCCAGTTGAACCGTCGACGTTGCGCTGCTGTAGTCCGTTGTGTCGGTTGGCGTAAAGGTGACCGAAAGCGAATGCGGGCCCGCCGTCAGAATCGTGCCTGATGCGGGTGTGTACGCAAATGTGCCCGCGACAGGCGAAGTCGCGTCAAGCTGGGTTGCAGTCAGCGGTGTGCCGTAGGTAATCGCGGCTGGCGTGGACCATGCGATGCTGGGCGTGGACTGGTTGACCGCCAGTTGAACCGTCGACTTTGCGG
>Ga0302278_10002684_pt1 | contig 20306 bp, 19 predicted proteins | sample III_Bog_N3_2_FD_194543 | JGI IMG/M metagenome (GOLD analysis project Ga0302278, IMG submission 194543) | Peat permafrost microbial communities from Stordalen Mire near Abisko, Sweden - III_Bog_N3_2 | ecosystem: Environmental > Terrestrial > Soil > Wetlands > Peat | place: Sweden: Abisko...
TCTATGCCCAAGAGTCTTGGCTCGGATGGCGAGGTTGTGGCCTACGTGGCGAAGACAAAGGGCGCCGTGGGATATGTGAGCAGCGGTGCAAGCACCGAAGGCGTGAAGACGCTAGTGGTCAAGTAATCATGAAAACGGTCGCGCATCCCGCCAGAGGATGCGCGATACCGACGACCTGGTGGTCATATGCAAAGCCACAGCCGGTAGAGATTTCTGTACTGAGGCAGTTACTCCGCTTGCCAAATTGCGTTGCTTTCTAACTAATGCAATGGGCACTGCCGCCGATACGAGGAACAGAGGCACGCGCTGCGTTGGTCCTGGGGATAAATCATGGGTATCCAGATGCCAATTTCTCAACACCGGCGATACGTTCATCCGGCAACCGAAAGCAGAATGACAGTACGTGCATGGCGTGAGTTTTACCCGGCAAATCAGCAAAGGAGATTCACAGTGAAGCAAATGATCGGCAGATTGATGGCCGGTGGAATGCTCGCGGCTCTCGCACTTTCAATGGCACTTCAAGCGCAGGATTTCAAGCTCTTCGATCGGACAGTGCAGGTACACGGGTTCGCGTCGCAAGGTTTCGTCCACACCGATGAAAACAACTGGCTGACCATGAACACGTCGAATGTGGGCAGTGGCGAGTTCACCGATTTTGGAGCCAATGCCTCGACTCAGATCACGGACAGGTTCCGCGTCGGAGCGCAGATCTACGATCGCGACCTGGGCCAACTGGGCCGGTGGCATCCCGACCTGGACTGGGCGTATGGCGATTTCAAATTCAAACCATGGCTGGGATTCCGCGCAGGCAAGGTGAAGACCGTGTTGGGCCTCTTCAACGACACGCAGGACATGGATTTTCTGCACACGTTTGCTCTGCTTCCGCAGTCGGTTTACTCCACCGACATGCGGGACTCGACGCTCTCCCATATTGGCGGCGACTTGTACGGCACATTTTCCCTCGGCAAACACGTCGGCAAGTTCTCTTATACGGCCTATGGCGGCGATCAGAGGCAGAGCATTTACGGCGGATACCCGTATCTACTGACAATCCACGGCGTCTACATCAAGAACTCGGGGGGACCGACCTTTGGCGGAGACTTGCGCTGGATCACTCCGGTGAAGGGTCTGTTGACCGGGGCCTCTTACGAGAAGAATGACGTGCTGAATACCGGGCTTCTCAACCCATCGATCGCCTTGGGCGGACCCAATGTCTTTGTGCCGTATACGGAGTGGTCGAAGGACCAGTTTGCCCAGCAGTTCTATGGCGAGTACGCCAAAGGCAACCTGCGCGTGGATGCGGAATTTCGGCATTTCTGGCGCGACTTCACCATTTTCAACGGCCAGTTCGAGGCAGCGACCAATACGCACCCCTGGTATGGGTCGGCATCCTATCGGGTCGCAAAGCGGGTCGAACTCGGCGGGTACTATTCTCACTACGAAATCGATTGGATTGTGACCGCGCCGGGACAGGTCGAGGCTCCGAATGTGAGTTCACCAGATCGCCACCTTTACGACAAAGTGGTGACCGCTCGGTTCGACATGAAGAACTACTGGTACGCGAAGGTGGAAGGTCACTTTATGGACGGGTATGCCGGATTCCAGTACCCAGACGGCTTCTATCCTCAGGCCAACCCAAACGGATTGAAACCGGACACGAATGCGCTGGTGGTCAAGACGGGCTTCAACTTCTAAGCAGTCCAGAAAACCGAGATAAGGAGACAGAAATGAAAAAAAGAGTTTTTTTCTTGGCTGCGGCGTGCAGCTTGCTGATTGCTTCGTGGCAGGCGCGGGCCTCGGACGTAAAGGTGATCGCCAATAGCAGTGTGACGGCAAGCTCGGTTTCCGCCGGAGACGTAAAGGACGTTTTCCTGCTCGACAAGGATTCTCTTGGCGGCAGCCACGTTGATCCGGTATTGAGCAAGGGTGGTCCGGCGCATGAGGCCTTCCTGAAGGACTACCTCGGGAAGAACGACGCCGCGCTGCAGGCCTTCTACCGCAGCCTGGTATTCACCGGGAAGGCCTCTATGCCCAAGAGTCTTGGCTCGGATGGCGAGGTTGTGGCCTACGTGGCCAAGACAAAGGGCGCCGTGGGATATGTGAGCAGCGGTGCAAGCACCGAAGGCGTGAAGACGCTGGTGGTCAAGTAAACATGAAAACGGTCGCGCATCCCGCCAGAGGATGCGCGATACCGGCAACCTCTGTAGATCGGCAAAGCTCCGGCGGCATCTGGGCGTAAGAAAAATCTGACGGTAAGGTGATGGAAGGTTTGGACAGATGAAGATCAAAACGAGAATCCTGGGTATTCTGGCCGTGCTGGTTACCGGCTACCTGCTGTTGTTGGCTATAGTTCAGATTTCCGCCACCGCCACGCACAGCCGCATGTCGACTATCTCTTCTTCGCTGTTTCCCGCGGCGCTGAAGATGCAAGAAGCGGAAGCGGCATTCGAGCGGATGAAGAAGCACTACGGGGATGCCGTGGTGCTGCAGGATGCCAATTCGCTGAAGGGCGCGGAAGCGGATGCTGAAGTTACCGCGTCTGCGTTGGGAGAGGTGAGGGCTGAGTTGGCCTCATCGCCGGAACTGAGCAAAGTGGCGGATGGCCTGGTGACGCAGTTCTCGTCGATCCGGTCTCGCGATCACGACACCTATGCCGCCATTTTAGGGGCCAAGGACGGACCCAGCGAAGATCTGATGGCGCAGGTGGGCGCGCTGGGCAAGGACAACAAGGTGCTGACCGATGCCATGACAGAGGCGGACAAGACCATTTCCGCCAGCTTCCAGACACAATTGGACGCGGTGGATGCGTGGTCCATGCGGAGCCGGATGACCGGGCTGGTTATGCTTGGTTTCGTGGTGATTGTCTGTGGGGTTGCGTGGTGGGTGATTCAGTCCAAGGTGGTGCGACCTTTGCATGTTCTGGCTCTACGACTGCAGGATATTGCCGAGGGCGACGGCGACCTGACGCACCGCATTGAAGTGAATGGGCGCAATGAGATTGACGAAGTGGGCAACTGGTTCAACGTTTTTATTGGCCGCATCGAGGAGATTGTGCGACGCGTGGCGCAACACGCGGAGACTCTGGGCGCGGCAGCCCTGGAATTGGCTCACACGGCCAGCGAGACTGCTGACCAGGCCGCAAAGCAGCAGCAGCAGGCTGAGCGGATTACCACAGCCATGAACGAGATGTCGTCGGCTGTGCAAGAGATCAGTCAGACGACACAGAGCGCGGCAGTGGATGCTCGCAAGGCGGAAGAGACCGCGCACTCCGGCGGCCAGACTGTGCAAACCACGGTGCAGACGATTGGGGACCTGTTGACAGCGAATCAGGAGACGTCGTCGCGGATCGAGGAACTGGGCAGGTCGAGCGACGCCATCGGCCGGATCGTCAATGTGATCAACGAAATCGCCGGGCAGACCAATCTGCTGGCTCTGAATGCCTCCATCGAAGCGGCCAGGGCCGGGGAACATGGCCGGGGATTCGCTGTGGTGGCAGGCGAGGTTCGCCGGCTGGCAGAACGCACCAGTTCCGCCACCAAAGAGATTGACGTCACCGTGCATGCCATCCAGGAAGGGACCAAAGTGGCCGTCGAGGCCATGCGCTCAAGCATGAGCCATGTGCAGAGCGGCGTGGATTCGGCGCGGTCGGCGGGGAAAGCGCTGACCAGCATCATTCACGGATCGGAGTCAGTGCAGAAGATGGTGACGCAGATTGCCGCTGCTGCAACCGAGCAATCCTATTCCACGCAATCGGTCTCCGCCAACGTAAACGAAATTGCAACGATCATCCAGCAGACGGCGGCCAGTTCTCAGCAATCGGTGGGCGCCTGCCAACAGCTCTCCCGGTTGGCCAACGAACTGACCGGCCTGGTTGGAAGCTTCAAAGTCAGTCAAGGTTAGCGTGACGATCGTCGCAAGCGCGAGTTTCCTGGCCCGGTTGGCATATTTGCCAAACCGGGCCAGGAGTGTTTCAATCAGGTAATTGAAACAGGGGTGCTCCACGAAGTGGGGCTGAGAAATACCCTAGAACCCGATCCGGATAATACCGGCGTGGGAAGTTTTCGAAGCCTGTCGGCCCTTCTTCCTCGAATCTCAACGCGCGTTCCCTTGTTTCAAGAAGTTGGAAACAAGGGGAAACCATGCTCTATCTTGCGCAGTGGGCCGCGGCTCATACTCCAAAACAACTCCTGACGTTGCGCGGATTCAGACTCGCGTTCCTACCGGTTTGCTGCGTGTGCGCCGGACTCTTCGGGCATGCGCAGAACGCGGCGACGGCAACCTCGAATGCGCAGACGCCCGCTGCGGCGAAGCCAACGGTACAGCAGGTGCAGCCTGTGACAACTACGGTTGTGGTCCATGGCGAGGTGAAGGACGATTATCTTCCCGACGCAGTTTCAGTGGGGACTCTGGACGGCGCAACGCTGAGAGAGACGCCACTATCGGCGACAGTCGTGACGCGCGATCTGCTCAACGATCAGGCAGCACGCCTGCTGTCGGACGTGATCAAGAACGATGCATCGATCGGAGAAGATTACGCGCCGGTGGGCTACTACGGGGACTACGAGATTCGTGGCTTCCCCATCGATCTTGCGACTGGGCTGGAGATCAACGGGATGACCATTGCCGGCGAGCAGGATGTGCCGCTGGAAAACAAGGAGCGCGTCGAATTCCTGAAAGGCATTGCAGGTGTGGAAAGCGGCGTGGCGTCGGCGGGTGGGCTAATTAACTACGTAACCAAGCGGCCGGCTGCCGTGAAAGCCGTGGACCTGGCTACGGATCATCGCGGGAGTACCTACGGTGCGGTCGATCTTGGGTTTCTTTTCGGCAGCCAGAAGCAGGTTGGCGTTCGCGCTAACCTGGCCGGCGAAAAGATTGAGAGCTATGTCAACGATGCCAACGGCTGGCGCGCGATGGGCTCAGGCGCAGCCGACTGGAAGCTGAGCCCGAAGGCCATCTTGAAAGGCGATTTCGAGTATCAGCACAAGGTGGAGCGCTCGGTATGCGGCTATCAGTTGCTGGGCGGAACGACAGTGCCGAGTCTCAACCAGGTTTATCCATCCACAATGCTCGGCGAGCAGCCGTGGGCCCTTCCCAACACCTTCGACACAATCAACACAGGCGCGCGCATCGACGATGAACTGACGCCGGCGTGGCGCGCCTTCGCGGCGGTAAGTTACAGCCACTCGCTCATCAACGACAACGTGATTTATGCATATGGCTGCTACTACGAGGCATTGTGCCAAGGGAATGGTGGGACCGCCCCGGATTATTTCTTCGCTCCCGACGGCGGCTACGATATCTACGACTACCGCGACCCCGGCGAGTTGCGCATTGACGCGGTAGCCGAGGCGCTCGTAACCGGACACATCAAGAGCGGCCCAATCAGCCAGGACTTGACCGCCGGAGGCGACCTATTCCTGCGCAGTGTACAACTGCCCGGCACCCCGCCTGTCAATGCGCCGCCCACTGTGCAAAATGGCGCTGTGTACACGTACGTGGGCTCGGAGAATATCTACCAGCCGATTGTGCCAGTCCCCATGGAGAGCCCGCTTCAGATAGCTGGACCGCGAACGCTCGCCGAGGACAACCATCAATCGGCGGCAGTGATGCAGGACAGAATTCACTTGCCTGGACGCATTCAACTACTCGCTGGTGGCCGTTTTGACTCTGTGCGAGACCATAATGATTCAGGAACGACCGAGTCTGGAGCATCAGATTACACCGACAGAACCGTTTGGCTGCCGCAATATGCAGTCACATTCAATCCGGTGGAGAATCTGACTCTTTATAGCAACTATGGAGTGCTGCTCTCGCTTGGGCCGCAAGCGCCGTTTTGGGCTGGCGGCTACTACCTGTCTCCGTTCATTACGCGCCAAGCTGAGATTGGCGTGAAGTATGAACCGGGCCGAAGAATTTTGCTGACCGCGGCGCTTTTTCACATGCGCGCGCCGTTCTTCTACCCAGAGATGATCGGCGGCTCACAGGCGTTTGTCTCTCAGGGCCGCGAGACGCATGACGGGATTGAATTAAACGCAGAAGGCAAAGCCGCGAACTGGTTGCGGCTGTCAGCTTCGGCGTCTGCGATACGTGCGATCTCCAACGGCACGGGAACGCCTGCATTCGACGACAAGCAGGTGCTCAACGTGCCGCATCTACGCACGGCGGTTTTCGCGGATATTGCGGTCCCGCATACGCATGGGCTGCACCTGATGCCAGGCTGGAATTATACGGGACGCAAGGAAGCTACGCGAGACGACCTGGTGAGCGTGCCGGGCTACAACCTGTTCAGCATGGGTGCGCGCTATTCGCCGGGCGGCGATGGAAGCCACGTAACTTTGCGGCTCTATGCGGACAACATCGCCGACAAGCGCTACTGGAAAGACACAGGGGCAAGCTACGGCGACACGTTCATTCACCTGGGCGCTCCGACGACTGTGCGGCTCTCGGCGCATTACACTTTTTAAGACTGCGGTCTTTGGTCTTGGCTGCTTCGCGTGAAGGACAATTCTTCAATGAGCACATTGGCGAAAGCGCACGGAATGGACGGCACGCTGGTGGAACCCGACTGGGCACCGCTGGCGATGAATGAAGTGCGTGCTCTGTTGAGCCAGTTTCCCAAATGCGGTGAACCTGTTGAAATCCTGAGCGCGAGCCCTCGACCGTTTTCCGCGGCTAGCGTGGTGACGACTGAGAGCGGACGGGTGTTCATCAAGCGGCATCATCACAGCGTTCGCGATCGAGAGGGATTGCTGGAAGAACATCGCTTCATGAAGCATCTGCATGCGCGTGGGGCAGCGGTGCCGCGGGTATTTGCGAACACAACGGGTGAGACGGCGATCGAAAGCGGCGAGTGGACGTATGAGGTGCATGAAACTCCCGAGGGTGTGGATCTCTATGGAGATGCGCTTTCGTGGACACCGTTTCACACTTGTTCCCAAGCGTATTCCGCGGGCCAGGCGTTGGCGCGGCTGCATCGTGCGGCGGAGGGATTCGATGCGCCACTGCGCCGGCCTCGTCCGCTGGTGGCAAGCTTTACGATCTTTGCAGCGGCGAATCCTGGCGCCGAGATGCGGCACTATCTTGCGGCACGACCGTCATTGTCCGATAATGCAGCCGTGCGTAAACACGCCGAAGATGCGTTGGAATTACTGGCGCCATTCCATGCGGAGTTGCTACCTCACTTGCCATTGCTGCCACCGCTGTGGACGCACAACGATCTGCATTCGTCGAATCTGCTCTGGAGCGATGCGGGCGAAAATGCGCAGGCCGCTGCGATTATAGATTTTGGCCTCGCCGACCGCACCAATGCCGTTCACGACGTGGCTCACGCGATTGAGCGCAATATTGTGGAATGGCTTGTTCTTGTGGAGGACCCGGCACACCCTGAGAAGGTGCCTGTGCACCTCGACCATTTGCATGCTTTGCTCGACGGGTATGAGTCGGTGCGCCGGTTGAGCGACCAGGAAGCAGCAGCACTGGCGCCAATGACGGCACTATGCCACGCAGAGTTTGCACTGTCTGAGACGGACTACTTCCTCGGTGTATTGCACTCGGGAGAGAGAGCGCCAATGGCTTACGATGGCTGGCTGGTGGGACATGCGCGCTGGTTCCGCAGTGCGGGCGGCGAGAGTCTGCTCAATGCGTTACGACAATGGGTCGCAGAGCGTAAGCCGCAAAGAAGCGAGTTACGCCAATGTGGATGACGATTACGAATTATCTTGTCGCGAATTGGCTGGAGATTGCAGGCTTCCTGACTACGTTGGTCGGGATCTGGCTGACCACGCGGCGGCTGCTTATCTGTTGGCCAATTGTGTTGGCGGCAGATGTGATTTACCTGGTCGTGTTTTATCGAGCACGGCTCTTGTCCGATGCACTGCTGCAGGTGTTCTTTGTGGCGTTTACGCTTTACGGCTGGTGGCATTGGTGGCGCGGCGTGCGCGAAGAAGGCGAGGTGCGCGTGGTTCCACTCAACCTGCGGGGCTGGGTTGCGGGTTTGGCCGCCGGTGCAGTGGGCGCGGTGCTGCTGGGGTGGTTGATGGTACGCGTGGGTGCGGCGCTCCCCCACCTGGATGCTGCACTCACGAGCTACAGCCTTGTTGCAAGCTGGTGGCAGGCGCGCAAGCATACGGCCAACTGGTGGTTGTGGATTGCTGTGAATCTGGTCTACATCGGGGAGTATCTCTTCAAGGACCTTGTGGCCACTGCCGTGCTCTATCTCCTCTTGGTGATACTTGCCGTGATGGGCCTTGTCGATTGGCGGCGCGCCGCGGCTGCCAGTCAGACGGCGGCTTGAACTACATTGTGCAGCGGCTCGCCAACGATATATCGACGTAGCTCATCGGCAGCGGTGCGCAGAGCACGCGGCGCAAACTGCGGGCTCGATCCAGCGACGTGGGGCGTGATCAGCAAATTGGGACAACTCCACAGAGGATGGCCATCAGGGAGCGGTTCGGGATCGGTGACATCGAGAGCGGCGCGAATGTGGCCTGCATTGAGCGCCTCAACCAATGCGTTTGTGTCAACGATGGGCCCGCGGGCGGCATTCACAAGCAGTGCGCCTTGCTGCATCAGGGCAAACTGGCGGACGCCGATCAGCTTATTCGACTCCGCCGTTGCGGGCAGAATAAGGATGACCACCTGAGCCCTCGGCAACAGGGTATCCAGTTCGCTGACGGCGTGTACCTGGGGATCGGTTCGGGGACTTCGAGCTACACGAATCAGGTCCACATTGAATGGCGCGAGCATGCGCTCAATCTCCTTGCCGATGGAACCGTAGCCAACCAGAAGCACGGTCTTCCCGGTGAGTTCCTCAAGCATAACCGGGGGGTAGAGCGGGCGCGTATCGCCGCTGATCGAAGCATAATGCGCACTGGCCCCGAAGCGGCGCTTCCACTGGCCGGAGCGCTGCACTTCAAGGAAGAAAGGAAAATACTTGAGCATGGCGAGAATGGACGCGACGGTCCATTCCGCAGTGGAGATGTTATGAGCGCCACGCGCGTTGCAGATGGTGACATGAGGGCCAACTGTGCGCGGTATCCACTCTGTGCCCGCCATGAGCGAAAGCACCAGGCGCACGCCACGCAACTTCGGCCAGGTGCCGATCGCTCGCGCCGGATAGGGGTCCGGAATCCACACGTCGATGTCGGTCTCCGGTCCGGGGGCGTCGGACAAGGAGATCAGCTCGACTTCCTTCGGGAAATCGCGGAGCAGTTCTGCAGCCAACGTTGCCGGATATCCGACTCGCAATACTCTCTTCACCGGTTCAACCAATTCTGGGGCCATGACATGATGCTAAACGGGCGCGGCGATTTCGGCGAGTTTTGCATCGTACGCAAGCTGATAGCCTTGATACAGGACGGCCGGAATTACGCGCGGGCATGGTCGCGGCGGGAACGAAACAAGCCCGACGATTGTAAATCCATCGGAGTGATGGGCCGGGGAATGCAAAGATGCGGCTGAAAGCGAACAAGACGTGGTCCCAACAGCAGCTTGCGATCAAGCTGCGCGTGGAACAGACGATGCAGCCCGGATTGCTTTCCTGGGAGCGGCAGCGGCTCCTGATCCACGCGGCAAAGACTGCACTGGCAGCGGCCCTGTGCTGGTGGCTGGCGTTGCGCCTTGGATTGCACGACGGCTACTGGGGCTCGATCAGCGCCATCATCGTGCTGCAGTCGAATGTGGGCTCAACCGTGACTGCGTCGCGCGACCGCATATTGGGTACGATCATCGGCGCAGTAATCGGCTTTTCGTTTTCACTCTTCGGTACGCTTCCATGGAACTATGTTCTAGCCGTGCTGGCGGCGGTGATTGTCTGCGGCCTGTTGGAGTTGCGCAGCAGTTCACGGCTGGCCGGGGTCACCATCACAATTATCATGCTGGTGCAGAAGACGGGGCCGCGCTGGGGCCTGGCTCTGGACCGGGTGATGGAGGTGGTACTGGGCATTGTGGTGGCGCTGGCGGTGACCACGCTGGTATTTCCCGACCGCGCCCGGCTGCGGTTGCGCGATGGATTGGCGCAGGAGTTTCTGGTGCTGGGCGCGTTCTTCGAGGCTATTCTGCAGGGGTTTCTTGGCGCACCTGCTGAGAACCTGCAAACTCTGCGAGAAGATGCACTGGCCATGCTGCGCGGCAACAATCAACTGCTGGCGGCCGCGCGCAATGAGCCCTCAGGCGGTCCGGGATGGCGCGAAGGGTTGAACATGCTATCGCAGTTCGGGCGTTCGCTTTTCGATGCCCTGGTGGCACTGGAATTCTCAGTCAAAGACAGCCATCGCGACGCATTTGCGCAGCAATTGGAGCCGGCTCTTGGCAAGCTTGCCGTGGATATTCATGGCGGTTTTCAGCATGTGGCTGGACGCATTCACGCTTGGCGCTTCGATGTAGGACCAGCCAAAATGAGTCTGGAAGAAGACATTGAGCAACTCGAAGCTCGCATGGACCAGGTACGGCACACTGGCATCGAGTTCTCGCAGGCGGAGATTCTACGCGCCTATGCTGTGCAACTACATCTCAAACAGGTTGCCCGGTTGCTGCGCGCCTCGCGGGTTGAGACCAGCCGCGCCATCGGTGAGTTACAAGAATAGGAGAACCTGTTATGCGAAGAACTTGCGCAGTGCCTCGACGCAGTCTTCAATTTCCTGCACGGTTATTGCGTAACCAAAGCGCAAATGCCCCTCTCCCTGCGCGCCGAAAACCGAGCCTGGGATAGTAGCGATGTGGGCCTTTTCAAGCAGGATCTGCGCCGCGGTGCGGCTGTTCTTGTGTATCTTTTCCACGTTTGGAAAAGCGTAGAAGGCTCCGGCCGGCGACGCGCACTCGAGGCCCACTTCATTGAGGCCGGCGACCAGAAGATCGCGGCGCTTGCGATACTCCTCGCGGATGGCGGCGATCTCCGATTCAGGCGTCTGTAGCGCCTGGATCATTGCGTACTGCACCGGTGTAGCGACGCCGTTGGTGGAGTAGAGAACGATCTTGCGCAGCGCGGTCATGAAGGGCTCTTGCGCGACTGCGTAACCGGCGCGCCAGCCGGTCATGGCGTATGTCTTCGAAAAGGTGAAACAGGTAATCGTCCGCTCGGCCATTCCAGGCAGCGAGGCGATCGACACATGGTCACCCTCATAAACAAGATCCTCGTATGCCTCGTCGGCAATGACGACCAGATCGCGCTCGATGGCAAAGGCTGCAACTTCCTCCGCCTCGGCCCGGTTAAAGACCAGGCCGCTGGGATTCTGCGGAGTGTTGTAGTAGACGGCACGTGTTTGCGGCGTCGAGAACTGCTCAAGCGTTTTGCGAATGCCGTTGCGGCGCGCGGTGCTGCTGGGCACAAGCAGCGGCCGCGCCTGCGCTCCGGTGATCAAGTCCGCGATCGGCGTCCAGTAAGGCGAAAAGACCAGCGCATCGTCGCCGGGATCAAGCACACTTTGGAAGGCCGCATACAATCCCTGCGAACCGCCAACGGTAGCAATCACTTCGTCGGTGGAGACGTTGATTCGGTTCTTAGTGGCAAGCTTCTCGACCAATGCCTTGCGCAACGGCAGCACACCGGAAGAAGGCGCATAGTGTGTTTGATTCTCGACCAACGCCTGAATGGCTGCATATTTGATATCCGCCGGGGTCTCAAAAAATGGCTCTCCCCCATGCAGCGCATGCACATGCAGACCTTCCGCGCGCAACCCCATCACCTTATTGCGTATCTGCACAATGTCAGAGAATCCAACTTCGTCGAGCCTCTTTGCCAACCGTATGCCACTCTGCTTCACAGACATGATCAGGTATCCTTTCGTTACATGATGGAGGGATGCGCCTGCTTCCAGCATATCCGATTTTCTTTTTCGACTTCGACGAGCGTGCTCGACTTTTTGAGAAATCGAACCGTGCGTCAGACTGCGAGCAGTTCGGTATAGACAGCCATGCCCACAACTGCATCCGCGCCCAGGTCGTCGAGTGCATCCACCTCCTGCTGGCTGCGTATGCCGCCTGCGACGATGAGCTGGCGCTGGGTAAGCTTGCGCAAGCGCGCGGCCGTCTCAATCGGAAAGCCCTGCATCAGGCCTTCGCCATCGACGTGTGTGTAAAGAAATGCGGCGACATGGGATTCGAGTTGGGGAATCGCTTCATCGGGAGTGAGCGCGACCTGCGCCTTCCAACCCTTGACGGCGATGCGGCCGTTTTTGGTATCGATGCCGGCAACGACATGCTCGGCGCCTACGCTGGCGGCCAGTTCAGTGGCAAAGGCAGTGTCCACCGTGCCATTTTCAGAGAAAAGCGCGGAGCCGATGATGACGCGCTTGGCTCCCGCATCGAGCACCTGGCGGGCGCGCTCGATGGAGTGAATACCTCCACCCGCCTGGCATGGGAGCCGCTTTGCAATCTGAGCCACCAGTGCGGAGTTGTCGCCCTGGCGCATGGCGGCGTCGAGGTCGATTAACTGGACCAATGGAAATTTGAAAAACTTTTCAATCCAGTATTCGAAGTCGTCGAAAGCGAGACGCAGTTTTTCGCCCTGCACAAGCTGGACGATGCGGCCACCCAATAGATCGATGGAAGGAATCAGCATGGGAGCCTCACGGAGACGCCGGCTTTGGCTAGCTCCTCTTTAAGCGAACGCGCGCTAGAAACGCCGAAATGAAAGATGCTTGCCGCGAGCGCTGCATCGGCTTTGCCGCGACCGAAAACATCGACAAAATGCTCCACTGTTCCCGCACCACCGGAAGCGATGACGGGAATGCTGACGGCTTTGCTGACGGCCGCTGTCAATTCGCAATCGAAACCGGTGCGCATTCCGTCGGAGTCCATGGAGGTGAGCAGGATTTCTCCGGCGCCGCGGGCTTCAGCCTCGCGCGCCCACTCGACAACGCGGCGGCCCGCTGGCTTGCGTCCGCCCTGCACAAAGACCTGCGCATCGCGGACCGGATCCGTGGCATCAGGATCGCGGCGCGCATCGATGGCGACGACTACGGCCTGGGCACCGAAGCTGCGGCCGATGGCGTCAATCAACGTTGGATCGGCAAGCGCTGCGGAGTTCACGCTGACTTTATCCGCACCGGCCTCGAAGACTTGTGCTGCGTCGTCCGCCGAGCGAATGCCGCCACCAACGCAAAATGGAACGAACAACTCACGCGCGGTGCGGCGGACGGTATCGAGAAGCGTGGCGCGGCCCTCGTGGGTTGCGGTGATATCGAGCAGCACGATTTCGTCCGCGCCTTCGCGGGCATGACGGGCGGCGAGAGCGGCGGGGTCACCGGCGTCGACGATGTCGACAAACTGCACACCTTTGACAACGCGGCCAGCGTGGACATCGAGGCAGGCGATGATGCGCTTGGTGATCATGGCTTCCTTTTCACGACATGACCGGCGACGAGGTCATCCAGCTCTGCACGTTGTTCCGTCGTCATCGCCTTCGTAGGAAAATAGAAACAGTTGTCGGCGCTGAGATACATGATGGTTTTAGCTTCACTCTGGCGAAAGTCTGTGATTGCATTCCAAGCCAATCGCGTTTCTATCGAATCAGGTTTTGCGACAATGAGTCCGTCATCATTCGCAGTGAGGCTGTATCTTTCTTTTTCTGGGTCTGGTGAAAAATTGCCCTTGAACCAATTATAGAACTTCCATTGATCAAATGCGATGTGAAGGGGGATAGATACCAGAGTAGCGAACAACAGTACGCGGCCCGGTGGCTGGAGCCAAACATAGCCTGAATAAACTCCTGACAGTAGAAGCGTGAGACTTAACGTCGGGGCCGCAACATACCACACACGCGCATTGCCAATAGAGATCACAGTGTATCCACGAAACTGGTTCCACACTGCTTTGGCGCATTCGCGAGTGAAGGAGTAGTCGATTTTCATCTCGCAACCTCCAGGAAATTGCGCAGAATGTTGAGGCCGGTTTCACCGGATTTCTCCGGGTGGAACTGCACGCCCATCACATTGGCGCGTTCGACTGCCGCGGCAAATGGTTCAATGTAACGAGTGATTGCTGCGGTGTTGGCCGTGACAGGGGCTTTGAATGAATGCGTGAAGTAAACAAACTCACCGGGTTCGACACCGGCAAGAAGTCGTGAGCCCGCGCGTACTTCAAGCGAATTCCAACCAACGTGGGGGACCTTTTCGGTGCTCGCGGGAAAGCGGGTGCACGGTTCGGTGAAATGGGCGAGGCCCGGTTGATTGGGAGCTTCGCTTGAGCCGGAGTAGAGCCACTGCATTCCAACGCAGATGCCGAGAAAAGGAACGGCGCGCGCGATGGCTGCGCGGATGGCGGGAGTAAGGCCGCTAGCGTCGAGTCGCTCTGTGGCCTGAAAGTGGCCGACGCCGGGGAGCACAATTCGCTCCGCATTTTCGACTAGCGCGAGATCGCCATCGGTAACCTCAGGGTCTGCGCCGAGGTGACGCAGCGCCTTGAGCACCGAGGTGAGATTGCCCGCCTTGTAGTCGATGACGGTTACGCGCATTAGAGCAATCCTTTGGTTGAGGGCAGCATTCCGGCCAGTTGCTTGTCTCTGGAACAGGCTACGCGCAAGGCGCGGGCAAACGCTTTGAAGATGGCTTCGATCTTGTGATGATTGGATCGGCCGTACATGGTCTTCACATGCACATTGGCGCGCGCCCCGCGTGCGAAGCCTTCAAAAAAGTCAGTAACCAACTCCGTTTGCAGGTCACCAACAAGGCGCGTGCGAACCTTTGTTTCCACCGCGAAGGCGGCGCGTCCACTCAGGTCAATTGCAGCGATGGCGAGGGTTTCATCCATCGGCATGAGGAAATATCCGGCGCGGAGAATGCCGCGCTTGTCTCCGAGGGCGCGATCGAAAGCTTCGCCAAGCGCGATGCCCACGTCTTCAACTGTGTGGTGCTGATCCACGTCGAGGTCGCCGTCGCACTTGAGTTCCAGATCAAATGCGCCATGGCGGGTGAAGAGCTCCAGCATGTGATCGAAAAATCGAATTCCCGTTGCCACCTTGTATTGACCGCGTCCTTCGATGGTGAGATGGATGGCGATGCGGGTCTCGGCAGTGTTGCGCTCGACGATCGAGGTGCGCGAGTCTGTTTTCGATTGGGCTTTCCTGACGGTTGTCATTTGGCTTCTACTCCAAGGTGTAATGCTGCTACCGCGCCGTTGAGAGCCACAATGGCCTGTTGCATCTGCTCGCGGGTTCCGATGGTGATGCGGATGCGACCGTCGCAGCCTGGATCATTGGATCGGTCGCGAACGAGGACGCCGGCAGCACGCATGAGACGCACAAACTCCGCGTGACGAGGGCCGATTTCGACGAGGATGAAGTTGGCGCGGGTGGGCCAGCGGCGGAGTTTGACAACATCGAGAGCGGCTTCGAATTCGGCGCGAGCCGCGAGCACCTCGCTCACGTACCAGTCGAGATACGCTGCGTCTTCGAGCGCGGGTGGGATGCAGGCGAGGGCGAGCGAGTTGACGCTATAAGGCGAAAGCACGCGGCGGGCCCAGCGCATGAGTTCAACAGGACCGGCAAGCAAACCGATGCGGAGACCCGCGAGCCCATAGGCCTTGGAGAAGGTGCGCGCGACGATCAGGTTTGGAATTGCGCCGACAAGATCGACCACCGTTTCACCGTGAAAATGAAAGTACGCTTCGTCGACCAGTAGCACGGCGTGGGGCGCGCGTTGTGCAATTTCAAGAAGCTGCGCGCGAGTAGCCACTGAACCGGAAGGGCTGTTGGGATTGGCGATGGCGATGAACTTCGTTTTCGCCGTGATGGCGGCGAGCAGGCGCGCGAAGGGAAATTGCAGGTCGTCTGCAGCCTGGACCGCAACAACATGCGCATCTGTTGCAGAGGCATAGACCTCATACATGGTGTAGGTGGGCACGGGAAGCAGTAACTCGTCACCGGCTTCGAGGAAAGCCTCGAAGAGGACGTGAATGGCTTCATCCACGCCGTTGGTGAGTGCCACCTGCTCGGGAACAAGTCGAAGATGCGTAGCGACGATGGCTTCGACCGGTTCGCGCTCCGGATAACGCGTGAGGGCGCCGGCAGAGATGCTGCCCAGGACTTCGCTGACCTTCGGCGAACAGGAAAGTGTATTCTCGTTGAAGTCCAGTCGCAGCAGATCGCGGCAGCCGAGGGGCGGGTGATACTCCTTCATGGCCTGGACGCGAATGCGCGGCGCTGGACTGATGCTAGTCACTGCTCCAGTGATGGCCTCCGTCATTGGGACCGTCCTTTCTGCAAGCGCGTGCGAATGGCTTCCGCGTGGGCGGTTAGCCCTTCAGCCTCCGCCAGCAATGCTGCTTTGAAGCCGAGCACACGCATGGCTTGCGCGGAGTATTGCTGGACCGTGATGAGCTTGACGAAGTCGTTGACGCTCAGGCCACCGCGAACGCGTGCCATGCCGCCGGTAGGCAGCGTGTGATTAGGTCCGGAGATGTAATCGCCCATGGGCTGCGCGGACCATCGGCCGATGAAAACCGACCCGGCGTTCCGCACCCAATCGAGATCGCTCGGCGAATCGACTGTAAGGTGTTCGGGGGCAAGGCGATTGGTAATGCTGCGCGCCTCGTCCAGGTTGGAGGCGATAATCACCAAGCCGTTGCGGGTTAGAGACTCGCGCGCAACCAGGTTGTTACGGCTGCGCTGCTTTGTTTCCGCGACGACTTCTTTGGCGAGATCGGCGCGCGTGGTGATGAAGATTGCGAGCGCCTCTGGGTCGTGCTCAGCTTGCGCAACAAGGTCGGATGCAATGTCTGCTTTGTGGCCGCGTTCGCTGGTCACGACAATTTCAGTGGGGCCGGCGAGCATGTCGATGGCGCAGTCGAATGCGACCAGGCGCTTGGCTGCCGTCACGTAGAGATTGCCCGGTCCGACAATCTTGTCGACGCGCGGAATGGTTGCGGTGCCGTAGGCCAGTGCCGCTACGGCATGGGCTCCGCCGAGACGATAGAACTCCGTGATCCCTAGCAGGTGGGCTGCGGCCAGGGTCTCGGGGGCTGGTCTTGGCGATACGACAACGATGCGCTCGACGCCTGCCACCTGTGCAGGAATCGCGGTCATGAGCAGCGTGGACGGCAACGGATGCCGGCCACTGGGGACGTAGCAGCCAACCGAGCTGAGCGGGCGGACGAGCTGGCCTGTGGTTAGTCCGGGGATAGGCGAATCGCTCCACGAAGAGGGGAGCTGATTGACGGCAAATGCTCGAATCCGATCGGCGGCCACCGATAAAGCGTCGCGCAACGCAGGAGTGCTTGCTTCCCAGGCAGCAGACATTTCTTCAGGCGTAATGCGCACGTTTGCAAAATCTTCGAGTCCATCGAATTGGGCTGCATACTTGAAAAGAGCGCGATCGCCGTTCTTGCGCACATTGGTTACGATGCGGCGAACTGCCGGGAGCACGGCGTCAAGCGCAGCGCCTCCGCGCCGTTCGAGCGCCGCAAGAACCTCTTCCGTCTTCTGCGCGCCGCGTCCTTTGGTTCGGATAATTCTCATGATTGGCTCCGAACTACAGCACAACTTTGTTGAGCGGGTATTCGACGATGCCCGTGGCTTTCGCGGCTTTGAGGCGCGGAATTACGTCGCGTGCTACACGCTCTTCGACGATGGTGTTGACTGCTACCCACTCCGGATCGCTGAGTTGGGAAACGGTTGGAGAGTTCAATGCGGGCAGCACCGACAGAACAGTTTCAAGGTCCGCGCGCTTGACATTGAGCATGAGGCCGACCTGCGATTGAGCATCGATAGCGCCGCGCAGCATGAGGGCGATCTGGTCGATTTTTTCGCGCTTCCATGGGTCGGCGAGCGTGGCCTTGCCGGCGATAAGGTGTGTCTCGCTCTCCATCACTGTGTCGATGATCTTGAGGTGATTGGCCTTGAGAGAACTGCCCGTCTCGGTCACTTCAACGATCGCGTCGGCAAGCGTGGGCGGCTTCACTTCGGTTGCGCCCCAACTGAATTCGACTTTGACGTTGACGCCTTTGGCCGCGAAGTAGCGCTTGCTAACTTCAACCAATTCGGTGGCGACGATTTTGCCTTCTAGGTCCTCAGCCTTCTCAAAGCCGCTGCCTTCCGGCACGGCGAGCACCCAGCGAACCTTGCGGCGGCTTTGCTTGGCGTAAGTGAGCGAAGTGACGCTTGTAACATCGAGGCCACTCTCGACCACCCAGTCGATGCCGGTGAGTCCGGCGTCGAGAACGCCATGATCGACGTAGCGCGCCATCTCCTGCGCGCGAATCAACATGCACTCGATTTCGGAGTCGTCGATGGAGGGAAAGTAGGAGCGGCCGTCGGCATAGATGTTCCAGCCGGCACGTTTGAAGAGAGCGATAGTGGCATCCTGAAGGCTGCCTTTGGGGATGCCGAGTCTGAGCTTGTTAGCCACGGGGTTCCTCTTTCTGGAAGCTGATTTCTGAGTTGGGAGCAAGTGCGATTGGGCGCGTGAAGCAACTGACGGTGCCCTCGTGACAGACGAGGCCGTCGCCCTCAACCTGGACGCGAAACAGCAGCGTGTCGTTGTCGCAGTCGGTGGATGCGGAGACGATGCGCAGGCGGTTGCCGCTGGTTTCGCCCTTCATCCACAGCTTCTGGCGAGTACGGCTCCAGAAGGTGACGAAGCCGGATTCCATCGTTTTCGCGTAGCTGACGGCGTTGAGAAAGCCCAACATCAGCACCTCGCCGGTACCGGCATCCTGCACGATTCCAGGCACCAGGCCGTCCATTTTTTCAAAGTCAATTGCGGGTGTATCGTTGCTCATTTTCTTCCTGATTCCGATTTGGATTTGTCCGCGCAGCAAAAAGCCCGCTGGCGGTGGTCGCCGGCGGGCTTTGTATCTTTCGATCTCTCTGGCCGTTTAGATCAGGCCATGGCAGTCCGCCGGCATGGATGTCCCATGATGGTGGTGATGACCGTGATTGGGGCGGCTCTGCATCTGATTGAAACGTTACGGGAAGACCGGGGGCGGTGTCAAATTCTCATACCGCAATTGCAGGGCCGACGCATATAAATGTCCATAGCTTGCTATATGCACGGAGCTGTAAATGGGTAAGAAGGGGGAATGGACAATCCCCTGAAGTATTTTTCTGATTTGCGCGATCCTCGCATCGAACGAAACCGGGAACATTTGCTTGAAGAGATTCTTCTTATCGCCATAGCGGCGGTATTGAGCGGAGCCGAGAGTTGGAATGATCTGGCCGACTACGGCAAGTCCAAGCAGGAGTGGCTGAAGACGTTTTTGACGCTTCCCTCTGGTATTCCGTCGCACGACACCTTCAACCGGGTGATTGCCGCTCTAGACCCGGAAGAGATGGAAAAGGGCTTCGTGGACTGGGTTTCGTCGATTGCCAAGCTGACAGCAGGCGAGGTGGTCGCCATCGACGGCAAGACCTTGTGCGGCACGCGCGAAACCGGCAAGAAGAAGCTGGTGCATATGGTTTCGGCATGGGCGGAGGGCAACGGTCTGGTGCTCGGCCAGCGCAAGGTCGATGAAAAGTCCAACGAGATCACGGCCATACCAAAATTACTGAAAGCGTTGGAGTTGGCTGGCGCCGTAGTGACCATCGACGCGATGGGCTGCCAGCGCGAGATTGCCCAGCTGATCGTCGAGAAAAAGGCCGACTACGTGTTGGCGGTCAAGGACAATCAGGGGCTGCTGGCTGAACAAGTGCGGGACTCGTTTCTGCTGCTGAATGCCGACGCCGTGGCTGAGGAAGTAGATTGCGGCCATGGTCGGGTCGAGCAGCGCAAGTGTTCCGTGATTGCCGACCTGAGCCTCATTGAAAAAGCTGCCGAATGGGCGTCGTTGCAGGGGTTGGTGCGTATCCAGAGCGAACGGTATCACAAGGTATCAGGCAAAATCGAGCGTGAAATCCGCTACTACATCACCAGCCTCAAGCCGGATACGGTGCGGCTCAATGCGGTAATCCGCCAGCACTGGGGCATTGAAAGTGCGCCGCAGGCGCACACAAGAAGGAGGTTCGAATTGAACTGACGGACTGTGTCTAAGCTGCACAAGAGATGAAGGAAGGCCCTTCGGAACCGGCTTCCAAGAGCGGGTTCCAAACCACTCCAAGCTGCTGCGGTCAAAAGCCGTGGTGGTGAGCATTGGAGTCAAAGCGTTGAGGACGTACCTCAAGCAGGTATTGATCAGCAGAGACGAATGAAAGTGAACCTTCGATGACGCGTCGTAATCCAGAGATTTGTCGTCGAAATCAGGGGCGTTTCTATCTCCTGAGACGAGTCTGCCGGGTGCTTGGTGACTGGGCAGGTGGCGACCGGCGTATAGGGGGCGTGACTCTGATCTGGGCTTTTGTGCGGAATTGCGGGAACCAGTCGTTCCGATGCAAAGGGAGA
>Ga0302278_10002685_pt1 | contig 20302 bp, 16 predicted proteins | sample III_Bog_N3_2_FD_194543 | JGI IMG/M metagenome (GOLD analysis project Ga0302278, IMG submission 194543) | Peat permafrost microbial communities from Stordalen Mire near Abisko, Sweden - III_Bog_N3_2 | ecosystem: Environmental > Terrestrial > Soil > Wetlands > Peat | place: Sweden: Abisko...
CCGGAAGTCCATCGCACTCAGTTCCACTGTTCAGTGGCCAGCCGACGCCGAAACCTCAATCACCCGCGACCAGCTTGCCCATCTGCGCGACGCACTGATTGCCGCCGGCGTGCTGAACGACATCCCCGCCGGCCGCAAAGAAATGGACGATGCCGAGGCGGCTCAGAGCACGATCGAAAAGTGTCCGGCCACTCCCTCCGCATCTCCCGCCTGCACCATCAAGATTCACTACATCTACACCATCAGCCGCGGCGCAACCCCGATTCAGGTTTTCACCCAGGCCCTCATCGGCTTCGAGCTCAATAACACCGACCCGCGCTTCGTCGGCATCAATATCGCGGCACCTGAGGACGGCCGCGTCTCCATGCACGACTACCACCTGCACATGCAGATGCTCGATTACCTGCATTCCATCTACCCCAAGGTCAACCTCACCCTCCATGCCGGGGAACTGGCCCCTGGCCTTGTCCCGCCTGAAGGCCTGCGCTTCCACATCCGCGAGGCCATCGAGCTTGGTCATGCGCAACGCATCGGCCACGGCGTCGACGTCTTTTATGAAGACGACGCCGCAGGTCTGCTCCGCGAAATGGCCACGAAACATATCATGGTCGAAATCAACCTCACCTCGAACGACGTGATTCTCGGCGTCAAAGGCGTCGACCACCCCCTCGCCGGTTATCGCGCCGCGCATGTGCCCGTGGCGCTCTCCACAGACGACGAAGGAAATTCCCGCATCGACCTCACCCACGAGTACGTGAAAGGCGCGGAGGAACAGAACCTTACATACATCGACCTCAAGCAAATGGCGCGCACGTCCTTTGAACACGCGTTCCTCACTGGCGAAAGTCTATGGTCTGCCCCCGACGAATTCACCGGTCGCAAACCTGCATGTGCCGCGCCCATCACTGCCACAAGCAAACCCTCCGCCCCCTGCGCAACACTGCTCAAGTCCAGTGAGAAAGCCGCCGAGCAATGGGAACTGGAACGCCGCTTCGCCGAATTTGAGTCAGTAATCCGCTAGTGTAGTGAGTCTGAAATCCGCGAAATAATTACTTGTCAACCGGAACTGCATCACTCAGCTCGGCAAGTTACAACCGGGATGAACTCTCGCCGGATTAGCGAATCAAGCACCGTGCCCCGTTCTTGCGCTTTTTTGCTGGTGCAAGGGCGGGAAAGCATAACCCCCAACAAGCCCGTTCATAGGGAGCGGATTCAGACAGGAACCCGGACCCATGCCGACCAACATACCCAACAAAACCATCACCCGCCGCGAGGCCCTCGTCCTCGGCATCCCGGGAGCAGCCCTGCTCGCCACCGGTGCCTCCTTGCTTCCGGACTCCGCAACCGCCCAGCAAGCCCAGCCCTCCGTCCCCACCTCAACCCCCGACGGTGAAAAAGTCGATTTCGCAATCATCAATCGCGATCGGAAATGGCTTGACCTGGAATCCATGGCCACGCTCGAAAAGAGCTTCTCCATCGATACGCCCATCGGCCCAAGCCCGCTGATCCGCAAACTTCGCTACAAGGAAGTCCCTTTCTACTACCTGCCCCGCTACGGCGACGCCGGCAGCGGCGAAATTGCTGCGACTGACGACGAGGAGTTCCCCGGCCAGCGCGGAATTCAAATCTGGGTCACACTCATGACCCTCGGCGTCCGTAACGTCCTCCATGGCAACCTCATCGGCGCCGTCAACCCCGACTACGCGCTGGCCGACGCCGCCATCGTCGACGACTTCATCGACTTCAAGCCCAATCATCCCCAATCCATCCTCCCTTACTTCTTTAAAGGCAAGCCGGACGTAAGTTGGAAGCGCTGGGGCACCCGCATGAATCCCGTCTTGTGTCCCGATCTCCGCCGGGCCATATACGACCAGGCCCTCACCAACCACTTCGCCCGGGTCCACTACGGTGGCACCCTCGCGCAAACTCACACCGATCGCTGGGAGACTCCCGCCGAGATCCGCATGCTCAAGACCCTGGGCGTCGACCTCACCTGCACCCTCGACGGCACGTACATCGTCTACGCCAAGCAAGCCGGCATTCACTTCGCCACCATGATGCAGGTCATGAACTATGGCGAAGGCCTGCGCCCGCTCGACGTGCCGATGATCTCCGAACTCGACATGCAACGCTGCGCGGTCTCCATGCGCAAAACGCTCCTTGAAACCATCGCATCCCTCAAGGGATTCAAGCACTCCTGCGATTGCTTCAAGCTGCAGGAGGAAAAATACCGCGCGATCTTCCCCTACACAACTTCATGAGCCGATTCCAGAAATGCTCCTTGTAACAAGCCAATCGCAGCCAAAGTGCGCGCGGGCACGACGGCCCTTGCAGAGAAGTGCTACGATTCTTTCCGATCAGGACACTGGAATTACGTCGAGCATTTTTCGATTTCCTTCCTGAACACAGGAGCAGATTCATGCTGGGACCAATTTCGAGGATTAGCCTCCTCATTGCCTGTCTTTCGTTCGCCTCGGTTGTCGCACACGCTCAACAAGTGATTCACGCGCTCGTTGGAACCGTGAACGTCATCAACGCCAATGCCAAAACCATCGTCGTAACTACCGATGACGGCACCCAGGGCAGCTTTGATGATTTGACGGACCCCAAAGTGCACATCTCACTCGACAAGGCACTTCGCGCCGAGACAACGCCGGCCCTTTCCTTCACCACAAAAGATACGAGCGCCATCGTCCTCTTCTATGGCGAGGGAGCCGATCGAACCGCCGTCGCGTTACGGGACATCGGTGCCGGACCATTCACCAGGAGCGCGGGCACAGTCGTCAACTTCAGCGGCAAGGATCATTCATTCTCGGTGAAGGACGATGCCGGCAATGTCGAAGTCTTCAAACTCACCCCGGAGACTGTGGCTGAAACCCGGATGGGCGCTGTCGACGGCAAAAAGTTTGAGCCCGCCAAAGGCGATCAGGTGCGAGTCACTTCCAGCCTGGTCAATGGCAGCCCGACCGCCTTATTCGTCTACGCCAACTGAGGTCCGCCTCGCAGCCTCTGGCACCGCCCTGTCTCGCTCGGGGTTGCGACGGCACCTTTGCCCCGTGCCGAACGACTGCAGGTTACAAAAACCGCAGCAACGAATCCGGATGTCTCCGCTTCACACGAGCGAACCACGCACACGGCCAGTAAAGCAGCACAACCACGGCCATCCACATCGCACAAACAACGCCAAGCCCCTGCCCATAGGGCTGATCATCAGGTGGGTAATTCAAAAAGAACCCACCATGGAAGAGCCAGCTCACCGGCTGATGGCTCAGATACCCCAACAGACCCGCGGCAAGATGAATCACGAACAATTGCAGAATGTAAAAGAACAGCGGAACCCGTCCATAGGTCACCAGGATTCGCCCAAACCATCCCCAGAACTTCTCTCCTCCCAGGGCCAGCAGGATCAAAATCACGCCCAGCGTCATTAAGAGATACTGCAGCGAAGGCGGATACTTCTCCACGTCAAGAAACAGAATCACCGACTTGGAGAACGTGGGCATAACATGCCAGTCACCCGGCGTCGAGTGCGCCACATCCGCGCCCGGATTTCCATAAATATTCGTAGCCCGAAGCACGCCGAAAACCACCAGCGCCCCCGCACCCGCCCCCAGCAAAATGCGGCGACCCCGTTCCGAGCCACCTTCGAAAAGCGAGCCCATGCTGTATCCCAGCAGCGTCACCGCGCACCACGGAATCAGCGGAAACAAGACGAATAGTGAGACCTCCCCAATATGCGCCCGTCCCGTCCGGTGCAGCACAAACAACAGCCATTGGCCCGCATGGAAAGCAGCGGGCTTCAACCCGTCGAATAAATCATGCGTCGCAATCACAACAACCGCGATGGCCATCACCACGAACCGCGGCAAATAGATAAATGCCGCCAGCAGTATCATCGAAAAACCAAGGCAGCAGATGACGCCAAACATTCCCCAGCCGGGATGAAACGTCCACGCGAACCCGATCAACGTAAACTCAAGCACCACCAGCCAGGCGCCGCGCGTCACCAGAAACTTCGCCAGCTCCGCCCGCGAATGTTTCTGGCCATATAGGTAAGCCCCTACCCCGGCCAGAAGAAAAAACGCTGGCGCGCAAAAATGCGTCACCCAGCGAACCAGGAAGTAGAACGTCCACGTTTTGCTGATGTCTTCCGGCTCAAACGGAATATTGCAAATGAAATCGCGCGTATGGTCCAGCGCCATCACCACCATGGCAAGGCCGCGGACAAAGTCGATCGAGTCTATCCGTCGATAGCCCGCATCCATGATCTTCAGATTGGGGTTTTGAATGAGAGTCTCCACCTTTCGGCAAGATTCCCTCGAATTCTATCGCCCATGATTACGTTTTTGAAATAGATTCGCGCCTGCAACCGAAGGCCAATTCCGGCTCTCGTCAGTGGCTGGCGTCTGCCAGGTCCACCTTCCCGCGAAATGTGCCGTAGACAAACACCATGTACCCCACCGCCAGCGCCATGCCAAAACCCCACCACGCTAAACCCACCGCCAGCGTGTGCGGACCGGAGATAGCCCTCGTCAGCGTAATGTCGCGGTCCGCCCCGGTCGTAGCCGGCAGCAGCGTTGGGTAAAGTCCCCAGCACCCCCCCGCCAGCATGAAGAACAGATATGTGCAGGAGGACAAGAAGGCCCGCAATGGCTGCCCTTTGCGATTAAGAAGCCAAATGCCACCCAGCGAAGCAATCACTCCCACAGGCACAACAAATGTGAACGGATAGTTGAAGTAGTTATCCAAACTGACCGGCCGCACGGCAATCGTCGCGCCCAGGCTGATCACGGTAATCGCCACCAACTGTATGCAAAGCGGGTTCACAATTCGACGAGCACGGCCTGCCAGTTCGCCTGAAGTCTTCAAACTGAGCCACAGCGCCCCGTGCAGCGTGAGGGCAACCAGCGCCACCAGCCCGCCAATCACCGTATACCAGTCCAGAATCCCCGGATGCGGCCCCGGCTTCCAGTCCGTCCAAAGGGGCAGAAAAAAGTAGCCGTCAGCCTGCAGCGGAACCCCGCGCAGAACATTGGCCAGCGCCGCGCCGAAAAAAATAATCAGCGCCGCACTCGACAGCCCAAACACCCCATCAAGCAGCGCCCGCCACACGCCCACCTCAATATGATTCCGAAGCTCGATGCTGATCCCGCGCAGAATCAAAAGCCACAGCACCATCATCAGCGGCAGATAAAACCCGCTGAACGCCGAAGCATACAACAGCGGAAAGGCGAAATAGAGCGTTCCTCCCGCGGCCAGCAGCCAAACCTCATTTCCATCCCACACCGGCCCAATGCTGGCCAGCGTGGTCCGGCGGTCCTCTTCGGTGCGGCAAAGAAACAGGTGCAACACGCCCACGCCCAGGTCGAACCCGTCCAAAACCACGTAGCCCACAATCATCACCGCAACCAGCCAGAACCAGAGAAATCCCATCATCGCCAGTTTCCTATCCCTCTCAAATCAAGCTCTCTCAGTCAGCGGCTACAACCTGCGCATCGTGCGGTTTCCCCTCAGGTCCAGCACTGATCTCACGATAGATAAGCACTGTGAACAATATCCCCAGCAGCAGATACAGCCCCATAAACCCCAGCAGCGTAAACAGTCCATTGCTCGCGGAAACAGTATTCGAATACCCTTCGCTCGTCCGCATCAACCCATAAATCAACCAAGGCTGCCGCCCCAGCTCAGCGGTCATCCAGCCGGCGGTGTTTGCAATATAAGGCAGCGGAAAACTCAACAGCAGCGCCCACAGCGCCCAGCGCGCGGTATACAACTTCCTGCGCCACAACAGAAACGCGCACACCAGCATCAGCAGCACAAACCACGTCCCCAGCCCAGCCATGATGTGGTACGCGTAGAACAGCAATGGCAGCGCCGTCGGCCACTGGTCATGCGGAATCTGATCAAGGCCCTTCACCTCTGCCTTGGTCGTCCCATAGATCAGAAAGCTGAGCATGTCGTTCACCACAATGGGATTGTCGATCTCGCCCGTCTCCTCGTTCGGCTGCCCCATCAGCACCATGCCCGCGCCCGTTCCGCCATGAAACAATCCCTCCATCGCCGCAATCGCCGCAGGCTGCTCCCGCGCCACATATTTCCCCGCCATGTCCCCCGTCGGAAAAATAATCGCGACAGACGAAATCACTCCCGCAATCACGCCCACCTTCAGAAAAATGTGTGCGTACCGCGCCCGCCGTCCCTCCAGCAGATAGAACGCGCCCACCGCGCTCATCACAAACGATCCGGTCACCACCGCGCCTGTCATGTTGTGCATGTACTGCAGCAGCCCCCACGGATTCATCAGCAACTGCCAGAAGCTCAGCACCTCAAACTGCCCGTTCGGCAACCGGTCATACGCCACCGGGTGTTGCATCCACGCATCGGTCACAATGATGAAAAACCCCGAGATCCACGAACCCACAAACACCATCACCGCCGAGAACCAGTGCGCCAGCTTCGATATCCGCTTCTCCCCATACAGAAACAGCCCCAGAAAAGCCGACTCCAGAAAGAAGCTGAAAACCCCTTCCATTGCCAGCGGCTGGCCAATCACCCCACCAGAAAGCTGCGAGAATCGCGCCCAGTTGGTCCCGAATTCAAACTCCATCGGAATCCCGGTCACCACCCCAAAAACAAAATTGATGCCGAAAATATGCCCCCAGAAGCGCGCCGCCCGGTCCCACGTTTCGTTGCCAGTTTTCAGCGCAACCGACTTCAGCACCACAATCAGCAGCGCCAACCCCATCGTGAGTTGCGGAAACAGATAATGGAACGTAATCGTAAACGCGAAATGAAGACGATGAATCAGTTCGGCGGTCATTCTGGGCCTCCTGTTTCAGGCAGTAAATGGGCGGAAAAAGGGAACAAACGCCCTGGGATCGAAATCGGAGATAACAGGCGATTATAAGCGCATGGAAATGCAGGGTCTGCTGCTTTTGGTTCAGCCAAATAGTGTGATCTGAATCACCAGAAACTTATACGCCACGGGTTGATCCTAAGAATGAATTAGTCGCTTATTCAGTCGCGTGCCGATTCCCCTCCGCTTCGGACCGGCGCCGCTGAACTAAGATGAGGGTGAGGTCGATCCATGCGGATAGCAATCATTGGCGGAGGCATTGCCGGGCTGGCCGCAGCCTACGAACTCGAACAGGCGCGCAAGTCCGGCTCTCAGCTTGAATACACGCTGTTTGAAGCCGGCGACCGCCTCGGCGGCTCTCTTGGCTCTGAAACTGTCAACGGCTCCGTCCTCGAACGCGGCCCGGACTCATTCCTGAGCGAGAAACCGGCCGCTGCGGAGCTGTGCCGCGAACTCGGCCTCGGCGACCAACTACTCCCATCGAACGACGTAGCCCGCAAAACCTACATTGTCGTTAAAAACCGCCTCGTCGCCCTGCCAGACGGCCTCATGTTCCTCATTCCCACCAAGCTCATTCCCACCGCCCTCACGCGCCTCTTCAGCATTCCCACCAAAATCCGTATGGGCCTCGAACTCCTCCACCCCCCCCGCCCCCATGGCGATGCGGATGAGTCCGTCGCCGCCCTCGTCGAGCGCCACTTCGGCAAAGAGGCTGTAGACCGCCTCGCCGACCCACTCCTCAGCGGCATCTATGGTGGCGACGCAACCCAGCTCAGCGCCCGTACCGTCCTTCCCAAGCTCGTGGAGATGGAGAGCGAGTACGGCTCCCTCACCCGCGGCATGCTCGCCGCCCACAAAAAGATGCGCACAGCCATGCAGACTGCCGCGCACGAAAACGGAACCAGCCCCGCAGCCGCCAACGGCAAACCGCGCCAACCTCGCTCCATCTTCACTTCTCTGCGCGGAGGCATGCAGCAGTTCGTCGATGCCATCGTCGCCCGGCTTCAACCAGCCAGCCTGCGTCTCAACACACCCGTAACCGCCCTCACCCGCTCCGGAAGCGACTGGAAAGTATCCACGGCCGATACCACGCTGCGGTATGACTCTGTCATCATCGCTTCACCTGCCTGGGCAGCCGCCGCCCTCCTAAGCTCTGTCGACACCGTGCTCGCCGAAAACCTCGGCGCCATTCCCTACTCATCGTCCATCACCCTGAACCTTGTGTATGACGAAAGCCAGCTCGGCGCGCTCCCCGACGGCTTCGGCTTTCTCGTTCCCGCCAGCGAAGGCCGTGCCATGCTTGCCTGCACCTTCGTCCATCGCAAGTTCCTCGGTCGCACCCAACCCGGCAAAGCCATCCTGCGCGCCTTCCTCGGCGGCGTCAAGAATGAAGACCTGCTCTCCGAGCCGGACGAGGTGCTCATCGCCACAGTCCGCCGCGAACTCCGCGAGATTCTTGGCGACAAAGTCCTCGGCCCCCTCGTCGAACCGGAGTATGTCCAGGTTTCCCGCTGGCGTCGCGCCATGGCTCAATATGCCGTGGGCCACCAGCAGCGGATGGAGCAGATTACCGCCCGCGTCAGAACCCTCCCCGGCCTCCGCCTCGCCGGCAACGCCTACGAAGGCATCGGCATTCCCGACTGCATTCGCATGGGCCGCCGCTCCGCGAAAGAACTTGTGGCAAGTCTGGTAGCTAAGTAGTCAGCCTAGTTTCCAACTCATCCAAATTGAATTTGCAGCGGTAGATCTCATTCGACGTGCAGACAATACACTCTCCTAAACAAGTCAATTTCATGCATTCGACGCGTCTCTCGAAGTTAGCCTCATATCGTACCCACGTCCCATCCCCCTGTCGAAGCAGTAAACCTTGAACTGCGGGCTGGTCTTCGGATTCGATCACCGCGATTTGAGTTGTCCCGTTCGCGTCGATTGCAACAATATCTCCACCTTGTTCGATCCAGACTTCCCGCAGTTTGTCATTTGCGACTGAGGCAATCAGCCCCGAGGTCCCGCCAACGATCGCGCTGTTGTGGTTGATGGCTGTGCCAACAAGCAACATGGTTGTGTCAAACTCGGCGATCCGACGCCAACTCCGGCCGAAATCACTCGTAGAATAGGCCGCGGATGGCCCTCGGTCAGATTCATGAGGCGATTCGGACGTTCCCCACAATGCGCAAAGCCCGATTCCTGAAGAGGCTAATTGCACATGAATCGCGTTACCGAGAAGAATCGTTCGCCATCTCGCTGATTTCGAGAGATCACCGTTTCTACATTCGACTGCAGTGCTTGGACTTTCGCTTGCAATCGTGATTAAGCCGTCATCTGTCCAGGCGGCGAATACTCCAGGAGAAGACGTATTCACGGAAAAGAGCGGCTTCCAGGCACGATCCCATTCGTCCCAGCGGTAACACCTCAGCCCATTCCTGCTTCTTGCAAATATCTTCGTGCACGCTGGTTCGTGAGCAATCGAGACAACGCAGAAACTACCTTCATCTCGGAGATTGTGGGACGCGTCCTGCCAGTTGAGGCCGTCGTTCGATCGAAGAAGGACCTGCCTCCCCAAGACCCAAAAAGTCCCGGATTGATGGGTCGCTGCCTGAATCCCAGGCGAGGATTCCTCGGCATCGATCCAGATTGTTTCTGGAAGCGAAAGAATTCGCTCGACTTGAACTTTACTGTTTGTGGTTGTCATTTGTAAGGCTAGCCGGAACTCATCGAACTCGTTACTTCCCCACCACCGGCAAAATCAGCGCGCTCGGATGCTGCGCATCGTGATAAACAGTATTCGTCGCCTTCACCATCTCCGCGCTCGTAGCCGCATCCTTCCCCGTATTCAAGTTCCGATCAAACCGCGGAAAATTCGAGCTACTCACCTCCAGCCGAATCCTGTGCCCCTTCAAAAACACGTTGCTAGTCGACCACAAATCAATCTTGTATTCGTAAATCTGCCCTGGCGTAATCGGCTTCGGCGGGTTTTCGGTCGACTCCCGATACCGCGCCCGCAAAATCCCCTCCGTCAAATTAATTGCTGTCCCATCCGGCGCAACATCCACCAGCTTCCCGGTAAAGTCAGTATCCGCAGCCGACGTGCTCGCAAACAAATCCAACGTCACCGGCCCCGTCACTTCCAAATCCTGTTCCAGCGGCGGCGTAGAATACACCAGCACGTCAGCCCGCTTTTCAACCTCGCGCTGATCCCGCGGCCCGCCCGGCAAATGCTGAGGATCACAGCAAAGCGGCCCCCCCACCGTAGGAACCGGATTCGCCGGATCATAGACATAAGTGTCAGGCGGGTCGTTGTCCGGAAGTTGCTTACCTGCAGAAAGCATCCCATCCCCGGCAACCGAGTTCGCCTTTCCGCCCCAGGAATGCAGAGAGAGATAGGACTCCTTAGCCCGCTTCAACGGCCACTCATCCTCATACCGCCACGCATTCTTCCCCATTACAAAAATCTTCACGGGCTTCCCGTTAGCAAACTCATTCTGCTTCCCCAAAAACAAATACTCGTACCACTCCACGATCACTTCGTTCTCATCAAACGGCGCATCCGGCCCAAAGTCCACCTGCCCCACCGTCCGTCCCCATCCCGAGTGCCCACCGATCGCCACAATCAGGTGTTGCCCATTCCGCGCCGCCTCGCTCCCTCCCCGCGCCTTCAGCCCCATGTAATTCCGCAGCGACCCGCCCTGAAAAATGTCGTACCACGCCGCAATCGTCAGCGCAGGAACCTGTATATTCTGAAAATTCTCCTCAATCGACCACTGCTTCCAATAATCGTCATACAGCGGATGCGCCAGCCAGTCGCCGAAATAAGGAGCCACCGCCTGCGTCAGTTCCGCTCCATCATGCGGCGCGCGCATATTAAACACCGGATACTTATTCAGCGGCAGAACTTGATCCCCCACCAGCGCATTCGATTCGTCCTTGATCTTCCTGTTGAACGTGTCCTGCGCCAGCCCTGACGTCCAGCTCTCGTTAAACCACTGCTCAAACGCCCCACCCTGGTAAGTCCAGTTCTCGTGATAATTGCTGGCCGTCACAATCGGGCAAATCCCCGCCAGGTGCGGTGGATGCGCAATCGCCGCCAGCATCTGCGTCGCGCCCACATACGACCCCGAAAACATCCCCACCTTGCCGTTCGAGTGCGGCAGCCCAGCCGCCCATTCCACCGTGTCGTACCCGTCGTTCATCTCGTACTTGAACGGATACCACTCCCCCTCCGACGTATACCGCCCGCGCACATCCTGAATCACCACAATGAATCCGCGCCCCGCGCCCTTCTGCCCAATCGGCCACATCAGTTGCTTGTCATACGGCGTGCGTGTCAGCAGCACCGGGTAGCTCCCCTCCGCGGCCGGAAGATAGATGTCGGCGCGCAGCGTCACGCCATCGCGCGTCTTCATGGCCACGCCCTTCTCCGTCACAATCTGCAACGGCGGCGCGGCAACTGTTGCAGCGCCCTGACTGAAAACGCAAACCGAAATCATCGCCAAGGCAAGCACGCATAGACTCTTCAACATCGGTGATCAACTCCTCCAGAACAAACGCCGAAACCATTCTAGGTGCCGCCACGCGGAATAAGCTCCTCTCCCTGCCGGTGTATCGTGATGGACGGCAGAGAATTCCGTTTTCCCGAGGGGTGTAGTCGTGCGTCTGTTCAATCGCAGAGGATTTCTGAAAGCAGCATCAGCAGCAACCACAGGCACGCTGCTCGGCACCAGATTGCACGCGCTCACCTCGGATCTGGTACCACGCACCATCGCAGCCAACGACCATATCCAAATCGCCCTCATCGGCGCAGGCGGCCAGGGCATGGGCGACACAAAAACCGCCATCCAGGTCCCCGGCGTCAAGCTGGTTGCCGTGGCCGACGCATGCAGAAAGCGCATCTCTGGGTGGAACCGAAAAGTTCACCGCCCCCAAGGGCTACAGCGACAGCTACGACTACTTCCACAACTTCTTCGACTCAGTGCGCTCCCGCAAGCCCGTGGTTGAAGATGCAGTCTTCGGCTTCCGCGCCGCCGGAGCCGCCCTGCTCAGCAATCTAAGCATCGAGCGCGGAACAATTGTGAGGTGGGATCCAGAAGCAATGAAGCTGCTTTAGCGTGCGCCTTTAAGTGACAATTCCTGCGCGACTCTATTCCCAGGCCCTACGGCGTTTTTCGGGACTAATTTGAAAGTCGGGCGACGTGCTTTCCCACCTTCTCCGAAAAGTCTGCGGAAGGATGGGGCACCGGTGAAGACAGTTTCTGGCTAACGGTGCTAGAGTGTGCGCGAACGGAGAATTATGGATGCGAATGCAGATGCGAGGCAACTACGGATAGCATTTCAGCAGTACCAGTACGCGATTGAGAGTGTTCCAAGCCCCGGCAGCTTCGCGTCTATTCACGCAGCATTCAAGGAACTTAGTGACAACAACTTTCACATTCCTCAAAAGCGCTGGCTCAACGCGTTTGAGCTGTCCTACGTCTCAAACTATACAGCGATGTTCGGTACAAACAAGCGCAAGCAAAGGCTCATGATTCCGATTGATGCACCATTGAATAAATTGAAGAAGCTGTGGAAACTTGCGGAGGAAAGTAGCGCATACAGTGATCGCCCAGATTACGCAGGCACGTTTGCGTTGCGTATTACGTACCAACAAGTTCCATATGTAATCCATCCGGCCCGCGTTCTCCCCATGCTTTCTCGAATGAAAAGCCTAATGTCAGGCAATGATATGAGCGCCTACACTCCGAAGAAATTCTCCGTAAATTGCGACGACCTTTTCAAGGCGATCACGGCTCTCTTCGAGCGATTTACACAGGTTTCGATGCAGACGGATCGGGATGTAGCAGGCATTGCGGACCAAAACACATTGGCTGTTGCACTCAATCTTTTTTGCGCAACCCGGCTAGAGCGTACCATTTTCCATAAAAACAAACTTGAAGTGAAGTCAGCTGCGGAAAAGCCATACGAGATTAACTCGCTTCTTCGGTATCCAATCATTCGGCATGGAGAAGAGCTGTATTGTCCAAATCCTCAGCTAATTGGATACGCGGCGACACGGGGACTGTTTTTTAGGTGTTGCGATGAAGACGGGGACAAATTCCGCGCACCGTTTGCTAAGTCCAACGAATCCTACGTGAGGCAGCTTCTGTCGGAGGCCATGCCAAATGCTGAAGTACTGACCGAGGATGATGAGAGGCGGCTCGGTTGGGGCGGAAAAACAAACGACGTGACAGTTATCCAGGGAGACTCAGCGGTACTAATCGAATGCAAGCTGTCTGGGCTGTATGTGAATGCCAAGAGAACGGCATCCCCGGAAAACATCATTGCAGATGTGCGAAAGCAGATCGCAGACGCGAAAGATCGGCGTGGATTGTTTCAACTACATGACAAACTCCAAGCGATTCAAACGGGGTTGCTTCCCCAAAAGCTCTTCGACAAGTATAAGAACGTGAAACACTTTTACCCGGTATTACTCTTGTTCGACGACATTTCGAATGCCAACGCAGCAGAGGTATTGGGAAACATCATTCGCGACGAATTACGCGCGAATGGCGTCGATGCATTCGAATACCAAATCTGGAATCTGGAGGAGCTGGAGTGGCTCACGGAACAGTCTGGGGCTGATTCGTTATCTTGGATAGTCGAGAAATTCTCCTCGAAGAACCAAGCAATGGACCTGTATAGCTTCGTCGCCGATAAGGCCCATAAGGAATTCCTCAGACCCATAATGTATCTCCCGGAGGGAAACACGCGCGCTATCCAAATCCTCAAAGGCCTCGTCGCCAAATACGCTGTAGCGCAATCAAACTAGGTGAGTAGCCCATGTTTTGCCCACACCTCAATGATTCGACCTAGAATTGGGTTCCCAGGTTTCGCTTCTAAAATCTGGGAGAGCAAGAAACCTCGTCCTCGATCCTGCCGAAACTCCGATCTCCGTTGATACAACATCACCAGGTTACTTATCGAGTGACCGATCGGTCCCCGTAAGTCGGCTTATCGGAAGGTATCGCCAAGGCGCTTGATCGGTTCCTTTCGTATCACCAGCGATGAGCGCAAGCGCCACCTCAGGCGCTTTGCCGATCTATTCACTCCGAAAATGCACAATCAGAATTGTGATTACGACTCTCAAATTCGCAGGCATAATCTGTCAGGAATGCACCCGTTTTGTACGCGCAGAAATTAATTACCCCACCCCTCCCCCGTCAAAAAGCACCCTTCCCCTTACCATTAAGGGTTAGGGGTTCTACACTTTAAGCTGTTTATAATCAAATGATTACAGAATTTTCGATGCAATCCTCTGTCATCGATTTGATGAATAAAACGCGTACAAAAATGGCCCTTTTGAGCGTAAAAACAGCCGAAAAACGGCTCTTTTCCTCTCAATATCGATAGTTTTTGAACCTAAATGCGGACCAATTCGCGCTGGATTTTCCCGGTGACCCAAGCTTTGGTTGGCGACGTCAGCATGTCGATCTCGCTGCGAACGCCAAACTCGGGCAAGTAGATTCCCGGCTCGACAGAGAAGCATGTGTTGGGCAGAATGCGCCGCTCGTCGTGCGTCTCCAGGTTGTCGAGATGCGCGCCTGGCCCATGAATCTCCTGCGCAATGTTGTGCCCGGTGCGATGGGTGAAGTACTCCGCGAATCCGGCATTGCGAATCACGGCGCGCGCAGCGTCATCTGCCTCCCATCCGCAGATCGAGCGCCCCTCGGCAAAGGCCTGCTCCACCGCCGCAATGGCTGCATCGCGCGCATCGCGCACGGTGGTAAAAACCAGTTGCTCGCGCTCGGACGGTTCGCGGCCCACAACGCCGGTCCACGTGATGTCGTAGAAGACGCTGCCCGCCTTCTCGCTCCGTCCCCAGATATCGATGAGGATGAAGTCGCCTTCGCGGATGGGCGAAGATTTCTCGGCAGTGGGCTCGTAGTGGGAGTCGGAGCTGTTAGCGTTGGCGCTCACATTGGGGCCGTTCTCCCACACCAGGCCTTCATTGCGCATGGCATCACTGAGCCACTGCACCATCTGGAACTCGGTTAGGCTGCCAGGCGAGCCGTCACTGGGCCGCAGCGCCCGGCCAATCTTTTTCCACGCTTCGGCGAGGATGGTATCGATGGCCTTCTGGGCGACACCGTGGCTTGCGATCTGCTCTTCTGATAGCACGGCTTCAAAGTGGCTGACTAAATCAGCTGAGCTGACAATGTGCTTGCCGATGGATCGCAGGAACTCGACAGTGCCCGCATCCACCATCGACACGTACATGATGGCGTTGTTGGGCGAGTACTGCATCGCGATGGTGCGGGCGTCGAAGAGCATGGCTTCGATGCCGGCGTGCAGTTCCTGCCAGCTTGAGTAGAGGCCCTTGGCGCCGCGGAGCGTGTCCAGCCGCCCCTGCTCAATGCGATGGACGAGCTTGCGCGGCTCACCCTGCGCAGGGACGAAGTAATACCACCGGCGGGTGATGTGGGCTTTGGGATCGAGCCCGAGGATGCCTGCAGCGATAGGGTCGCGGTGGTGGTGGTCGTAGAAGAGCCAGCCGTCGAAGCCGGCTTCGCGAATGCCGGCTTGAATTGCTTCGAGGTTCATGGGAGCAATGATAACGCGGACAGGAGACAGGAGCGATATGGGCAAATTGCATCCCCAGGACTCAGAAGCGAGGCCTGGCCATCCGGTATTACAGCGCAGCCAGCGCCTCAGCCTGCGTGGGGAAGAGTCCCGCGTACTTGGTAATGCCCACCATGGTGAAGACCTTGGTGAAGTGGGCGGAAAGGCCGAAGGCATAAACTTTCTGCCCGGAGTTGTTGGCTTCCATCAGGAGCTGGATAACGAGCGCGATTCCGCTCGAGTTGATGTAATCCACCTTTGAGAAATCAAGCAGGACGATCTTGACGGTGCTCTTGGGCAAAGCCTGGTAAGCGCCGAGGACGGCTTCCTTGGAGGTGCTGGCTATATCTCCCTCAAACCGGAGAACGGATACCGGGTGCCCGGCCGGGGAAGTGAGCTGCTCAACACGCGACTTGGTTTCGCTCTGCACTGTCAATAATCTCCGTATTCTTTTTGGTTATGGCCCCTTTTTTGAGGGCTACTTACGCATCTTTGTCCAAGCGGATCACGAGCCGAACATAACTGGCTTTACCATCCGCGCCGGATACCCACTCCGCTTCATCCACAAGCGCCTGAATGAGGAACATGCCCATCCCGCGTGGATCTTCTTCGCCATGCATTTTCCGATCGATGTCGGGTTTGGCCTGCTTCTTGCTCATGCCCTTACCATCGTCGATCACTTTCACTTCCAATGAATCTGCGCTGGTTGACAGGACGACGCCGACCGATAGTTTCTCGTTGAGCCGGTTACCGTGTTCAATGGCGTTGATACATGCCTCTGCCACCGCGGTCTTCAGGTCTTCCACGCGGTCTTCAGGAAAGCCCATGAGTTTAGCAACGGCCGAGGCCGTACTCATGGCGACTTTCTCGAAGCCCATCCGCGAGGGCAACCGCACTTCGACGGTGGTCTGCTTAATCTCGCTCATGCGAGGATCTCCATCGAACCGATCGAACTGGTTGAGCGGCACAGCGCCAGTGCGGTCATATCGTCTCCCTGCGGGCCGTCAGAAAATTCGGTGAGGGTTTTCCATAATGCATCGAGAATACCATCGGCCTTCTGCGCTGGGCACGTAGAAAATTCATTTAAAAGCCTTTCTGGTCCAAATTCCTCATCGCCTCTGAAGACTTCAGTCAAGCCGTCGGTATAGAACAGCAACCGCGCTCCTGGTGTGAACCCGCATTTCTCACTGGAGTAGCGCATACCGGGCAAAAGACCAAGGGGCGTGCCGGCGGCATCGAACTGGCGCGGCTCGGCCCCGGGCGTAATAAGGAAGCCGGGATTGTGGCCGGCATTGACGATTTCTATTTCGCCCGAGTCGGGATGGAGCTTGACGAAGATGGCGGTGACATAGCGGCGGCGGGCTTCTTCGCCCTCGGCCCAGTGGTGCTGATTCATCCGCGTGGCGAGCTCTTCGAGGGGCATCCCGGTAACAGCCATGGCACGGAAAGCCGAACGGAAACTCGAAGCCATCATGGCCGAGGCAAGGCCTTTACCGGCAACGTCCGCCACCGCTATAAGGAGGCTGCCATCGGGCTGCTCAACGATGTCGAGGTAATCGCCGCCCACCTCATAACAGGTAACTGAACGAAAGCCCACGGAGTACCCTTCAATCGTGGGCAACTGCTGGGGCAACAGTGAGCGCTGAATGAGGCGAGCCGCATCCAGATCCTGCTGAACGCGGGCAAACTCGACATTCCTCTTGTGATTGCGTGCGTTCTCAAGGGCGACCGCTGCCTGCAAGGCCAGGCCCTCGATGAAATCGGCCTCGTAGATGGTCAGGCCGCGTCCGTCGGGCGCGGCCACAACCAGCTCGGCCATCCGTCGGCCCGCGCGGTTCTCAAGCAGATAACTTGTGAGGCCGGGGGCGGAAGCGAAGGTGACGTCAGTGTTTGAGGGTTCGCCTTGCGGACTTGGTTCATTCACAAGCGGAAGTTCGCCATAGGAGAGCTTGGTTCCGAGAAAAGCGGCCCCCGCCATCTCCAATTCGCGCACCACGATGCGAAGTACCTGCTCGAGAACTTCGTCTTCGTGGATGGTGGAATGGACCTGGCGCGAGGCTTCCAGCAACGCCTGCAGCCTCGCCACCTGTTGCTGCAGGTCGATGGTTTCTTCGTTTCCCGGAAGCTGGAATCCAGCCGCCATGCAGTCGTGTCCTCCGCGGAATTTCCACTCTACCATGAGCAAAGCCTTACTGGCTAAACGTGTTGGCGTGAGGACGGTAATCGCAGCGATTCGATGAGGTACGATGAAAGCACGGCCTCCGCATGATGTGCAATTGTTGGCCAGTCGCCGAGTCCGATGGTTCGATATCTCGAGTTCCCAAGCCTCCAAGTGGGCGAGAGATGGACCACCGCCGGCTTTGAAAATGCTCTAGGGAACTGGAGGAGGTGCTTTATCCACTTTTTGCGCATCCGCTCCGGCCTTATGGCCCCAGACAACGCTGAAATGATCGCCGGTCGCGACCAGTATCTTCGCGCCATGCGAATGGGCGTCCATCTGTACCACCGACACTTTTCTGATGGGCGAATTTTCTGGCGTGGCTACGTCCACAATTAAACTGCTTCCATCTGGCGACTCCACTGGATCGAACCAGTTCGTCAATTTGTCCGAACCTACCTTTCGCACCTTCTTGCCTTCGAGATCAACCGTGAAGACCCCGGACATCCCCTCCCGTTCCGAGGAGAAAAGGATACCCGACCCATTCGAAAGCCAGCTTGTCTGCACAAAGTGCGAGCCATCTTCCAGAACTTCTCTCGCTTCGGAACCGTCCGCCCGCATGATCCAGATGGAACTACCAATTTGCGTGTGCGGCAGAGGGCGCAGGAACATCAGTTGTTTGCCGTCGGGCGACCAGTGCGCCTCGCTGCCAGGGCCCAGCCCGCGGAGAAGTGTGCCGTTCTCATCAACGATTGCCAGGCTTGTGGAGTTTCCTTCAAAAAGGGTGATTGCGATCTCTTTTCCATCCGGAGACCAATCGGGGAAGCATGCGCCCGTTTTCAGATGTGTCAACTGACGCTTTCCCTTACCATCAGCGTTCGCAATCCGAATCTGACCGTAATTGGTTCCGATCGTTGTGCAATAGGCCAGGCGGGATCCGTCTGGCGACCAGGTTGGGTATTGGCCTTCATCGATCCACCGCGGCTTCGACTCGAAAGGGTCTTGAACGTAAATATTCCCTTTAGCCCGCTGGGTGGCTTGGCTCGCAAAGCCTTCAACCTGCGAGCCTCCGCCTCCGGTGCTTGCGCCAACGTACCAATTCCCCTCGAATGCGAGTTTTTGAATGATCGAATGTTGCGCGTCGCCCGGCTGCTGGCCAAGCGAAACCGAGGAGAAAAATACCAGGAAAATTAAAAGAGCTGGGAGGGTCAATATGATGCGACGGATCATGGATTCCATTCTTTCACTCAACGTTGAACACAATATTTCTACGACCAATTCCTTCTACAAGGACCTTCATGTGAGGAAGATACGCACCGCAACTTAAAATGGTTCACACGAAACCAGAATGGAATTCTCAACGGTGTCTATTTGCGGTTATGATTCGACTTCGAGTCGATGACCGCGGCTTGCAAGCTGAAACTCAGGAAGCCAATCCCGCACATGCCAGGAATGAGTGCCGTTAGGGAACCCCATGCGAAAGCTCATCAGCACGATTTCTGTTTTGACGTTGGCGACTGCTACGGCGTTAGCGGGAGCGCAGGACGGGCCGCTGCGGTCGCCGTGGGACGGTCGCAAGGTTGCGCTGACAGATGCAGCCTATGTATGCCCCGCGCCGCCGGCGTTTCAAAAGACACTCGCGATTGGGACGTATTACGTGGACGGAAAGGCGTCCGTAATTGATCCGAAACAGAAGGCGGAGTATGACAAGGCTTCGCAGGCGTACACGGATTTAACGCGGGCTGCGGCGCTGGCGGCGGATGCTTATCTTGACAAGGGGAGTCGGGCGGCTGCGCTTTGCGTCTATTCCATGCTGGACGCGGCGGCGAAGGCCGATGCGTGGGATGGGAAGATGGAAAACTTCTCCGGCGTCTACGTGCAGAACTGGCTCCTCAGCGGGGTGGGGATTGCGTACCTGAAGGTGCGTCCAAGCGGGCTCAGCACGGCGGCGCAGGATGCAGACATCCAGAAATGGTTCAAGCTGCTTGCCGGGCGGGTACGCGAGTTTTTCGACGAGGAAGTCCCGCGGCTCGGCGGCCCGCAGAACGAAAACAACCATATCTACTGGGCCGGACTTGCCGTTGCCGCGGAGGCCATTGCGAATAACGACCGCGACGCGGGCCAATGGGCGCTTTATACCTATCGCATGGGGCTTGCCAACATCCGGCCGGACGGGAGTTTGAAGGCGGAGATGAATCGCGGACAAAGGGCGCTGCACTACCACTTGTACGCGCTGGCGCCGCTGATTCTCCTGGCGGAACTGGGCGAGGCGAATGATATCGACCTGTACGCGGAGAACAACGGAGCTATTCATCGGCTGGTGAAATTTTGCGAAGCCGGGCTTGAGGATCCGACGATTCTGGAAAAGCGGACAGGTGTGGCGCAGGTGGTGGACCGGCCATGGGGCGGATCGGATATTGGCTGGGCAGTTCCATATGTGCGGCGGTTTCCAAATGCGAAGCTTTCCGCGCTGATTGCCAAGGCGCCGTGGGTGCGGTACACAACATGGGGTGGCGCGCCGCCGCAGTAGCTTGTGGGCGGAACAACCCGCGAACTCAGGGCAGGCCTTCCATGATGGATACTCGTGGAGTGCGAAGCGCAAGGTTAATGTCGGTTGCGGCGGTTCTGGTGGCGGGAGCGTGCCTGTGCCATCCGCAAGCCGCGCGGACCTGGGCGTCGGCGGTGCAGAGGGCCGC
>Ga0302278_10002694_pt1 | contig 20218 bp, 18 predicted proteins | sample III_Bog_N3_2_FD_194543 | JGI IMG/M metagenome (GOLD analysis project Ga0302278, IMG submission 194543) | Peat permafrost microbial communities from Stordalen Mire near Abisko, Sweden - III_Bog_N3_2 | ecosystem: Environmental > Terrestrial > Soil > Wetlands > Peat | place: Sweden: Abisko...
CGTCCCGAGAGCGAAGTGCAACCCCAAACCGGCCCGCTTCTCGCCTCCTCCAGATCCGATCCCCAAACCAGAACCCGATTTCAGATGGCCTGGAATTCACCGACTTGCACCACGGGCTGCTAGGCTTCGTCCGCTGGTTCCGGTACAGAGGTAGCTTCTCTAAGTCTCCAAGAAAGCTGATAAGATTCGCTCTCCTCAACTGATCCACAAACTTTTCCTTACACGACTCTAAGAACAGCCCGATCGCATATTTGGCTTGGCTGACCTGCGCTCCTCCAACGAGCACAGATAGTTCAGCCACGTAGGTGGAGGCCCACGCCTTTATCGATTTGCGATCCGTGTCTAACTCGATATCCGCGCCGACTGACTTCGCAATAAGTTTTGCGTTCAGTCGCGTGGCCAGAGATCTGCGCTGCGCCTCGGCATCCATTGCATTCTTGCCGGCAGGCATGTAGTGAGGTGTGCCGTCCTTGTAAAATCGCAACTCATAAGAAACGTCAGAACATTGTATTTCCCGACCTTCGCGGGCCACCAGGCCTGGAATGACGCGTCCCCTTTTGCCAGTAACAGCTTTGAAGCGACGCCACTTTCCGTCCACTTTGGTGCGAATCATGAGGCCCACGGTCGGTTGCTTAGATTGATTTTTCAAGACTAATCCTCCAAATACTTGCTAGAACCTGACAAACCACTGACAACAGATAACTCGCCATTGAAAGCAAAAGGCTTACGCGTCGTTTCAACATAAACTGCGTGAATGATTCATACTTCTTGCTAACCCATTCACCTTGTGCCACTTAGCTTTATTCACTTGAAAATGCTGGAGTTCTGCGCATTGCGATGCGTCCGTATCGCGCGCCCATACCGTGCTATCCGCCCTGTAGGGGCAAATTGCATGACAAACCCTTAATCGCATGACAACGCAGTGCACGCTGTCCTTCACGCTCGAGGTGCAACTGTGATTGGGTTCGGAAAGCACGAATCCGAGACGGGCGCACGCGCACGATGCGGGCATCCAGTTTTGGAGGCACACGCCCTAACTGAAAGCATGTGCGACGAACTGGCCCAGTCGTAACTGCAATAAGCCGAATGTCACAAGGGGACGACGAAGTCAGCCTGAAACCACTCATGTCGAGCGGAGCTAACCCGAATTGCCGTCTTCTGAGTTTAAGTTGCGCGTTGCGCTGTTTGGATACCGACATAATGATGGACGATATCCACTAAATTCGTTTGAGTGCGCGTAAACACCTAAACTGTTGAGTCGCAGACGACCCATAAGGCCCGCGCAATCCTAGCTGTGACTCACCTAATTTATCACCGCATGTGTGGAGTGAGTGTGGAGTGAGTGTGGAGTGCGCAGACCCATATGCGCCCACATAAATTGACTGCTAAGAAACGTGAGTATTGGGTATCTCTTGCCGACATAAGCAGACATCTTCCAGTGGCGACCCACCCATTGCCCGTGCGACTTCCACCACGACAGTCGGATGAAGCGAGTAGTCGGGTCGCCTGTCCAATGACAACCCAGGTTTGACCATTTAGATACCGAGATAACTATCTATCTATCTCCCTCGCACTCTCACATACGATACTTCCTGCTCGAAGAGCTTTGTGAACTTAGTTCTCTTCCTTAGTAGCTTTTTAAGATCAAGCTCCTCGCCAATCTTTCTCATTGCCTCGGGTGGCAGCACTTTTATTAGGCGCGGTGGCAATATCAACGTCCGGTGTTCAAGCGCAAGAAACTTACCAATAGTTTTGTAGTCGGCGCCGATGCCGTGAATCTTGAAGGTATTGGAAATAGCGCGCCTCAGCCACGATCGAAACTTACCTTGTGTGGAGGCAGTTGCTAACCTCCGTTCAGGCCACAGGGGGTCCGATGTAGTCATGCCAAGAGCATTGAGGGCACTTTGATATCGAGGATAGTTTCTTCTGATTGTTTGTCTCGCGATCTTCAATCTTCGTGACAACTCATCGCGGGTGAGGCCAGCTAGCCAGAATGGGTAAGGGAACCCACAGACGCACGGTGCATCAATTGCTTCTGTGCGTGGGTAGTAAGAAAGGGATACTGAGATATTGTCGCGCTTGGTCTTAACGCGCGCCATGTGAAGTACACCTCTTACCATCCACTCGATTAGCTCTAGATACTCCAATCCCACCTTCACTTGTTTGCGATGTTCATTCGTCGTGTGTGAAGCAAGGAGCTGAGTGGACAAATCCTTTTGCCAAGCGAAAATAGACCCCAATCTGGCGAATAGTTCGTCTTGATCGAGGCGCTCTTCGTACCCTGTCTTGCGAGGACTGTTCACAGGTATGCTCCTTGCGCGCAGTTGGTCCCGCCAGACTCAAGTGATGTCCGGGTAGCCCATGCTGCACGTTGCTCTTGAAGTTGCCCTAGCGTGAGATTGGCTCGATACATTCACCTAAACGCGTCACGAAGGTAAGGCCCCTGCTCTCTCGATTTGGTGATTGACTCTTTCACTGCCACTCAATGCTCGCGAAGGCATCCGCCTTCGCAGTTGAACATAGTATGTCGCTGACGGTGATATGGCTTGGTATTTAGCCGCCCTTTAGCCCTCCGTACCGACGTGCTGTTTGGTCGAATGTGAGTGCAACCGATACGTACTGGTTGGAGCATGGACCTGTATCGGTAAACGCACAAGAAGCGATTGTGAGCGTACCAAGGCGGTTACTCCCCTCGTGAGCGAGCCCAACCGATACAACCGCAAGCAGCAGTCCATGTCTGCTCGCTCGTTGAGCGTGCACGGCACTCTCCTTATCTGCGTAAAGAAAGGCCCAATGTTTACGCTGGGATCGCCGTCGGGAAACGCAGGTTGATCTCCTTCGGCGAGCCGAACACCAGGCATCATTTGTCGCTACAAAATGTCGCCGAGCGACTCGTTAGGTTATCGGAATTGACCTTCGGATCGAGAAAGGGAGCATGGCGGGGGGGGGGGACAGAGGTTGACAAACAGCGGGGTGGTAGTGGTATAGTACGCCGCGCACAAAACAGTGGCGGTGGTATATGCCTTTTTCAGTTTGTGTGTTACCTATTCGCGTGGCAAACATACCAGCGCCACTGTTTGTAAGCAGCTATTGAACTGGCGTAAGGACTGTTGTCTATTTGAATCGTTGCATTTACCCCTTCCGATAGTCGGTATGCGAACTAGCAGCATGCTTATAAAGCCCTTACTGAATGTGAACATCAGAAAAGAACTTCAAACATCTGGCCGACGATCCAGAGGCCTCGAGCAACTGCACCATCGAAGGCTTGACCGCTACGGTGCCATAGGCATAGTGGCTACCGAACGATAGACCGCCATTACATCAAACGATGGGGCACCTACAATTTCACTTGCAGTAACCCATGTACGCTAAACTAACACATGCGCGCTCGCTTGAGGAGATCCTGTGGAATCCATGTATATGGATCTATTTGGATGAACGGGCACGCAGCCACTTTGCAATTTCGTCAGGATCAAATCGGACACTATAGCCAATTCGAATACATGGGATGGCGCCGCGACGCACCATGTCGTAGATAGCGGTTCTACCGAGACTAATCAGTTCGGCTAATTCGGCCACAGTTATTGCATGGTCAAATGAAGCAACGCGTTCTAATATGGACATTCACTCTCCTTATTATTTCTAATTTATGAGTATGTTTTGGAAATTGTGGTCCTGCGTCGCTGCACCACCGGCCTGCGATGCGCCATGCCTTTGGGTGTGCGGTTCTTGGTCAATCAGCCCAACCGATTCACGATGCAGGCATCTGAGCGCCGTCCTTGCGGTCGTCATTTCGAGCATTCTCTAGCGATTCAGATGGAAAGATGGAGATGGGCTGACAGTGGGATCGATGTGCGTATTTCTGAAATGCGCTCAGTTGCAGAATCCCGTTGCAACTACAAAGCCATGAGAAGCATCGGCGTGTCACTGGCGGCGATCAGAATGTCAGGGTGGCAGTCGGGTGGCCAGGATGCGGAAGTACCTTCACGCGAGACTGAGATACACCGGTTGCTGTCGCCGTCGCTGCTACCCACCCTAACTAACGATGGATGTCGCCGTCCGTTATCTGATGGACCTCAGACAAGTCTTCTTTCAAGGACGATGATCCGGTCGCTAATGGTGTTGTCCCGCAAACAGCAAGCATCAGAAGGGCAGTTCGTCGTCAGAGGTGCTGTTGACCGGCTTAACCGGTCTGAACCTCGACAGAAGAAAGCGGCAGCAGCGGCGGAGATAGACGCGAAGAAGCCACTTCTCTGCAGCCCACCATCCGTAATACTGATTTTGTGAGGCGATTCTGGAGTCCAGGCTGAAGTCGTCCTCGCTGTACTGATCGCTTGGGCAGTGCTGCGACACGTCGGAATTCTCGTCTAATTCGTATTCGTTCATTTGGATCTTTCTTTGGATGTATGCGGTTACGGTGCATGGGTTGCTGCCGCTGGCAGCATGTGAACCTATCTGGCCGGGAGTTGAATCTCTTTCGTCGACAGGTTAGGGATGGCTCCAGGTGAATCGAGCCCGAGCCCGCTGGCCTCATTGCTGAGGCGCAGTGTGTGAGAAGGTGAGTTGTGCATGGGGGAAAAGATGGATCAGCGTGGCACTGCAAAGGCTGAGGATTAGCGGTTCGTGCCAACCAATTCTCAGCCAGTTCCAGCTAGTTGAAGCGGTGACGCACGCTACCTTCGATGACGATCGAACAAGATCAGCAGCCGGGGCGGCAGTGGTTCGGCAGCTTTAGTCAGTCCGAGAAGTCCGATGAGCTGCCAGGCGGTTGTGGCCGTTTGGCGGCGGCTTGCGATTCCAGGCTGCGTGCATATACGGCTGTACTGCACTTCCAGTGCAGCCGCATATCGGATGAGATCATCACCATACCCGCGTGCATGCGCGGAGGCCGGAAGCATGGAAGAGTCTATCCGAGACAGAGGTGGCACTCCTCGACTTCTTACGAAAGGGCGACAAGACCAGTGAGTTGTCTTCTGAACGAACCGTTCAGAAGACCCTGGCCCTGCTCGCGACGAACCGCCGCCTTGAACGACTGCTCAAGGTGGCCAATTCGGAGCCGCCACGGGTTCGCGCCCTGCTTGGCGCGTTGGCAGAGGAGCTTGGAGGAGAGTCCGGCGCGCGAACCCACTTGCGCGCCTCCTTGAATCCGCTCTCTCGGTTCGAGTTCGGACAGTTCGCATCGCTGAAGCACGCGCGAAAGTGGCAGGCTACCCGTCTCCATCTCCACGGTGAAGTCGCCGGAGGCCAGCGAGCCGGATGGCCGCAGACCATTGCAAATCTGAATGTCGTCGAGGTTCGTGAGGATCTCATCGTCGAGCAGGTGCAGGCGGTTGCCGATGCCCAAGTCGCTCTCGCGAAAAGCAAAGGCGTATTGAGCGGTCGTCGCATCGCGGGTGACGGTGAACTCGGTACGGCAGGTCTCCTGGCCACGAAAGAGGTCGCGCACCGACTCAATGGCGGTGTGCTGAGTTGGGATTAAAATGCAGTTTCATTCCTAGGTATCTCCCTTGAGGTATCGAGCGAGAGCCTGGTCGAAGTCTGAAAGGTAGTCACGGTCCTGGTTGAGGCGGAATTTCTCGAATTCCTCGTGGGCTTTGGCGAGGGCCATCTCGTGGGAAATGTTGCCCGCGTTGCGGAGGATTTGCTGGTCTGTGAAGTTGAGGAACTTCTCCACTTGGGCGAGCCAGTCGGACATAATCATCACCTGACGATTCAAGGCGCGCAGTTCGGCGAAGTCGATGAACATGGTAACAAGGCGGTTCAGCTTGGAGACCTCAGACTCGTTCAGGTAGTTCTTGGCAACGGAGACGTCGCTCTTCAGAACCTTTCCCTTGGGTGAATTCTTCCAAGTGGTAAGCCCCATGTATGGCTTGGTGCTATCAGCGCGTTCAAAGACAATCTCCGCTGCGGTCTTGCCAACGCTGGCGAAATGAAGCCGGTTCTGAACAATTTGATAGAAGAGTTGGGTCTCTTCGCTACTGCTTCGATAGTCGCTGCTGCATTGTTCAAAGACATCGGCGATTTTCTGGTAGGCTCGGCGCTCGCTGGCGCGAATCTCCCGGATCTTCTCAAGCAGTTCGTCGAAGTAATCCTGGCCAAAGCTGCGGCCATTCTTCAGCATCTCGTCGTTGATGACAAAGCCCTTCACGACGAACTCCCGGAGAGTGTTCGTAGCCCAGATGCGGAAGTGTGTGGCTTTGAGAGAGTTGACGCGATAACCGACGGCGATGACGGCGTCCAGGTTGTAGAACTCCACGACGCGGGTGACCTGCCTGTCGCCCTCGGACTGAACTGTTTCCATTTTGGAAATAGTTGCCCCGGTCGTCAGTTCACCGGATTCGTAGATGTTCTTGAGGTGCTTGGAGATCGCCGCGATTCCGACGCCGAAAAGTTCAGCGATGGCGCGTTGTGGAAGCCAGAAATTGTCGCGCGCAAAGAAGACGTTGACGGTCACCTTGCCGTCCACGGCATTGTAGAGAACGATGCGATTGGGCTGCCCCGAAGGCAAGAGGTCGTCGATCATGCGGTCGCTAACTGTGTTCTTTATAAGTTTCATCTATCGATCCGATGCGCGCCCCGTTGCGCTGAATCATGCGGTAGGCGTCCACCCCTTCCGTCTTCCGCTCCGTCCGCGACGTACCTCTCGGCCGCGTCACGCACCACCCACGCCAGCGAAACCTTGTTCTGCTGCGGAACTTCTTCGAGAGTTTCGTCGAGATCGGGCGGAAAGCTGATAGATGCACGGAATGCCGCTCCCTGCTCGGGGTACGTCTCTTTCCTGTATTCAGACTTTGAGGTATGTTCCATGCCTTCACCACATTACACCACGGCCAAAAGACAAGGGCCAGGTCCGAAGACCTGGCCTTTTCTTCTGTGCTGATTCCATTCACTTAGCGGAAGAGATCGCGGAAACGCATGGAGAAGAAGATGGCGCCGTGGTCTTTGCCGGGCTGGCGGAAGATGTTGGCGGCGTAGCCGAGGGTGGGTTGCCCAACACAGTAGAGTTGGGAACGAAGGTGTGGCTGGCGGCCTCGCTGAACGCGATTCTGGCGGCGCGCAAGCTGACCCAGGCCGAGGCGGCGCGGGTACTGGGTGTAAATCAGCCGAAGGTTTCGGCGCTGAAGGGGTACAAGCTAGAGGGGTTCTCGGTGGAGAGGCTGATGCACTTCGCTACGGCGCTGCAACATGATGTGGTGATCGAGATTCGCCCGCGTGCGGCGGCCAAGGGCGCGGCGCGAGTGATGGTGGTTGGGGCGGCGTAGAGCGCCTCGAAGAGTGGATGGGCGGGAGCGGTCGCCCAGCCCAGCGAGCCAAGTCCGCTCGCCGGGGACCCCGGTCGCGCCTTCGCGCGATGCTCCCATCTCAGAATCGAGAGTTGGGGCACCGAGCGGTAAACCTAACAGAAACGCGATAAAATTCCTACATCCTCACCCGGTCTGTACGGTGCACGCAGGAAACCCTCCATCTGGAACTGGGATTCTCTGAGAATCTTCACGACTACTCCGTCTAACAGAGGATGAAGGAAATAGATTTTGCGAGAGCCCCAACCACAGCTGAGTCGGCAAACTTCTGTGATCATCAGTCTGAGTGTCTCCGGGTCATTAGTTGATGCGCACAATAAGGCTTTGACAGCCCCGCCGCGCTTTGGGAGCAATACCGTAAGCCCAACGATTTCGTCGGGTGTCCCGACGCAGACGAGTCGTTTCGATTTGTTTCGCGGGTCAGGCTTGCCTGTTCCTGCTGCGCTCTTCAGTATCCGATCTGCAAAGGCCTCATCCACGGACGTCCAAGCTCCGCTGAATAGCGAGACAAGGCTCGTTTTCAGTAGTGATCGGTTGACGCGGCGAAGATCAAGGAGCTCTCCTTTCCTGGCTGATCGTTTCATGGCGCGGGTTCCCTGATACTCGTCAGCAATCAGAAACTTTCCAAACACCAGTTCGCCGTGTTCTGCGGAATATTGTCTGTCCAGGTGGGCTTCAATCTTCATTTCGGAATCAAGCAGGTAGCTTATGATCTCGGTGGCGTTGTCTGCGCAGGTGCAATACACCTTTCGGCAGCCCGCCGCTCTGGCCATCGCTTCAATGGCCCTTCTCGTCGCTCGTCCGTATCCCCGCCCCTGAGATTCACTCTCAATAATTGTTGGTCCTGTTTTTGCGCAGCCCGTGTTCTTCCATGTGATGGTTGTAAAGCCGATTCTCTGCTTTCTATTCCAAATAGAAAACACGTCCTTGCGCTCTGTGAAGAATCCGCTTGGGTCATGACCCAAGTCGTGAACATTGAGTGTTCTCGATGCAAATGTGGCGTCGATACCTTCGTACCTTGCACCGATGTGTTTTAAGACCAGTGCTTTGTAGCGCTCGCGATCCGTTGACACAATAGGGGCTAGTTGCACCTCAAAACTCTGGCTCTTCCTCGACAATCTTCTCTGGCGTTCAAGATGCTGTCCGAGTGGCGAGGCAAGTCTGAGCAACACTGAACTCATTGGCACGTGAAACTTGGGATCGATCTCTCGTAGCTCTTTTGAGGAAATCGGGTTCTTGAATTTGACTGGGCGCGAGACTTCGATCGCGTATCCGTCGGTGAATCGATCGAAATAGTTGTCGAAGCGGGCCTTTGTCGTAGCCCAGTATCGAACGGTGTTCCATAGGACATTCTTTTCCTCTCGGAGAACCCGGGCAACGTCGAAACAACCGACTATACCGCGGCCGGCCGTCTCGTAGAGGTAGACCCTCTGGAACGGTTGTTTTGGGAGCGATTTCCGGAGTTCGAACGTTTTCGATCCTTCAAAAATTCGCTGAGCATGTTCTCTCCGGATCGACAAGATAATGCAGTTACCACGAACAGCCATTAATGGCCTCCATCTATAGCTATCCCGGATTGGGTCTCGTTGAATCCAGGTTGAAAAACGACTCTGCTGAGGCCCCAGAGACGGTCGAAATATTTGTTCAGAACTTCAACAACTGTCGGATTTTCTATCGCGACATCCCTGTAAACTGGTGCACCAGCATGCTCCGAGACAGCGACGAGCCACGCCATAGTTCCGTCCACTATCTGCACGCTTAGCGCCAGAGGCATGGATACATCTTCATTCCTGTCGGATAGCATGGCAATCGTACAGTTTGTTGTTGTCAACAATTCGCTAACGAGTTTTCGCGTCCATATTCTATTTGCTGGGGTGTCGCGAATTATCCGACGGAATTGTGTTGTCGGGTTATTTCGCATTATCTTGATCATCTCTCGGTAGTAATTCAGCCTTTCTGTGCTGCCTCCATTCTCGGGCGGTTGTGGTGCGAAGTAGCAAATACTTACATAATGATTTGCCTTAACACAAGACCCGAGAAAATCCTTGTAAAACTCGTTTTCTTTGAGCGGCCTGACTGTTAGTGGTGTGTACTTCTTGATAAGTAGCTCAAAATCGTCTATTTTGCTTTTCATTTGGTCGTTTGAATCGAGGACAACCAAATAGACAAGGGCGCTTAGACAAAGGAATTGAATTCCTACATATGTCGCGAGTGTTGATGCAAATCCGCCCACTGATGTCTGGTTGGCCCAGATGTTTTGTTTGACATAGCTCAAGAAGGGGGAGACCGAAATCAGTATTTCCAATAGTGCCATCAAGACTATAAAAAGTCGCTTCATTGATCCCCCTTCAGGTAGGCCTTAACTTTTTTAAATGACTCTTCCAGTCGCGCTCCATTCCCATCGCCGTTATGCCATCGATTTAACCCGCTGGGGTGGGGCCAGTGAACCAGGGCTGAGAACGGCTGCGGTGGCGAGAGCGGGTTATCGTTTGGATAAAAAATCTGACCAATGAGTGAGTCGTAATTGCCCTGCGTAGTCTTGAGATATTCAAAGCTCTCCAAGCCAAGTGTAATTACAATCTTGGGCCTGATGATTTCGATCTGACTGTCCAGAAAATGCCTACAGTTTCGAGCCATCAGCTTGAATTGTGCTGGCAGATTTACAGGGCATTTGAGTACTGACGTGAGATATACGCCGAGTCGGGGATTTCCGGCGGGTCTTCCGCATGCTATGAGCCAGTTATCGAGCCTCGTTCCTGAGCTTCCTGAGAATGCTCGCGCCGTTGAAACTTCGGTCTTTCCGGGGGCTTGTCCAACGACGAATATGTCGGGACCTTCCCCCCTCGCCATATTAGACTGCGGCTTCCGCAGGGGTACTACGAAATTGCTACAGATTGTGCATCTGTCGATTTGACTGTGAAGTTCTCTGAGCGCCTCGACCATGGTGTATCGTTCAAGCCTAAATCAATGGCCAGAAGCGGGAAAGGTTACATTCAAAACCCCCGGTCATTGCAAGATGGCGGTGTTGGGGAGGTGCTGGGCGATGCGGGACTGCCACTCGGCGGGGCCGGTGGTGTGGACGCTGGTGCCGAGCGAGTCGACGGCGACGGTGACGGGCATGTCGACGACATCGAACTCGTAGATGGCTTCCATGCCCAGGTCGGCGAAGGCGAGGACGCGGGCGGATTGGATGGCCTTGGAGATGAGGTAGGCCGCGCCGCCGACGGCGATGAGGTAGACGGAGTGGAACTCGCGGATGGCGGCGATGGCTTCTGGCCCGCACTCGGCTTTTCCGATCATTCCCAGGAGCCCCGTAGAGGCGAGGACCTGGCGGGTGAACTTGTCCATGCGCGTCGCGGTGGTGGGGCCGGCGGGGCCGACTGCCTCGTCGCCGACGGCCTGGACCGGGCCAACGTAGTAGAGGAAGCGGCCGCGCAGGTCGACGGGGAGGGTTTCGCCGCGGTTGAGCATGTCGGTGAGGCGCTTGTGCGCGGCGTCGCGGCCGGTGAGCAGCGAGCCGGTGAGCAGGATGACTTCGCCGGGCTTCCATGTCTGGATGTCGTCGCGGGTAGCCGGGCCGATCAGCGTCCGGCAGTCGGCTTCGATGAAATGGACGCCCACCATCCCCCGCAGTGTTGGAAGTTAAGCAAGCCCGCGGCGCTGCTCACCGCCTCCCACCCGGCCCTTCCGATTCTTGACTCATCGGGCAGCGAGTTCGAGGGCAGGGTTTGAACACCCATTTTAAAGGCGAGATGTGGGACACTCCGCCGACCGGGCGTACAATTGCGGGAGTTAGAGGACCCTACCCGCCGATGAGACCGGGAATGAGGTGCCCGTCATAACGTAATGTTGGAGGGCGAACGAAAAGGGGTGCAGAGTGTTAGACCCTAAGACTCTACAGAAGAAGCAGTATGTTGATTGCGTCGCACTCGTCGTTGACATTAATGGATCAGAAAAACTCATTGCCGCTGGTGAGGACGGTCTAACAGCTCAATTCTTTAGGGATCTGCTGAGCGGCGGCATCGCGGCCGTAGAGGAGAATGGGGGTTCTGTCATCAGCTTTACCGGTGACGGCTTTGTCGGAGTCTTGCCGACTGAGGATGCTGCTGCCCACGCTTCTTGGAGCATTGCTCGTGACCTTCGCAAGACACGCGAATATCTTCAGGGTTGCCGCACCGACAATTTTCCTGATGCTTGGCCCCAACTTGACATAGGTGTAAGCCTGAAGATAGCCATCGAACGTGGCTCCTTGGAAGTTAGCACGATTTATAGCAAATTCTTGGGGGAACAGCCTTATTTGGTGGGCCCTCCGACTGTCTACGCCTCAAGGATTTCTGCATTCGGTGAAGGAGACCGGTGCGTCGTCGGGCCTAAGGCGGCGGCGAACTGGCCCTATACGGGACTTGAAGGCCCCTATAAGGGGAAGCTGAAGTATAAGGATGTTACATACGAGTACTTCTTCTATGACCTAGAAGATTTGTGGGTTGACTAGCTGCGCTAGTTAGAAAGGGTGTCTATGATTGAGCGGTTTCAGGACAGAGATGTCCTCCTAGAGGCTTTGCGGAGCCAGAAGCTCTTGCTCGGGAACGAAGAGCTTGTGAAGGCTGTTGCAGATGATCCAGGTCTAATGCAGCTAATCGAAATGAAGGAGGGTTCGGTCCTAATTGAGCAGGGAGGAGATGATAACGACCTATACTTGATTCTCGCGGGGAGTGTCGACGTTCTTGTGAACGGCAGAAAAGTGGCCGAACGGCATCCGGGGGATTCGGTGGGTGAAATGGCCGCTACGCTCCCGCATATGCGGCGTTCCGCAACGGTGCGCTTGTCGTCCGCGGGTGTTCTCGGAAAGGTCACTGCTGCTTCTCTGTCCTCGTTGGGATCAAGGTACTGTTCGGTCTGGCGTCAGGTCGCCAAAGTCGTGACGGAGCGCCTCTATCAGAGAAACTCTTTTGTCAGTACATCCAACGATAAATTACGCGTCTTTATTGCCTGTTCGGTGGAGGCTCTGCCGATTGCCCAATCAATTCAAGAGGCATTTAAGTATGATCCATTTGTCGTGACCATTTGGCCGAATGGCGTCTTTCGTGCCTCCCGGTATCCGGTTCAAAGCCTGACCTCGGTTTTGGATAATTCCGATTTCGCAGTTGCCATTGTTCAGCCGGATGATATGACAAGTCAGAGGGGGCAGGATCGCCCTGTCCCTAGAGACAATGTACTCTTCGAGCTCGGAATGTTCATAGGCCGATTGGGCCAACATCGCAGTTTTATGCTCGAACCTTCAGATCAGGACGTCTCACTCCCATCGGATTTGGCGGGGATTACTACCATACCGTACAGACATGGAAGCGAATCGGATAGGTTGGCCCTTCTTGGCCCTGCTTGTAATGAGCTTCGCAGAGCATTCTCGGAATTGGGGGCGGCATAGATGGGAATCAAGAGCGACTTGGAAGCTGAAGTCAAGACGATATTTGCAGACAAGTGGGAGCCGCGCGATGGTCAGAAGGTTCCCGAACCAGAGGATCTGACTCTCGGTAATACAGCCATTAACAGCCCGTGGTGCAAGTCGGTGAATTCCAGGCCATCTGAAATCGGGTTCTGGTTTGGGGATCGGATCTGGAGGAGGCGAGAAGCGGGCCGGTTTGGGGTTGCACTTCGCTCTCGGGACGATTCTGGCCCACGAGGAACAGGAGAATCCGAAAAACAAGCCTTGTTGTCCTGTTTTTCAGCTCCCGTGGTGTACCCGCGCCCAAGATTTTGCGCAGGATCAGACTCAGGTTAAAAGCTCCCACATGGATCAGTTGTCGCTTGAGAATGTTTTCTCGTCCGCGCAGGTGGCAGCGCCGCAGGCCGCCCGTTTCGTAGCAGTGGGCGAAGCTGCGCTCCACCAGTTCGCCGCGCCGTTTCAGCAGCCTCTTGCCGTAGTTGCCCCGCACCCGCCGCCGATTCTCATACGTCGCTTGCTGCTCGTCGGCCTTGCCTGCCCAGCGTCGCTTGCCCTTCTGCCGCTTCTCCGGAATGTAGCTGCGCACGCCGTAACTCTTCACTCGCTTCAGAACCGCGCCGCTCAGATAGCCCTTGTCTGCAACCAGTTCATCGATGCCGTGAAGGTTGATCTTGTTCTCTTCAGAGTGCGATTCAGCCTGCTCGACAACTAACTCGGCCACTGCCATGCCGGCCTCGATCAAGGTCGCATCCATCGTCGTGGTATCGCCCTTGTCGGCGGCTTGCAGGGTCACGGCCACCACCGCGCCCGAGTCCAGATCGACGGCGTGCTCGGCCTTGTGAGCAAGGTGCGTACGGCCATCCTTCATCTTCGCAACTCGCGCATCCTCGTCGACCGGACTCTTCCACTCCTTGTTCGACGTGCGCTTCTTGCGCTTGCGATCCAACCGCGCTAAGTCCTCGCGCGTCGGCGTCTCGATGCCCGACGCCTGCGCCAGTCCAGTGAGAAACTCGTTGTAACTCGCGCCGGTGTCGCGCCGCACAATCGAGCGCATCGCCGCGTTGGCCTCCAGCGTTGTAGCATCAATGGCCACGCGCTTGCCCACGATCAGCCCGCGTCGCGCCAACACATCCAATACCCACGCAAACACAGCCGCGTGCGTATCCAGATCAATCAGCCGCCGGGTGCGCGAGATCGTCGAGTGATCCGGTGTGTCCTCGTCCAGCGCGATGCCCACAAAGCGCCGCAGGCCAAGTGAATCGGCCATGCGCCAGGCGATGCCGCGCTCGGCCCCGATGCCTTCGAAATACCCGATCAGCAGGGAGCGGAAGTAAATGCCCGGCGTCAGCGAAGGACGACCGAACTGCGGCGCATAGAACTTTGCGCAAAGCTCCTCGACGAACCGGTCGAAGCCTTCCGCATCCAGCACCGCGTTCAGGCGCTCATAAAATGGATGCCCCGGCGCAGCAGCCAACTGCGTGTGCGCCACCCACAAATCCTCTTGCCGCTCTCGATGCTGCCGCCTGCCCATCGCCATACCAGTTAGACGTTTTCAACTCAATCTCAGACTCACGCCCATCCCCCGACTTGCACCACGGGCTGTTAAGCTTGACGCCGCTGTGCTTTACGCCGACATGTCGGACTCAACGATCCTTGTGGACTCAAAGACTCCCTATTTTGCTGCGGAGGTATACAAGTCGTACCTGATTTGCGCGGCAAGGATTGTAAAGATCGCGTTCGGTGCAATCACAGCTTATGACGGTGATCGCATAATGGCAGTATTCATCGGGAACGATAAGGAGGAGCGGGCTGTGCGGTCCGCCCTTCGCATCAACTATGCGACGTCCCACATAATAAATCCGGCGATCGAGGCTCAGTATGGTGCCGGGATGTACACGTTACGGCAGGTAGTTGGTATCGACACCAGCGAGATAGTTGCAGCGCGTATTGGAGTCAGAAAGTATAACGATCTCGTTTGGGTCGGCCATGCTGCGAACCATGCAGCAAAGCTGAGTGGCTTATCCGACTACCCAACCTACATAACAGCGGCAGTTCACAGTCAGCTGCCCACAAGTCTCACAAACGTTGGAGGGAAGGACGTTTGGGAAGCGCGGTTCTGGACGCCTATGAACAACGAGAGGATTTATAGGTCTAATTGGCACTGCGCGTTGACGTAATGCCGATGAAATAGGCTACTGTAGCAGCGTACCGTTTTAGGGTTGGGATTTGGGGTCTTCGGGGGGGGATGACGACGGCGGCGGCGACCTTGTCGTCGGTGTCGAGGTTGAGGAGCTTGACGCCGGAGGTGGAGCGGCCGGCGACACTCAACTAAACGGTAGCTCGGACCCTACATCACTCGCTTGTGACGTAATTTGATACACCATGTCGCCAACGAATCGTCGAAACGACTCGTTCTCGACGAATTGCTTATACACCTGCGTGTCGTCCTTTAAGAGATGTTGCATCACCTTGCCGAGTGCTTGGTCGTGCGCCTTGCGTGCAGTGTGCGGCGTGTTCTCCTTCGCGTTCTGGTAGGCCACGTCGGCAGCGACCTTGGGGGCGATGTCGTCTCGGATGCGCTTCGCGACACGGTCTGAGTCGGTGAATAGCGTGCCGAACTGATCATTGAACATCTTGAGGATGTTGCTCAGGCGGTCGAGTTCGGGCTCTGACTTGTGGCCGGGAGCATCCGTCGGCAACGGTTCGATCTCGGCGTCCTTGTCCGCCAGTGCGATCTTCATGGCCGTCTTCTTCTCAACGCGGTAGCTGTCCATATCGATGGTTTCGAGGATTCCCTTGGACAAGTCCTCTTCCTTTGGTGCCGGCAACTTGGGCGTCAATAGATTGAGCAGGATGGACAGCTTCTCCCACTCCGCATTGCTATACGGAATCAACGACGAGAGGAAGCTATAGGTGCGACAGAACACCTTGGCCTTGCTCTTGAAGTCCACCTGGCCGTCCTCGTCGAGCCTGTCCACATAGACTGCCACGCACGAATCGAGGATCGGGTCGAGTTTGTCGCGGTCCGCTCCGCCGAGGAACAACTCCACCACCTGCTGCATCTGCTCCGGCGAATACACCTGCGCAGTATCCAACGCCGCCTTCAGGTCATGCAGCTTGTTGGGGTCGGTCTCCTCCGCGAGCAGCGTAGTGCGGTAGTAGTCCTGGAAGGCGAAGGTGATCGCCTCGCTGTTGTTCTGGAAGTCGAGTACGAAGCAGTCGTGCTTCTGCGGGTGCGCACGGTTGAGCCGCGACAAGGTCTGCACCGCCTTGATGCCCGAGAGCGGCTTGTCCACATACATCGTGTGCAGCAGCGGCTCGTCGTACCCGGTCTGGAACTTGTCGGCGCAGATTAGGAATCGGTACGGGTCGGTCTGGAACTTCCCGGCGATTTCGCTGCTTGAAAAGCCGTTGAGAGAAGCTTCGCTGACCCTCCCGCCGTCGTAGTCGTGCTCGCCCGAGAATGCGACGATTGCTTGATATGGGCTCTTGCGCTCCGCGAGATACGTCTTAAAGGCATGGAAGTACTGGATCGCCCGCTCAATTCCGCTCGTGACCACCATCGCTCGTGCCTGTCCGCCGATCTTCCCGGCCGCCAGCACCTGCTCGTGGAAGTGATCCACCATGATCTCGGCCTTGAGCCGGATCGCGTGGTCGTGGCTCTCCACATACCGGCGCAGCTTCTTCTTCGCCTTCTTGGTGTCGAACTCCGGGTCGTCCTCGGTCTTCTTGACCAGCTTGTAGTAGCTGTTCACTGGCGTGTAAGCCTTAAGCACGTCGAGGATGAAGCCTTCCTCTACCGCCTGCTTCATCGTGTAGGAGTGGAAGGGCCGGTGCTTGACCTTGCCCTCGGCGTCGGGCGGCAGGGGTATACCGAACATCTCCAGCGTCTTGTTCTTGGGCGTCGCCGTGAACGCAAAGTAGCTGGCGTTAGTCAGCATCTTGCGCGACACCATACGCTTTTCCAGCGCCTCATTGACGGTGTCTTCGGGGTCGGCCTCGCTGTCCTCGCCCTCCGGTGTAAGAGCCTGACTCATGGCCGCTGAGGTCTTTCCGCCTTGGCTAGAATGCGCCTCGTCGATGACGATAGCGAAGGTCTTGCCGCCCTCGGTCGCGATCTCGTCGAGGATGAAGGGAAACTTCTGCACCGTCGAGACGATGATCTTCTTCCCTTCCTCAATAAACTTGCGAAGGTCGCCGGAGTGCTCAGCGTGGCCCACGGTCGCGCCTACCTGCATGAACTGCTTGATCGTGGTCTGGATCTGGGCGTCAAGCAGGCGACGGTCGGTCACCACGATGACTGAGTTAAAGACCTCCTTGTCGTCGCGTTTCAAACCGATGAGCTGGTGTGCGAGCCAGGCGATGGAGTTCGACTTGCCACTTCCCGCCGAGTGCTGGATCAGGTAGCGCTTGCCCGCGCCGTGTGTGCGCACATCGGTTAAAGCCTCCCTCACCAGGTCAAGCTGGTGGTAGCGTGGCCACACCTGCTTACGCTTCTTGCGTCCCGAGCGCTGATCCTTTTCCTCCACGATCTGCGCGTAGTTTTCAAGGATATTGGTCAGCCCCGCCGGGGTGAGCACCTCTTTCCAGAGGTAATCGGTCTTGAGGCCGTGCGGGTTCGGCGGGTTGCCCGCGCCGTCGTTGTAGCCCTTGTTGAAGGGCAGGAACCACGAGGCCTTCCCCTTCAGCTCCGGGCACATGCGGACTTCGCTATCGTCCACCGCAAAGTGAACCACGCAGCGACCGAAGCCGAATAGACGCTCGCGGGGGTCGCGGTCGCGCTTGTACTGCCAGACGGCGTCCTCCACCGTCTGCTTGGTGAGGCTGTTCTTCAGCTCGAAGGTGGCGACGGGCAGGCCGTTGATAAACAGGCCCAAGTCGAGCGCTCGGCGCGTCTCGTCCATACTGTAGGCGAGCTGGCGCGTGATCGAGAAACGGTTCTGGGCGTGCAGCGCCTCGGCTTTGGCGTTGCCCTGTGACGGCGTTCCATAGAAAAGATCGAAGTGCAGAGGCCCATGCTCCACGCCCTTGCGCAGAACGTCGATCACGCCGCGCTTGCCGATCTCGGCGGAGAGGCGGGCGAGGAACTTGAGACGGTTGATGTCCTTGGCGTCGTCGCCAATCGCCAGCTTCTTGAACGCTTCAGGCTGGGTGGCGCGCAGGAAGGCGAAGAGCTGCGGCACATCAATCGCGTGTGCGCGGTCGTAGTCCTTTGGGCTGCCGGCGAAGTAGCCGGTACCGGAAGCGTCTGGCTTCTCTGCCACTGAGCCTGGAGGGACGGCGAAGCCATCCACGCCAGTCATGTGGCGCATGATGAGCGTCTCTAAACCTTTTTCCGTGGTATCAGTTGCGCGGAGTGCCATCATCCTTGTGTGCCTTCAGCCTTCGACTCCTACACCAGTATCCGCTATTGGGTAATCGTCGCATGCAACCAGTTTTTGTCGTTCAGGACCTTGAGCGCCAGCCGAATCTGCCGTTCTGTGAACTGCCTCTTGCGTTCATTCCACGCGTAGGTTCCTGAGATGATCTCCCCCGCACATTGCGACTGGCGCTGGTTGGCCACCCAATGCACGGTTGACAACAACTCCAATCCAAATGGCGTCTCGAACCCATCTACCAGTTCCGCAACCCGGAGGATTCGCTCGCTGGTGATGGAATCGTCCGTGAGTAAATGCTCAGCGTCTTCCACGGCACCCGGAACCAACTGAAGCGCTTTGGTGGGGGAATCGCCGCCATCCGAATACCCGGTCACATAGTAGCCTTCAACAGCCTTAAGGACATGGCGCAGATTTTCAGCATAAGGACCATAGGGTGCCTGCACAAAGTCCAACCGGAGCGGCTGTCCCGCCTCCTGCAAAAAATACATCAGCTTATGCACCTCAAGGAGCGTGACAAACGGATCGAGCAGACCCGCAAGGTACCGTCGCATCAGTCCGATCAGCGCAGCGCGGCCCAGTGTCATTGCAGGCGGTTTTGCGGCACGCGCTGGAGCCTGCGCGTTTGCCTGTGGAGTTGGTTCATACACAATAATCCGCACAGCGTCCAAGTTCTTCAACGTCTGTTCGATATGTGGGCGCACCTGCTTCCAATCCAGCCCACCAAGCCCTGCACCAAGGGGCGGAATCGCAACAGATACGATCTTCTTCTGCTGAATAACGTCTCGAAGATCCTTAAGGCCGGATTCAATATCCTCCAGTCGACTTTTGCCGCGCCAATGCCGCTTAGTTGGGAAGTTGATGATGTATTTGGGGCCGGTCAACCACCCGGTCGGGTAGACAAACATGCTCCCTGGCCGAAGCTCCCCGCGTTCGCAAGCTGCGGCATAGACCCTAAAATTCTCCGGAAACTTGTTCTTGAACTGGAGCGCGATGCCCCGCCCCATGATGCCGACACAATTCACTGTGTTGACGAGTGCTTCCGCATTCGATTCCAGGATGTCGCCTGTTTTGAATTCCATCATGGCTTTCCTCTCCGGTTGCTCAATAGTACCAGTCGCTCTCGATCGTGACTGGAGGCCGGTGAGCGGCTTTGCCCATGGCTGCCAACGCCTGCTGTCCAGTTTTGTTCGAGTACACTCCGATGTGCTCAACCAATCTCCAGGGGACCTCCCGTTCCACCAAAAACTCCGCCTGCTTGCCGTGTTTCACATCGGAATCGCGCCAGTCCACAGCTTGTACCGCATTCCAGTCGATCTCGTTCAGTTGATCCAGGTGGCAACGGTCCTCAAAATCGCGGGCTCCAGCATTGGAGAGTGTAAAGGCCCATTGCAGCCTCTGTGCTTCGGCCCATCGGACGACCTTGCGCAAGTCTAGTTCTAAATGAGCGATGGGGTCTTGACCACCTCTGTAACTAAGGTCAGGATGGTTTCCCTGGTACAACAAGTACAACATGACGGATCTTGGGCAGAAGTAGAACGGGACACATTCTCCTACCTTAAGATGTGGGCATGTCTCCAGAGGAAGCTCCTGCCTGCGTTGCTTGATCCGGCTCATCCCGACCGTCGTACCAGTTCCGGGACGATTCGCCATGACAGCATCGCACAGCAGTCGACCGTCCGCGACAATCGAAGCCAGCCGGTCCACATGGACGAGGTGGTAGAGCTTCGGGTTGGTGGGAGGTTGACTCATTGGGCGACAAGGCCCTTCTCGCTGGTGTCCGTCGTCATACGGCAAGCTCCTCGTCAGCGGCTTCAGAATCAATGATAAGGTCAGCGTCTTCTTCGGGTGTGTCCGGCGTAGGTTCTTCGTGTAACTGCGCCGCCACCGCCCGCACGTCGAGTTTGCCGGTCACGACATCGGCGACGAGACGGGTGCGGTACTCGCGGAGAAGCTCAATCTCGCGTTCCAGTCGGGCAATGGAAGATTCGAGAGGTGCAGTCTGATTAGCAATAGAGCGAATGATAGTCCGTTGCTCATCGAGCGGAGGCAGCGCGACCTTGAACTTGCGAATTTGACCAGGACTTAGGTGTGGAACA
>Ga0302278_10002696_pt1 | contig 20210 bp, 16 predicted proteins | sample III_Bog_N3_2_FD_194543 | JGI IMG/M metagenome (GOLD analysis project Ga0302278, IMG submission 194543) | Peat permafrost microbial communities from Stordalen Mire near Abisko, Sweden - III_Bog_N3_2 | ecosystem: Environmental > Terrestrial > Soil > Wetlands > Peat | place: Sweden: Abisko...
GGTCCTCTCCAGCGGCAGCTACACTTCCTCGGCCGCTACGCTCAGCTCCGGCTCGGCGACCATTACGATTCCGGCAGGATCGCTCGCCACAGGCTCCGACACACTGACCGCCAAGTACACCCCGGATAACGCCAGTTCCTCTCTATACAACAGTGCTTCCGGAACCGCCTCTGTGACCGTCACCGCACCCGCAACCACGCCCACGGTAACAGTCACACCGGCTTCGAGCGCCATTACCACCGTGCAATCGCTTTCCGTGACCATTGCGGTCTCCGGATCAAGTGGCACGCCGACCGGCTCGGTGGTTCTCTCCAGCGGAAGCTATACGTCCTCGACCACTACACTCAGCTCCGGCTCAGCGACGATCACGATTCCCGCTGGTTCGCTCGCCACAGGCTCCGATACGCTGACCGCGAAGTACACCCCGAACAGCGCCAGTTCCTCGATATACAACAGCGCCTCTGGAACCGCTTCGGTTTCTGTCACCGCGAATAGCGGCAGCGCCGTTACGGTCAACGTCGACGTTCTGGCCAATCGCCATACGATCAGCCAATTTGTTTATGGGAATAATGACCAGACGATTTCCGACATATCCGACGTGGGCTACACCTTTTCGCGATGGGGAGGCAATGACGCGTCGAACTACAACTGGCAGTTGCAAACCCGAAATGCCGCCGCGGACTATTACTTTGAAGACTACGGAGGAGCGGGCGACCAGGTCCAACTTATTACGGAAACCCAAAATGCCGGCAGCCATGCGTTGACCACGATGGCGATGATGGATTGGGTGGCCCAGGCATCCGGCTGGAGTTTCTCTGTAAGAACATTCGGAGATCAGTGCTCTGTTGATCCTTACAACACAGACGCGGGCGACGGCCTGGTAGCCGGTTCGACCGGCAATTGCAACACCAGCACGGCGCCAGTGACCACCAACGCCATCACCACGGCCTATTACCCGCTGGTAGACACCGGAAAGGAGTGCCCGTCGGGGACCACGGATGGAACCACCTGCATCGACCGCGAAACCTGGGCGCAGGCGCTGGCCACCGCCTTCGGCTCCGGTACTTGCTCCGTCCCATATTCCACCATCGCCTCATGCCACTTCTACGACATGGACAACGAGCCGGATATCTGGAATGGCACACACCGGGATGTACACCCCGTAGCTGCGGGCTATGACGAACTTGCCAACCTCTACGAGCAAGAAGCGACGAATCTTAAGACGTGGGATCCGGCGGCAGTACGCTTTGGTCCGGTTTTCTGCTGCTGGTGGTTCTACTGGAATGGCGCCAACGGCAATGACAAGGCCGCTCACGGCGGCGTAGATTTCCTACCCTGGTGGCTGAATCAGATCAGCTGGTTCGATCGGATCAACGGTGCCCGTACGCTTGACGTCTTCGACATCCATGCATATGCGGACTGCGGCCCCACCACCAATTTCACCAACGCGCAGCTTCAGGCGGCTACGGCTAAGTGCGCCGGGTATTACTGGGATCCGGCCACTGTGAACCCGGATACGAACAACACATATACGACCAATGAGGAGCCAAATCCAGGCATCCCCTTCCACATTCCGCGCTTCAAGGCCATGGTCAACGCCATCTACCCCGGAACACCCCTGTCCTATACCGAGTGGGGCGCCGGCCTTGCCCAGAACAGCGGAACGGACTTTTCAACGGCGATAGCCGACGCGGACACCCTGGGCGTTTTTGGACGCGAGGGACTTAGCTTTGCCTCGCGCTGGGGCGGCCCGTCGTCTGGCACTCCCGAATATCTGGCCTGGAAGATGTACACCAACTACGACGGCGCGCACGACCGATTCGGCACGGTATCTGTATCCGACACGAATAACGGAAACTCGAATCTCTTTTCCAGTTACGCAGCGCTCAACTCAACCGGCACGACGATGACCATCATGGTCCTGAACAAGGATCCGGGCAACACGGCGCAAGTAAGTTTCAACCTGTCTGGATTCAATGCATCGAGCTATGTGGCCTACACGCTCTCCTCCACCGCTTCAAGCGCGATTTCGGTCTCCACTTCGGCGGGATGGAACTCCTCGCGGACCTTCGCGCCCTACAGCATTACCCTGCTGGTGATCAGCGGAAGCGAAGCCTCCACACCTGCATCGGAGTGGTACCTCAACCCCGACGACCTGATGATTCCTGCCTCGGGTACCTCAACCCTGAACCCGGCGATTAGCACCGGCAACGCTTCAGTGACGCTTTCTTCGGCTGTCTTCGACGCATATAAGGGCGCTCCCGCCTGCACCGGCTCACTGGTCCTCGGCAACGCCACCATCACCACCACGAACCCGGGAATCATCACCGTAAGCGCGGATAGCACTCCCGGCTTTTGCCACTATACCGTTACTGGCAGCGACGGAACGGCAACCCAGACCCAAGGCGGATGGATCGTTGTCGGAAAGCCTCCTGCCACGCTTGCCCAGTCGGGCAACAACCAATCGGGCAGCGCTGGAACGGCTCTGTCGCAACCCCTGACCGTCACGTTAACGCCTGGCCAGTCCGGCGGCTCGGCCGGCGGCGCTGGCATTCTGTTCACCACGTCGGCCGGCACACTCTCCAACGGCACAACGAATGGAACCAGCGTCATAGCCCAAACCAACTCATCGGGCACCGCCTCGGTCACCTTGACGCTGCCCTCGTCCCAGGGAACTGTGACCGTCACCGCGCAGGACCAGTTTGCAATCGGAGGAGCTTTGGTCACGTTTACCGAAACAGCCAACTAATCAGCAGCCTACCTATCCCCACATCGCGGTTATCGCGCCATGGAGACGTCGATCGGCTCTAGCAGCGTTGACGCTTGTGGGTGCGACGTCCCCTTGATGTCAATGGGCTCGGCCATCTCGACACCTCGATTTGGCATCGTAGCGAAACGATAGGAAAGTCAGACAAGAATGCATGGAAGACAAAGGCCGCGAGAAACCGCGGGCGTTGGGTCACTTATTGCAGGCTGTTGCGGCGCGTTCCTTCACAAATTCCGCAAGCGTTCCGGCATCGCGCCTTTGAACCAGGTCATCGAAGTAGGGCTGGCGATCTTTAGGGTTGGCCTTGATAAGGGATTCGTAAATGCGAAGCGCGCCTTCGACGCCTGCCTGGTACTCGGCAACTCGATCATCCTTCCTGCCGGGGTTCTCAATGACAAAGGCGCTCTGCGCCATGAATTGACCGCCAAAGATCGTATTGCCGTCCTTCTTGTCGCCCTTGGGAAGCTTGTCGAAGATCAAGCAAACGTGAACGGTCAGGTCCGGCACATCCGCAAACCACTTCAACACCCACGCGAACTGGTCCTTTGCCTGAGGACCGAGCGGATCGGCCTGCCACGCGTGAATATATTCGAGGGCTTGCTTGCGCTCTTCGGGAGTGGATGGCCCGCGATCGGCGGCGTTGGCGGCGAAGGGCGCAAGCAGGAGCGTGCAGCCCACAAGTACGGCGGATATCTTACGGATAAACATGGCAGGAATCCTCGCCAGCAACGTTAGCACTCGATGATATTGAGGGCAAGGCCGGCGAGGCTGGTCTCCTTATAGCGCGATTGCATGTCGAGGCCGGTGAGATACATGGTGCGAATCACCTGGTCGAGCGAGACCTTGTGGTCTTCCTGTTCGTTGAGTGCGATGCGTGAGGCCTGCACGGCCTTGGCTGCGCCCATAGCGTTGCGCTCGATGCAGGGAATCTGCACCAGGCCGCCGATCGGATCGCAGGTCATGCCGAGATTGTGCTCCATTGCGATTTCAGCTGCGTGCTCGACCTGTCCATTCGAGCCACCCAGCGCCGCGGTCAAGCCACCGGCTGCCATGGAGCAGGCCACGCCCACTTCACCCTGACAACCGACTTCCGCGCCGCTGATGGATGCGTTCTCCTTATAGAGAATGCCGATGGCGGCGGAGGTGAGAAAGAAACGCAGCAGGCCTTCGTGGTCGGCCTCGGGCATGAATCGCTCATAATAGTGCGCCACGGCGGGAACCACGCCTGCCGCGCCGTTGGTGGGCGCGGTGACCACGCGACCGCCCGCTGCATTCTCTTCGTTGACAGCCATGGCGTAGACGGTGACCCAGTCGAGCGGGGCAAGCGGATCGCTGCGCAAGCCGTTGGCTTCTTTCTCGTGGAGACGCTCGGCGAGACGATGCGCGCGGCGGCGGACATTCAATCCGCCGGGCAGAATGCCTTCGGTAGCCATGCCGCGTTCAACGCAAGTGCGCATCGCCTGCCAGATGCGCTCGATGCCGTCGCGAACGATCTCGACGGGGGCTTTGTCCGCATCGTGCGCGGCGGATTTCACCAGCGCGCATTCGTTCTCAAGCATGAGCTGGCTGATGGAGAGTTCATTGGCATGAGCTGTTGCAAGCAACTCCGCTGCGCTGTGAAAAGGGAACGGAATGGATGTCTGCTGCATCTGTGTGGAGGGATCGACGCCATCTTCCGTAATGAAGCCGCCGCCGATTGAGAAAAAGGTGCGCTCATCCAGAACGGTGCCAGCGGCGTCAAAGACTTTGAGACGAAGTCCGTTGGGATGGTGGGTGAATGCGCCGGGCGGAAACATGATAGTGCGTTCAAAGATCAGGTCGGTTGACTCCTCAAAGGGGATGGAGCGCGAGCCGGCGAGGTTGATGCGGTGTGTGGTACGAATCTCGGCGACGGTTGAGTCGATGATCGCGGGATCGATCATGGCCGGCTCGTTGCCGGACAGACCAAGAAGAACAGCGCGGTCGGTAGCGTGCCCGAGACCGGTGAGGGCGAGCGAACCGTAAAGCGAAGCCTCGACGCGAGCAACGCGGTCGCGCGCGCCGCGCGGGGCGAGGTCTCGCGCAAAGCGGCAGGCCGCGCGCATGGGGCCCATGGTATGCGAGCTGGAGGGGCCGACGCCGATCTTGTAGAGGTCGAAGAGGCTCGTAGTCACGCAGTCATTTTAGCGTGGCCGCGGAGTTTCTGGCTGACAGCGGTTTGAGACGCGCAAAACGAGCCTGACGCCCATCACAGGCTGCGGCGTTTCCAGATGGTAGACTCCGTCCTGCTTTCATCATGCTCTTTAAAGCTCTCAGCGCGGCAGTCTACGGCATCGACGCCAACCTCATCGAGGTCGAGGTGGACTATAGCGGCACGGTCGTGGAGAAGGAAGTCTTCCATACCGTGGGGCTGCCGGATGCGGCGGTGCGCGAGAGCCGCGACCGTGTGCGCGCGGCCATCAAGAACTCCGGCTACCTGATTCCGCCTACGTTTATCACCATCAACCTGGCGCCTGCGGACATCAAGAAGGAAGGCGCGGGCTTCGACCTGCCCATCGCGGTGAGCCTGCTTGGCGCCTACGGGGCGCTGCGCATCGACGACATCGGCCAGTTTCTGCTGGTGGGCGAGCTGGGCCTGGATGGAAGCGTGCGCGCGGTGCCGGGGATTTTGCCGATTGCCATTCTGGCGCGCGAAAAAGAAATTCCCAACCTGATTTTGCCCGCGGCCAACGCTGCCGAAGCCGCTGTCGTGGAGGGCGTAAACGTCTACCCGGTCTCTTCGCTGATGGATGTGCTGGACCTACTGAACTCGTCCGTGGTGGGCACCATCCAGCGCGAGCCGTTTCGCGTGGCGACGGAAACGCTCCTGGGCGAACTGCAGCATTTCGATGTCGACTTCAAAGATGTGCGCGGACAGCAGACCGCGAAACGCGCGCTCGAAGTGGCGGCGGCGGGCAGCCACAACATTCTGATGATTGGGCCGCCGGGCTCGGGAAAGACGATGCTGGCCAAGCGGCTGCCGTCAATCCTGGCGCCGTTGACGTTTGAAGAAGCGCTGGAGACGACCAAGATTCATTCGGTGGCGGGCGTGCTGGATGCGGCGGCAGGGCTGGTGACACAGCGGCCGTTTCGCGCGCCCCACCACACAATTTCTGACGCAGGCTTGATTGGGGGCGGCATCATTCCCCGTCCGGGCGAGGTCTCGCTGGCGCATAACGGGTTGCTGTTTCTTGACGAGCTGCCGGAGTTTCCGCGCAATGTGCTCGAGGTGCTGCGCCAGCCGCTCGAAGACCACACGGTGACGATTGCCCGGGCATCGATGTCGCTGAGCTTTCCGGCGCGGTTTATGCTGGCCGCGGCCATGAACCCGTGTCCGTGCGGCTACTTCAACGACAAGTCGCGGGAGTGCCGGTGCACGCCGCCAATGATTCAGCGTTATGTGGCCAAAGTTTCCGGGCCGCTGCTCGATCGCATCGATATTCACATCGAGGTTCCGGCAGTGCAGTACAAGGAACTGCGCGGCGGGGCGGCGGCGGAGGGCTCGGCGGAGATTCGGGCGCGGGTGATGGCGGCTCGGGAGCGGCAGCGGGTGCGGTTTCAAAGAGCGGGCGACAAGATTTTCGCCAACGCGCAGATGTCGACGCGGCAGGTTCGCGCCCACTGCGAGCTGGGCGCAGATGCCGAGCGGTTGCTGGAGCGCGCCATGCAGCAGCAGGGGCTGACGGCCCGGGCCCACGATCGCATTCTGAAGGTGGCGCGAACGATTGCCGACCTGGAGGGCGCCGAGCACCTGGCGGTACCGCACTTGGCCGAGGCTATCCAATACAGGACACTGGATCGAAGCTATTGGGCTTAAGCAGGGGAATCGAGGCGTGGGTGCAATCGACTGCGTTCTTCCTAAAGGCCGAATTTTGCCTGATCCGATGCTGAAATGGGCGCTCGCAGGTAACCAAAATGGTTCCAAGGAGTGGGACGGAGGCGATTCTTATCGGGCAAATCAGGGTCCAGATGAAGAGATTCCGATCTCGATTTCTTCCTGTAAGTTATTGATAAAATAATAAATAGGCGGCAGCTTGCCAAACGGGTTCAAGACCCCTCCGGGAGCGGGGAAAAGCCTGAAAAAACAGTTGACCCGGAAGGCAGCAAAGTATAAAGTCATGAGTACTATCCAAAAGGGCAGGCTGCATAGAGCAAAATTGCACAGCCCATCTGCGATATCCCGCATCATATTTGAGCTGAGGCTCATCCGTTGATGCCCCAGTGCGTTTAGGTCCGTTTCGACCTCCGCCGGCATGGGAATTGTGGCGGATGGATTCCCAAGGCGGTAAAGTGGATTTCGGATTCGGCAAGAAGCCTGTGCCAAGGTGTGCGAATGTGCGTCAATATTTGGAACTGAAGGCGCGGTCCGTGCGTCTAAATTTTGGGAGTAAGAAATTGGGGGCAGCCCAGCAAGGAGCCGGCTACCCAGCTGCACCGGCGGCGCGAATTCGCTTCTGCCACGCAGGAAACAAAGAAGGAGAGACTTGTCATGCGTTCTGATTTAGTTTTTGGGGCACTATCTCATGTGTCCAATCGCTACCAGCTCTGTCAACTGGCCAGCAAAGCAACCCGAAAGCTCCACAAGCCGAATACACGGCTGCAGGATACGACCAATGAAGTCCTGGGCCGCTTTCACACCACCAACCCTGGGTCACTCGCTCCGGTAGCGGAGCCGGTAGCCCAGCCGGTTGAACGGCGGCGCGCTGCCTAGGCACGCGTCGCAAAGGGTATAGTTGAATCAGGCAACAGTTTCAAGGCGGCTTCGTTTTGAACGAGGCTGCTCTTTTCCGGCGTTTTCAAAACTCCACTTGAATTCGGGAGGACCTTGAAGCGGGCTATGCGCCGCAGCTTCAGCATGCTCCCGCCCGGTCTTCCCCTGGAGCACTTCCCCTTCTCGTATCCCCTCACAACCATCCCTCCTTATTGCAGGTGAACATGACCATCGCAGAACTAAAAGAAAAGAACATCACCGAACTGAGCCGTATAGCGCGCACCCTGGAGATCCCAGGGGCCAGCGGCCTTCGCAAACAGGATTTGATTTTCAAGATCCTTCAGGCACAAAGCGAAAAGGAAGGCCATATTTTCGCTGAAGGCGTTCTGGAAATCCTGCCTGACGGCTACGGCTTCCTGCGCTCTCCCGACTACAACTACCTACCTGGCCCGGACGACATTTATGTTTCGCCGTCGCAGATCAGGAAATTCGATCTCAAGACCGGTGACTCGATCTCGGGCAACGTGCGGCCGCCGCATGAAGGCGAGAAGTATTTTGCCCTGGTAAAGATCGAGGCCATCAACTTCGAGTCGCCCGAGGAGACGCGCAACAAGATTCTCTTTGATAACCTGACGCCGCTCTATCCGCAGGAACGCATCAAGATGGAGACCGTGCGCGAGGGCATCAGCGGCCGGGTGATGGACCTGCTGACGCCGGTAGGCAAAGGCCAGCGTGGCTTGATCGTCGCTCCGCCGCGCACCGGCAAGACGATGCTGCTGCAATCGATCGCCAATTCCGTTTCCACCAATCATCCTGAGGTCGTGTTGATCGTCCTGCTGATCGATGAGCGGCCTGAAGAAGTCACGGACATGCAGCGCTCGGTGAAGGGCGAAGTGATCAGCTCCACGTTTGACGAGCCGGCTGCGCGCCACGTACAGGTGGCCGAGATGGTCATCGAAAAGGCCAAGCGGCTGGTGGAACACAAGCGTGACGTGGTCATTCTGCTGGATTCGATCACCCGCCTGGCGCGTGCTTACAACACCATTGTGCCTCCGTCGGGCAAGGTGCTGTCGGGCGGCGTGGACTCGAACGCGCTGCAGCGGCCCAAGCGCTTCTTTGGCGCGGCGCGCAACATCGAGGAAGGCGGATCGCTGACGATTATCTCGACTGCGCTGGTCGATACCGGTTCGCGCATGGACGAAGTGATCTTCGAAGAGTTCAAGGGCACCGGCAACATGGAAATCATCCTGGACCGCAAGCTGGTGGACAAGCGCGTGTTCCCGGCCATCGATATCCAGCGCTCCGGAACCCGCAAGGAAGAACTGCTCATTCCCAAGGAAGATTTGCAGCGCATTTTTGTGTTGCGCCGAGTGCTGAATCCGCTGTCGCCGGTAGAAGCGATGGAGTTGCTGATTACGCGCCTGGAGAAGGTGCGCAACAACGCCGAGTTCCTGCAGAACATGAACCAGCTGTAAGCATGAACGGTCGAGCTGGGTACGGGTCAACCGCGCCCTGCTCGATGGCTACGATTTGGCGGCATCCTTGATGCAGGCTTAGGATGCAGACTGAGGTCACGTCATTTCCAGCATGCAATCGCCAATCGATTCTCGCCGCTTTCGATTCGGTCTCTTCACGCTTGAATCTTCCAAGGTACAACTCAGCCGCGAAGGCGTGCCACTTCGCTTGCAGGCGCAGCCGGCGCGGGTTCTTGTACACCTGATCTCGCGAGCAGGCGAAGTAGTCTCGCGCGAAGAGTTGCGCCAGGCCATCTGGGGCGACGAGACATTCGTCAATTTTGAACGCGGCCTCAACGTCTGTATTGCGCAAATCCGCAGCGCGCTCGGCGACGATTCGATCTCTCCGCGTTTCATTCGAACCGTCCCGCGGCAGGGATATCAATTCATTGCTCCTGTGGAACTCCTGACCGAATCCGTCCCAGAACCCGTTCCTCAACCAGTTCACTCACGCAATATTCGCTGGCGGACCGTAGCACTTTCGTGCGTTGCTTTGGCGCTCGTATCGATCGCCATAGCATTGGGAATTCGCTGGCGGCAGGCGGCAGCTTCGTCTCAGGTGAAGATCAATGTGGCTGTTGTGCGTTTCGACAATGAGACCGGAGACCCTACGCTCAGCCGGCTGAGCGTAGGGCTGACTGATACCCTCGTCGAGCAACTGACCCGCGCGAGCCAGGATCGGTTTCGCGTCATCGGCAATGCATCTGTGTTGCGCCTGCCTCGCGACCAGCGCGACCTCGCCGTCATCGCCTCCACGCTGCACGCGCAATTCATTGTGCTGGGACAGGTGCAGCGGAGCGGCTCACAGGCACGCGTTCTTGCCCATCTCATTCGCATGCCGGACCAGACTCATGTGTGGGTGATGCGGATCGATAAGCCACTCGACGATACTCTTGCTTTTCAGTCGAGCGTGGCACAGCAGGTTGCGTCGGAGTTTTCCATCCGACTTGCCGCAGCTGCTGCCGGTAACAATTTACCTCCGGCACCAAACAACTGATTCCAAGGTATTTTCGGCTTAACAAATAACTGGCGGAGCGAACGCCTCATTTGGCTTGAGTCAGAGCGTCGCGGGCATCATCTTCGATTGCAGAACCAATTGAGGAGATCCACCGGTGAAATCAAATTCCAACTCTGTTCCAGTTCAGAGCGGTTTACGAGGGCGTCGCAGATTTCTACAACTCGCCGGTCTTGCAATGTCATCGCGCGCATTGGCCTTCGCAGCACCAATGAATCAGTCGAGTCAAAACACATCCAGCGCCGAGTCGGCCAAGCCAACGTTGAGTGACAGCTTCCCCACGCAACCTACGGCGTTGGTGCGGGAGATGGTCACCGTATCTCACTTTGATCTCAATCGCGTTCAGCAGCTTGTTGGAGCGCAGCCGAGCTTGGCGCGTGCTGCCTGGGATTGGGGATTCGGCGACTGGGAGACGGCTCTCGGCGCGGCTTCGCACATGGGCAACCGCCCCATTGCCGAGTTCCTGATTGCGAACGGCGCTCGTCCATCGTTGTTCTCGTCCACGATGCTCGGGCAGCTTGAGGTGGTGAAGGCATTTGTTGCTGCCCAGCCAGGCGTTCAGCGAATCCGCGGTCCGCACAGCATCAGCCTGCTGGCCCACGCCAAGGCCGGAGGAGAACCCGCCCGCCCAACCTACGAGTTTCTGCTTTCTCTTGGCGATGCGGGCGCAGACCCCCAGGTCTCTCTTTCACAGGACGACATGGACTTGATCGTCGGCGTTTATCCCTTTGGCCCCGGCGAGAACGAGCAGATCCTGATGACCGCGGACAAGGGCACCCTCACCTGGACGCGCAAAGGGACCATGGGAAGGCCGCTCTTCCATCTTGGCGCGCGCGAGTTCTATCCCTGGGGCGCTGCCGCCGTTCGCATTCGATTCAAAACGGAAGGAGCGGAAACGCTCATGACGGTCAATGATCCCGGCCTCGTTTTGTCCGTCACGAAGAAGAAATAGGCGCAGAAATCCGCCGGCTCATTGCATGCAGTGAATCATACGGCGCATGCAACGGATCAGCCTTCGTCGTTCCCCGAGCGGCTATTCGTCCGTTTGCGCGCATCACGGCCTCAGTGTCATTCTCAAAGAGTGAAGACTCGTTTCCTCCTCCGCTTCGCCGTGACACTGGCTCTGGCCTGCGGCCTTTCCTGCGCCGCACAGGATAAGGGGTACTGGCGTTCCGCGAGCAACAACGCAAACTCAATTACAGGGGACATTGCCCTCTCCGACGCGAAGGTCACAATCAATTTCATATCGTTTCTGATTGTGCAGGCCCGGCAGCTGGGGCCCGCAGAAGTGAGCGCGGCTTTCGATGCGGACGTGAACGCCGGCGGCACCGGCGCGCTGTACCACCTGACAGTACCGGCCGCAAAGCGATTCCTTCACCACAACACGCTCTGTGGAGGGGAGGACACGCAATGGATGGCGACCTTTGCATCGGGCAACAAGCTGCAGGTTGCGTTCTTCTCGGGAGCGAGCGCACCTGTGCTCACCGTGGAGGCCCTGGGGAAGTCGACGGATCTCTGCGGGACTTTTTCTTACGTTCGTTGATAGGAGAAAAGGAAGAGCGCGGGCTTGGAAGCCCAGACGACGAACGAGCTGAAGACGGTCGCTTCCCCGGAATGGCCACTCGCTGGTAAGATAGTTAAGTCGTGGGGCTGTAGCTCAGCTGGGAGAGCGCCTCGTTCGCAACGAGGAGGCCAGCGGTTCGATCCCGCTCAGCTCCACCAAATCCCTTTCACGATGATTCAATTTTCCGGGCGAACCTCTTCGCCCGAGGCCTTCCCCATTGCCTTCAGGTAGGCGTCCTGTGTCGCCGTTTGGCCCAGAATGAATTTTGAAACGAAGCGGAAGAATGGGTTGTAGACTTCTCCATCTTCGGTGATGCGCACGCGCGTTGTACCATTTTCCGGCGTGAGTGTGAAGGTCCAGGTTCCTCCGTAGGGAAGATTTTCGGTGGCGATGCGGCGTTCAATAGCAAACGGCGGCTTGCTGCCTTGCAACTCGTAGAGAATGGTCTCGTTGTGCTTTGAAGTTTCGCGCTGAAACCGCTTGCCGTCCTGGGTGAACAGCTCACACGACTTAACATCGGGGCGCCAGTCCTGGCTGCCGGAGATTAGAGCGAACAGCCGTTCGGGCGCGGCCTTGAAGACAGCACTGCGCGCGGCCACATGGCGCTTGGGCAACAGGGCTCCGGTGACCACCACGCACAGCACAACCAGCACCACCACTCCAACCATGATGAGTACGATCTTCATCCGTCCCTCTCTCGCTTTCTTCGCTTCAGCAGAATTGCGGCGGCCTGTGCGAGGCGTTCGATTCCTTCCAGCGCCCGGTCGGCTTCTTCGGGGCCCATCAGTTTGAACATCTGCCGCACCAGCGCGGGATTGAGGACAGTGTTCTGGTCCTGAATCCGCTTGCCGGCCGGGGTTAATGCAAGACCCACAGCCCGGCGATCCTGCCTGTCGACCACGCGCGAAACGTAGCCCGCTTTTACCAGGCGGGCGACGGTAGTGCTCATGGTGGAACGTCCGACGCCCATGTGCTCGGCCAACTTCGACAGGGTCGTGGGGCGAGTGGCGTGGAGATGATCCAGCACACTTGCCTGATTCTCAGTGAGCGGGTTCCCGGCCTCGTCGGCGCGCAGGTGATCGCGATGACAAGCCAGGTAGATTGTGGGATAGGCCGCCATGAGCCGCCCTACTTTGTTTTCCAACATACGGGGCAGCATGAAACAAATGGTTTGATTCGTCAAACAAAAACTTTGACAGGGAATTGAAATCGGCCAACGCGGGATACTGCACCATTCCTTGCTGTCGGCGTGCCCGTTATTAATCCGTGGAAGAGCTGAGCTCCTCCGTGTCAAAACTGGGTGCCCCATAGCCTGCCCTGAGCGCAGTCGAAGGGTCCAGAATTTGGGACATGGGAAGCGAACGAAGCCCTTGCGAGCGAATAGCGAGCGTCTGGCCCCACCGCAGGCGTTTAGTTGAACAGGTCCTTCATCTTCTCGAGCAGCCCGGGGGACGAGGGCCTGTTGTCGACGGTCAGCGACTCGGCCAGCTCTTTGACCAGTTCGCGCTGAGTACGGCTGAGCTTGCGCGGGATCTGGACGATGACCTTGACCACCAGGTCGCCGTGGCCCTTCTCGTTGAGGTAAGGCACACCGCGGCCGCGAACGCGCACCTCCTTGCCACTCTGCACGCCCTCGGGAACTCTGAGGGTCACAGGGCCATCAATACCGGCAATCTCGATCTCCGCGCCCAGTGCTGCCTGCGGAAAGCTGATTGGAACCACGCAGTGCAAGTCGTTGCCCTTGCGCTCAAACAGATCGTGGGCGCGAATGGAGAGCACGATGTAGAGGTCGCCGCGAGGGCCGCCCGATCGACCGGCGTCGCCTTCGCCCGTATAGCGAATGCGGGTTCCATCTTCAACGCCGCGCGGCACCTTGACGTTCAGTTTGAACTCGCTGGTGACGCGGGTTTGGCCGCGACAGGTCTGGCATGGATCGCCGATGACCGAGCCGGAACCGCCGCACGCGCTGCAGGTGCGGGCCACGGAGAAGAATCCCTGCTGATACCGAAGCTGGCCGCGGCCCTGGCACTGGCTGCAAACGGAAGGCCCGCGCCCTGAGGCGCTGCCCCGGCCGTTGCAGGCCGTGCAGGTTTCATGCCGGCGCAGTTTGACCTCGGTCTCGGTGCCGAAGATGGCGTCTTGAAACTCGATGGCCAAATCAAAGCGCAGGTCGTCGCCGCGCTGCTGGCGTGTTCCGCGCTGCGAACTTCCGCCCACATTGAACATTTCACCGAACAAATCGCCGAAGATGTCGCCGATGTCCACACCGCCGGCGAAGGGACCCGCGCCGAAGCCCGAGCCTTGCCCGCCCAGCCCGGCGTGGCCGTAGCGGTCGTAGGCGGCGCGCTTCTGCGGGTCGCTCAGCACCTGGTAGGCTTCGCTGGCGGTCTTGAACTTCTCTTCAGCGGCATGATCGCCGGGGTTGCGGTCAGGATGGTACCTGAGCGCCTGCTTGCGATAGGCGCTCTTCAATTCCTGGTCACCGGCGTCACGAGAGACACCAAGTACTTCGTAGTAGTCTGCTTTGCTCACGTTTGTATGGGGACTCATTCTTTTCTATTAGAACTCATTCCTTGCAATTTGGATTCATTCGCTCGTCTGTTTTGGATTCGAGACCACGCGGACCAGCGCCGGACGCAGCAGGCGGTCGCGCAACTTGTAGCCGCGGCGAATCTCTTCAGCAACATGCTGATCGGGCATGTCTTCGCGCTCAACCGAGCCGAGCGCCTCATGCAGACGCGGGTCGAAGGCCTCGCCAACGGTGGTTACCGGATTCACCTGCAACTGGCGCAGAATCTCCTCCATCTGTTTCACAATCAGGCCGACGCCCGAGCGCAACTGCCCCTCGGTGCCGGCGGATTTGAGCGCCAGCTCAAAATTGTCAAGCACGGGCAGAAACTGCTCGACGACGTTGCCCGTGGCATATTCGCGAAACTCGATCCGCTCGCGCTCGGCGCGCTTGCGGGCGTTTTCAAACTCCGCCTGCAACCGTGCCAGGCGATCGAGCAACTGGTCGCGCTCGGCCTTCAACTGGTCGAATTCTTCCCGGCTCACCGGCTCCGGCTGTCCCGTCGGCGCTTCGACATCCGCTGCTGCCGTTTCCACGGCCGATTCTGCCTCAGCAGCGACGGATGCGGCATCGGCCGGCTCCAATACGGTCAACTTTGTTTCCTCTTTCGGCATATCTTTACGCACTCTCCGAAACATCGTCTTTTCCTGATTCCATGATAATTTGCGCAGGGAACTCGCCGCATCCCCCGGCGCTTAAGTCCATTCTTTTCAGAGTTCCATTTGGGGAAGGCGCTGGGCGCTAATTGAACGGTTAGCTTGCCGGGACCTCAAGAATGCGCTCCGAAAGCCGGGCGATGTAGCGAACTGCCTGGATCATCTCCTGATATTGGATGCGCGTGGGTGCGATTACGGCTACGGTGCCCAGGTTCGCGCCGCCCAGGCGGGCTGGCGCGCCAATCAGCACCAGGTCCTGCATGGCGGGAGAGGCGCCGTCGAGCCCGACCACCACGCGCACTTCCTGCTGGCGGCCGTCGACATAGGCTGTCAGCAGTTCCACCAGCCGTTGTTTGGCTTCCAGGGCCAGCAGCATCTGGCGCAGGCGCTCGCGGTCCAGTTCAGCGGTGATCAGGTTGGCCATGCCATCCACAAAGATGGCCGGGCCCGTTTCGTCGCCTGCCAGGGCGCCCTTGCGGCAGAGTTCCTCGACCGAATCGAGCATCTGGCGATAGGCCTGGCGATCCGCTTCGATGCGCCGGGCAACCTCAGTGCGGATTCGCTCGATGGGCCAGCCGCGGAAGTTCTCATTCAGATAGCGAGCGGCCGTCTCCAACTCGACGTGCGCCAACTCGCGGTCCAGGGTGAGCACGCGATCCTGCACCGCGCCCGCCTGGGTCACCAGCACCGCCAGGACGCGACCCGGGGAGAGGCGTGAGAAATGGATGTGCTCCAGTACCTGGCCGGCCGTGGAGCTGGCCAGTGCCACGCCGAGTCCGCTGGAGATGAGAGCCAGCACATGCGATGTGCGCTCAAGATAGTCATGGGAGCTGGCGACGCCGGAGAAATAATCTTCAATCTGGCCGCGCCGCGCTTCGCTCAACGTGGCTTGATTTTGCGGAATGGACGCGGTGGTCTGCGCGCCCTGGGCTGTACGGCCCAGTTGTGACCCCGACTGGATGATCTGTTCAACGTAGTAGCGAAAGGCCGCGGCGGTGGGAACCCGGCCGGCCGAGGTATGCGGCTGCTCCAGCAGGCCTGCTTCCGCCAGCGTAACCATCACGTTGCGTACGGTGGCCGAGCTGAGCCCCTCGCGGTCGGCAAAGGAGTGCGCAACCGCCTGTGAAGCCACCGGTTCGCCGGTAGCGATGTAGAGCTCGATGATGGCCGTAAGCACCAGCCGCTCTCGCGGACTGACGCGCGGATCGGGCATGTCCCCTGCTCTCTGTCTCCATTCCTCAAAAACGCCACGGGGCCGATCTCAGCCCGGTTCAGGCTGAATTCGAAGGCCGCAGAGGCACGTAAAGCGCTTGATTTTCTTGCGCTTACGCGAAAAAAGAAGAAAGTTGTCCTGTTTAATTGTAGGGAGTGCCAATTGCTGCTGTCAACGAGACGGGGCGGGTGCCCAAACAATGTGCCGGTGCACCCCGCGGGCCTCTCGCTATTGTCGTAAAAAAAACGCCAAACTCGACGCCGGTTTGCCGATAATTAACCCCATTTGGCGCACAATCATTTCAGGGCACCTCCACAGCCTTGGGGAGACTGGGAAATCTCCTTGAAAGCATTGACTTCAAAGACCTTGACTATAAGCCGCCTGAAATCAAGAAGATCAGGCGATACCCGCCCCCTATACCCATGAAAACAAGGAACTTGTCTCCAAAGTATAAGGGGGAGTGGAGTGTACGCCATGTAGTCGTCCTAGTCCCTTAATCCCTTAGTCCCTAGCCCCTTAGTCCCTGTCCTTTCCTGTTGCCGCTAGTGCTGATCCGGCGCGGGCGGATCGCCGAAGATGATTCGGGAGTCCGAGCGAAAGATGTGATAGTCCCCGAAGGAAACATCGTTCAGAATCGTTTCATAGGGCCCGGAAACTCCCACATCCTCACCCCATTCATGAATCAGAATCATGCGCCGGCCCCGCGAAATGGAGACACTGCGCAGCGGACAGATGTACGTTTTGCCCGCAATCACTTGAGAGCCGTACTCAACCATGGTCGCGGATCGAGCCAGCGTTGCATCCGGTTGAAGATCGCTTTCCAGGGTGAGGCGAAGAATCGCTCCAGTCGATGGATCGATGGCCATCTCCCCGTGGTAGCCGGCATCTTCCTGAAAATCGTCGGTTCCATCGGCGCGACAGCAGTGGGTGACTTCAAAATGCGATTTGTCGCCGGGAACGGCATAGCGAAACACCGCCTCAGGCCCGGCGGCGTCCTCCTCCCAGCGGCTCCAGTGAACTGCTCCGGAGACACCGGCGGCATCGCGGACAACCATCGCGAGGATGGGCCCGAACGTTCCCCTGGTGATCAGGCTGCCGACTTCCTTCTTCGGCTTCTTTCCTTTCACCTCCTCCGAATCCATCACCTCCCTGCCATTGCGGTAGAGCACGGTTCCGGCAGCCACAGATTCAAGGTGGAAGGTTTGATCGCCCGTAGCGGACTTGGTCATCAGCTCGCCCCTGGGCGGTCGCTCGCCGTAACTCACCGTGGTCCGGGTGGCGAAGAAGTTGGGTAACCTGGGAAGCGTTTCCCTCAGATATTGAATGGTCTTCATGAAGATCCGGCGTTGAGCGGTCAGATCCGGCGGCGCGATGGAAGGGGTCTCCGCTTCTGGAGGATTCAGGAAGGCGGAACCGTCAGCCAGCGCCACGAGCGCATCCCAGGATTTGGAGCCGGGCATGCGATCCTTCCAGGCGGCCAGCCGGGGGCTGGTCAATCGCTCGGTCAGTTCCGTTGCGGAAAGGCGCCGCGCCAGCTCGGAATCGGAAGTGCTGTGGGACGAACCGAGCAACTGCTCCAATTGCTCGACGGTCAAATGCCTGGCAGCAACATAGGGCTGGTCGTAGTATGCGGGCTGATCGTAGTAACCGGTGCTGGTACGAGTAGTGAGACCCGGCATTCCGAGCTCTACATGCAGATCGTGATACTCGTCAATGGTCGAGGTGCGCGGCGGATCGAACGACAGCGAGTAGAACGTGCTTGCGTCGGTGATGCATCGCGCAATCTGGCGGGCGAGTTCCTTGCCGGGATCGAGAACAAGTTCGGGATTGAGAACGAGATCGGTGCCGAGAACGAGACCGCCGCTTTGCGCGGCAAGCACTTCCAATGCGAGGTTGCGCGGCTCTGCCTGTGCGGGAGATTTTATGCCGGCCAGGTAGCTCTGATAGTGAAAGCCGCGATCCGCCGGCGGCCACGACGTGACCCGGTAGAGAGCGATGTGCGATTCACGCAAGCGCGTTGCAAGCTCAACGATCTCATTGAACACCGGTCCATAGGACGAAACCATGGGCCAGCCATTGCCAATCCAGATGAGAATCTTTCGGCCCGGCGTGGGTCGCTCTTCAACTGCTATGGAGCCGAGCGCATCGAGGGACGACAAAAATCGATAGGAGAGATTCTGGAAGGGCTGATCCGCGGAGGGGCGAAAATTCTCCGGGTGATTCCATAGCAGGCGCATTCCGTTTTTCTTGTGAAATTCCGCTGCCAGGGCGTTGCCGTCTGTCGAGGGCTGCTGCGTAACTGACAATCCTGCATCGGCGAGACGATAGATGGAGACCGGTTGGGCCAGACGGCCATTGTCCCGATGGAGAAACGTATCGACGGCCTTTTGTGCCTCCGCGGCTTGCTTTGACTCCAGGTTGAGCGCGTCGAAAAGCAGGATGACCTCAACCGGCGGATCGGCTTTGGTGGAGTCGACGGCTTGAAAGGAAGCGATTTTCACGGGCCGATCGTTGTCGAGCAGCGTGAAGTCTTTCAGGTTGAGACCGGAAACCGGCTTGCCCGCCTGATCGGTTACGACAACATCGAGATGGATACGGCCTTCCGGTGTTGCGAGGTCAGGTTGAGCCGGAGTGGACGGCTGCTGCGCGCATGCCAGAACAGGCAGACAAAGAAGAACGGCGCATCCGGCTCGGACTGTCCCTTCGATAAGATTCAAACCCATCAAACTCCCGCCGAACTCTCTTGCATACAGTTCTACGGTTGATCGTAATACCCGGTGCTGGTGCGGGCGGTCAGTCCCGGTTTGGCGATCTGCACTTTCAGGTCGTGATATTCGTCGGGCTTCTCAGGGCGCGGCGGATCGAAGGACAGCGTGTAGTACGGGGCGGCGTCTTCAATGCACTTGTCGAACTCGCCGGCAAGGTCGTTGCTGGGGTTCAGCACACGCCCTCCGCTTTGCACTGCAAAAACCTTGTCCGACAGATTGGCGGGGTTGGCTTGCTTCGATGACTTCACGCCTTTCACATAACCCTCATAAAGAAACGTGCGTGGGCCGGGAAATCCCTCCGAGACGTTGTAGAGACTGATGCGCGCCTCGCGCAGGGTGGCTGACATCCGAACGATTTCGCTGAAAAGCTGCTGTTCGCCCTTGGAGGAGAAAGTGAAGTCTGGCCCATCGAGGAGCGGCCATCCGTCGCCGACCCAGATGAGGAGCTTCCGGCCGGGCTTACTGCCCACCACGGTTACAAGCGAGTTGAGCGACCGGACAGACAATTCCAGGCGCTCAATCGCGCCGTATGCGCCGGACGCGCGGGTGATTGACCGCAGCCCCGAGCTGGCCCGATCCAATTGCGCAGCCACGGCGTTGCCGTCGATCGATGGCTGTACGAGGATCTTCACGCCGTCATCGGAAACCAGAAAGATCGAGACCGGCAAGGTCAGGCGCCCACCGTTGGCCCGCAGAAACTTATCGACCTCCTCACGTTCGCGGCCGATCGCGGAAAAATCCAAATTGGCTGCATCGAGCACCAGGATAGCCTGAACGAGCTCAGCGGGCTTTTCAGCGAGTGAGTCGACGGCGTGAAAGGAAAGAATCTTTGCCGGCTGATTGTCGTCAAGCAGCGTGAAATCGTTGCGTTCAAGACCGGAGACGGGGTTTCCGGCCTTATCGTCGACGACCACATCGAGATGAATGCGGCCCTCCGGGGCTCCGGGCGCAGGAGTGGCTGTGGGACGCGGGGCGAGCGCAGGTTCCCGCGGCGGAGCCTGAGCGGCTGGAGCGGCGCTTTGCTGTGCGGCTCCAAACGTGGGAGCAAGGCATAGGAAGAGAGATAAGCAGATGCTTCGGGATGGGCTCATGGCACTCACTTTCGGAGAAGCTTCCAACGAAACCCGCGGCGCCGATCGAGTCTGGCAGCGTCTACGTGAATAATAGGGCAACCGCAGTTATGACGAGGAATTGTGATCGATGGTTAGGCAACTGGCCGGAAGATTTGTTTTGAGTCTGGTGCACTTTGGAGCGGGTTGGAAGCTGGCCCCTCCGCCTGATCGGTGACGAACCCATCGAGATACATGCGGGCATGCGGCGCGAACTGTTTCTCCGAAGCGACGCGGTCGATCGAGATCTTCTGGAACGCCTTTAGGGTTGATCGTAATACCCGGTGTTGGTGCGAGCCGTCAGCC
>Ga0302278_10002700_pt1 | contig 20188 bp, 26 predicted proteins | sample III_Bog_N3_2_FD_194543 | JGI IMG/M metagenome (GOLD analysis project Ga0302278, IMG submission 194543) | Peat permafrost microbial communities from Stordalen Mire near Abisko, Sweden - III_Bog_N3_2 | ecosystem: Environmental > Terrestrial > Soil > Wetlands > Peat | place: Sweden: Abisko...
GGAAAGTAAGTTATTTTGTGCGCCCGGGTGGTGGAATTGGTAGACACGCAGGTCTCAGAAGCCTGTGCCTTAACAGCATGCGAGTTCGAGTCTCGCCTCGGGCACCACTTGATAGATAATTACTTAGGTGATTAAGTAGAGTTGCCGGAATGTGGAAAATCGGGTGTTCTACACCAATCTTCTACACTTTATGAAATTCCGCGCGACACCGGTTCCGAACCTCCTGCGGGGTGAAAACGGAACCTACTACGCCAGGATCAAACACCTCGGTCGGCAGCATTGGAAGTCCCTCAAAACCGAAACACTCACAGTAGCTAGGCAGCGTCTCCGAGTTCAGGAGGATCTGGTACGCAAACGAAAGGTTACCAAGGGCCTGGCGATGACTTTTGGCCAAGTCGGCGACATCTATGCTGGTCAGGTAGCGGCAGACTCGCGCCTAGCAGGCTCCAGCAAGGAATTCCGACTTAGGCCCCAAACGACGCTTCAGCGGACCTGGCCGTTACTTTGGGAAACGGACGTTCGGCGCATATCGACTGAAGACTGCCTAAATTGGCAAAATCGCTTTGAAAGCAAAGGCCCGAAGTACACGCCGAAGAATGCGAAAACTCCTGTCCGAGGCAACTCGTCCACGGTTGTAAATTCATGTATCGCCTATCTTAGGCGGGTCTTCGATATAGCAATAAAGGAGGGCTTAATCGGCGAAAATCCGGCCCGGCCGATGCAGAGGAAGAAGCCTGAAAAGAAGCTGCTCGAGTTGCCCTCGGGACCAAAGTTTCGAGAAATCGTGGCCGAGGTTCGAAAGTCCCATAGCCGCTGGCGCGACGACACCGCCAATTTTATCGAGGGCCTCGCCTATTCCGGAATGAGAAAGGAGGAGGCGGCCCGGATGACCTGGGCCGATATCGACTACGACCGAAAGCTGATGGTGATCCACGGTAGCAAGACGGATGCCGCCACCCGCATCGTCCCGCCGATTCCGGCGATGTGGGATCTATTATCTCGGATTAAGAAAGATGGGCCTGTGGTCTTCAAAGTGAATAGCGCCCTAACGTCGCTCGCCAAGGCATGCCAGATCGTCGGCGTGAAGAAGCTGAATCATCACGACCTCCGCCATCTTTTTGCTACAACCGTTATCGAATCGGGTGTAGACATTCCTACGTTGTCGCGTTGGCTCGGTCATGCTGATGGAGGTGCTTTAGCAATGAAGACTTATGGTGAATTTAGGCCTGGGCACAGCGTTGAAGCGGCGGCGAAGGTCAAGTTCTGAGGCATATTCGTCGGCCATCAACAAACCCATGGCCCGCGAGTTTCTGACGTTACCAGAAGTAGCCAACTTGGTTGGGTGCTCCAGACGTTTCCTTGAGAAACGGATCCAGGACGGCGAACTTCGAGCTTTCAAGCCCAGCTCCCGTATCGCGCGAATTCGAAGGGTCGATTTGGAACGTTGGATAGAGCTGTATTCATCTGGGGGAAGGGCGAAGCCTGGACAGGCGGGAGATTAGGTCCAAGGCCGGATGAACAATTGGGCCGGCAATTCTTTGACGATGCCATCAACCGAAGAGTTAAAAAGAGCGGCGTTGATCCTTGAGATTGCAGAAGCAATCTCGAATCAATTTCGGACGGTCGGGCCGGTTCCCCCGGAGTTCTTCCCGCTTCCAGATCGAGGGCCCGACCCCCATTTTGGGCTGAGCCGCAGCATGTACTATGACCTAGAAAAACGGGGCAAGATCATGCTGGTGAGGCTTAGAAAGGCGGGAAACTTGCGTGGCAAGGTCCTAGTCCGCTATCGGCAGGTCTTAGAGTACGTCGAGAAGTGCCACGAGATGTCGCCAATCGCTGAGTGAAACCAATTCGGGGAAACTATTCCGATCTCAGACCTGCAAGGTAGCTTGAGTATCTACAAGTAAGAAGGCGGGCTAGCTTCCAGATGCACTCCTTCTGAAAGATCTAACCTTTCAGAGGTAGGCTCGAAATGGGACTTCATCATGCGGGCGTCGCCTTCCGCCCTCCGTGTGTTTGCCCCCGAAGCCCCAATTGACTTTGGGATTGGATTTTCGCGCATATGAGCTCATCAGGCCGCCTGATCGTGTGATTAACCTTGGTCATTGGCGATTCCACTGGGCCGGCGCGGGATGAATCGAAATTCCCGGATTACCCATTCTAGGGGGAGTTTCGAATAGTTTGAGATGCTCTGGAACGTAATTTCAACGTGCCTGTTTCCTTTTGTCCTCTGAAGCAGCCCCTGGTGGAGCAAGTTGTCGACTGTGTTCCTGCAGACGCCCAGAATGATCGAAGCCTGATATTTTGAAGCAGTGAGGGTCATATAATCCCTTATAGCAGATGAAAACGGCTGGGGATTTTCGAACGGCCCTGATGATCGGCAATCATGATTACCTTCCAAATTCAGGCCCTTGTCGCCGGGTAGCCTCTGAAGTTCGTCCGCTAGATATTCAACTGGAAGATGGGCGTAGCGGGCTAGGCTCTCTATGCAGATGAAAACAAAGATATTGTCGGGTTGATACCGGACTAGGAGGCGTTTCCTGAGGAGGCTATCGACAAGGTCGTCGCTTGTGCCTAGTAGCTGGGCCGTCTGCTGCCGGGTGAGGTTCGAGTGCATACCTATGCATAGCACATCGCCGGTTCACGATCTTTCAGGCAGGCTTCGTAGGCCCACAACAGGCAGGGCCTCCGTCAAAGGCCAATGTTTCCCATAACATGTTGGGTGCCTCGTGTCGGTGGGGGCCCTCCGAAAGCGGTTTAGGCCTCAGACCCCGGGGTCGGACGTGCTGCGGCAGGCATGCTAGACTCCTTGTTACCTATGCCGAAGAAGAACTCTATTTGTCCCGCTAAATCAGGCGCTCAGCGGTCGCGCGAATTTTATTCCAGGAAGCTCTCTGCAGGAACGAGACGCCTGGGAGTATGGGTCTGTCCTGCCAATCGCGCCCTTTTTGCGGGAATTCGCGCTATTGATTGGAGCAGACCAATCAAGGACAGGATACTCAAGGACCAGTTGATTACGCTGTCAGATTCCAACGAGGGTCTTGCTAATATTGTGGCGGAACCCGTGGAAGACCCCGTTAAATATGAAAATCCTGCTTCCAAAGGAAAACGGGCCCGAATCCCTAACGAGAGGCCAACTCTGGATGCGGTCCCGGCAGGCGAGCAAGCGGAACTGCCGTTAGGATAACCTCACTTGAACGTGAGATTTTAACGGGAGAATTTCTCGTTCGATGATTGGCCGCCGCCTTCCTTCCGGGTTCTTCCGTTGGACTCTAACGCAGAGTCGATTCGTTAGATTCCAACGGCGGCCGGGATTGTGAGCATCTCACGCCAAACGAAAAGCAAAGCGGCACAGGCACGGTTGGAGTTTGGGTGCCCAATCTCGGTAAGGCCCGGGGTCATGAGCTTGCTAAGGCAGTAATGTATAGAAGAGCCAAGAACACCCTCAGAATGGATGGCAGGATGTCCCAGGGGTCTCAGGCCTGGCGCTAGCCCATTTCCCCAAAAACGGCCAATCGCCCTCGCTCCCCTCCACTGGCCGTATTTTAGAGATACTTATGCGCTGCGGCGATTGAGCTAGATAGCGATTCCGTCACAACCCAGCCTGCGGGGCCTCGCCGCACAGCCTCTCCAGAAGCAATCCCGCCTCCGCCGGCAACCCGACTAACTTAGAATCTGCCAACCAAGAGATTCGGCGCCAGCCTCCCAGCCATTCATCCAATTGGAACCCGGGGCAGACCAATTTGAAGGTCGGCTCCCCGGGGTATGCTATATAATTGGGATGAGCCTCTATCTCAAAGCCGAAACCTCCCCATCCCGGGTCAGCTATGGAAGGCCCAGTATGTTTCCCGGGCGTTATAACCCGAAGGAGACAGACTGCATCGCGGATTACAGGCGCAGTGGGCAGCTATGGCCGCACCTTAAGTTTCACGCGGGCCCTCCTTCGCCGAGGGAGCTGAGGCAATTGGCCGGAGGCAAGAATCCCGTGACCCGCGGGAATCTAACGGCCCGTCGCCACGGCCGCTCCGAACGCCAGCACCCGGTGGCGTTCATCTCATTGGACTTTGCCGTGCCGAAGTCCGTTTCGCTGCTTTCGGAGATTGGGGGGGACAAGCGGATCCGCGGTGCCGTCCGGGCGGCCAACGACGAAGTGGTCGCCCTTTTCGAGAGGGACTACGCCGGCGTGCGTCCCCGCAAGAAGTCCGACCCCGACCGCAACGGGTTCCGCAAGACGGGGAAGATCGCCGCGGTCTCCTACCTGGAGAACGACAGCCGCGAGGGGGATCCCCACCTGCACGTCCACAACGCGATCTTCAATGTCACCCTGGACGAGAGGGACCCGGGGCGCCGGCTCAAGGCACTGGGCATGACGAAGGCTTTCAAGGATCAGCGTCTACTGTCGGACTTTGCCACCAGGCAGCTTCAGGCAAAGGTACGGGCCCTGGGCTACATGACGGTCCCAACCCTTGGGGGCCGCAGCTTCGAGATTGCGGGGGTAGGGAGGCAGTTGATCAGGAAGTTCTCTAAGCGGCACGAAACCATCAAGGCCGGGGTCGCCTCCCGGAAGCGCCGCAATCGGGCGGCCGGCCTAGAGGAGGACGAGCGCGAACTGGAGCTCAAGGTCGCCAAGAAGACGCGGCCAAAGAAGAAAATCAGACTCCAGTCTGACTTGCGGGCCCAATGGGAGCGCGAGCTCACCCATGAGGAGAGGCAGCTTCTCGTGACCCTGGCCGCCAACGCCCAAGGGCTTCAGGCGCCGGACCTGGGGCCCAGCCCGCAGGAGGCTGCTTCGGAGCCCGTCCCGGCCATGGCGCCCCGCCCAGTTTCCCGGCCCGCCCGCGAGCGGGACCCGGCTCCCACCTTGCGGTCCCCAGCGGTGCCTGTCGCGCGGCCCCTGGTCCATCCGCCGCGGCCGGCCCCTGTCGCCTTGCCCGCGAAGCCCGGGCGCCCCGAACTTCCGCCCCCGCCTCCTCCCCCGCCGCCGCCGCCCGACGAGGTCGAGGGGATGACCCTGTAGCCGTCCCATACGGGGGTTCCCGCCGGGGTTAAGGATCCGCCGATACCCCCGGATGGCCCGGGAAAACGATACACAACCCGTCTAACCTCACTAAAGTACTTTGGCCAAAGACGCATGAACTAGGGTTTTGTTGCGGTGTTGGATCCCCTCGGGGCCAGAAGTGCGCGGCCGCCAAACCTGGCGAGATGGCCCGGCAATTTTGGGCAAAACGACCCGGTGGAAAACGATGTGCTATAAGGCACCTATCCCGCGACCCGTCGCGGTGACCTTCTCAAAAACCCATGAAAACCCAGCTCCAATTCGCCGACGGCCAGTCCTATCCGGTAACGGATCGAACCGACCTTGATAAACAGCCTCTCAGTGACCTTCTCCAAAAATTTTGGAAGCATCGCATTTCTCCCACGTGCGGCTGCAGGGGGAAGATCATTTTGAATATGGAAATAGTAAGGAAGCCGACGTGCGCGAAAGCCTGGCGTGGTAGCGGCTCCGTGCTACCTTCGGCCGGCGCTGCGCCGGCTAAGGTCAAGGTCGATGAGTATTACGTCCGGCGCGACCACGAGACAATCGACCAACATGCGCCTGATTGTCCCTTTTCGCTGGTCCGGCGTGATCAGTCGACATTGCACCGTGGAGAGAGAAAAGTCCCGCTATCGGCATTTGGGCCGCTGCGCGATCGGAGCGGAAGCCGGGAGCATTCAAATGATAACGGAGGGGCAAATGCCGGGCAAAATCTCGGCACGTTCAACGAATTCTGCAATGAAGCAATCGACGAGACCTGCTATATTGCAGCAAGGCTGGCCGGCGAGACGTTTGGGACGCCGAGCACGAAGGTGTTCTTCTCCTGCCTGGGGAATGAAATTCGCACGTTCAAAGGGATGACGGAAGATGGCATGACTCCCTTCGACGCCGCCAATCGCAAGGGTTGTCGCCTCGAATTCGGATTATGCAGGTCGGATTTCATTGGTGGATCCTTCCCCGAGTCGACTGGGTCCCTTCGGGTTCCTCTGTCGACGGCCAATATGGACGGGGATCTCCTCGACCGAACATACATCATGAAGAAGACGGTGTTTGACAGGGTGACCAAACACGTTCGTCGCCGGAGTTACTCCCTCGAGGCCCCGTACGTTTGGATCGGAATCATCTCGCCCGACAGGCGGATAGAGAGGATCTGGCTTTGGTCAGTCGTTGTTTGCAGGGGAAAAATACTGCTCACCGACTCGAGGCCTGAGAACCTCTTTGCAGCGAACGCGGTCCAAAAAGGCAATGCGGTCTATAAGGTTAGGTCTGTCGATGACGCCAATCTACTCATTCAGTCGATCATACCCGATGCCCCTTTGTTGGTTACGCAATGTGATTTTATTACCTGGAACGGTCGTATCTTGACGATAGTCGAGGTGGTACATTGTTCGGCAAACGATAAGGGATACCTAAAGCGCCTTGAAAAGAAGGAGCGGCAAAAGGGCGGATATCTTGAAATCAAAGCGGGCGGCATGCTGGACTACCTTAGGGCCGATATGGATTCGCCGGAGACCCAATCGCTCTTTGCCGATCCGGATCAAGAATTCGGCGGGTCATACGCCTTGGCCATATGACAAACAGCGAAAACGGGGTTAGCCAATTGGTGCAAATTACCACACCGAGCCAAGGGGAGGGCGGCCCATCTTGGGGCATGGCCGGACGACGGGCACCCACCCCCTTGGAAGAGCGGATGCTCCTCTCGGTTGTCCGGGAACTGTCGCCGCGGGACCGCTGCCTCATCACGGCCCAGTGGTTTACGGGTTTCCGCATCTCTGAAATCCTTTCCCTAACGGTGGGCTCTGTCCTTAGGAATGGGGCGATCGTGAGCAAGATCGGTGTCGCCCCCCGGAACATGAAGGGCGGCTACGGCAGGACAAGATGGATACCTGTCCTTCCGGAGCTTAACCGCGCCCTGGGAAGCTACCTGGGGTGGCTCCGCAGGCGCTTGGAGCTAAGGCGACAAGATTGGGGAACTCTCCGGTCTGCCGTTATCCATATTTCGCCACACTGGCCGGGGCCGTAAAGTAACTCGCTTTGTTAAGCTTGTCCCTGCGCGCAGGGCGCTAAAGTGTGCAATTTGAGCGTTTTTCGAAACTTTGTCTGGGAGCGTTAACGAATCCCTCAACCCGCTACTCCGCCCGGGCAAACAATCCCTTCCATGGAGAACGGATCCTCAGCGGTAGCTCGAGAAAGCGATGGGAATGCGGACCTCTTTCTCCGTGACTTCGCCCAGCAAGCCCACTTTGGGTTGGCGGAATACGATCTCATATTTGCCGGGCTTGTTCAGTTCCTTGGCAGAAAATACTGCGTCTGTCTCCCCGAGAGCGTAACTGGCGCTTTCTGCCCCGCCATCGTCCATAAGCCGGCGATATTCATCCGCGGTCAGTCCCAGGCCCGACTGGACCGCCTTGTCAGATAAACCAGTAATCCGATAGGTTTGCAGAGTAGCGCGCTTCAGGCCGTCGTCCATGGCGGCAAAGGAGGGGCGCACAGAGGCGAGGATGTTCTTTTGGGTTTCTGCTACGGCAGCCTGCGTGCGTTTATCGAAACGGGATTCCTTGGGGAAAGGGTTGCCGCCGTGCCACGCTGGCACTTCTGTCAGGCTTTCCACACGCTCGCCGTCGCGCAGCAGGATGATCTGGCGCATGGAGGCAAAGGCTGTCCACGTGCGGGCACTTATGTACTGCTGCGAGAGGGAAAGGCGCACTGCCGTTAACTTGCTGAGAAAGGCCACATAGTTGCGATCGACGGACCGGTACTCCTGTGCCTGCTCCTGCGCGTGCTTAGCGATCAAGGCCAGCGGTGTTTCGATCGAAACGTAAATGGCATCGTTCGCAAAAAAGCCCGAGGTGCTCTTGAAGATGTAAGCGTATTGCAGTGGCTCGGCCTTTTCCTTGCATGTCCTGCCGAACTCGATGGCTGCCTGCACGTCCTCAGCTGACGGATCAACGACGAAGCCAGCAGTGTGATTGGCATAGAGGGGCGGGATCGCCTTGATGAAGCCTCGTTCCCTAAGGGACCACTCGGAGGCCCGCGCGTTAATGGATACCAGACAGAAGGCGCTCGCCAGTGCGGCGAACAGGGGTGCTTTCATGAAAGATGGAATAGAAGCATGCCCTAGCTCACGGTTCTGGCGAACCGAAAGCGTTAAGAGGCTTGTTATTGTAAACCTGCACCTGAGCGCAGCAGCGGTGCGTGGGCGTGCACTAAGCTATCTGGCCCCGGCGGGTCTGCCGAAAAGTGCAAAACGGCACAGCGGGGCGGGGGAGGGTTTCATCTCGGGGTATGGCTGGACGATACGCCCTCAACCTTCTCGAAGAACGCCTAGTTGAGCCAAAGATGCCGAAATAGGACGCCCCCCGTCCCCGCGCATTCGCAACTGTTCTCACGCGTAAAGAATTCGCGCCCTGGTTTACGGCTCAGGAATGAAAACGAGAAGTGATTGGCATCCCCTTGGGCAAGGTCGCCGATCCCCAGAGTTCGTTGGATCAGGGCGACAGCTAGGAAAATGCCGGAGGCTACAGAGACAAAGCCAACCGAAAACTCACGCCGGCGAATTTCGCCGAGCTCGGTGAGGTATTGCTCGGCGGCATGGCCGCAACCCGGGTCGGCAAGGTATGCGCGCACGGCGGCAGCTTTTTTAGGAGGAAGTTGGCCGAGCACGGTTTCTCGATCAGGCTGCGTCATGTTCCGAAGGATCTGGGCTTCTTCTTCGATGGTCGGGTATACCGGCAACGGGTTTGAACACTTCAGGCACTCACCGGTGGCGCAGTCGTAGCTGGACAGCTTTGTAGTTAGCCCCGAGGTGCTCCCGCCGAGTATGAGCCGTGGCCAGAAATTCTGAAGCGCGTGACGAGCAACGTTTTTGTCAACGCAGGAAATGATCAACCGGTATTTGAATGCGGCCTCAAAGGCGTTCAAGATGGGCGAGTTTGTGCGGGGAACCGGCAGTTCTTGGTATTTCTCCCAGTAGACCGACTGCGCATCGACTGTGAAGCGGGTACTCTCCAGAATTGCCCTGCATGCTTCGGCCTTACCCGGCGGCGAGTCACGGTGCGACAGACAATAACGGTTGAGGTTCGTGTCATCAAGTGGGTCGCCGTCAAGAATGACGGTATGACCAGAGCGCTCGGGAAAGTATGATAGGGTGGCCGCCAGCGCTTGGCCAACGGCGCCGGCGCCGCAGAGATAAAAGGGCTCTATGGATAACTCGGTGATAGAAGGCCCGTCACGAAGGGCGGCCCACTCGCTGGCCGCCTTCCCATCCCAAGCAGAGAAGTGGAGTGGCTCCCGTTGCATTCGGCCTTCACCCTGCCAGTCGGTGATCCGTTGGAATGCCTCGGCCGCGCCAAGAGTTGCGGCCAGCATGGGCCCGATGGCGACGTGGCCGACGCCGACGGGAACATCCAGCACCGCGGCGGCCGCACAGCGCCAGCCTTCGCCCCAAATCGCATAGTCACGATCGGTACACTTCGTGAATCTGGGATCAACGTTGAGAATGATATCGGCCGGGGCAGTGGATGCGATCGAGGCGGCGACCGTTTGCCCAGCGATCTGGGCAACGGTCCGAACCAGTGTTTCAGACAATCCGGGCTGGTATCCGAACAAAGCGATGCCTGGTCGCATTGGCACAGCAGGAACATCAAATTCAATGTGGCTGACGACATTGAATTGCCGGGCAAGCAGGTTCGCGAGCCACCAGAGGATGAGTTGGCCGTTATGACTAGTTGCAATCTCGGTCGAAACTCGAACCCGAACACACCCAGGATAAAACTTCCGCTTTTGCTCTCGCCTCAATCCAAGCAAATGCCGGTCACCGGGTTCTTCGATGGCAGGCTCAGTGAACATTGCGAGGACGGAGGTCGAGGATTTCGGGAATGGACAGCGTGGAATCGAACACGATGCGTAGCGGCACTTTTTCGTCGGCCAGCCGTTGCCAGCGTCCCTCTAGAAATTCGTGGACTCCGATGGACACGGGCCATAGCGGGCGGATCCGGCCATAGGAAGGAAAAACCAAGGAGAGAGCATTGCGGCTATTCGCGTAGCGGTCATCGTAAGGGGAATGCCCGACCCACCTGGAAGGATGCGTGTGGACTTGGGCGAGGTTGAACCACCCGCGAGGCCGGGTTGCCTCGGAGAGTTCGTCGATGGCGTGTTCAGGCAGCTCATAGTGACCCCACGAATTGATCTGGGAGGGAACCACGATGCCATGGACTGTGGAATCGACGTCCCCAGAGGTGCCATACCAAAAAAGCCCGCATTCCAGCTCGCGGCGCGCGGTTGCCTTGAATGCAAAGCGAGTCAATTCGAGGATTTCGGGGTGGGCATGAAGCGCGCGAGCAACCGATCCGTTCCAGCGGGGTGGGTCGGGCCGGCTCCAGTCGGCGGTACATAAGTCACGATGGCTTCGGTGAGAATCGTCCATTGTAGCATTCGGTAAGGGCGCCCTCGATCGTGTTCAAAGTCGCAGCGAAAGTCTGTTTCGGATGTTTCCAGACGTATTTGTCGTCAACATCGTGCAGAATTTCGTAGAATTCCCGGGTGACGGAGCTGCAAATTAGCTGGCCGATATTGGGGTGGTTCTCGTGAGTCCGGATTTCGTCGCTTTCTAGACGGGGCAGCCAGAAGCGATCCGCCGGAAATGTGTAGGTATTCGTGGTCGGGTTTACAAACTGCGCACCGGGCGGCCATTCAGGATAGTGCCGAAAGTCGAGCTTCAGAAGGAACGCCGGCCCGTCAGCGACCTGGTTACGATAACCGGTCAGCGGGATCAGCAGCGTGAGCTCGTCGAGACGGGTCCAGCCTGACTCTCCCCAGGTCACCCGGCGGCCTCCTAGTACGACGATAAGATCGTGCTCAAAGGCCGCGCGAGCGAGCATGGGGTTGGCAAGAACCGGCTTTTGGCCCTTGGCTGCCATCTCAAGCACCTCCGGTCTTCCGACGGAGTTTGTATTTGTGGCCAGGGCAAATGTGCTGGTCCCGCAGTTTCTCGAACGTTAGGGCAAGATAGCCCATCAGCGACTCACCGTCTTTCTCGCAGAGGAGCTTGTCCTCGCCAGTTGGGGCTTCACCGATCTTCGTATAGGCTGTGTCCAAGGCCGAATGAAGCGTATCGCTCCAACGAACTTGGAAACGGTAGTCACGGTTGGTGTTGAGGTCGAGGAACTCGACCTCAGGGCCGCCAGCGTTTTCGCTAGTACCCGAGATTTCTGTTTCGGTTTTGTTATCAGTTATCATGACGAAGATGCGTGCAGTCTTGGGTGCGAGATTTGAAGTTTTCCGTTCCAGGCAGAAGTGGTTTGCAGCAATATGATTATTGGATGGCTAAAAGATCTATAAAAAATGGCCATCGAGTCAACATGAATCCACATTGGATGTTGATTATTTCCACTTCCTGCGTTTATGTTATCACTATCACCTCCCCCCAATGACCAATAAACGCACAATGACCCTCAACCTTTCCGATGCGGAAATGAGCGCCTTAGAAGTACTTGCCGAAAAGAAAGACCTCAATAAGACGGTCGTCATCCGCCAGGCCCTCCGCCTCTACCAAATGGTGGATCAGAGAATGCGGGAGGGGAAAAAACTGTTCATCGAAGATGAGCTGACCAAGGACAAATCCGAATTGATGTTCATTTGAGAGCATCGTCTCTGTGGAAAAGTCTCTCGTCTATCTTCAAGGTCCGGACGGCAAAGCCGTTCAAGCCGAACTATGGGACGACATTTCCGCAGAGCATGTCGCCCACTGGACGGATAGCTGGAAACCAGAAATCGAACGCTTCCGCCAACGTTTGGAAAAGGATGGGGTGGCGCGCGAAAAATGGCCGCAGGACCTGCATTGGGATTGGAGCGAGAAAGCCGACGCCACCCGCACGGTGCTGGCCTACCAGCGGTTCGCGCTGGTCTGCGAAGGTCGCTTGCAGGGACTGATGCTGGTTAATCTGGTGACCTCCACCGGCCGGCTGGCTGCTCAGCAGGGCAAGCCTTTGGTCTATATCGATTTCGTCTCCACCGCGCCGTGGAATAGGCCGGATTTCTGCGACAAGCCCCGCTTCGTGGGAGTCGGTTCCGTGCTCATTCGCGTCGCCGTGGAGCTGAGTCGCGCCGAAGGTTTCCGCGGCCGTATCGGCCTCCACTCACTGTCGCAGGCCGAGAAGTTCTACCGGAAGACCTGCAGCATGACCGACCTGGGACCCGATACGGGCTACTACAAGCTGACCTATTTCGAAATGACGGAAGCCCAAGCCACCAAATTCACCAGCGAACCGCCGAAGAAATAATCATCCATCTTTTCATTTTTCCACCCGCCCGCCCATTATGAAATACAACATCTCAAAAGAATGGGTGCTGCACCAAGCCCGTCTCGAAGAGGGGTTGGAGATCGGCACCGCAGCCCTGCCCCAAAACCGTGCGCCCCTCACGTCGCTCGACTGGTCTCTTTTCCCCCTGAAAGAGATGTTCAAGCGCAGTTGGTTTACTGGCTTCCGCGGATCGCTGGCCGACGCCAAGGCGCAAGGGAGTGCGCTGGTTGAAGCCTATATCACGCGCGCCATCCCACGTCCCGTCGTCTCGTTGCAAAGGCAGCGTGTTCGCGCGGGTGCCGAAGCCGATCCCTATGCTCTGCTGGCATGGCAATGCCGGGTGTTATTGATCGCCAAATCAAATGCGCCCCGTGTTCCGTATAGGGCCAGTGTGCTAACAGATGATTGGTTCACGGAGCTGGTCCATCTCAGCCGCTTTACTGATGGGCCTCTCCGGGCCCAGGCATATTTGCGGGAGGTGGGCATCCCACTAGTTATCGAGCCTCATCTTTCGTCGACCCATCTGGACGGCGCAGCGCTTTTTTCTGAACGTGGACCCGTTATTGGCATGACTCTACGCCATGATCGACTCGATAACTTCTGGTTCGTGCTGCTTCATGAGCTGGTTCACGTCAAAAAGCACCTGCGCAAGGGAAGCTTAGAGGATATTTTCGATGATCTGGATGTGGCGGCCGAAGATATCGAACGGGAGGCCGATACACTGGCAGCCCAAGCTTTAATTGCTGACGAGCTATGGGAAACGGCGTTGCCTCGCTATGTGCAAAGTAACGAAGCCATTCAGGACTTTGCCGACCAGCTCAAGATTAGCCCCGCGATTGTGGCGGGCCGGATTCGAAGAGAGGCAGACGACTACACCCTTCTTAACAATTTGATCGGCCTCCGTGCCGTCAGAAGACTTTTTCTGCCTTGATTGTGGTTTCAGCGACACGCCCATGTTCAATCAACGACATTACGTCCCCTGTGTCCGCTGGAAGCAGGGTGAATATAAGGCGATGTCGTTGCTTTCGACCGCGGCCAGCAATTTCATCACGCCATTGATCGAAGTGCCGGAAAAGGGCTACGATTTCGAGACGAAGTCGGATAAGAAGACAATTGAGGCGCATCTCGCCCTGTTTCCAAAGCGAGTGGCGAACAATTGGGGGAAGCGCCCCTGCTTCGTGGATTTGAATCTCATTGCGGCGACTGAACGGTTGAAACCGGCGATTCATCCTGTGACTTATGTTTTTGCTGAGTTGGACGCTTTCGGCTGCACGGCTATCCCGGTGTCGGCCCCAGGACGGGATACGGCCTATCAGCGCGCTATCCAACAATCCACGGCTCGGAAAAAAAGGGGCTTGGCGGTGCGACTGACGATTGAAGAAGCCGCGCGACCAAATTTAAGGACTGCCCTGCAAACTCTGCTCGGCAGCGAAAACAAGCCCGAGAACTGCGACTTGATACTGGATCTGCGTTCTCCCAAATACACTCCGCTAGCGGGATTCGCGAAACTCCTCGTCGCTATAATTTCGCGGCTTCCCGATCTGGACCGCTGGCGCACCTTTACGGTGATCGGTACGTCGTTCCCACCTCATATGGGGGAAATAAAAACCAATTTGGAAATCATCCCGCGAAACGAATGGGTACTGTATAAACTCGTAGTCGGGACGCTGGCGAATGCGGGTGTGCGATGCCCCACGTTTGGCGACTACGTCATCAATCATCCCGACCTGCTTCAGAAGGACATGCGATTGCTCCGACCCTCGGCGACGATCCGTTATGCGATCGATGATGCATGGGTGATTGTGAAAGGGCGCAACGTCCGCGATTACAAGTATGGCCAGTACCGGGGACTGGCGAAATCCGTGCTCGGCCATCCCTCTTTTCTTGGTACGACTATCTCCAAGGGCGGGAAATATATTTCTGATTGTGCCAACGGGACCGCGAGCACCGGTAATCTATCCACCTGGCGATGGGTTGGTACTAACCACCATTTGGAGAAGGTTGTGCGAGATCTCTCCAATTTTTCCTTCGCCTGAGACAGTTTCGAACCTTCCGCTGCAGTTGCGGCAGTTCCAGAATTTCAGTCAGCCGTTCGTAAAGTTTGGCACGCGGTTCCCGCAGAATGCTCTTAGGCGCACCCAGCTTGCCCAAGATTGCCGCCGCTTCGTCCTTCCAGAGCAGTCGCGCCACAGCCAACGAATCCACGCGTTCGTTCGTCTTTGCCTGCCGCCAAGTTTGGAAAGTTATCTGCCGATGTGGCGCAGCATGACAAATGATCACGCCCCACCATCGCGGAATCTTCGCCATTACTTTTTGGCGATGCTTGGTCGTAGTGATGACAGTAGCTTGATCGAACACTGCGTTGTAAGCCCGGACCTGTTCGCGGAGCCGTTTTAGTGAATCGGTTTCTCCCTTGATTTCATAACCGACCATTCGGCCGTTCACGATAGCGATATCAGCACGGCAACGTCCGTGTTGCAGCCCAAGCTCGTCGATCACAAGTGCGTTAGCCGCGGTATGATAGGGCATCAAAACCTGCTCGTGAAACCGTCTTCTGATTAGGAAGTCATTCATGGGGCAACTCGTCTCAGTAGGTGCTTTCCCTTTGTCTTTTCAATCATAGAACGAGCCTGGGTCCTCTGGTTGCCGGACTTGGTTTGCGCGAACCCCTAGAACTGCCACCACCTCACAAAGGCTGCGTGATTGCTAACTACAAGCCTGTGTGCCGTTATCGACATTTCGCCACAATGGTCGGAGCGGCGGGAGTAGCGTTTCAGGTGGGGGTGCGAGACTTAAGAAGAGAGCGTTAACGAACCTCTCAACCCCCGGGTCCGCCCGGGGAAACAATCCCTTACTGGGGTAACGCTTCGTTTTTGCTGCCGGGGGAGGGTCGGGCAGTGAGGCCTATGCCGCGGCCTCGGTGCTTGCGGGGAAGAGGAGGAGCTGGGTGTCGGGGTTGGGGAGAAGAGGCTTTGGGGAGGGTTTACGGGGCCTGGGTGAGGCTTTGGGCTTCGGAATGGGGGTCGATAGGGAAGGGGCCTTGCGAGGCCGCCGGGTAAAGTCGCAGCGGGCAATGGCCGCGTTGACCGCGTCCTCGGAGACCTCGAGGTACCTTTGGCTCACGGAGACGTCGGAATGGCCCAAAGCACATCTGAGGACCATGATGTCATTACCCGACTGCTCATAGACGGAACGGGCGAAGGTCTTCCTGAGCGAATGGGTGCCCAGACGGTCATTTGGAATACCCGCTCTTAGGAGCGCACCTTTTATGATAGCCGCGGCCCGCGCACGCTGGATGGGTTGAAGGGCGCCGTCGGAGGTGAGTTTTTGAGAAGGAAACACCGGCGTGTCCCGCCCGACAGCGTATTTGAGGTTTAGCCAATGAAGATGGGACTTTAGTGCCCGCTCGAGCTCGGGGAGGACCGGGATAGATCTGGTAGTCCCGTAGTGGCCCTTCAAGTGGCGAGGGGCAATGCCGATCCTTGGCAGGATGGCCCCGTCCCGTTGGACCTGACCCACCTTAAGGGACAATACCTCTGAGATCCGAAACCCGGTAAACCACTGTGTCGTGATTAGTGCCCGTTCTCGGGGTCTCAATCGGCGAACGGTTGCCAAAAGGATACGTTCCTCAGTAGGTGTGAGTGCTCGCCTGCCGGCCATGCACCAAAGCTACGGCAGGGACCCGAGGCGGTGCTTAAAGTGCTTTCCTCACGAACAGACGTTCCACTGGCACCTTGAACACCTTTGCGATGGCTATGGCCTCCAAATCGAGGACGAAGCGGTCCCCTTGCTCGATTCGGGCTATCGCAGACTGGTCCAGCTTCACCCCAATACCGTCGAAACGTATGATTACATCGTCCGACCAGAATGCGGCTGGCCGAGCCCGCTGGTTGTGCTTTACCATTCCCCGATTCCTCCTTTGCCTCGGTATTGTCTCTGGTGGGCCGGAAACCGCATCTTATTTCACCTCATAGGTAGTTCATGAAGATTTACACTTCACTAGCTTCGATTCCTGATTTGGCCGCGCTCCCGAAGGGCGAACGATCTGATATCTGGAATCAATGTCTTTGGACTAAATTCAAGAGACCTATCGCTTGGCTTGGTCTTCTTTGCCTGGCAATATTCCTCATGTTGGGATGGCTAATTGATCGCCTGTTGGGAATTAATCAGATTGGGATCATCATCGGTGCCTTCGTCGGTGGCATGATATCTTATCAGTTTCTCGTTCGGGCTGCGTTACCCGAAATTCGCCTCATCTTGAAAGCTAGGGTTAGCGCCGTTTCTAAGTAATCGACTTAATCAAATCCTCCTTTGGTGAAGCTCCGTGAACGGGAGTTGCGCCTTAGTGAGATGAATTGAGGCCGATAGGAGGCGGGACGTTGGCCGATTTCCTCGCCGAGCCACTTCACATAAAGATAGGTTGGAATGTGCTCGAGTGAAGGCGGAATGAGGATCAAAAGGGAGACCGTGGTCCGCTCTGTGCAGGTTGTGATTTGCGGGCAGACCGAAAGGGTGATGAATCTGGGTGCAAATTGCGCAATCGGCGTGGGCGATGGGTGGGCGCCAATCTCGCGAGGGCTATATTCAATTGCGCAAGCCGGAAATTGTTATGGGCCCCACATTGTCTTTTTCCTACGCGGAAAGCTCATCTCAGCCGGCATCGAGTACCGGGTCGGAACTCTAGCACGAAAGGATACCGTTAGGTACGGAACCCAAATGGTTTAATTGTAGGATTACGTAGTCTTTTCCCGGGCGAAAGTGGCGGATGGCGATGGGCTTAACGGGACAGGGGCGCGGGGCGCTCATGCGGTTGGAGGAGAAGAAGGTCATGGCGCCGGCTATGCCCCTTTAAAGTGCTTTATCCCCATCGCAGCGGGGCCAGGGAATCAATGGCTTCTGCGGGCAGGCCATTGCAGGCGGGCCTTTGGGGCCGCGCTAAGACCGGCTAGTCCACACGCGAAGATCAGTCCAAGCGCCATGGACATCAACATTGCTGCGCAGAAGCAGGCGGCCGCCAGCCCCAGTGCTAGCTTGCCGAAGGCATGCCACAAACGGAGCCTCAGGCTAACGTGGCGCGCGCCAAAACTTAGGTCGTAGCCTGCCCGCCAGATTGCGATCCCGGCAACGAGCAACGGGACCGCCTCCTGCTTTTTGAGGACTGGGACCACCGAGAGCGGCTCGCGTCGCAGGAGCCACATATAGACCCGCGGCCGATGGAAGCGCCGGCCGCAGGCGAGGATTCCGGGAAGCCGTCGGAGCCAGGGATGGTCCCGTGCGTCTCCGTGTTCACTGCTCCAACGTGCCTGGGCCATTGCCAGGTGATCCGCCACTCTCATAGCGAATACCCAGGACAGCAGGCTGGACAGGCTACTGGGGTTTAGGTTTGAGGCTTCCATTCTTCCTGACGGCGGGGTTGTCCAAGTCGAAAATGGAGACCTTCAAGCGACCGCTCCGTCCCAACGAACGGTGCTCGGCCGTGTGCTTGTCCAAATCTACGACAAAATGGTTTGGAACCGAAGCCGTAGGCGAGTGACCGGGATTGAGGCAGATCGTTTGGCCGATCTTTGCTATGAACGCTTTTGGGCCGTGCACGTGGCCGTGAAAAAGGAGACGGGGGCCCATCGACGCATGGCACATTGAACCAATTTCAAAATCTCCAAAGTCACCGCCCTCGCGCGCAGTCCCGGTCGGGCTATCGGAGGGCGGCGCATGGCAGACCCAGAAATCACCTGGGTCTGCAAATTTTGGGGGTTCATTCCAGCCGAGACACCGGATCAACCTTCCCGCAAAACGGAACCGGTCGCCGTCAACCCGACATCGGGATGATCGGAGGGCCGATATCCATTCAGGTGGATCGGCGGGCAGTGCATCCAACGGGAAATCGTGATTCCCCGAGCAGATGGCCAATTCGCCCCTAAATTCCCTGAGAACAGCAGTCAGATCGCGGATCTGCCGATGTTCATCGGGATCCATCAAGGCGAGAAGATCACCCGCGATAACAACCAGTTCGAACTTGGAATACTGCTGCGATAACCAATTTAGCCACAATGGATTGCCATGGATATCCGCGAGATGAAGTATTTGGCGCTTCAGTCGAGGCATATTGACGGCTTGCCGGAAAGGTTGGCTCGGATGGTGACGATTAACTCGGGGCATGTGAAAGAGGTACGGCTGTCGTAGCTCTGGGGCGTACCTGGCGGGCCCCCGAAGGCATTTAGTCTAGCAGGCACATGATCAAACCTGCTGCGCGTGAAACGGCCGGTACCATAACGGGTGGCTTAAGAGGCCTTAACCTCCTCTCCGAACGAAGCAGAATACGTTGGCCCGCGCTCTAGGCCACCCGCGGAATTCGACCTAAGAGCAATTAATCGAAGATACTTTCGCTATCGAGCCAATCACGACGGCTCAAATAGCGGAATTTCTGGCGAACGTTTGCCAAGTCAAGTGCCTTAAAATGAGGCACCTGCGAATAGATCCGCAGAGCAAAGGCGTTTCGGGTGATTCGATTTAAACCAGGATTGCTGACCAAACTCCGAGACCACTTGGCCCCCGTCGACGTCTGCTAGGGCTCCGTTTTGCCAGAGAGCGAGCTAAGGAGGCAGTTCGACCTCCAGCCGAAAGTGGGGCGCTTTGGCTTACGCCACGCCTAGCCGGGTATAGTCCAGATTTTTGAACCGTAGTCGTTGCGGTTCAATTAATTGACGTATATACACTTTGATATAGCCGTTTTGTCTCGCCTTTTGCGATAATTATAACACTATCATCTCCGGTTCGTCAAGGACCCCGGCGGTACCCGAAAGGGATATCGGCTCCCCATCGAAGGGGAAGCCATTAGTTATTGCCCAACAATAATTAATGGGATGTAGGTTCGAGTCCTACCTGCCGGACACCATTTCACTAGCGAAGATCGAAAGAACGGCTATTTCTCGTAATTTGAAACTATATGATAATTCGTCAAGCATAAATAGATCTATTTAGTTTTAGATTATAGTCAATCTACCGCGATTATATGTTAATCGCTTAAATCGAGATCAAATTAGATCATTATGCTTTGGGCCATCGGGTTTCCGATGTTGGAATCACTTTAACGCAACTATCAAAGCATTCTAGCACGCAGGATGGCTCGTGGATTCCATGGAATGGCTTTTCAGGCTACATGAGTATTCAAACGTAGATTGCGTTGGCGGTTTGAAAATCCTGTTAGCTAGGAAGCGGGACGCTTTGTAAAGGCTTGTTCACAATGCGGCTGACTGATGACCTAAGATCAGGAGAACGTCCGAAAGGCTTTGAGTCTTGTTATTGGGGTCCCAGCTGAACGACGTTTTCCCGGCCTTAACGTAGGTTTCAAATTTTTGATACTTTTTGCGCTTTTTCCTCTTCGCGTTGTTGGGATCAACTTCGAGGAGGACAGGCTGCTTATCGGCTGTAAAGGCTACGATGTCGGGCAGCACACGCCGGTTCCCGACCCAGAATGGGTCCCCATTGGGCTTATAACAGTCGAAACCATGCTCTCGAAGGAACTTTAGCCCAGTATGCTCGGACTCGACGTCCGTTATTGTCCCGAACTGGTCGATGGAGACCCAAGCAGCTTCCTCGACGAAGAGTTCGTGCCCGCCTAGTTCGACTATGGCGACAACCAGAGACTCCTGTTCGTGTTTGTGATCCGCGGCCGGCAGAAGAGGGTCGGAATGTGACTTGCGATAACGCTCCCACTTTTCGATTGGGAAAACAAGCGGGGTGGAGCCCATGTCTGTCAAAGTCAGATGGATTCTTGAGGGTCCGAGCCTTTCAACGGCGTAAAGCCGTCCGATTACCAGAGCCCGGTCCCGAAGGATGTCGTCGCGATTCCGGC
>Ga0302278_10002701_pt1 | contig 20187 bp, 23 predicted proteins | sample III_Bog_N3_2_FD_194543 | JGI IMG/M metagenome (GOLD analysis project Ga0302278, IMG submission 194543) | Peat permafrost microbial communities from Stordalen Mire near Abisko, Sweden - III_Bog_N3_2 | ecosystem: Environmental > Terrestrial > Soil > Wetlands > Peat | place: Sweden: Abisko...
ATGAGTTTTGGGCACTCGAAGCCCCACTCTGACCCCAAACAAGTTGGCCCTCATTATACGTCGAGTGAAGTGCGGTCCCCATTCCAACACTCATGCTTCCGGCCACGCTGGAAGAAAATAAACTGGCAATTTCTGAGCCGTTAAATGTGGTGCTGGTGTTGACGTAGATTGGCCCGTTGGCCCCGGTGCCACCGTTTCCGGCAATGGTCAAGTCCCCGCCGATCCCCACATTGCTGTTCACCAATACATTGCCATTGTTCGTCTGCGCCACCTGAGCAGAGGTTGAGTTGGTGGTGTAATATATGTTGGCCCCGAAACCGCCGTTGGTGGCCACCCAACCATATCCCGCGCCGCCACCCCCTCCGCTCCCCACCAGCCAGTTGTTTGTGACGCCCCAAATCGTCACCGTGCCCGCATTCGTCGTGAACTCGAATTGGCGCGTCGTGGTGGGGTCGTTGGTGCCGAATGGATAAAGGTTCGGCGCGGCCAGATTTGTGGCGGTGACGGAATAGGTTGCATTTGTGGACGTGGGGATGTTGGTCAGGCCAGCGCCGTTGCCGGCAAACGACGACTGGAAAATGCCGGACCAAACCGTATTACTAACACCGGTGATTACGTTGTTAGTATTATTATAAATAAATACTTTTAAGTTCAGATTTAAGTTTGTAGTTTGGGTTGCATAAGGCAAGGTTCCACTGTAATACACATTGTTAATTGCGGTGGCGATATGATTAACGTTGCCATCCGTATGCATATCAATAGAGGTAAAATGGCTCTGCGGCGAAATGTAGATAAATCCAGCCATGCTTTCAAGGCCGTCTCTAGTGCTAACACAGCCTTCAAACGTGGAGCCAGTGCCGTCATCCATACCATAACAATAATTACCCCCATAAAAATAATTGTTGTTGTAAGCGGAATCATTGTGACCTGAATGCCCTTCAACAATGCATACCCCCAAAGATGCCATATTCAAATTGTTAGTATAAGAATATTGTGCGCTGAACGATGCAGGCAGAACTACGTTGGGAATAGTACCGCTATTCCGTCCGCAGTAGGAGAACATATTATTTTCAATCACGGAATGGTCAGCCTCATTGATCAATCCGCAAGCCAGTCCATTAAAGCTGCAACCAGAAATAGTGGCGATGTCATCAGCCGACTGTCCTTCCAGGTAAACACCGATTAGTTTGTATGCAGAAGCCGGTGAACCCTGAATTGGTGTAGTGAATCCGTTTTGGCCATTGGTTTGCATGAACGGATAAAATCCCAACCAGCAATTTTTTAACTCGAACCTGGAGAAAGTATAGGTCTGGATAATAAACCCGGACATGTCGTTGGATGAAGTCAAAAACATATTGCGGCAGAAGAACCCTGGAGAAACGGTACTTGGGTCACTTTGAGCCGCATAGAGCACACTACAGTTTGTGGCTCCAACATATACAATGCCACAAGATTCCAGACCGCTGCCCTCAAAGACATAAGTGCAGTTGGTGCCCAGCATGTTTATTTGGGCTTTGGTGGTATAGACCCCGGGAGAAAATTGCAGCAATCCTCCGTTTGCGGTGGAATAGCTGGATGCTTTAGAATTGATTGCGTTGATTGCTTCCTGAATGCCACACGTAACAGTCCCGGGCGTGTCTGGGCCATACATTTTACCACCGTTTGTAGTCGAACCACCAGTAGCAATCCCGGTAGCTGATAACGTGATGACTGGCTGAGAATTACTAATTGCGTTGGTTACATTGGCCCCCACTTGATTAGCCAACCCCGCCAGATCAAATTGATTCGTGCCCGTCCCACCAAACGCCCCAGCCGTCAATAGTCCGGCATTCAGCAGGATGCCATTATTCGTGAGGCCCACCGGGTTTCCATTGTTGGTCAGGATCGTGGGATTCCACCCCGTGCCGTTGTTGGTTGCGATGTATATCGGAGAGCCGCCGCCACCCGATGGCGTGATTGTGGCCGTTATCTGGCCGTTGTTGGTTGCAAAGGTCACGGTTCCATTGGCAGGCACGATTATGCGCGACACGTAATTTGTCGCCCCATTAAGCGCAAAGCTATTGGATGCGGTGCCAATCAAATTCCCCGGAATCGCCGACAGCGGAATATTTTGAACGATCTGTCCGTTTGCGGCAAGATAACCAGGAATAGAATCGGCCGTGCCAGAACCACCGATATACAGAAAGTCAGCATAAACATCCCAAAAGGTTGAACCCAGCGTGTTGGTGGCGGCGTTCGCCGCCCCAGCCAGATCAAACGTGTTGGTGGCCACATTCACCGATACTGCCCCGGAAACCGGGTTGGTGGTGAGATAGGACGCCACCCCGTTGGACAGATTGGCGGATCCGCCCCCGCCCCCGCTCTGCGCCTGCCACGCTATGCCGCCCGTTGACCCCGGGGACAGCACTGGCACTTGCCCCGCCGCCGTCGCGCCGTTGGTCGTCACCACGCCATTGGCCAGCGCGTAAATCGGCTGCAGCGTCAACAAGTTCGTGGCGTTCAGCGTGTTGGTGCTGGCCGGCACGACAATGTAGAACGTGGCCGCCGTGCCCGAGAATCCCACCTTGTAAGTGTTCGGCTGCAAATAAACCACCGGGTTGGTTCCATAAATGTTCACCCGGGCCGGAGTTCCAACTTGAAAGCCGCCCGGGCCGAACAGCAGGGTGGCGGTGGGGGTCAGCGTCATCGTGCCGGAGTAACCAGACTGCCCAACCATCGCCGTAATTGGGAATTGCACCGGAGTTTGTGCGCCCGCCGCCAGGGCCAGCAGGAAAAAAACCATGGGGAGTAAAAACCGCTTCATCATAAGGGGCTGGGGGTTGAGGTGGTGATCTGACCGCCATTAAAGGTGTAACGGAACAGGGGGGCGACGCCGAGAAAGTCAGGCACTTCAAAACGCGAAATCTCGCAATTCAACAGCCAGATCGTGGTGGTGCCGCCGTTGGTGGGGACGGCGAGTTTAAGGTTGCCCGTGCCCGGAATCTCGGCCGGGTGCTGGATGGCGTAGAGGAACGCCGCCCCGGCGTCCACAAAGGCGGCCGGCGTGTCATCTTCCGACCTCCGCACATCAAAGCTGATGGTGTTGCGCACATTGCCCCGGTCAATGGCGGTGCCAAACGCGGCGCCGTAGCCCTGGACCTTGTCCGTCACCCGCTGGTGATTGAAGGTCAGGGCAATCTCCGCCAGCGCCCGGGTCGTGTTGCAGAGCACGACCGGGGCGGATGGGTTTGAATCCGGGTAAAAGGTGGCGGTGAACATTGCGTCACGCTTTCAAACCGGCCGCAGCGGCGGCTTTCGCGGCGATCGCCGCCGGGCTGGGTTGCAGTTTCAGGTTGGTGAAATGGTCCAGGTGCTGGGTGAAGAAAGCCTGCCACTGGGGCCAGTCCAGTTTGTCATGGCCGGCGGCGTTGAACGCTTCCAGCTTGAGGTTTTCGGCGGTGTAGGCGTCTTTGCCCAGCGACGTGACGGCGGCCGCGCCGGCGGTTTGGTTGAGGTCGAAAAGGGTAGTTTGGTTCATATGCGAGTGGTCGGTTTGATGGTTTACGATGCGGCGACGGTAAAATAGGTTCCCCGCACGCCGGCGGTGATGGTGGGGGTGGCCATCCATGCGATTTCGCCCTGGCGCAGTTGGGTGATGCCCCAGGCTTGCTTTTGGTCCATCAGGGTCGCGCCCTTGAGAATCAGCGGGGTGCTGGCGTCCGCGCCGGTGATGGTCAGATCAAATCCATTCGCCGCCCGGCTCGCCCCGCGCCCGGCCCCGGTGCCCTGGGCAATCAGAGCCGCCAGGATGTTCTGGCGCGTCTGGCCCAGCGGGATACCGCGCACGATGCCGCCCACGGTCTTGATGCGTTTGTTGTAGAGGCCGTAACGCGCCGGAACGTCGTCCTCGAAGGCCACCGCCGGCTGGAAGGTCAGGCCGTCGTAAAAATCCGTCGCGCTCGCAAAGCCGGTCACGCTGCCCCAGGTGAGGGTGTAGTTTTGGGTGACGATGCCGGCGTTGGTAAAGGCGCTGTCGGTGAAGGTGCCCCCAGTGTTCGCCTGAGTCACGAGACTGTTGGCCCCGGACCAATCCGTATTTGACGTGCGAATAGCCAGCCAACTACACGCGCCCAGCAGGGTTTTATCCGGGTGAAAAGACATTTCCGGCATCTTCTCCAACGCGACGCTGGAATAGGTGTCAAGGCTGGCATCCTGCCCATGCACAATGCCGGTAATGTCGGTATCCGTGAAGATGCCCGCGCCGATGGTGGGGTTCGCGTAGGGATACAGCGCTGCGGCGATGGCGGTGGTCAGGCGGCCGTCCGGGGTGAAGCTGACGCGGTAATACATCTGGCTGTCCCGCTTATCAATCAGGCCCAGGCCGGCCACCCCCACATCCATGCCCTCGTAAACGAGGTCTTGTTGAATGACGGTGCCCTCCTTGGCCAGGAAGCTGACAGGGGTGCCGGTGTTGTAAACGAAACGCGCGGGGATGCGTTGAATGGATGAACGAAGCATAATTTTTGTGGGTTGGTTTTAGGTGAACGATACTGCCGCCGTGTCCGAGCCGATATACTGCACCCCGGCCGCAAATCCCCGGGCGCGGACCATGCCGGCGGCGGAAACAGGGAACGGACCGGAATAAAGCGCGGCGGTTGGGTTGCCGCTCCAGGGGTGCGAATTGTCCAGGGTGTAATAAATGGCCGTCGCGCCGGCGCAGGTGATTGTCACCGTTTGCGGATGCGCGCCGCCGTTGCCCTGGCCGTCATTGGGTTGGATGTTTGGCCGGGGGAGCTTGAGCAACTGCGTGTTGTCATCCTCCTCGGTCTCGAAATTGAGCTGTCCCACGCGCAGGTTCTCATCGCGCTGCGGGGTAAATTCCGTGATAACCGGATTGCGCGGCTTAAACGGTTTGCCCAGGAAGACCGGCCAATAGAGTTTCAGCACCTTCGCCGCCCGGGCCGCATAGACGCGGATCGGGATTCCGGTTCCCCGTGGGCCATTGTTGACGATGACGTTCTCCACAAATTGAATCGTGACCGGCATTTTGAGCGGTCCCAATGGCATATTTGCGTTATCGTCAGTCGCCTGCTCGACCGGCAACACGAGATAACCCGCGCCGCTGCGGCCATTGGCCTGCGGACCCAGCGCCTTGGTCACGGCGGCGTTTACGACCGATTCCGTCGCACCCGGCTCAATCACCACGCCCGGCAACCCGGCCAGAAACGCGTCGGAGCTGAGACATCCGAGAACGTCTTGCTGAATCAATGGCCAAAGGTCTGAATAGTTCATGATTCCAACTCCTTCCGAAGCTTCAAAATGAAGCTCCGCGCTCCCTTGATGGCCGACGTTCGGAACTGCTCATCACTCGGAAGCAATTCGCGGTTTTGAGATTGGAACACGGAATCGGCGAACCAATAATAAACCAGGCCGCCCGGCTGCGGTGCCCAGTAAGGGGAGCCCTTCCCCCCCCGACTCGTCGTCCGCGTTCGGGTCTTTTGCTCACCCATTTTCAGCCCCATGGGGCGGCCCTTGCCCCAGAACACCACCAGACCAGTAAAGCTTCCGGCCCGTCGGTTATATGCCTCTGCCGTGGCGGGGATCGTCAACTTGGTCGTCCCCGGGGTCCGGGTGCCGGGCAAAATCGTGATGTCATGGAGTGCCCGGCCAATCCCGGGGGTCGGGAATTTAACGGAGGCGGATTCAGCCGTCGCGGTGGAATAAGCCTCCTGCCCGGCTCTCGCCCAGTAATTCGTTCTGGCACCACCCAGTGCGTTGGGGTGATTGGCGGAATACTCGGTCAAATAGTCGCGGGACATTTCCAGCGCTTTAGTGCCCATAAACTCGTGCAACTCCTCCCCGCGCTCTCGGATGCCGGCAAACCGGCGCAAAAGCGGGCTGGCGGTATCAAGCGGAATGGCGATGGTGATCGAGTTCATCCGGCGTGTTCCATGGCTTCGAGTTCCTTGTCGAGTGTGTCGAGAATGTCCTTATCGTATTTCTGACCGTCAATCGTGATAAATGCCGGCAATTCCTTTTTGGCATCCGCCGGGGCGTCCGGGGCGTCGTCGTCCTCGTCAATCACCCCCAATTCAATCGCTTCATCCCGGTCAATGGCCCGCCATCCCATGCCGCTGTTAAATGCGAACGGCGGAAACGGGTTGTCGAATCCGTCGGGAAAAAGGTCCGTGCTGCCGATGGAATTCCAGACTTCATCATCTTTTCCAGCAATCATGCGGTCGCCGTCATAGAGGGTGCCCCCGGCGGTTTCCCACCGGCTGGGCCAGTCATCGCCAGGCACTTCCACGATGGTCCCCTTCGGCCCCTGGCGTTCACCGCGCGGAATTTCCACCATATAGAGACGGACCAGTTCCCAGCAAGGGAATTGAAATAAAGCAACGTCGGTTGAACCGGCTTTCAATGACGCAAACCCGTTCGCCATTTCCCGCTGCGTATTCAGAATCAGCGAAAGCCGTTGCTCACTGCTGAGGTCTTCCAAACTCCCCCGCACGGCGGACGGCACCCCGGCCCCGCCGGATTCAGGAAATCCGCCCTCCGGCGTGTAACCCATGGCCTTCAAAATTTCCTGTAATTCAAACCGGATCGTTGACTCGTTGGCATCGCCCCGGATCAAGTCGCCCAACTTTTCCCGCAACGCCTGCAGGTAATTGGCCGAGGTCGTGCGGGCGGAGAAAATGGACGCCTGCCGGATGGAAACATCCAAAGCGCGAAGCTGATCCGATGAAAGGGAGGTCGGCAGCGACTCCCGTTCCATGTGGAACATTTCGGCGATTGATGGCGTGTCAGAGTCCATGGTTAGGTTAATATCCATCCGGCCAGCCAAAGCCGCCCCCGGTGCCCCCGGTGCCTGTTGGGTATGGCTGCACCCGGTTTCCGGCGCGTGCGATACCAACCGCGCCCGGGCGGCTCACTTTGCGCTGCGCAATCAGCAGCAGGTGACTGACCGCCTCGTCATTGGCCGCCTTGCGTTGGTCGGTTTGCAGGCTTGTCCCCGTCGGAAGGGCGAGCAGGTAGGCCCACCGAACCAACGCCACCGCCCGCTGCTTTTCCCCGGGCGGCAGGCTGTTTGGAATCGTCCAATCCAACGCCCGGCCTCCATCCAGATAGGACTTGCGAATTTGATTGGAAACGCTGGTGATGATGTCTTCCAGGTCCGCGCCCTGCCCGTCGCCCTTGGCGGCGTCATACGCGGTCGTCTCGCTGTCGTTGAACTGCGCGAGCACATCATCGGCGCTGAGTTGGAACCAGTCTGTCATAGGGTCTTGGGCCTGGGATTTAGGGTCTGGGGACCGGGCTTGGGCCCCAGACCCATTTTTTTACGGCGCGATGCTTTGATCCAACTGGATGTTGAACCCGCTGGGGTTCGTCACCACGGTGGTTATCTTGGTCAACCGCCAAGCCGGGATGCTGTCCGCGAAGGACGCCCCAAGGTTGGTGATGGTCACGAGGTTCGTGTAGGTCTGGGTGGGATAGTTCGTGTTCCCGCCCAGAAGCACCGTCCATTGCAACGGTTGCGTCGTAGTGATGGCAACGTTGGTCCCCAGCAGACTGTTCGTGTAACCGCTGCCCGGGCCGATAACCTGGTCAAAGAACAGGGTCAATGCCCCGTTGGTTGAAGCGGATGCCCCGTTCGGAGCCTGGAGGGTGTTGGTGGCCGTGATGGTGAGCACGAAGGCCGGGGTGTGGAATCCCGAGTAATTCAGGAAGTTTGTGCCGATGACGCCGGGATTGGTGGCCGAGGTCGTGATCGTGTTGGTGTAGAGCGTGGTGATGCGCGGCGTGACGTAGGTGCCGATTTGAGCCGAAGCGGTCAAGGCGACGGCGCAAGCCGCAACCGCCGCAACCGCCGCGAAAAGTTTGTTGAGTTTCATATTTTTAAGTCGTTTTTTTGTGGAAGGTAGGGCCGGGCATCGCACCCGGCCCCCAAAGGTTAGTTAATGGCCAGTTGCTGAATGCCGGAGGTGTGTTGGACGTGGATATATTCGTAGTTCTCCACCGTGATGGCGACTTTCTTGATGCCCAGGTCGGTGAGATATACGGCGTATTCGCCGCCGCCCTCCTGGCCGGTGAAGGTGTGGCGGACGATGTTCGATGGGTCGAACGGACCGGCGTCCTTGATGGCGGTGAACAGCAGGACGTTCTGGCCGATGATTTCCTGTTTGGCGCTGCTGGTGTTCTGATAACGCTCGGCGTTGACCAGCACATTTGGCACGCCCAACACGGTGGCGATGTCCGCCTCCGTCACGGCGGCCGCCCGGGCGAGCGCCCCGGCCGTCAACTCGCTTTCGTAGGCGTTGGAGCGCTTCAAATGCGCGGCGTCACCGTAGGCGACGTTCTGGGGGTAGAAGCCGGTGGTGTTGGCGATCTGAATGATGCGATTGCGCAGGTCCAGGTCCGGGTTGCTCGCGCTGTCCCAGATGGTGGAGGCCGCGACCGCGCTGTTTGTGTACAGGGCGATGGCCTCCAGCACGCTGGCGCGGTTCAGGATGTCAATCAGCCATTTGGTGTGGAGCTGCTGCCATTCGGGTTTGGCGTTCAATTCGTCGCGGTCCAGGATGACGGACAAGCCCCGATTGAAGCCCTGTTGATCGGACTTGCTGACGGTCCGCTGGCGGATTTCCGGGAAATCCGCGAGCAGTCCGCGCTTGACCTTGGTGTAATCCACGGTTTCCCACGGTTCGTTTTCGTTGTACGTGGTGAGCCGGAAGATGCGGCTGTCCGTCGGGCGCGGCGGGGCCAGAAAGTCGCGCAACTTCACCAGGCCGTTGCCGACCATGGAATCGTAGCCGGCGGCGAACAGGGTGAGTTCCATGATCGGCGTGGCACCGCGCAGGATCGAGTCGTTGGCGAGGCAGATTTGGCCGGCCTGGAGGTTGTTGTAATCATTGGCCAGAACCACGCCGCTGTCATTCAGCGAGCGCCGCACGGCGCTGTTATGCAGCGCGACGGCGGCTTTGGAGGGTTGTTCAGTTTTCATGTTACGATTTAAAGAATTTGGTTTTGGTTGAGAGTGGAATTACAGCGGGTTGGTGGGATAGGTGAACGTGCCCGAGCCGTTGGTGGTGAGCAGGTAGGGGTCCATGGGAAGATACGGCACCTCATTCGTGCTGCTGTTGGCCGCCACGGTGCCGGCCGCCCGGCCCACGACCCAGTAGGTGCCGGCGGCAATCGTGTTCGCGTCCGCGATCTTGCCGGCGGCGGTGGAAACAACCAAATGGTCAATGGTGATCGCGCCGGAGGCGATGCCCAGTTCCAAGCCGGGGCGCGCGCCGAGCCGGCGGACCGCGAAGGGGTCACTGGAATTATAAGGCGCGTCCGGGCTCGGTCCCAGCGGCATGGCCGCCAGATTGCTGCCCCCGCCCGCCACGTCGCCGTATTGATAGCCGCTCGCGCCGCGCTGCACCAGCAGGAAGCGGGTCGGCCACGGGTTGCCGGAGTTGTAACTGGACGCGGGGTCCAGCAGCAGCGTTTCGATGCCGTGCTCGTTGATGAGCCCAAGCGCGTTGGTCAGGGCCACGCGGTTGAAATGAATGTGTTTCCGAAAACGCCGGATGGCGAACAGCGCCGGGCGAAAGATGGGATTGGATTTCATGGGAGTTATTTTTGGTGTTTGGTTATGGGTCGGTTATTGTTTGGGCTTGGCTCCGGCAGCGTCGTACTCTTTTTGCCGTTTGATGACTTGGATGGCTTGTTCGCGGGTCAGGCCCAGGGCGGTTTTTTGGGCGATGGCCAATTCATCCGCCGCGCGTTGCGCCTTGTCGGCCTCAAAGCCGGCGATGAGGGTGTTCAGCCGTGTATTCTCAGCCGTCAAACGGGCGATGGTTTGCGCTGGGGTTTCCGGCGGCTGGCTGCCGCTGGTCGTGGCATCGGGTGCGAGTTTCATAAGATTTTGGTTTGGTTTGTTTGTGGTTCGCGGCTTAGAACTTCGCCGGCATCAGCTTTTCAGCCAGGCCGGCATATTTCGGGAGGGTCATGACGTTTTTGTGCGCTTTGACCGGATCATTACCCGTCGCGACCATTTCCGTCGTGAATGCCTGCTGGTATTCGTTTTGCAGCGCAACGGTGGCGTCCGAGAGCGCCGCGCCCTGCTTGCCGCTCCGGGTGTCCTGCCCGGTGAGCTTGACCACCGCCGGACCTTCCAGCATCGCCTTGGCTGCCGCGTAAAAGTCGGTGCTGTTCGTCAGCGCCGAGATTTGCGTGTCACGCTGCGCCGGGGCGAGCTTTCCCTTGTGAATGGCCAGGTCCACCGCAAATTCGGCGCGGGTCTGTTTCACGCCCGCCAGCGCCCCGGTGAGGGTTTTAATTTCTTCCCGTGCGACCTCCAGATCATTGGCCAGCGCCAGGGCATTGGACGCCTCCGCCGTTTTCTCGTTGGCCAGGGCAGACTGATTTCTGAGGGCGTTGCAAACCGACGTAACAAACGCCACGGGCGGCGCGTCGGCTGAAACATTGATGCCCTGCATTTTAAGGGCACCGGACAGGATTGGGCGAAGGTCACCGTCGTCATTGGCCAGCGCGATTACATTGGCGAGCGCGATTGTGCCCCGCCGGGTTTGGAATATTTTCATAATTGTATACTGTTAGTTTTGGTTGTATTTTTACGGCGGGTGCCGCAAATCATTTAAAGCGGTTGGCACGGCTCTGGTGATAATGCGCGATGGCTTGATGCACGTCCGCCGCATCTTGGTTTCCCTCTTTTTCGTGGGCCTGAGCCGCTTTCTCGTGGGCCGCCGCCGCCGCCTGATGAGCGGATTTGGAGTTGTTTTCGCGGGCATTTCGCGTGGCGTCGTTGGCTTTCCCACTCATCTTGTTTGCGTGGGAAGAACTGCTGGCCTCGACATATTGGTTCCCGTGAAACGGATGCCCGGGGTAGTCGCCATTGGCCAGCGCGGGGGACGCCAGCGCGTTTTCCAGGGCTGAGACGATTTGATCTTCCGTCGGATTCTCGGGGACGGCCCGCCCGGAGCCGATCAGCAGACCGGCGATTTTTGGAATTAACATATTTATTATGGGGGTTTGTTTTTGGTTGGCCAGCGACTCAACGCCGGAGATGTTTGGATGTGGCGTCAGCGCCACGGAAATCAGCTTGAAGGGCCGCGCAATGATGGAATCACCGCGCTTGCCATTGGGCAGCACATACCAGAATCCGCTCGGGTATTTGCACCCGGCCGCAATGGCGTTCTGCCCGTCGGGGTCCAAGGCAAAATGGGCCTCCACGCCCCGCGCGCCCTTGCGCAGTTGGTCAACCGTGCCCAGCTTCACCACCGACTGGTCGTTCGAGATGGCGGCGGCATCAACCTGGTTCAGGTCGCCATGCCCCCGCAGCACGGGGACCGCAGAAACCCATCGTTTGATTTTGCCGACGAGGCCGTTGAAGTCTTGCACCATGGCATCGGCGGACGCGTTATCGAGCACCTGGATGAACTGCTGCTGCTTCACCTGTCCATTCTCGCGGTAAAGGCGGGTCTTGGGCCATTCGCCGAAGGGGGCGATCAGGCACCAGCCGTCCGCGCCAATCTCAGCATCGTTGGTAAGCGAAAACGCCAGTGCTTCATTCGGAATGGCGGGCGGTTGCGCTTCCGGTTCGGTGGGGGACGGCGCTGGACGCAACTGGCAGGCGATGGCGTCATGGCCGCAGGCAACCGCGTTATGCGTCGCTGCCTGCGCGGGCTGATTCTCAGCCGTGGCCTTCCCGGCGGCGTAGCGGTGGGCGTCGGCGGCTTTGGTGTGCGCATCAGCGGTGCCGTCCTGGTGTGCCTTCCGGGATTTTTTGAACGCGGTTGCCGCCGCGTCGTTCAGCGCGTCGGAGAATTTCCCACCCGTGTCCTTCACGTCGTGGGCGTTTGAAAGTGCGATTTTCATAGAGTGATTCATGGTTTGCCCGTCAATCCCGCCGCCGCCCCCTGAGCCATCACGCCCGCCAGCACTTTGGCGGCGGCCGGGAAAGCTTTGGATTGTTTCAGCAATGCCAGTTGCTTGGGATGATCCGCCGCGAACGCCTTGAGCGCCGGGATCAGCTTTCCGGGCGGCAGGGCGAGAATTTTTTCCAACTCATCCGCCAGCGGTTGCAAATCCTGGGCGATGGCCGCCCGAAAGGCTTTGACGGGTAACGGCTTTGCCGACTTTGCCTTTGCGTTGTTCAACGCCAGGCTCCAACACTCCGGGCTGGCCAGATATTTACGCAATCCCTGCGCCGCCCGGGAGTTGGTCAGCCCGACCTTGCACAGCTTTTGCAACCGTTCATTCGGCAAGCTGTAACCCAGGGACGGCATGGGCAGGGTCTGCCCGTCCGCGCCCTTGGGGGCGAGCCCGGCCCGGGACCAGAATGAGGCCGCGTCAACCTGCGTATCCGGCAGGTTCGGATTGAACTGCTGCCAGCGTCCCGGATCAGCCCCGGGTGCGATTGGGTCGGTGTCGGTTGTCTGCGCCTTGAGCGTCTGACCGTCGTCAGTCTTGGGTTTTTCGACGGGCAGCACCGGAGCCGGCTTTGGCGGGGCCGGCGGAGTGCCGCCCTTGTTTTCCTCATCCTGATCATCACCACCACCACCAGGCGGGACGGCCCCAACGGGCGGCGTGAGACACGGATCATCCGCATCCGGCACCCGGAATCGGAACGCCTGGTAAATATCCTTGAGCGCAATCCGCAGGCCCATCGGCACCAACGCCTGAACCGCCAGCAGATAGTTCGCGCTATTGTCCGACTCTGGTGGCATGAGAGCAAACCACGCGCGCGGTTCCTGCCCGAACAAATACCGGATGACGGGCCGGTCAATGCGTTCGTTGAAACAGCCCGTTATCCTCTGGGCGTCGCGCACCAGGAAAATCCCCGCCTCCCCGCTTTGGACGCTGGCCCCGACCGCCTGGCCGGCCACTGCTGATCCGCCGCCGGACCCGGAAGTGCCGCCCCGCGAACTGGTGGCCATGTCCATACCGCGATAGCATTTCGCGTAGTTCTCATTGGCCCATTGGACCATCGGATGGAACGGATTCGCCGTGCGTCCCGCTTGTTCGAGAAATTTGAATTGAACACTGTCGTTATGCAGCACCGCACCGTCGTTGGACAACGTTTGCAGGGCTTTCAAGGCTTGGTTCCATTCCTCGGTCCCCACTTCCGCCGTGGTCTGCGCGTCAAAGAAGCCGCTGCCGTAACGCGCGTTGAAAATGCTCCAATCCCGCATGGCAAACGCTTTCAGCGCATAGACCATTGACAGTGGTCGCATCCACCCCTGTCCCACATGCGTCAGCCATTCGCCGGAAATGCACGGCTGGCCGTACATGTCAAAAATATGTTGCAGATAACCCAGATACCCGCGCCGCGCCTCCATGAACCAGATTGGCGTGTGCCGGAACTCCGCCGTGACCTCCTTGGCGGCCGGACTATCAATCCGCAACAGCATTTCATGAACGCTGTAATAATAATCCTCGGCGGACATGGCCTGATAGATCAACTGGTCCGTGCCCCCAATGCTGTCCTGATCCAGCGCGTGGGTCGCCGTGAGGTGATCGTAGAAGTATTGCAGCGCCTCGGCGTGGCGGTCGCCAACCAAAGAGCCGTCGCTGACAATTTGCCACGGTAAGCCGGAAGCCTCCGCTTTGCGCTTGTCTGAGTTCGTCATCAACTCCGCGTCACGCTCCATCATGATTTCCCAGGTCTTGCCGACCACCCGCAGTTCACCGATGCGGAAAGCGTTCAACTGGCTGGCCAGAATGCCCATGTCCAACTCGGGCATCGGTGAATAGCGCAATCGGATTGCCCATTCAATGCGGGCCTGGTTGAAATGCGAGTTGCCGGTCGGGTTCATAATGCACCCCCCGTCCCATAGACCGACTGCCGCATTGTGGAGGAAAGCCGGCTTTGAAGCAGCGGCACTTGTTGGATTATTACCGGGCTGAACGCCACGGGACCGGCGCTGCCTTCGGCATCCCGGATGGCCAGCGCCATCGCCCAAAAATGGTCCGCGTGTCCCGCCTCGTTTCGTGTGGCCGCGATGGACACCCGGCCGCCCGGGCTGGTGATCTTCTCCGGCTTGCGCAGGTCGTCAATGGCGTCAGAATCGAGTTCGACACAAATTTCAATGAGTTTTTCCTCGAAGACCGCGAGCAACGCCGTCGCCATGTTTTCCGTGACGCGAGTTTTTTCGATCTTACGACCTTCCGCCCTCACCCATTGGTTGATTTCCTCGGTGGTGGCGAAATTGACGCCTTTTACGCGTGATTTCCACTTGTTTTGGGCATATTCCACCAGGCCCAGGCCCAGCCCCGTCATGTCAATCGAAATGCCCCGGAAGCGTGGCAGCTTGAACAGCGGATCAAGCTGCGCCTGCTGGTCCGGGAGCCGCTTGCCATCCATTCGCAGCATGCCGAGAACCCGGCGTTTCTGGCCGTCCTTTTCCAAGACGCAAATCACCGACAAATCCCGATTCCGGCCAACGTCCTGCCCGGCGTGCAGGGTGCCGGTGGCATCCGCCAGCCGCCGGAGCGTGGCGTCCGACCAGTTGTCATTATCAATCCGCAGCCCCCCGCGCTCAGCCGCCTGGATTAATTCCAGCGTCAACAGGCAGGTGTTCTCGTCGTTGAATGCGCACTCATAGTTTTGATCGTAGGCGCGCTTATCCAACGACTGTTCCCTGGCCTGCTGCGGCGTGATCGGCTTGCGGGTGTTCGCGTCGTATATCGGCACTCCCATTTCATACGCCGCCGTGCGGGTGACGCGGCAAACCGGAAAGCGGGCCGCTCCTAAAAATGGCTGGCCGTCATTGGGCCCCATCCCGGAAGCCAATCGGTAAAACATGTTGTGTTTCCCATTGCCCGTGCTGGCGATGCGGCACAGGAAATCGGGATTGCTGCTCAAGATTGGCTCGGCGGCCTCCCAGATCAGCGCACTGTTTTCGTGGAAGGCGAACTCGTCCAAAATCAAATCACCGGAGAAACCCCGCGCCGTCCGTGAATTGGCCGCCAGCACTTTGATGCGCCCGATTCGTTCCTGCCCGTTCACCAAACGCGTGACGCGGATTTCCATCCGCATGTTTTCGTATTTGATGTCCGGCGATGCATCATTAAACTGACACGCGGTGTCAGCCGCCGTGCAGGCCGCCGCCGCCTTGAGGCAGAACTCCGCCCCGTTGTCGCGGGAGTTACTCAACACCGTCACCAGCCATGTCGGCTCGGTTTGCAGCTTCTCGATCAGCCTGCGCACCGCCCAGCTTGCCAGCACAAACGATTTCCCGATCTGCCGCGACCAATGCAGTACAATGACGCCGGTTTCCCGATCCCAGAAAATCAACTCCTGATACTTGCGAAAATTATAGACCGGCCCCTTGGCGTCCAAATGCGCGACCGGCGATGACGCCACGTTGGCATATTTCGCCACCGGCTTTTGCTTGCGGCGCACCGCCGGTTTTTTAAGAGGTTTGGCTTTCACGCTTTTTCTTCATTCAGCAACGCGCCGAACGCTTTGTATCGGGCCGGAATTTTCCCCCAGAGGGTCGTAACCACCAGTTCCGTTTTTTCCTGCTCGCTCAGGGTCCGGTCGGACTCAATGTCTTTCAGCCTGGGCAATGCTTTACGGCATTCCACCGCCGCATCGAACTGGAATTTTTCCACCGCCAGCCTCAGATTGGCCACCTGCCGTTTCTCGGATTGCCTCAACAGTTCAAGCCGCTCCTTTTCCAGCCGGATTCCTTCCCGCACCTTTTCGACCTCAAGTGCAAACCTGCCGGCCGCCACGGTGAACTCGTTGACCATGTTCCGTCCGCTTTCAAAAATCGCCTTGTCGGTGACAATTCGGGTCAGGATGTTTGTTTGTTCCGGGTTGAGCCCCAGGTTCTTGGAATACTCAGCGGTTGATTTTACCGCCTCCTGCACCATTGATTCACGCTGCATCACCACATGCCGGTAGGCGGAAATAACCCTTGATATACAATCCAGCCCGGGTTTACGGCCGGCAAAGCGGTTGCCGCGATGCGGCGGGCAGAGCTTTTGGATGTTCGCCAGGCTCCCGGATGAATTGATGGCCACCTCAAGCTGTTCAAGCTCCGACTCATTGAGCCCGGCGGGGTAGAGGTCCGGTCGGGGCTTCATGTCCGGTTGCAACACGCTGATGATGGCCACCCAAAAAGTGGACTGCATCCAGGCCGATTGCGGAATTTTCTGGCTTGTGGGCTGGTCAGTCATCGTGCCCCCTTTTTAATTCGCCCTCGATGCGGCCAAGACTGAGCATGATCGCCTCGAATTTCCGGGCGTTCTCCTCACGGATCGCCGCGACTTCGTGGCGCATGTTGGACCATAACTGTTCAATTTCAGAGTCGTGTACGCTGAGCCGACGGGAGGTCTCCGCATGGCGGCTCTCCGCCAGTCCGTGGTTATAGCGCGATTTCGGGCCCGGTGTCGTGGTGGTTTCTTCCTCCTTCGAGTCTTTGTTTTGCAGGGCGCGGAAACCCAAAATTGCGGTGGACGCGACAAGGATGACTGAGCCGGCGCAGACAAAAAACCATTTCACCACCCCGGCGGGGGCTGCATCCAGTGCGGCTTGGGCAATCGTTGTGATCAAGCCTTTGGATTGAGAACCGCCACCCCGGCGAGAGCCTGGGCCGGGGCGGGCGGTGAATTAGAAACAACATGGCAGGACGATGGCTCAGAAGATCGCTGGACGCTATGCCGGACCCCACCGATCAAACCCAGGGCGAAACCCAGGGCGAACAGCGCAAACAAAAGCGCAATGACGGTGACAAAAAGTAAAAGCTCGATGTTCATTTTGGTTTTTCGGTTTGCGGGTCCAACAACTGATCCAGCGGGTGGGCGTCCAAATAGACCAGAATCGCGCGGCCAAAAGTGATCAAAAACACCGCCCCGAACTGCTGGGGATTCAGCGCCGGGATTGACTCCACCGCCGCGTGTGCGCCGGCGATGCCAAAGAACGTGACGCTCGAATGCACCGCCGCATCAAACGCGCTCGCATTCATCGCCAGCCAGTAACGCGGGATGGAGGGTGGAATTTTCATTTCATCTCACGGCAGAGCGACAACCGTGGGGAGATGAACAAATCACGCGGGCTGGCCCAATCACGGTCCGGCAGGCGGGTCAGTGGCAGCCGGTGGCAAGGCAGAACCGCTTGCAGGCAGTGCATCACGTAGCGGCTGCAAAACGTGTGCTGTTCGTCTTTCACGGGGAGATTGAACGCAAACCGAAACAAATCCGACACCGAATAGCGGATATGCCGCTTTAAGTTGGAATCAAACAAATGTTCAAAAGTGGCGTGCTCCTTTTCATTCAGCCCGGGAAGATTAAACACCTGGGCCGCCAGCCGGTCGGCTTCGGTAAATTCACGGTCCCGGACCTCCGGCCAAAACGCTTCATGCACCGTCGCCAGATCGTCGCGCAAAAAAGCGGCGTGACTCCCCCGGCCATGCGTAAAAAATTTAATGGCAAAATCCAGCGCATCGTGATGCCCCGGCCAGATTAGGATTTTCATGGTGGTGATTTCGCGGTGCAGGCATTTCCCCGGCCGCGCCCAGAGAGAAGGTTGACCAACACGCAATGGGTGGAGGGACGGCGGCCGCGTGTTGGTCCATGTGCCTGCTGCATAATCATGAGCCTGGCCGCCATAAACGAAAAATCAATAGGTGAACCCAGTGCCGACAAAGAACCCCGGCGTCAGGTTGAACCTGCCCTTCGTCCATTCCGGCAGTGTGATCCCCGTTTCAAAAAAGGTGTTCTTCGTCGCCTTTTTGCGGAGGACCAACTCCCCCTCAAACAACGCCGCGTCCTTGTTCCAATCGAAACCGCCTTCAAGGGCCGCCGTCAGCGTGGTGTCGTAAGCGGCGATAACCTTGTAGCCAGCACCCAGTTCGGCGGTCTGAATGACGCCCGCCACACCCGCATTGCGCACGGTGCTTTCCGCATCCCACCGGCCAAAGTCATATTGCGCCTTCACATAATTCGCCAGCAGCGGCCCCGCCTCGCCCGCGCCAACGCTCACCTCGAGGGTGTCGTTCGTGAACGTGTAGTTCGTGTTGATGTTGGAAAGATACCCGCCGACGGATTGGAAGAACGACTGATCCACCGTCGGGATTAGGTTGGTGATCTGCGCCGGCGCGGTCGCGGCGAGGCAAAGGAAAAGAGCGGCAGTGACCGCAAAGGAGGTGAATTTATTTTTCATTTCAAGCTACTTTTATTTTATTTTTCAAAAACGTCAACGATTATTTTCGGAATAATCATTCCTTCGTGTTCCTTCGTGTTTCTTTGGACGTCATTGTCTCATCGCATAGCTTTCACAGTCCAACTCGATCAGGATATTCGGCTCGCGAATCATCCGGTCGGCAATCCTGGGGTCAATGGCCCCAATTTGCTCAAGGCTCAGATTGCTGGTGATGATGGTCCATCGGCCGACACGGGCCCCCAGCAGCGCGTTCAAATGCTCTGAGGCAAATCCGGTGGTGTCCCGTTCCGCGCCAATGTCATCCAGGCAGATCAGCGGCCACCGTTGCATTTCGCGCTCTCGGTCGTAGGCCCCGCCCGCCCTCAATTCAGACATGAACGCCGGCCAGTAAATCAGCGCGGGAATGAAATCCATGCGGTGCCAATCAAAACGCCCGTGCAGGGATTTCCATAGTCGTTTGGCGCAGTGGGTCTTGCCCGTGCCGCTTGGCCCCAGGAGCGTCAGCCAGCGCGGCTGGCCTCCTTCCTTCACGGCGAGCGCAAAAGTCGCGCATTTGGCCACCAGCGAACGCAGATCGGGGTTCCCATTCGTTTGGAGCTTGAGCCATAAAGCCCACAAAGATTCAGCCTTTGGACTTAATTCCCCGGTAAAGGGCTGCCCGTCCTTCGTTGAGGGTGCCGGCGGCGCGGTCAGGGCGTTGATTATTTGAGGGGTGGTTTCCATTTGGGTTTTTTATCCAGTGTTTGGCCCGGTCAATTTCGCCATTCCAATTGTTGACCAGGGTGGCGAGGTCTTTGCGGGCGTAGGTGATTGTTTGCGGTGCGGCGTAGAACTTTTCAAGGTCCAGCCAGTCAGCCTCGGTCGTAGCCTCCATGGCAGCCTTGGAATTTTTAAATGCCCTCACCTCCCCGGCGGTCAGTGGCGTTTCCTCCCGGCGTCCGAACATGGATTCAGCGCGGCGTTGCAGTGGGCCTTTTTTCGGGAGAATCACTTTCTTATCCCCCTCTGGGGGTATGGGGGTCTTATCTTCTGCTTCTGCTTCTGCTTCTGCTTCTGCTTGGGCTGACATTGGCTTACGCGGCTTACTTTTATTACGAAACCGCTCTTGGGCCAGTCGGTTTTGCTCCCGGCGGTCCTCTTCGTTGCGGATGGCGCGATACTTTGCGTGGTTCGTTATGCGCCAGCCCCAAGAGCGGTGTTCGTCAATTCTAAGTAGCCTTGCACCAGCAGCTTCCGGCGATCTTGATTCCGGGTCGGGTGACTCCAAAACAAGGATGGCGGCCTTCACTTCCTCGACCGTTATACCCACCTCTTCGGCAATGGCGCGAAAATGCTTGTCCACATGGCCGGAGGCATCCGCGCTGGCGATCAAATTGGTAAAAACGAGGATTTCATGGCTTCGTCCCCTCAAGGTGCCCTGGTAAAGTGATGCAAATATTTTTCCGTACATAGCGTAATTTTTAGTAAGCCGTCAATAATTACTATAAGCATTACGCCTACTTCCGGTGTCGTCAAGTGGAAATTTTCCGCACTCCGGGGCGTACTTACAAGGTCAATGCCTGCTGTTTTACCGTTTTCAGGCAATGTGGCGAAAACCATATCCGCTCCCGCTGTGAATTTTTGCGGCCGTCACCATCTCCCTGCGCCCCATATCCGCCAGCTGCTTTCCACGCGACGCACTCCCAGCTTGCTGGCATGGGATGCTCGCCCTCGTAGCCGCAAAGCGCGATCCGGTAAAGCGGGTTATCGCCGTTCGCTATTGCCCATTCGCGGACCCTGGCCGACACGCCAGCCGTTTCCGCTGCGTAGGTTATAGAATGCTCTTCGGAATCGTAAGGCGGGTCCAGCAGAACACCTGTCACACCATGACTGATTGTGACTGAGTCACCCAACACACGATCCCACTCCCCGCAGGCAACCCGGACTTTCCGCAGCCTTTCTGAAAGCGCGGCGAAGTAGGATTCAATTTCCCTCCCGGCGTCCCCAAGGTGGGGAAGCTTCCGGTGGATTCCCCTCCCGGCGTCCCCAAG
>Ga0302278_10002703_pt1 | contig 20176 bp, 17 predicted proteins | sample III_Bog_N3_2_FD_194543 | JGI IMG/M metagenome (GOLD analysis project Ga0302278, IMG submission 194543) | Peat permafrost microbial communities from Stordalen Mire near Abisko, Sweden - III_Bog_N3_2 | ecosystem: Environmental > Terrestrial > Soil > Wetlands > Peat | place: Sweden: Abisko...
TGCTGTGCTACCGTTACACCACAAGGCAGTGGTAAAAGTGAATTGAAGAGGGTGCCTGAGACTTTGAAAAGGTTCAAGCCCTTTGGCTTAAAAAGTTCTAAAGCTTTTAGATTTTAGTCTCTTCGGAAACCTCTACTGAAGGCGGTAGTTTGATGGACTCACCAACGCCACCGAACTTCGTGTAGACATGGCGGGAACCCGTAGTATTGGCACGCGTGATTCCATTGATCGTGGCAAGATCACGATCGCGTAGCGCGACAAGAGAGGCGTAAAGCAGTTGCGTGCCGATACCCCGGTTGCGGTATTCCGGCAGGACAGCAGGCCCACTCAACAGGTGGCTGGATGCCTCGGGATCAGGATCAAGCAGCGACGCCGCGATCAGACGGTTCCCCTTGGGAACCACCAGACAAAGTGGCTCGTCCTTGCTGAAGAGCCGGACAACGGCATCCTTCAGGTACTGCTCCACCTTCACAAAGGAACCGTTCCATGCCGAATCCAGGGAGAGGGAGTTCAGGATTACCTCGCTCACTTTCTGAGCTTCCTCTTTGGTTGCAGGACGAACGACGTCCGAAGAATCAGTCCTGACGAAATCAGGAACTCCAGCGGTCTGCCAAGTGAAACGAATCCACGGAGAACTTGCGGAACGAAGGAGGCCCCCCCCGGAGACTGCGGCATTTGAAGACATGGTGCGTGTGGTGAAAAATGGTAGCATAAATCCAAAAAAGCCGGCAGAAAAAGCTGAACTCGGCTGAATAAGAGCGTGTAGGGAACGGAAAAAGGCCCGAGTGGTCAACCTTTTTCAAAATGATCGGTCCTGAAAAATCCGGTTTTGTTTTTCCATTTTCCAAATGGTGTTTGATGACTGAGGGGAAAAGTGAGAGATTTACTGTTTCACCACTCCTTCACGAGCCTTCACGACCACATCCCTTGTCCGAATCCCACCGTCCCAAACATGAATGCGGCGTCTTTGCCGTTTACGGCCATAAGGATGCAGCGCTTCTGACCTACTACGGCCTCTTTGCCCTGCAGCACAGGGGGCAGGAGAGTGCCGGCATTGCCTCCAGCATGGGGGATGGCACCTCGTTTTGCCTTCACAAAGGAATGGGACTTGTTTCCCAGGTCTTTGATCCACCCCATCTTGAATCACTTCGCGGGGACCGGGCCATCGGACATGTCCGTTATTCGACGACAGGATCGAGCACCCTGCTAAACTCCCAACCTCTCGGCGTAGATACAGCCCGCGGTCAGCTGGCCGTCGCCCACAACGGCAACCTCGTCAACGCAGCCGCCCTACGCGATGAACTGGAGACGCGCGGTTCCATTTTCCAGACAACCGTTGACAGTGAAATCGTCCTCCATCTACTGGCTCAACCCGACGAGACCATGGGCGGACCCATCGGCTCGCTCCGACGCCTCGAGGGGGCATTCTCCGTCGTGGTAATGGGGGAAAATGAAATTATCGGATTCCGTGATCCGAGCGGATTCCGTCCGCTCTCGCTTGGTAAACTCGGAGACGGGTGGATTCTCTCATCGGAAACCTGTGCCTTTGACCTGATTGGAGCAACGTTCGTCCGTGATATCGAACCGGGCGAGGTGGTGATCATCAACAATCAGGGCATCCGGTCGGAATTTCCTTTCACCGAAAACAGGGAGGCTTTCTGTGTTTTTGAATATGTCTATTTTGCCCGTCCTGACAGCCGTCTAAGGGGAGTAACCGTAAGCAAGGCACGCATCAAGATGGGACAGGAGCTTGCCCGTCTTCACCCGGTCGAGGCAGATGTCGTGATTCCCGTCCCGGACTCTGGGATCTATGCGGCTCTCGGATTTTCAGAGGAACTGGGCATCCCCTACGATCCTGCCTTTGTCCGCAATCACTACATCGGACGTACGTTCATCCAGCCAACCCAGCTGATCCGCGATTTCAATGTGCGCGTGAAGCTCAACCTGATCGGGGAGTCCGTTGAGGGAAAACGTGTTGTCGTGGTCGATGATTCCGTTGTCCGGGGTACCACCGCAAAGGCACGTGTCGTGAATCTCCGTGAGGCAGGCGCGAAAGAAGTGCATCTGCGCATCAGTTGTCCGCCACATCGCCATGCCTGCTACTACGGCATTGATTTTCCTGACGCCGAAAAACTCATCGCCAACCAATACACCCATCAGGAAATTTGTGATTATCTCGGTGCCGACAGTATCGGTTATCTTGATGTCGCCGGGATGGTGCGCGCGACAGGTCTCGAAAAAAATTCCTTCTGCATGGCCTGTTTCACCGGCGAGTATCCCATTCCGTATGATGCTGCCTTTGACAAACTTGTCATGGAGCGCCGCAAGAACCGTTCGCAACTACTCCCCGACGAAAGCGCCCAACCGGCTCTTTTCCCGATCCGCTCTTAATATTTCCACCGTTTTTCCCGGACATGACCACCAAGAAAAAAACTACTCTCCGAAAGCCAGCAGTCGCCAAAAACTCCAAGGAGAGTTCCTACGCCAAAGCAGGCGTCGATGTTGCCCTCGGCAACCAGGTAAAATCAGGCATCGGTGCGATTGTTCGCCCCACGCATGGCGCCGAAGTGCTCGGGGGAATTGGCGGCTTCGGTGGGCTGTTCCGACCTGACTTCAAGAAACGCGGGATCAAGGATCCGGTTCTGGTCTCCAGCGTTGACGGCGTCGGCACTAAACTCAAGATCGCCTTTGCAACCGACCGTCACGACACGATCGGCGAAGATCTCGTCAATCATTGCATCAACGATATTGCCGTCACAGGAGCTACCCCCCTCTTCTTCCTCGACTACATTGCGGCGGCAAAACTTGATCCGCGTGTCCTCAAGCAGATCATAACGGGTCTCTCCCGCGCGTGCAAAGCTGCCGGATGCGCCCTGATCGGCGGTGAAACGGCCCAAATGCCCGGCCTTTACGGCGAAGGCGAATATGATCTGGCCGGATCGATCACCGGCATCGTCGACCGCAAGAACCTCCTGGATGGGAGTCGTGTCACAGTTGGTGATGCCCTTGTCGGACTTCCTGCAAACGGGTTGCATACCAACGGCTATTCCCTCGCCCGCAAAGTGCTCTTCGATCTGCTCGACTTGAAACTCACTGATCGTCCTGCTGGCCTTGGAACCACGCTCGGAGCCGAATTGCTGAAAGTGCATCGCAACTACCTCCCCGCTTTTGAAACGCTGCACGCCATGAAGGGAAAACCTCTTCATGCTGCGGCCCACATCACCGGGGGCGGCCTCATTGACAACCTCCCCCGCATCCTGCCAAAGGGATGTGACGCTCTCATCAATCCCCTCTCCTGGAAGGTCCCTGCTATCTATGGCATCATTGGACGAGGAGGGAATGTCGATCCGCTTGAAATGTATCAGGTGTTCAACATGGGCATCGGCATGGTTCTGGTCGTTCCTGGCAAGGAGGGTGCCTCGATTGCAAAAAAACTTGGCGGACGAATCATCGGGGAAGTCACCAAGGGGAGCGGCGTTGTCCGGTTCAGCCCGGAACCCGGAAAGTAGTACTCAGGGAGTCCTTTTCACATGACCATGAACAAGGATTCCTCCGCGACACCCATCAAGAACAAAGCTCTCGGCGTGGGTCTTGGTGCCGGACTTCTTGGCGCGGTGGCGCTAGCCTTCCGCTATGGGTGGCGTAGTACCTTGCGAGGCATCATTCCCGATGCCATCTCCCCTGCCGTCTTCGCCACTCGTGTGGCGGAAACTTCTGTCGGTGAAATTGTTTATCATACCGCCGACTGCACCAATCCAGGAACGCCGCTTCTCTTCCTCCATGGAGTTTTCCCAGGAGCCTCTTCCTTTGAGTGGTCAAAGATCTACCCGCGCTTTGCCACCACCTGGAGGGTTTTAGTACCCGACATGATCGGCTTTGGGGAATCTCAGCGGCCAAGTCCGGCGCTGACCGCTGAGGAACAAGTGCGATCCTTGTCCGAATTTTTAGATGCCACTTCCATCAAAGAATACTCACGGGAACCCGTGGTGATCATTGCTTCGGGTCTGAGTGCCAATGTCGCCCTTCTCTTTGCTTCGCGCCATCCGGAGAGAACATCCCGGGTCATTCTCTGGATGCCCGATGTCGCGCTCGGGAATGCCAACCCCTCACGGGGATGGCATCGTCTGAGCTGGTTTCCGCGTATGGCGAAGCTGGTCTATCGTTATCAACTCTCCACAGATTCCTTCCTGCGTTCCTGGTTGCTTCGTTCCGGATTCACGGAGGGCTCCGGGCTGGATGAATCGCTCTCTGTCATCACCTCGACGGCCCAGCAATACGGCGCGGAACACGCTTTTCTGTCACAATCATCGAAGGCCTACTGGCGCGGCCTGCGTACGGGACTCCGTAATCTTTCCTCCCCGGTCTCCATGCTCCTGGCCATGGGCTCGGACAAGGACTCTTCTGCCGCGATCAACGACCTAAGGCCGCTGGTCAGCCGTTTTGCCATCGTTGAGGTTGCCGCTCAGGGAGCACTGGCCCCCCTGGCCGAAAGCGAAGTCGTGACAACGGCCCTCGAGAGGGAACTCTCGGCACCAAGTTCACAAACTCCCGAAACTCCGTAATTTGGATTTTCACGTCTTTTGAATTGCGCTGCGGGGAGTACCCGTCACACCATCTGCCATTCCGTGAATGTTTCCGACCTGAGAGAAATCCTGCAGTATGTCCCCCGCTTTCGTGAGCGTATCTTTGTGATCGCCGTCGATGGCATCGTCGCGGCCTCCGAAAATTTTTCCAATATCCTGCTGGATATCGCCGTCCTGCGTTCACTCAGTGTACGAGTCGTTCTTGTCCATGGCGCGGGCCATCAGATTGAACAACTAGCCCATCATCGCGGTCTCAGTACCACCAACAGCGACGGCACGGGGATCACGGATGAATCAACACTCGAACTCGCCATTGACGCCGGTATCCGCCTCACCAACCGGATCATGGAAGGGCTCTCGGCGGTTGATCTGCGCGCCGCCTACGCTAATGCAATCATTGCGCATCCCGCGGGCATCCTGGGCGGCACTGACCAACTCCTTACCGGCAGGGTGGAACGCATCGATAACCATGCCCTGGAACTTCTGCTCAAGGAGGGAATCATTCCTGTGATTCCACCACTCGGTTTTGACGGGGAGGGACGCACCTACCGCGTCAACTCCGACGGCATCGCCCTTGAGGTCGCCGAGGCTCTCCATGCGGCGAAAGTCATCTTCCTTAGTGCCGACGAAGTTGTGGGTGGTTCCCACGCGCTGCCGCGCCAGCTTTCCATTGATGAATCCGAGGAGCTGATCAAAAAACTCCGTTCGTTGAACGCCCCCTCCGGACTTATCTCTAAAATCGAGCACGCCGCACGTGCCTGCCGTGGTGGAGTGCCCCGCGCCCATTTGCTCGACGGCAGGGTCAACGAGGCTCTCCTCACGGAGATCTTTAGCCATGACGGCTCCGGAACAATGATTTATTCCAACGAATATCAGCAGATCCGACGGATTTATAAAAAGGATGTCCGCTCCATCATGACCCTCATCAGGCAGTCTGTGGAAGACGAAGAGATAGCGCGCCGTACCCGTGCGGACATCACGGAGAGGATTGAGGATTATTGGATACTGGAAGTGGATCGCACACCGATTGCCTGTGTTGCCCTTCACGTTGACAAGGAATATTCCCTAGCTGAAATGGCCTGCCTCTATGTGAGCCGCAGCCACGAGAACAAGGGCTTTGGACGGAAGCTGATGGCCTTTGCCGAAAATCTGGCCAGAGAAAAAGGGATTGAAAGAATCTACGCCCTTTCCACCCGTGCGGTAAACTACCTGCAGCAAAAAGGGGGATACATCGAGACCTCCTCCCAGATTCTTTCCGAGGATCGACGACTCCGCTACGAAGGGAGCGGTCGTAACTCCAAGATCCTCCTTAAGGAGCTTCGCACGAAAAATTCCTAAGCGATCTCACCTAAGGAACCGCGCCCCTGATGTTTGCCCTAGCGCTGCTCGCCGCTCCCACGACTCGCTGTTCGTTCCTGATTGATGGAGTGGTCATCCTGCTCTACTTCGCCCTGATCATCGGTATTGGTCTGCGGGCCGGGCGTGGCAATTCAACGCTCAAGGAATTTGCACTCGGTGGTCGCTCGATTCCCTGGTGGGCGGTGCTTGCCTCCATTGTTGCGGCGGAGACCAGTGCGGCGACCTTTCTTGGGACTCCCGCAGAAGGCTTCAAGACCCACGCCTATTTCTACGGACAACTGGCCATTGGCACGGTCATCGCCCGGGTGGTGATCGCCTTTACCTTCATTGGCCCGTACTACAAGTATGGGGTTGAGAGCATCTATGAGTTCCTTATGGTCCGATTCGGTCCTTGGACTAAAAACGCAGCGAGTGGGATTTTTCTCTTCACCCGGGTACTTGGTATCGGCGTGCGTCTCTATCTTGGAGGGCTGATTTTAGTCGTCCTCTGGCGCTATTTCTTTCCCGAAGTCAGCGTGACGCTAGGCAACTATTTCTGGGGGATTCTGACCGTCACTCTTATCACAACCGGCTACACAATGGCTGGGGGCATTAAGGCTGTGATCTGGACCGATCTGATCCAGGCAACACTCATGCTTGGTTCCGTCGTTTTTGTGATCTGGTTTCTGCTTCACCAACTAGGAGGAATTCATCAGGCCATCAATGCTCTTGGGGGACGGGATCACCTCCAGTGGATCCAAGTAGGATGGGACTCTTCCCTACCCTTTGGAAAAGCACTTTCGGGAATGCTTTCAGAACCCTACACAATCTTTGCCGCTGTCATTGGCTCGACATTTCTGACGATGGCCACCCACGGCACCGATCAGGACATGGTCCAACGCCTGCTGACAGCCCCCAATGCAATGAAATCAAGGCTTTCACTGATTCTCAGCGGTCTTGCCGACATCCCGATTGCTATCGGCTTTCTCTCCGTCGGCATCCTGCTCTATCTCTTTTATCATGGCCCTTCGGGGGAAATTCCTGGCATTCCCGACAATGAGATTTTTGCCCATTTCATCGTCTATAATCTGCCAGTCGGACTTCGCGGACTGATCATTGCCGGAGTCTTCGCCACCATGATGGGATCAACCTCTGCCGCGCTCAATGCCCTGGCCACCAGTTTCACCTCGGACTTTTACCTCCCCTATGTGAACCCAGGGGCAAGTGACCGTGCCTCCGTCCGCGCGGCACGGATAGCCACCCTGGTCTTTGGCCTGCTGATGGTGATTGTTGGAACCATCGCCGCCTACTCCGTCCTTCATGATCCACGCCTGACCATCATCCCGATTGCCATCGGCATCCTCGGTTACACGTACGGATCGCTCCTGGGCATTTTTCTCCTTGGGATGCTTTCCCATCGACTTGGCTCGGATAAATTGAATGTGGCCGCCATGGTCGGGGGGATTTTTGCCGTTTTCTTTTTTGGTAAAGTCCATCTACCCGGTCTGATTGACTTCGGAAAATGGATGCCTGCCTGGTGGCCGGAAATCGCCTGGCCTTGGTATGTGCTGATCGGCTGCAGTACCACCCTGCTGCTTTCCCTGATTTTTTCAGCCTTTCCATCCTCATTGCGGAAGGGTCAAGAGTTTTCACTGGGTGCTTAGAAAATAAAGAAGGCTGAATTTTTCGTTTCTGCTTGAGAGAAAGAGGCAGCGCTTTTTATTCTCCTCCTCCCCACCAGTTGCATCCCTTCGAACGTCTTCTCCTCACTTGAACGCCACTTCACGCATCTCACCCAAGACGGCACAGACGCCGAGAGCCGTGGAGACCTCCTCCAGAGAACACGGCTTTTCCGGAGGAACTCCGCAGGCGCCCCATTCAACACCGTCAAGGGAACAGGTAGTTTCTGAGAATTTTTCCCTTCTGTGGAACAAGTTGTCTGAAGTCATCAGGCAGCGTGTCAGCGGGGATAGTTTTGAACGATGGTTCAGCAGGGTTTCCGTACTGGCCGTGACACCAGAATCAGTGACTCTTGGCGTTCCCAATCCCATCCATCAGTTTTTCATCGAAAGCAATTATTCGAATCTTTTGAATTCTGCTGTTGAGGAAGTCTGTGGTGGCCCCCTGAACTTGATTTTTGATTGCTCCGGGGATTCACACTCCGAATTGAAAACGGAAAAGGAGCCAACAGAGGAGTTTGTCGCGCCCACACAGGTTCCTGCGGCGCGCAGCATGAACACAGGAACTTCCATTCCGACTGGAATGAACCCTTCCTACACATTCGATAGCTTCATTGTCGGCGCCAATAACCAGTTTGCCCACGCTGCGTCCCAGGCTGTGGCACATGCCCCCGCCCGCACCTACAACCCCCTCTTTATTTACGGTGGGCCAGGACTCGGGAAAACTCACCTGCTTCAAGCAATCGGTCACCAAATTCTGGCCACAAAAAAGAATGCCAAGGTTGTTTATCTCCGCAGCGAACAGTTCACCAACGAGTTCATCGACGCGATTCAGAACAATGCCCTCGTCGCATTCCGCAAGCGCTATCGTCAGGCGGATATCCTGATGATCGACGACATTCAGTTCTTTGCAGGCAAGGGAGCCACACAGGAGGAATTTTTCCACACCTTTGGAGCCCTGCATGACGGCCATAAACAAATCGTCCTATCAAGCGACAGGCCGCCCAGTGAAATTGCCAATCTGGAGCAGCGTCTTGTTTCCCGGTTCGAATGGGGCATGACCGCAGAGATCCAGCCACCTGACATGGAAACCCGGATCGCTATTCTTCAGGGTAAGGCATCCCGAATGCATATCGAGATCGAGCATTGGGTGATGGAATTCCTTGCAGACAAGATCCGGAGTGATATCCGCCGACTTGAAGGTGCCCTCATGCGCGTGGCCGCCTATAAATCCCTCAGCGGTCAACCCCTCAACCTCGAGGCTCTGGAACACTTGCTGCGCGATGTCCTACAGGAACAGGCACGCCGAGCGGTGACAATCGACCAGATTCAGAAAAAGGTGGCCGAACATTTCGACATCCGACTTGCCGACATGACCAGCAAACGTCGTCAGGCCAGCATTGCTTTTCCTCGGCAGATCGCCATGTATCTCTCCCGAGAAATGACTCCTTCGACACTGATCGAAATCGGAGATGCCTTTGGTGGTAAAGATCACGGCACGGTCATCCATGCCTGCAAGCTTGTGAAGAAGCGCATGGAGGAAGACCCCAAGGCACGACATCTGGTGCGTCTGCTGGATCAACAACTCCAGCGGTAGTGTTTTTCTGAGATTCCCCAGAGAATCAGTTGACAGAAAGACCCAGAAGAAACTATCCCAGAAGGCAGATTTTAGGCATTGTCATTTTTTATCCATGAAATTCACCGTAACCAAGCAGGCACTTCTTGATGGCCTGCAGCGCATCCAGAACATCGTCTCCAACAGGGTCACCCTGCCGGTTCTTTCCAATGTCCTTTTGGAAACCACGGAGACAGGCATCCAACTGACCGCCACCGACATGGAAGCGAGTGTTCGCACGGAGACCCCGGCAACAGTCGAGCGGGCCGGATCAACCACGATTCCAGCACGACGCCTCCTCTCCATCATCCGTGAACTTCCCGCCGAGGAAATCCAGATTGAAACAGATACCCGCAACATCACCTCGATCAAAAGCGGCCCCAGCTTTTTCAAGGTTTACGGTCTGTCCAAGGATGAATATCCGGCCTTCCCCTCTCTTGAGGAAAAACGTGGCTTCTCCATGAAGCAGTCCGAACTCAGGGAGGGTTTGCGCAAAACCTCCTATGCAATCTCTCTGGATGAGACGCGCTACGTGCTCAACGGCATTCTCTTTTCCTTCCGTGACGGGCGTCTCACCCTCGTCGCCACTGATGGACGCCGACTTGCCCTCTGCGATGCGGAGCTTGGGGAGATCAAATATCCCGCCGGACACGAGCGTGACTTTATCGTACCGACCAAGGCTATCGCCGAGCTTCAGCGTCTGCTTGTCGATGACAAGGAAGTTCGCCTCCATGTGGGGGACAATCTGGTAGCATTTGACCTGGGGACAACGGTGCTCGCCACAAAACTGGTGGATGGTACCTATCCAAACTATCGTCAGGTGATTCCAGGCGAGGCCAAGGAACGCGTTACGATCGAACGCGAAATCCTCCATCATTCAGTCCGTCGAGTCTCCCTTCTCAGCAGCGACAAGAGCGGCTCCGTCCGACTGAACTTCACGAAGAACAATCTCGATATCACGTCCAACACCCCCGAGGTCGGGGAAGCCAAGGAATCCTTGGCGGTTGCCTATAAGGGACGTGATCTCTCCATCGCCTTTAACCCAGAATTCCTGATCGATCCCCTGAAAAATCTCCCGGATGACACGATTGCCTTGGAACTCATCGATGAGATGAGCCCCGGCGTCATCAAAATCAATTCGGCACAGCGCTTTCTCTACGTGCTCATGCCGATGCGAGTCTCGGTCTAAACGGATACCACCCCTTTACCCGATCGCATGACGAAGGCTGCACCAAGCAACGGCGTTCGATTGGGTTTGATGTTCTTCAGCCTGATCGTTGTCCTCTCTTTTCTGCTGACCGGATGCGAGACACCGATTGTGACACAGAGTGCCCAGGATCGGCAGGCCATCTCGGCGGCAATCTCTGGCGAAGTTCCTGGCAACTATTTCATCGGATACCGCCTCTACAAGGTGGACTACAAGATGTGGGGATGGCTTAAAAAGCCCGGAGAGCCGTGGAAAAATGCGCAGATGGTCATGTTCAACGAACAGAAGATGCTTGCTCCCGATAGGGCCAGAAATGCCATCGGATCTGATAACAACACGATCTACAAACTCTCGGGTTATTTCTCCGGTGAAAAGGTTTATGAACCCGCCAGTGATACGGTCTATCCAGAATTCGTGCTGACGGGTGCCTCCGTGATTTCGACGAATCCTCCCCTGATCTTTCCGGATCGTCGCTGGCTCGATCCGACCATACGACTGATTGCTCCTCCTCTGTATTAAGGAACGGCTTGTGTTGACTTTGCGCGTTCGAGCAGGGAGGTCGTCGATTTTCCTGGAACCAGAGAGAGCAGCCTGATTTCCGTGCCGACATCCTGCAACGCCTCTCTTTCCTCAGGATCAAGCGTCTCGAGCGTGTAGTCCCCACCCTTGGCGTAGATGGCGGGCCTTAGTTGACGGATCACATCTGTCACCCTCTTTCCCTCAAAGACGGTGACATGGTCGACACAGCGGAGTCCGGCCAGCACCTCGGCACGATCCAATGCGCTGTTGAGGGGGCGTTCCGGCCCTTTGAGTGCACGGACGGATTGATCGCTATTGACCGCCACAATCAGGACGTCACCCAACTCGCGGGCCTGCTGCAGATAACGAACGTGACCTGTATGGAGTAGATCGAAGCAGCCATTGGTCAGCACGAGATTTTTCCCTTCGGCAGCGTAGCGGGCACCCAGGGCAGAAAGCCCATCACGAGTCACAAGTTGTTCCATGTCCATGACGATCAGAAATCGGCAAACAGGTTGAAAGAAGATTCTCCTATTTTCAGCACTACCAAAGCCATTTAAGCTGCACTCACTATGTCTCACGATCACGGCTTGCATGCTGCGCACTCCCATTCGGATGCAGAGGGAGGCGGTGAAGAATGGCTTTTGCTGGCTTGGCTATCGGGAGCCTGCCTGCTCTTCACCATTCTAGGACTCCTGAGCGATTATCTTCATTCCCCCGAATGGGTGAGCTTGATCCTCTATTCTTCGGCTTATCTCTCCGGTGGATGGGATGCAGCAAGCGACGCTTGGGCACGGATACGCAAAGGAGAACTGGATATTCACTTTTTGATGTTGGCTGTGGCCTTCGGAGCGGCGTTGATAGGCGCCTGGCGCGAAGGTGCTCTCTTGCTCTTTCTCTTTTCAGCATCGGGAGCTATGGAGCACTTCGCGATGGGTCGGACAAAAAAGGCCATCGATGCCCTTTTCCAAGGCGCTCCCAAGACAGCGCGTGTGTTATTAGATGGACGTGAAAAGCAACTCCCCGTTGAGGAGCTTTCTCTTGGCATGGTCGTCCTGGTAACAACCGGAGAACAGATCCCAGCCGATATCGAAGTGATCAGGGGAAAAAGCGCCTGCGATGAATCCAACCTCACGGGGGAGGCAATTCCCGTGGCGAAAGTGGTTGGTGACACAGCCCTCTCAGGCACCATCAATCTCTGGGGTGTCCTTGAAGGACGTGTCCTTCGACCCGCCAGCGAAAGTTCGCTTCAAAAAATTATCCGTCTTATTCAGGACGCCCAGAATATGAAGGCTCCTTCGCAGCGCTTCACCGACCGGTTCGGAACTCGCTACACTTGGAGCATCCTCTCAATCTGCCTCACAATGTTCCTTGTCTGGTGGCTGATCCTCAAACTTTCACCCTTTGAGAGCACGGATGGCTCCCCGAGTGCCTTCTATAGGACCATGACCCTTCTAGTGGTAGCCTCTCCATGCGCCCTGGTTCTTTCGGTTCCCTCAGCCATCCTCTCGGCCATCGCCAGTGGAGCTCGGCGTGGCATTCTTTTTCGTGGAGGGGCTGCCATTGAAACCCTTGCCGACGTACGCGTCGTCGCCCTTGATAAAACGGGCACGCTGACCTCAGGAAACCTCGCGTTGTCACATCTTGAGATTCTTGAGGGAAGCGAGGAGCGTTTTCGTTCTATCTCACACTCCCTGGCCCGACTTTCCGAACACCCCCTTTCACGTGCTATCCGAAAACTTGCACGCACTTGGGGGAACAAGGCCATGGAAACGGAGAATTTTCAAACCATCCTTGGCAAAGGTGTGAAGGCTACAATCGCCGGGGAGACATTTGTCATGGGCAGCAGAAAGCTTGCGATGGGGCTCCCACGATTTAACTCGCGGGAACTCCCTGAATCAAATGGTTCCTCGACAAGTGCCGGCGCCGTTGTCTGGGTGGCCGGCGATGATCTCCTGGGATTCATGGTTTTCAGCGATGAAATACGGAACGAATCCCTCTCGACCCTGCGCGAATTGCACCGCCAAAACGTGCGCACAGTGATGCTTACCGGTGATCATGAGGGGGCGGCGAAGGCGATCACAGAAAAAGTTGGGATTGGAGAAACACTCTACGAACTCTCACCGGAGAAGAAGGTCGAGGCCATTGAGAGACTCAAGGAGAACGGTAGCATCCGGGTGGCCATGATTGGAGATGGGGTGAATGATGCCCCATGCATCGCAGCGGCGGATGTAGGCGTGGCGATGGGTGTCCGCGGCTCAGATGCAGCCTTGGAGCAGGCTGAAGTCGTTCTAATGAATGATCGTTTGGAAAACTTTCTGCTGGCAAGAATGCTCAGCGTTCACTCGAAGAGCATCATCCTCCAAAACATCGTTATTTCTCTTGGAACAGTGTTGATTATGGTGACCACTGCGTTCCTGATTCCGATTCCTCTGACTCTCGGTGTGGCGGCGCATGAAGGCAGCACCTTTATTGTCGTCCTAAACAGCCTGCGCCTTCTGGCTATCAGACTACCTGAGAATATCAGTTCGCGGGGGCAAAAGAACCGTTAGGCAACTGACGGTAGAGATTCCTGTCTGTTGGGTAAGATGGGACATAGCTGCCGTCGGCTTGCTGCACATAACGGATCTTGGCGGGAACGAATGATCCATCCGAAGTGCGAACATAGAGGGTGGAATTCGCCGACTGCTGGGCTGATGATTGGGCGCCTGCTTTCGGGATGAAGGCCGTGATTGCTTGGGAACCAACACTACCTGCTCCGGCTGATATCGCTCCGGCAGCAACGGGATTGACTCCATGCATGAGAGCCCCGGTGCCCGCACCAATCCCTGCTGCTGTCACAGCCTGAATGGCTGCTGCTCCCACGGGGGTCACGACTGAGCGAGGCTGTCCATTGGGACCGATTTCAGTCGTGCAGCCACTGGCAAAAAAGGCGGGAATCGCAACGAGCAGAATGATTCTGGAGTCAATTTTCATGATTACCAATTACAGGCGATTTTTTTCAAAATCAATTCCGTTTGTGAGGCTCGATTCAAAAAAATACTCCGCAAAAGTACCGAGTCGCACCTATAATAAAACTCATTTCTGACTTCCAACCTGATGCAGGGAGGGACCCGTATTCTCCTTCGCCCACGGAAGTTTGGAATCAGGCCACTTGGCAGACTCCAGAGGCCCCCAATAGATGAAGTTGACTCCAAGTTCAGCGGCCTTTTGCCGCCAGTCGGATTCTCCATTCATCATGTCGTTCAGTTTGGCCAATCGGGGCTGATAATCGAGGCCATGACTCCAAAGATGCCCCTCATAGCCGCAGACCACAGGATGCCCGAGCACAATCACCGGATGATTGTACTCCGGGGCACACGCGATGACGGCTTCGGGAGGGATATCCTTCAGAATCCAAGCAGTTTCATTCAGGGCATCTCGCTTGATAAGTTCATAACCATTCCTTCCGTCGAGCCCCGCCTTCAATGTCACCGCTCCAGAACCGAAAAGTAAAAGGAGAGTGACTACCCTCACTGCAAAGGGGAATCCCACGATCAGCTCACTCCAGAAGTATGGTATCATGACGATCCAGGACCAGAGCATCAGTTTGGTATTGTCCCACTCCCAAGGAGCAAAACGTATGAACATGCAGCTCATAAAAACAAAGGCTGCAGGCCAGACAAAGGCGCGGGCTTCACGACTCCCACCCCTACGAAACAGGAGGATCGTCAGGAGCACTCCCAGAGGAAGTGAAATTCCAAAAGTCCTAAACCAAAACATCACAGTTCCATCACTCATCCATCCCGGTTTCCAACCAAGTGAATGGATTGCCGAAGGGCCTCCTGCTCCGCTTGTCACGAGCCAACCGAAAAAGGCCATCAAGGGCCAAGACATGAGGGCCAGTTTTGCAAAGCGAACCCGTCCTTCGGGAACGGCCAAGGCTACCCCTACCATGGCCACGCCAAGATAGAGAGCCGCATGGATGCTGAAAAGCGGTGTTGCGGCAAGCAGGAGAGCCTGGATCGGAAGTGGGAGAATGAACCGCCTTTCCTTTCCAAAATTCTCATCGCGCCAGGCACACAGCAGCAGCAATCCAGCGGGCAGGACGAAGAGAAAGCCGCGTTGCGTCACGAAGAGTGTCAGAAAAAGATTCTTCCACTCGCATACCTCGTCAGGGTTCCCTCCTTGCAAGAGGACACCCACTGCCAGTCCACCGCTAAAAAGGAGTGCCGCCAGAGCAATCCCTCTTCCCCAACGCCAGAGGGCATATCCCGTAAGGGCGGCGCCTCCCAAGGCGCACCAGAGCAATCCCTGAACCACAGGCACCCCGACAACAAGAAGGAGTGAGTTAAACAAATCGCTGCCTGGTGGATAGCGCAAGGGATCACCAGCCAGAATCGGACTGGCAGGCCACCAATGGGGCGTTGCCTCCATCCATTGAATGAATGCAAGGTGGAGCGAAAGATCTCCGAGATTGTTTGGCGAAAGGATTTTCCAAGAATCGCCATCGGCATAAATAAGCCAGAAAAAGACGCGGGCCGAGGCACAGGCAAAGACGCCGATCATCACCCAATCCCAGAACGATGGAGGCCTCACTCCTTCCTGTGAGTCCGCAGGCATCTCCAGCCATGCCAGGACTGCCGCACAGAATCCGAGCGCCAAAGCAGCGATGGCAATTCCTCCATGATACCCCTCCAGTCCCTTTCCAAAATAGGCCAGGGGAATTGCCGTCGCAACGGAAACTGCAACTCCGGAAAGAATCGCAACAACGCCTTTCATTTGTTCATCACACGTTCTGCCGTGCCGTGTGCCGGATTCGAAAACCAATCATGGAAGGTGCTCTCCTTGAACCAGACGGTACATTCATCCATCGAATCACGAAGGTGAAAGCGGCGGCGGAGGTAGGGTTCCTTGATCAGGTCCTCAACAGATTTCTGCTGTGACGAAAGTGCCACAATGAAATCCCCTTCAAGTGTGCTGGGAATTTTATCGTAATACCCGATTCTCCCAAAATCTCCCAAAATCCAGGGGAGCGGATAATAGCTATCCAGAATGATCTCGCCGCCCATCGCGTATTTACGAGGATCTGAATGGGCAAGCGATAAAACAGGCTCGGTCAAGAAAGAGATTTCCGGCATCGTCTGGACATAGACATAGGGTTCCATCGGATCAGAGAAGTGTCGAAAGTTCAACCGCATGGTGCTAATCAGGGAAGCACCCAAAAGAAGGCAGGAAAGCACCACCACAGGCCAGCGCAGCCGGACACTCCCCCACCCCTCCTGCAAGGCACATCCGAAAAGAATCCAAAAAGGCCAGATGATTGAGAGAAGACACCAGGGAGTCTTGTAAGGAACAATCGAATAGACGAGCAGCGCTCCCAATCCGTAGATCGCCAGATAGCGCATCATCGCCGAGCCCGGTAGATTCACCGGACCGGATAACCGAAAGGCATAAAGGAGACCGAGGAGAGCCGGCCATTCGTAACGGACCATCAGGGCAAGCCAGTAATAGTTTAGCGGGCCGATCTGACACTCTGATTTGATATGCCCTCCGTCTCCTGTTCCCGTATGGAACCACTTTGCATAAGCCACGAAGAAATCGGGTACTCCAGACCAATTAAGAAATGTCCCTGAATAGAAAAAAACGAGGGCAAAGAGAGCAAGGGCGCCAGCGCATGCCAGATCGCGCTGCGACCAAGATCTCCTATGCCATGGCATCGGAGGAAGCGAAGGGACGATGCGCTGCCAGATACCCAATGTAAGGGCAGCGAGCAGGAAGCAGACGACATGAATCACCGCCGTTTCCTTAAGGAGAAACATGAGCGATATACCCGCCACTGTGGCGAACAAATCCCGCCGCCCCCCTTCCTTCCAGAGCCCGAGGATTCCCCACGTCGTAATGAGAAGGGCCAGAAGAAGCCAGGATTCATGGATGGCATACCGGCCATAAAAGACCGCGGCTGGAGAGAGCGCGATTGCCAGAGCTCCCAGCCGTGCTGCTTGAGTGCCGAAATAACGGTCAAATCTCAGAGATATCCAGACAGAGGCAATACTTGCAGCCACCGCAGGAAGCCGAAGTGCCCAGAGATTTCGCCCAAGCAATGAGAGCGAGGCGAAGAGCACATAAAAGTAGAATGGCCCGTGGTAGTTTTCCGGGTCGTAGCGGTAGAAACCGTTGGCACGCATTTGATCGACAAACCAGCCGTTGATCCCCTCGTCAAAATGAGCAGGCTTGATGTCCAGCACCCAGATCCGCAGGAGAGCAGCAATAAGAAGAATTCCCCCTTCCACGAAAAGGGCAGGGACCAGCACGTGTCTCAATCTGGAGGAATTAGGCAACTTCACCCCTGCGGAAATATCGTTCATCAGGCGTCGAATCCAGCCGAGGCACTTAAGGAATCGCTGATTAAATCGCATTGATGCCGTTGCGGTAAGAATGGGCCGCAGGCATGGCGGCTTCGCGCGCGCATCCCCTTGCGGGCTGTAAGCGCGAAGCCAACACAGCCTCCGGCTCTATTATCTCCGCAACCCTTTGGGCTGTGAGTATTTGGATGTTTTCCGGCGTTGCTTGCTGGGGCAAGACCGCAGGGGTATTGCCTCTGCGCTTCGCGCCTTGGAAAACATCCAAATACTCTCCAGCGGCCATCATGGGATTTCATCAGCGGTTCCTAGCACCTCGGCTGCCGTTTTGAAATGCATCTTGGCCACCTTGGGCAGAATATCGGCGCCATACTCGGCGATTAAGGTCGAGGCAGCGGACTTGACCTTGGGAGAAACCCCCTTGGCAAGTGTCACTCCGAGTTCTTTCCCGCTCTTGTCCAGCCAGTCAATGAATCCTTCACGGGCCAGAATCGAGGCGGCTGCAACGGCGTAATCGCTCTCGGCTTTGGTACGCTGATCGAGTTGGATTTTTTTGCCGTTTTCCAGGAGAGCCTTTTGAAGGACCCGGGAATCCGCAAATTTATCGGAGAGAGCACGGGGACATTCCGGAACCCGTGCGCAGAGATTCTCAATCACACGGGCATGGCCCCAGGCGAGCAATCGATTGAGATTCCCGATGGAACGATACAGCTGATTGTATTTCTCAGGCTTGATCACGATGATCTCGGAAGGAGCTCCCGATTTACGGATCACGGCTGCAAGATCGCGGATTTTTTTGTCACTACTGATGGCCTTGCTGTCCTGAATACCTGAGTCACGAAGATGGCGGGCAAGATCTCCGTCGAGATAAACTCCGGCAATGACAAGAGGCCCGAAGAGATCCCCCTTACCACTCTCATCAATGCCAAAATGCGGTTCGAACTGCTCCGGAGAATGCACTTCTTCATAGCCGAGCCGAGCCTCTCCTAAAATCTCCGGTTCGAGCACGAAGGTGATAAAATCCTCCAACCCTTTGCCTTGAAGAACAGCTTTGGGACCTTTTTCATAAACGGCGATATTCAGCTTTTCTTGGCGGGCCGCATAGAGCATGTAGGGCTTTTCCTCAAAGCTGAATCCCCGATCCTTTAGGATTACACGGAGTTTTTCTGCCTGATCGGGAGAGAGCGGAACAGTCTGGGAGTGGAGAGGTGGCACGGGCGGGCTTGCTGTTTTAAGGAAGATGCCTTACGAGCCTTGTATGAACAAGGAGAAGAGAGTCGGATTAGCACGCTCCGCATTGTTGAATTGGCATGCGTCCCATGGGAGGCATGATCTGCTATGGCGCCGGTTTACGGATCCCTACGCGGTGTTGGTTTCCGAGTTCATGCTGCAGCAGACCACGGTGGCAACGGTGACGCCGCGTTTTGCCGAGTGGATGCAAACCTTTCCAACCGTTGCCGATCTTGCATCAGCAACAGAAGAAGAAGTTCTTACTGCCTGGCAGGGACTGGGATATTATTCCCGCGCACGGAGACTTCATGCAGCAGCCAAAACTATCACGGAATGCCATGATGCCATTATCCCCTCAGAGAGCGAGTCCCTGCTGGCACTGCCCGGAATAGGAGATTACACGGCGGCAGCCGTCTTGGCTTTTGCTTACGATCTCCATGCGCTTGTCCTCGATACCAATATTATCCGCGTTCTCTCGCGCTGGGCGAACCTTGACACCCCCATTGACATCGGAAAGGGAAAGAAATTGCTGATGAAAATCGCAGAGTCCTTCTACCCACGGACGGGATGCCGTGCCACTGCCTCCGCCCTCATGGATCTCGGGGCAACCATCTGCACTTCAGGGATACCGCAATGCTCTCTCTGCCCCCTTCAACAAACCTGCCTGGCAGACAAACCGGAACATCTTCCCCGAAAGGCGCCTCGCGTCGTCACGCTGAAACAGAGCGAACTTCGGGTCTGTTTTTATCAACAGGAGCGTCTCTATCTGGAACTCTCTCAGGGTCCCCGCTGGCGCGGACTCTGGATTCTTCCTGAACTTGGAAAAGCCCATGCCAAAGGCTACCGAAGCACCCCCTTGGCCGAGGTCACCTACCCAATCACCCGCTATCGCATCACCATGAAGATATTTGAAACCCTCGATAAGCCACCGACTCATCTCCGTGGATTCTCGATCGACGAGTTGAACAGTATCCCCATTCCCTCACCGCACCGCAAAGCAATCGGAGCGGTTGCGAAGCGGTTGTTTTCCATCCATAATTCCGGGGAAAGCCCAAACTGATGCCCACGACGACACCTGATCTCTCTAGTCTACCCGACAAGCATGGCCATTTCGGCCCTTACGGCGGGCGCTTTGTTCCCGAAACCCTCATGACGGCTCTTCTGGAACTGGAGCGCGAATATGCATCCGCCCGCCAGGATCCTTCCTTTCGGAGTGAACTGGCCTACCTGCTCCATGATTTTGTCGGCAGACCCACTCCCCTCTATTTTGCGGAGCGCCTTACCAGTAAACTTGGCGGGGCAAAAATCTACCTCAAGCGCGAGGATTTGCTCCATACCGGCGCACATAAGATTAATAACGCCATCGGTCAGATCCTCCTTGCACGGCGTATGGGCAAACGCCGGATCATCGCGGAGACCGGTGCTGGCCAGCATGGGGTAGCCACAGCTACGGTTGCTGCCCGTTTCGGCTTCGAATGCTGTATCTACATGGGTGCGGTTGATATGGAACGCCAGGCTCTCAATGTAGCCAGGATGCGCTTTCTGGGAGCCAAGGTTGTCGGCGTAACCGCAGGCCAGGCAACTCTCAAGGAGGCGATCAACGAGGCGATGCGTGACTGGGTCACCAATGTGCGCGATACCCACTACATTCTTGGCTCGGCCCT
>Ga0302278_10002704_pt1 | contig 20173 bp, 22 predicted proteins | sample III_Bog_N3_2_FD_194543 | JGI IMG/M metagenome (GOLD analysis project Ga0302278, IMG submission 194543) | Peat permafrost microbial communities from Stordalen Mire near Abisko, Sweden - III_Bog_N3_2 | ecosystem: Environmental > Terrestrial > Soil > Wetlands > Peat | place: Sweden: Abisko...
TGGGCTTTCGGGCGAGATGGCGTTGCGGATTGAGAAGGCGTTTGGCGTGAAGATGGATACGCTCATGCGGATGTGGTCTGCTTATGAGATTGCGCAGACGCGGAAGCGGGAGAAGCTGATTCGGGTGCGGCGGGTTTTGCGGGCGGCGTGAAGTGGGGTTTGGGTGCTAAGATCCGAGGTCTCGAACGCGAGACCTCGGATAGGTTGACTGAATGCCGAATCAGTGCGCCGCGGAATTCGCAAGGAGCGAAGCAAAGGAATGCGAGCGCGGTTTTAGGTTTTCGGTTGAATTTCGTTGAGCCGTTTGGGGATGAACGTAGGAGAGGAATACATCGTAAATGATGCGGTTTACCTTGTCTCCTCTATCTGGATTCAGCCTGCCTTTATAACGGAATTTATTTCCGAATTCGTCTTTGAACGGTGTCCTGACATAGTCCAGCGCGATCGATTGTATACCAAGATCGTCAAGGTTATGCAGTTCGTCGGCTTGGGAGATGCCGTCATGATTGGCGTCGATCCAAACCAGAAGTTTCGGCCATATCGCATCTCGGCTATCTATGACTCCATCCCCATTACCGCCGTTTTCGGGAAGGTCGAAGACAGCTAACGCAAGGAATCCGTTTGGGTCGCTGGATGGCGGTTGCGCCGTGATGTTTCCGAACAGCTCCTCGGCACTGTCGATTGTTCCATTGCCGTTTCTATCCAGAGCCAGCCAACCGTTCGTGGAGCCCTCCGCTGTCCAAGCAATTTGAATGGGTTTTCCGTTCCCGAAGAAGTCAAACAAGACACCATACGTGGCAGAGGTCAAATGGAAGCCCGTGCCGTCGGTATCGATGACAATTGGACTCGGATTACTCTGTGTGTATACGCATTTGCAAGTATCATAATTAAAATAATCCAGCGGACCGCAACTCGGGGCCACGCAAGTATCGGGAGCGCAGCTTCCCAAGGACGGCGTGCAGGCTTGCGTCGGGGGCGGCGGTGGAGTTGGGGGCTGAAGGGCAATTGCTGTACTTTGATCACAGGAAGTCGGAGCAGTCACATCATATGTAGTGTCATTCATAGATGGTGCTGGGTTTACCATGGCACTGGTGCCTGGCGCACAACTTGGGCAGTCGGCGAGTCCGAAGGAGTGCCCGATCTCGTGGACCATGACTTCCTGTAAAGCCATCATATTGGTGATGGCTGTGTTTAGGGTTGTTGTGGCCGTCGCCCTGGCCGATGATCCCGCAGTCCCACCCGTGGTTCCTCTTAGCGTTGAGCCTAGAGCCCCGCTGTTAACTTGGTAAGAGGCGCCCGCAGAGCTATTAACTTGAACAAAGCTTACACCGTTGGTCCCCGACCAACTGTTGAATGCTGCAATGATGGCGTTCTGCGCCGGGGAAGAAAAGCTTGGATCGATGTAGTACGGAATGCTATAAGGGGTGGATTGACCGCCAGGCCAGGCGTGGCTCGGCGCGTTAGTAGGAGGGTTTGTGCATTGGCTACTTGCGCTTACCCGCGATACGAAACTGTTCTGCACGGATAAAGAGGAGATTGTCAAAAAGACTATCAGAATTCTTGTTGACGATTGGTAGCCTTTTGGTCTCACAAAGCACCCCCAAGGGGCTTAGTGGATTCCTGCTTGATTTGCGCGGTCACTATAGAAAGAAAGCTCTCCTCGGGTGTGCCGTCGTACTTTTCGTAAGGCAATGCACCTGGATTGTGCGCCCGATCCAGAGCATAGATTTTCCCATCCTTCACCTCATAAGCTGTGATGATGTTCAACCCCTCAGCATTTCCGCTGGTCCATCTTTCCCTCTTAGGAGTTTGCTCCACAAAGAATATGTATGTGGATCCAACGTTGGGATAATACCGGCCATCGACGTTAACCTCTTCGGTCTTGCCGTCGGGGTATTTCACCCTGCCGCCGTAGCGTTCCAACTCCGCGATACCCCCGACCCGAATCGCTTCACCCAGATGATTTAGGAGCACTTGAGAGACCTTCACTCCGAAAGTCGAGAAGACAGAGGTGCGGTCGGCGGAGAGTAGCGCAGCATTCTTTGTTACCTCCGCGACAAAGATAGCGTCCGCGTCTTTCACTGGGAGTGCCCCTAGCTCTCCTATTTGGTCCCAGATTTCAGGAAGACGCGACACTCCCGCAGGCAGTTCTTTTATCTCTTCCGCCCCCGGATGGTTGTTGTGCTCCACTTGCCTGCTTCTATCCTTGGCGCCGTCGGCAAGGTACTGGGTGCTGTCCGCGATTGGCCCTTTGTTCAGGTCTCTAGGAGGCGAGTTCGGATTTTGCGATAACCCATCGCTATTCGCCAGAATCATGAAGGCAAGGGCGGTTAAGAGGGTGGCGGCAAGGCGGCGTTTCGCGAAGATCATAGTGCTGAGATATCCCATATGGATTCACATTTCAATGCTTGGTTGTTGAAGGATGTCGTGAGGCTCGACTAAAAAGAAGGCCTCCGTTGAAGTCGCATGCGCGGGCCAAATCAGAATTCAATGGATTATGCCATTCCTCGTGATTAAAAATCAATCGCCTTTGTGCGGTCTCCGCGAAAACTCACATTGGATTATTGGTTGTGCCATTGAACGCGAGGTGGAAATTGCGCTCCGAGGCGTTCGAGAGGAAGGCAGCGGAAAGTGCGCACCCGGTGGATGTTGATTCGGTCAGAGAGGTATTTCGGGACTCTTGAGAGATTGAGTCGATTCCCCTTCTTCAGTGCGCTTTTTACCTACATCAGTCGTTTGCGGATTAGGTCCAGGGCTTGCTGGGTGGCTACTTCTCTTACTCGGGCTCGGTCGCCGCGGAAGACTTTTTCTATGCACTCGGTTTTGTTGCCGTCGCTTAGGGCGATGTAGACGAGGCCTGCCGGTTTTGATTCTGTTGCGCCGGTGGGGCCGGCTATGCCGGTTACTCCTAAACCCAAATCTGCGCCGGTGCGGATGCGGATGCCTTCTGCCAGAGCCTCAGCCACTTCCTGCGAGACTGCGCCGTATTGCTCAATGAGATTGTGATCGACGTTGGCGAAGACGGTCTTGAGATCGTCGGAGTAGACGATGGCTCCGCCGACAAAAGAGCGGGATGCGCCCGGGACGCTGGTGATGCGCTGGGCGATCATGCCGCCGGTGCAGCTTTCCGCAACGGCCAGGGTGGAGACGCGCAGCCCGAGGTAGTAGAGAACGATCTGCTCGAGGGAGTCGGCCGATTCGCCGCCGGTGGAGTAGAGCCAGTCGTCTAAGGCTTCTTCCATTGCGCTAGCGAGCTCGTCGACACGCTGCTGGGCGACGGCGAGTTTGGACTTGGTGCAGAGGAGGGTGAGCTGGATGTCTCCGGCGTGGGCGAGGATGGTGGTCTCCACATCCTTATAACGGGTGTAGATGGGGGCGAGGAGCTTGTCGGCCTGCGACTCGGGCAGCATGGCGGCGCGAAGGGTGCGGCGGGCGATGAAACGCGGCGGCAGGATTTGCTGGAGGCGTGGCAGGCACTCGGCGTCGAAGAGTGGACGGCACTCGCTGGGTGGGCCGGGGAGGAGAAAGATGAGCTTGCGGTAGCCGCTGAAGGTGATGTCGAGCCACTGGCCTGGGGCAGAGCCGTTGGGGTTGGTGAGGACGGTTGCGGTGTCAATGACGTCGGCCTGCTTGAGGTTGTTGGACGGCATGGTGATGCGGAACTGGGCGGCGCGGGTGTGGAGGGTGGCAACCTGTTGGGCGTCGCGGCGCAGGGTGAGCGAGAGAGCTTCAGCAACGGCTTCGCGGGTGAGGTCGTCCTCTGTAGGGCCGAGGCCGCCCATGATGGCGATGATGTCGGTGCGGGCGAGGGCGGTTTGGATGGCGCTAACGATGTCTTTACGGCGGTCGCCGACGATGGTTTTGAAGGCGACGGTGACACCGATCCCATTGAGCTTTTCAGTGAGATAGAGGGAGTTGGTGTCCTGGCGTGCTGGGGTGAGCATCTCGGAGCCGACGGCGATGATTTCGCTCTTCATAAAAGCAGTTCACAGTTCATAGTTCTTAGTTCAAAGTTCCTGGTTCGGAGTTCCTAGTTCAGAGTTGTTAGATCGGAGATCTTAGTTCGTAGTTCACAGTTCTTAGTTCACAGTTACTCCTACTAAGAACTACGAACTGTGAACTAAGAACTGGTTTTAAAACAGCGTCATTCCTTCTACGCCCAGGTCCACATCATAGACGGCGCCGTTTAGCTCGGGCTGGGATTGGAAGTTGGTGGCGAGGATGGTGTTGCCGAGGGGGGAGAAGGCGACACCGACGAGGCTGGTTCCGGCGAGGACCAGGGAGGCTTCGCCGTCCGTGGTGACGCGGACGAGGCCGCGGCGGCCGTGGAGGCAGGCGGCTACGTAGACATCTCCATTTTTGGCTAGGGCAAGGCCTTGGGGACGGCCAAGGCCACGGAACCAGGCACGGGACTGGCCATCTCTGTTTATGGCCCAGATGGAGTCGTTGGAGGAGAGCGAAGGACCTGTGACGAAGACGACGCCTTCCTTATTGACGGCGAGGTGATAGGCGGCGGGGCTGGGCTCGAGTGTGGCGTAGACGAAGATGCGGCGCTGGGGATCGATTTTGAAGATGGTGCCGCTGCGGTCTCCGACGAAGAGATTGCCATCGGCGTCAAAGGCGCAGCCGGTTGCGACGCCCATGCCCTCGGCGTAGACGGTGGACTCGCCTGAGGCGTCGATGCGGTAGACGTTGCCCTCGGCGCGCGAGGTGACGAAGAGGTCGCCATCTGGATTGAAGGCGAGGCCTGTGGCGTTGAGGATGCCGGTGACGAAGGGGGTTCCGCGGCCGTCTGGCGAAACGCGGACGACGGAGACGGGCGTTTGCTTGCCGCGGGGGCCGGAGATGGTGACGTAGATCATGCCGGAGCGGCTGACGGCGGGGCTGGTGACGGGGTGAAGGCCTTCAGAAAGCTGATGCGCGATGCGAATGGGCGCGATGCTGCTGCCGCCGGCTGGGTTGCGGACTTCGACAATGCCGGTGGATGCGTGCGGCGGAATGCGGAGGGCGAGGCGCGTAGGGCGGCTCATGAGGACGTGGGCGGACTGGCCGTCGACGAGTACGGCGGGTGGACCGAAGCTGAGCGGACCGAGATGGGCGCCGATGAGCTCGACTTCACCGTGGGGCAGGGCGGCGGGGGGAATCACGTCGTCGATGCGGGGATCGGGGAGTGTTTCAGCGGCGGAATTTGATCGGGCGCGTGGCATGATTTTTCCTGGTTAATTCAGTTATCCCGAAGTGCAAATGCAGGTCCTTCGACTCACCACCCCCAAACTGAAAAGCGTTCGGGGCCCCTTTCGCTCAGGATGACATCCACTGCTTGGGTTGGTGAGGACGACAAACTTTTTTCTCGCAACAGGTTTAACCCGTCTCAGTGAAACCAGATGCGTAAAAGAGATGCTACACCCAAAGCATACAGGCCGGCGGCCACATCATCGAATACGATGCCCCAGCCTTCAGGCAGGTTTTCAAGCTGGCGGACGGGAAATGGCTTGGTGATGTCGAAGAGACGGAAGAGGACGAGACAGATGAGGCCGTGGATCCAGTCGGGAGGGCAGAAGAGGAGGGTGATCCATACGCCGGCTACCTCGTCGATGACGACGAATTGAGGGTCTTTGCGGCCGGACTCGCGAGCGACGATTGTGGCTGCGGGGACGCCGAGGGCGATGGCGAGGGCGATCCATATGAGGAGGCCGATGAGGGTGGTGTGGGGTGCGGGATGGCGGAGGATGGTTTCGGCGGCCCAGAGGAGAAAGGCGGCGACGGAGCCCCAGGTGCCGGGGCCGGGTTTGCCGTAGCCAGCGCCGAAGAAGGTGGCGGTGGTCCATGCCCAGGTCGTTTTCTTGCCGGTGAGATTTGAGATTGCGGGATGCCTCTGGGTTGCGGATGGGTCAGGCAAGTCGCATTCCTCCGGGGCTGAAGCCCTTCGATTCAGTCGACCTTTTCCGGGGGTTAAAACCCCCGGCTCCCTCCGGCTTGGAGCGTTCCGCGAAAGTTGCTTGTTGGTCAGTCGTCATAGTTGTCGTTGTTGCGGTGGGGGCCGAGGCCGCCGAGGTCTTCGAGGACTTCGGGGTCGAGGATGGGGGAGCTGATTTTGTAGACGCCTGAGGCCCACTTGCCGAGGTCGATTTTGCGGCAGCGGTCACTGCAGAAGGGGAAGTCTTCGCTGTCGAAGGTGACGAGCTCGCGGCAGGTGGGGCAGCGGAGGATTTGGGCGGATTTTTTCTTGGGAGCCATACGACTACTTCATTTTACCGCGTAGTGGTTTGTAGCGGGCCGGTGAGGGTGCGGGCGGGGACGCCCACACGACAGCCGGCCTGGAGACCGGCGCTACCGTGTGGCTTCGATTTTCATGCATGGTTGCGAGCCGCAGAATGGATGGGACAGAGCTGAAATGCAGGCGAGAATGCGAGCGCTGAGATCAGGATTTCCAGAAGGGGGATGGGCTGATCCATTTCATGTCATAGCGGTTCATGAAGGGCTCGGTGGCGGCTAGCGATGGGGTGGCGGCGGCGTCGATGAAGTACTGCTCCATTTTGCCGGCGGGGGTGAAGGCGATCAGCATGTGGGCCGGGGAGCCGGTGGCGGAAAAGCAATGAGGAACGAGGCGCGGGGCGAGGACGGACTCGCCGGTGCGCAGGTGGATACGCTGGTCGCCGACCTGAAGGACCACCTCGCCCTCCATGACGTAGAACCACTCCTCCTGGGAGAGATGCATGTGAAGTGCCGGGCCTGAGTCGGGAACGAGATTTCTGTGTTCGATGATGAAGAGATTGCCGGCGGTATCAGAGGTGGTGGTTTTGAACGCTAGCGAGCTGAAGCCGAGCGAGTGGAGATGGCCGGAGCGGTCCTGGCCTGCGGCGACTGGATGGAGGTCCTTGGAAGGCGGAGGGGCGGGAGTTTGGGCTACGAGATTATGCAGGGCTGCGGCCGGCGCAATGGAGGCTACGGCCTTGAGGAAGGAGCGACGTTGGAGGGGCATTGGTTGATGGTAAGAGGGATTTTAGGGGACGTAAAGAGCGAAATAAAACGAATGCCGTGCCCCACCAATCAGAGCGTAACGATCTTTAAGTCGGGGATGAGCTGGAAGTGTCGGATGTTGGCGGTGACCACGGAGTATCCGATCTCAAGGGCGGTGGCACCGATAAGAAGGTCGGAGAGGGCGAGGCGAATGCCCCTTGCGGTGTTCTCGCCATCGATTTGGCCGGCTCGCAATGCTACTCCCGGTGTCACAGGGTAGAACGGCACGGCCGTCATGATTTCGTTGAGAAACTGAAGCCGAGCGGCTCTTCTTTGCGGGGTGTCAGCCCTGGCCACACCGTGCGCGAGTTCCGCAAGTGTCAGGACGGAGATGGCGATACTCTCGCCGGCGGCTCGAAGGGCAATGGCTTCGAGGGCCTGATGGGCGTTCTTTCCTTTTCGCTCTTCCGTAATGAGAACGCTGGAGTCGAGTATCAGTCCCATGCGGATTGATTGAGGGGTTCGCGGTGAGCGGCGACCGCGGCGGCGACATCGCGGGCGAAGTCCTCATCGATTGTGGCCGTTGAGTCTGCTGGAAGCAGAGCGATGCACTCTTCGATGGTCCGGTGGGGTGGCAAAGAATTCAACTCGCGATGACTCTCAATGGCAGCCCTGAGGTCATCAGCGAAGCCGCCGTCCGGAGTTACGGCGGAACCGCGCGCATCCGCCAGTGCGATGGCCTCAGAGAGCAGCATTCCCGGACGCTTTACGGGAGGGTGAATGATTGCCACGGGCCGCGCATCTCTCTCAATGACGACTTCAGAGCCTTCCTCGACGTGGGCCATGACTGCGGCGAAATCGCGCGCTGCTTCGGTCTCCGGAATGTGAATGGTCGCCATAATTTCAATGATAGCGCGATTCTGGTCTACAGCGCGGCGGAGACGATGCGGGCGACCAGGTCGTAGTCGTGGGCTTCGGTTATCTCGGCTTTGTAGAAGCGGCCGGGCTCCAGCTTGTCTAAGTCGCCGGTGTCGTTGATGTAGACTTTGCCGTCGATTTCTGGGGCGTGGAACTGGGTTCTTGCTTCCCAGAGGAGCGGGGTCTCTTCGCTCTCGCCTTCGGCTAATACGACTAACTCGCGGCCGATCCATTGCTGCTTGGACTGCTTGCTGATTTTCTGCTGCAGCTTCATGAGGTGGCGCTTGCGGGACTCGATGGTGCGCTTGGGGAGCTGGCCTTCGAGGGCGAAGGCTGCCGAGCCTTCTTCATGCGAGTAGCTGAATACGCCGAGCCAGTCGAACTTTGCTTCCTTGATGAAGTCTTCGAGGACGGTGACGTCTTCCGCGGTTTCGCCGGGGAAGCCGACAATGAAGCTGGTGCGGAGGGCGATGCCGGGGACGGCGGCACGCACCTTTTTGATGGTCTTGAGGAAGATGTCTGCGCCGGCTCCGCGCTTCATGGTCTTGAGGACTGAGGACGAGGCGTGCTGGAGCGGGACGTCGAGATATTTGCAGATGTTGTCGTGCTTCGCAATGGTCTCAAGCAGCTTGTTGGTGATGCGGTTGGGATAGGCGTAGAGGAAGCGGAGCCAGCGGAGGTTGGGGATGCGGGCGAGCTCGTCGAGGAGCGTGGCGAGGCCGTCTTTGAGGCCGAGGTCTTCGCCGTAGCAGGTGGTGTCCTGGCCGATGAGGGTGATTTCCTGGACGCCGCGAGCGACGAGGGATTGGGCTTCCGCAACGACGGACTCGAAGCGGCGGGAGCGGAATTTTCCACGGAGATTGGGGATGACGCAGAAGGTGCAGGGGTGGTCGCAGCCCTCGGCGATTTTGATGTAGGCGGAGGAGCGCGGGGTAGTGAGGAAGCGTGGGGTGGATTCGTCGTAGAGGTAGGTGGGGAGGAGGTGGGTTGCGCCTTGCCAGTCGTCGCGGGTGAAGCGGCCCTGGCGTTCGCGTTCGTTGCCTTCGGGGCGGTAAGAGATTTCTGATTTATGCGTGGCGGCGCGGGATTCGAGGCCGGGGCGGACTTCAGCGGCTTGGGCGGTGGTGAGGATGGTGAAGGGCGAATTTGATGCGGGCGCGGCGGGCATGGTGAGGCCTGCGGCTTCGAGAATGGACTCGAGTTCGCCGGTGCCTACTACGGCGTCGACTTCCGGGATGCTCTTGCGGATTTCGTCGCGATAGCGCTCGACGAGGCAGCCGGCGACGATGAGTTTACGGGCCGACCCGGAGGTTTTGTGGCGAGCCATCTCGAGGATGGTGTCGACGGATTCCTGCTTGGCGGTGTCGATGAAGGAGCAGGTGTTGACGACGAGGATGTCGGCCTTGTCGACGTCAGCGGTGAGGCGCGCGCCGGCGCGATCGAGCAGGCCCATCATGACCTCGGAGTCGACGAGGTTTTTGGGGCAGCCTAACGAAATAAAGCCCACGGAAGGGGCCGTGGGAGCGGAAGTTTTGGTCACTTCCACATTGTACGGGAGTTGAGCTTCGAACGTAATAATGATGAGAGGAGGAGACATGATTGCACGTCATTGGCGCGGCTGGACGAAGGTGGAAGATGCGGATGGGTACGAGGAATTCTTGAAGGAGAAGTTGCTGCCCGGCTTAAAAGGGATTGAGGGCTATCGGGGCGCATATATTTTGCGGAAGGATGATTTGGTGGAGAGTGAATTCGTGGTTGTGAATTTGTTCGATTCACTCGAGGTAGTCAAACAGTTTGCCGGGACGGACTATAGCCTTGCGGTTTTCGAGCCGGAGGCGAAGGAGTTTCTTTGCCGAATCGAGCGGTTTGCGACGCATTACGAGGTGCGCGCCTGCACTGTTTAGAGCGGTTGAAGAAGATGCCCGAGCCTGGTACCGGATTCGGTAGGGAGTACACGAGGAGTGACATATTCGGCATGCTTGTGCACGAATCTGTGGACAGTTATAGCGCTTGCGACGTATAAGGTGCTTAATTTGAGCGTTTGACTGCATAAATTGGCAGAGGTGGCGCATGGTTTTTGGAAGAGATGAATTGCCTTGTGTTTCGAGTGTGGAGAGGGATCCTAAGGAGATTCTGGATCTCTACGAGCGGATTCTCAACATGGAAACGATGGTCGACGGAGCGGGCGGTAAGTCGCAGCCGCTTCCGGCGAGCCTTTACTCGTTCCTCAGCCATGTCTATGGAGAGCTGAAGGCGGGCAGGCCGGTGAGCCTTCTGAAGGACGAGGTAGCGCTGACGACGGTGGAGGCGGCCAGGACGCTGGGGGTTTCGCGGCAGTTCCTGGTGCAGATGCTGGAGAACCACGAGATGCCGTTTCACATGGTGGGGACGCACCGGCGGGTGTATGCGCGCGACGTTTTGGGGTTCAAGGGAAAACGCGATTCGGGGCGAAGCAAACCGCAGGCGGGGTATCTGTGGGTGGAGGAAGATTGCGGGTCGGAGCATGGGTCGAAACGCGCATTGCCGCAGATGCATGCCGCCGCATGGTCCGAGGTCAAACACGAAGTGCGTGACGATTTGCTGACTGGCGATGTGAAGGAGCCGCGGATTCGGTTGAATGCGCTGGATCGGCTGGAGAAGGATCTCGCCGAGCTTTATCCGGAGTTTCAGGCCGATCCGGCGGTTTTGCTTGAGGCCGGGAAGAATACGGTGGCGAGGAAGATTGCGCAGTTGCGGTTGAACGGCATGATGCACGCGGCGGAGAGCGACGTGCTGAGCGTTATCTTCAGGCGGCTGGAGATGGCGATGGTAGGGGCTGTGTGATTGATTGGGAGCGAGCCCGCGAATCGGCGAGAACTTTGGGGCCGCCGAATGAAATAGAACCGCAGAAGGGGTTGCGGGCGGGGAAATTCTTGATTGCATCTCTATGGTGGCGTGAGGTACGTTGCGGCGCAGAAGGCAGAGAAGTCTCTGCTATTCTCTGTGACGAACAAGGCGGGGCTGCATTCGAGGACTGGCGGAGGTACTCTGCATGGCATTTTGGGGCGCAACCCGCACATCGGCGTTGCTCGGGGTTTTTCTTTTCAGCGGTAATGCCCTGCTTTCCCAAGACACAGCGGCGACTAATTGCGCACTGACCAGCGACAGCGCGCGTCGGCCGAAAATGGCGCGGGCAACGCCGACACCAGTCGGCGCACAAGGTGCGCATTTGCAGGCCCCTCCCAATTCGACAGAGATGCCGACTCTAGAAGACACAATTTCTTTTATGAATAAGTCAGTAGCGCCTGAGAAGGGTTTTGTGTCAAGTGCAAATCGTTGTGAGTTGTACGTTACCAGAAACAGGCTTTATAAATTTGCGATTCCCGGCGGCACCGGTCCAAAGAGCGTGGACGAGTATGGAATTTCCCGTTCCACGGTTAATTGGATGGTTGTGGATGAGCCGGCAAGCGTAATTAGATTTAATCTCAAATCCATTGACCCCACATCGATCAACTCGAAGCCCGCGTGGAGCATTCCATTTCTGCAAGAGCATGCCAACGATTCAGGGGTGCCAAAAGGGGCAGATCTAATGCTGGTTACCTTCGAGACAGCGAATTCTGAGCCTTCAATCGAATTGGGGAGATTCATGGCCGCGGCGGACGGCAAGTCCAGCACACCTGTATTTGATCAGAAAAAAGACATGGCTCTCATCGTGTTTGAGTCGAAGGATAGGGCGGAGAGATTCGTTACAGCATTTATTCATGCCGTTGATCTATGTGGTGGGAAGGGTGTTGAGTTTGCTCCGACGCCAAGCAAGCCTTAGTCAAGGCGGCGCAATTCAGGAGGAAAATATGCTGACTAAGAGTGTTCACACATGTCAGTGTGGTCGGCGTTGGTCGCTGCAAGAAATCAAGAGCCCTATGCGAGACACCGATTCTGCACACTGCACGTGTGGGCTAGAGATCATAAGCTGGAACGGGGGGCACCGCTACAGGGTCGCCGAAATCAAAGACCAAGATCCAAAGTGACCCGCCGTCTATGGTCGCGATGACAGCTTCTTGGATCTCCGACATCGCCAGCCGCGCGGTGATAAAATCAATCAGTGCCGGGTCCTACGCGACGTAATCCCGCCAACCCCGCCAGGTCCGGAAGGAAGCAACGGTAACGGGCTAGTACGGGCGCAGTAGGTCACCCGGTACTTTTTTAGTGATTAGTGGCTAGTGGTTAGTGATTAGTAGCCGCGATTGATGGCTTGCTGGCCAGCCTTGCCCTGGGAGAAATGCTTTGAGCCTTACTGTTCGCCCGATTGTGGGCAGGCGCGCGAAAATTACCGCGCTTGGCACCTACGTCCCGCCTGATGTGATTACCAACAAAGATCTGGAAGCGCTGGTGGAGACGAACGACCAATGGATTGTGGAGCGCACCGGGATCAAGGAGCGGCATAAGCTTGCGGCCGGGTTGGGCACGAGCGATATGTGCGCGGAGGCTGCGAAGAAATGCCTGGCGGCGGCAGGAGTCGCAGCAAATGAGGTGGAGTGCATCATTGTGGGCACGGTGACGCCGGACATGATGTTTCCATCGACGGCGTGCCTGGTGCAGGACAAGATTGGCGCGAAGGGCGCGTGGGGCTTTGATGTGTCTGCCGGGTGCAGTGGATTTGTATTTGCGCTGCAGGCGGGCGTGAAGATGGTGGAGAGCGGAGCGCACAAGAAGGTGCTGGTGATTGGCGCGGACGCGAATACGCGGATGACGGACTATACCGATCGGACAACGTGCGTGCTGTTTGGCGACGGCGGCGGTGCGGTGCTGCTGGAGCCGGCCGAAGAAGGCGAGGTTGGGTTTATCGACTTTCTGCACGAGATTGACGGGGCAGGTGGAGTGAGCCTGAATCTGAAGGGCGGCGGGAGTTTGAATCCGTCGAGCCACGAGACCGTTGACAAGAAGATGCACTACATCTATCAGGATGGTCCGGCGGTGTACAAGTTTGCGGTTCGCAAGATGGCGGAGGCGACTGAGCGTTTGCTGACGCGCAATGGCGTGACGGGCGTGGACCTGGGCTGTTTTATTCCGCACCAGGCGAACAAGCGGATTATTACGGCGACGGCGGACCGGCTGGGGATGGATCCGGCGGGCGTGATTATCAATATTGAGAAGTATGGAAATACTTCGGGCGGGACGATTCCGCTGGCGATGGAGACGGCCGTGGAGCAGGGAAAGCTGAAGAAGGGCGACCTGGTGCTGCTGGCCGCGGCAGGAGCTGGATTTACGGTTGGTGCGGCGCTGCTGCGGTGGGAGATTTAGAAGCCGGTTCATAGTTCGCAGTTCATAGTTCAGAGCTAAGAACCCGCAGATTGCAGATGACAGTTAAGACCCGGGGCCGATCCTTTGTGATCGGCCTTGTTGTTTTTGTGCTCGCTTGAGTCGTGCTGAGTTAGGATGAGTCAGTTATTGGAGAGAGGCTATGCCGAACCGAACTGCTCCCTACCGCAGCTACAACTACCTTGTGACTCTGACTGGCTCGACGGGGGTTGCGTCCACGCTTGGGGGATTCAGTCAGGTTTTGGGACTTGCTATTGGGTCGACCGCGGTGACACTCCAGCGGGGCGTTGTGGCTTCAAGTGTGCTGGCGCTTTGGATGAACCAGGTTCGGGCCACGCCGGCCAGTGCGGGGCAAGGTGCCCTGATCACGCTGCGCGGGGAATCGGGTCAGGCTGTGATGTCGTGGCGAGTGCGAAATGCTACGCCGGCCAGTTATATTGGGCCAACGCTTTCAGGCAAGGCGCAGAGTGAAGCGGCTTTGCAGGAACTGGTGCTTGCGGTCGGGAGTGTCGAGATTGTTGCGCCGGTTTCATTCATCGCTGTGACGCGGTTTGAGCCATGGGTCAGACTCTGAGGCGTATTGGACCTGACCGAATTACTCCGTCAGCAGTTTGAAGGCGTGGGTCCACTGATTCTTCGTGAAGCCGGGGATGCACCACAACATACATAGAGGCTCGATGGCGCGAGCGGCTTCCGCGACACCCATGTCGGCTGTTTCCCACCCGAACTTATTGAGTATTTCTGTTACCTGATCTTTTGCGGGCTGGCTGTTGCCGCAGATGAACATGGTGGGCTTGCCCGCTTTGAATTTGGGATTGACCATGGCTGCTACGCCGACCGAGTTGAAGGCTTTGACGAAGTGCGCGTCGGGAAACTTGTGTTGCAGGTCTTCCATGAGGGACTCATCGAAGGTGGTGAAGAAGGTGAGGATGCCGTTGACGGGTGGGGCTTCTTCAGTGGGGTTGCAGGCGTCAATGACCGTTTTTCCCGCGAGGTTTTTGGCGTCGGCGAGGCGAAGGGCGCCAACGGCCCTCCTGCCTTTTACGGCGAGGACGAGGAGGTCGCCGAATGCGGCGGCTTCTTCGAAGGTGCCAGTGGAAATGCCGGGGTGGGTTGCTGCCCAGTCGGTTAGTTTTTCTGGACTTCTGGAGCCAACTTTTACTTCGTAGCCGTGTTTTTGGAAGCCGCCTGCTAATGTCTGGGCGACTATGCCCGAGCCGATTATGCCGATTTTCATGAAACCTCCGCTTGTGGAGAGATGAGTTGAATGGCGTTGGGGTTTCAGGAAGAGCCCGAAGTGCAAATGCAGGTCCTTCGACTCACCACCCCCAGGCTGAAAAGCGCCTGGGGCCCCATTCCCCACCCCAGCGACGAAGACCTGTCGCCGGGGACCCCGGTTCGCTCAGGATGAACAAGAAATTCGTTCGAACAAATTTAGCAAGTTAGCAAGTCAGCAAACGACCCGATCTCCAACAGCTGTTCATTCCAGGCGTAACTTGCCGAAGCGAGTCATGATGCTCAGGATGACAGCTTCTTTCTAGTACGAGCAATTGAAACGACGCGCTAGCGAGCGTCAGACCACGGGTTCGGGGAAGGGGAGCGTGTACTCGGGGAGGATGCCTAGATTGGCGGCGGTGCGGAAGAAGACGCGCATGCCTTCGATACATTCTTCGTCGAGGATGTAGTGGATGTTCGAGGTCAGGTAGGTGCGGATTGTTTGTTCGGGGATGGGGAGTTTTGCGGACCATTCCTGGACTAGAGTGTCGATGTTTTGGAGGCCGTGGTCGCGGGAATTCAGGAAGTCGGTCGTGATGTATTCGTCCAAAGGGCCGCTGCATGCAATGGCCCAGACGGCGGAGACAAAGGGTAGGCCGGTTTGGGTCTGCCACTCTTCGGCCAGGTCGTGATAAATGAGCTCTTCGCCGGTGCGCTCGAAGCGGTTGGCGCGCTCTTCGAGGGCTAGCAGGGCGGGGTCGCCGATGAGGATGGCTGCGTCAGCATGATCGAGCATGGCGTCCAGGTCTGCCGTGTGGGGTAGGAACGGGACGTGGGGATTGCCCCAGTGGTGGAAGAGGATGCGGGCATAGGCGACGGTGGTGCGGCTTGCGGTGTCGGCTGCTACGGAGCGGAGCGCGGTGAGGGGCTGCGCGGCGCGGCGAACGAGGAGCAGGGAACGGACACGGCCCTTGGCGGCGATGGTGCAGCCGGGGAGAATGCGCAGGGACGGGTTGGCGGCGAGGGCGGCGATGGGGACGAGGCCGATGTCGGCGTGCCTGGGGTCATCAGGACCGAGGGCGAGGCGGGCTGCGCACTCCGAGGGAGACATTCGTTCGATTTCGTAGCGGAGGGCGAGTGGGTCGCGGAGGGGAGGGTGCTCGAAGTCCCACATGAGGGGCGCGGGGTTGAGGAAGTCGATGGCGGCGATGCGGAGGCGGGCGTGCGGGGCGTCGTTCACTCACTCTTAGACTAGCAAGGGGATGTTAAGGATTCTTTGGGGGTGGGTTTGTGTCTGAGGAGTCAGCAAGACGCGGGAGTGAAGGTCGCGAGAATCAATGCACACTTTTGACGGGTGCTAGAGGACGGACCGTTTTTGTTTCTTCTCGAATTATCTGTTGATTGCGGGGTGCAGGGCAGGTGGCCCATTCGTCCCGGTATAGGGTGCTCAGCCCCGTTCATCGTCTTATCGCGATGAACGAGGCCTCGGGCAAAGTCCCGGCGGAGTTACGCCAGCATCATGCCATCGGACGTGATGGCCACAACTCGGTCCATGGGTCACATTGTGGTTAGATACCCATGGACATCGACGACCATCTGGGTGGTGGTTTGCCCGCCGATATACACATACACGGAACTACCGGCGGGATAAACGAAGCCCGAAGAGAACTGGAGCTGCGTGAGTCCTATATTAGGCAGGTACCAGTACTCGCGTTGGCCGATGGTCGTATTGTCATAGAGGTTCAGATAGTTGTCGCCCGCGGTAAGTACGCTAGCCTCAATACTGGTGATCACCAGACTTTTGCCGGCTGGAACCACATAGGGTGGGCCAAACGTCCCGCCTGGAATGTACTGATACAACTGGGTCATTGTAGCGGCGTTGACGTTAGCTTTTCCGAGCGTGGTGAGGTGGACGATTTGCGACGCTTCTTTGGAAATGTCTCGCGTCACCGCAGGATTTTCGGCAGTGTTTGTGATCTGGACCAGATCGGAAACGGCGACGACGCCGGCGTGGACCGCTTTGGGCGCAACCCAGGGGAGGGTCATCCCAACCAGCAACATGCCGCCTACCATCAATAAAGGTTTTACGAGTTTCATAGTGCAGCTCCTTTTGGTTTGCGGCGCAATGCGCATGCGTTAGGGGGCCTATGCGCCGGGGTTTCAAATTCTGTGGGTCGGGAGGGGCGAACACGGCCGCATTCGGGCTAAATGGGAGGGCCAGGAACGCTTTCGTCCAGTAGTGGCGGACTGGGATTGATTGTGACAAAGGCAGCGAACGTCCCTGATTCCGGGGCGAGTCCTATATCTCAAAAGGCACGATCAATTCGGGAAACTCAGGGCAGGGTGTGAAGCGGTGCCATGTTACCAATAGGGGGAGGGCGGTCGAAGTTAACCATGAGGGGCGCGGGATTGAGGAAGTCGATGGCGGCGATGCGGAGGCGGGCTTGCGGGGCGGAGGTCACTTGTCTTCTAGACCAGCAAGCGTGTTAAGGATTTTTTGGGGATGGGTTTGTGTCTGTGGAGTCAACACGATCGAGGGCGGTAGATCACTATTTCGGATTTGCATACTCGAGCCCGACTCGTGCTAAAGCAGAAACGAATGAACGGCCCACCCGATCAAAAGGTCCAACTGGCACGGTAAATCCCTGAGTGTGCGTCTTTGCCAATATCGCTCCACATGGTCTTTTGTAGATCTTCAAGTTGCTCTTCGACTCTCGCCTTCTTCTCTTCAGGCACGCAAGCGTCTATGACTATTCCAAATACCTTGAAACCGTACTTTTGTCCCTTGTAGCCGAAGTCCGCCGTGAACATCCGGATCATGAGTACGAGTCCGTACATAACCCAAAATGAAATCTCCGGAAGGTGAAGGGGTTGGGTTGCGAACCAGTTTCATGAGATATGGAGTACAAACGTCGTGTAAAGGCTTGTCAACGGGCCAAGCAGGAGGATAACAACCAGTAATTTCCGAAGCTCCTTCATTTTCCGCTCTCCAGGCGCTCCTCACTTTGCATTGCTTCACTCGGTTACAACCCGCATCAACCGTTCAGCCACGCGCCTAGCGGGGCATTGCTTGGGCCATTCGGCGTTTAGGTGGAGACAAATCGAAACTAGCACGGATTGGCCGTTGGGGTAGATCATGGCCGCTCGTATCGATTGCAAACATCAGATTTCAGCTCCATATAGAAATCGATCAGCGAGGCTACCGCAGGCATCCAGCGAAGAACGTGTGAGCTAAATCACCGATTGATGGGGGCTGGGGGAGTAATTGTAGGCGGGTGAGTACACCTGCGTCGAAAACCCCGCCTGTGAACGATGGGATGGCTTCGAAGATTGATGAAAATTGCCTGGCATGGTTGGCGCTGGCGCTTTCGCCGGGGCTCGGGCCGAAGCGGATTCTGGATGCCATGCAGCGGCTGGAGACGCCGGGGCAGCTTTTTGCATTGGGGCTGACGGACCTGGAGGGATTGCGGTTTCCGGCGGCGGCCGCGCAGTTTGTGTTTGATGGTAAGGCACGGGGCGCGGCTGAGGATGAGTGGGCGCGGGTGGCTGCGCAGGGGGCGCGGCTGGTGAGCTTTAGCTGCGCGGAGTACCCCGAGCGACTGAAGGAGATTTACGATCCTCCACCGGTTTTGTGGGTTCGTGGGGATGCGGGGCTGCTGAGCCGGCCGTCGATTGCGGTGGTGGGGACGCGGCATCCTTCGCCTTATGGGTCGGGCATTGCGGAGATGCTTTCGCGGGATCTGGCTGCGCGGCGGCTGCTGATTGTGAGTGGGATGGCGCGGGGGATTGATACGTGCGCGCACCGGGGGGCATTGGCAGCGCGGATGCCGACGGTGGCGGTGTGGGGGACGGGGATCGACGTGGTCTATCCCAAGGAGAACAAGAAGCTGGCGGAGGAGATTTTGGCCGGCGGCGGGGCGATTGTGAGCGAGCTGCCGATGGGGTCGTTTCCTGCACCGCAGAATTTTCCGCGGCGGAACCGGATTTTGAGCGGGCTGAGCGTGGCCGTGCTGGTGGTGGAGGCGGCAGAGAACTCGGGAACGCGGGTGACGGCGCGGTGTGCGGCGGAGCAGAATCGGGACCTGTTCGCGGTGCCGGGGAATGTGACGAACAAGGGAAGCTGGACGCCTAACACGTTGATTAAACAGGGCGCGAAGCTCACTGCGACGTGGGAAGACGTGTGGGAGGATTTGTCGTCGCAGGTGCGGCTGGAGCTCGAGGATAGGTCGCCGGCTGAATCGAAGTCGCCAACGACCGCATCTTTATTGCCGGACCAGGGACTGCGGCCTCAGGAAGCGATGGTACTGGAGGTTTTGCGGGCCGATGAGGCCGTGCAAATGGACGAGATTCTGGAATTGCTGGAGACGCAACTGACTTCTTCCGAGGTGTTTACGGCGCTGTTTGAGTTGGAGATTGCGGGACGGATTCGGGGGTTGCCGGGGAAGAATTATGTCCTGACGATGTAAGGGCAGTGGTTAGTGGATAGTGATCAGTGGTTAGTGGGGGCGTGCGGGTGGGGCGGGGTTGCGGCGCTCGGCTGCGGTGGGCTTGGGCTGGAGATCCCGCTAATGGTATATACTCCTGTCATATACTATTCGGAGGGAAGCCATGGCGAGGAAGGCTGAGAGCGGTTCCAAGCACGCGGACGCCAAGTTGTTTTGGAATGGGAGAAGCCAGGCGGTGCGGCTTCCGAAGGAGTTTCGATTTGAGGGTGACCGGGTGCGTGTAACTCGCATGGGAGCTGGCGTGTTGCTGGAGCCGGTGCCGGTGGTGGAAGAGGAGTCGGTGGAGGACTGGTTTGCGAGGATCGACGGGCTGCGGGGGGATCCGATTTTTCCGGAAGGGCGGAAGCAGAATCCTGCTCCCATCCGTGATTACTTCAAGTGAGCTACCTGCTGGATACCTACGTCTGCATTGCGTTGATTAACGGAAGTTCAAGCAAGGTGCGCGCCCGGTTTGCGCAGGTTTCCCGGCAGAAGGCGGCGCTCGCAACCTCGACAATCGTCGTCCATGAACTTTGGTACGGCGTGGCCAAAAGTGAGTTGGCAGCTCAGAATGCACGTGCGCTGGCGGTCTTTTTGAACAGCGGCATTGCTGTCCTGGACTACTCGGCAAAAGATGCTCAGGCCGCCGGTGAGATTCGTGCCGAACTGGAGCGCCGGGGAAAGCGTATCGGCGAATATGACACGTTGACCGCCGGGCAGGCTTACTCAAGAAATCTCACGCTGGTTACTGCTAATACCGGCGAGTTCGCACGCGTGAAGAGCTTGAAAGTGGAGGATTGGACGGAGTAGCAGTGGCTAGTGGTTAGTGATTAGTGGTTAGTTGGGGATCATCCAAATCGGTAGCATTGCGGCGCACGTGTGTAGATTTTATTTGCATGGTCTGGAAACCTTGGGCTGGGGTGAGCCGGCACGAGTCCCAGATTTGAGAGCGACTCCATTGAAATGAAACGGTTTCTTGGGGCTGAATCGTGCGACTTAAATGTGGATTTGGTGCGCCTGAATTGGGAGCTTATTGAGCGAAGAGTAACTATATTGAGTGGAAACCGGACGGTGTTCCGTGGTAGCTTCCAACATTTGCGGGTGATGTTTTCCGGCTGTGGAAAAGCGGCCGGGTTAGTTGACGAGCTGAAATGCCCCGAAAGAATCGAATTTTGCAGAAGTGAGTCAAACAGGCCGGACAGTGTAGAGTTGTCCGAGTAATAAGGATGGAAATGAGCAAATCACTGGTTATCGTCGAGTCCCCCGCCAAGGCGAAGACGATTGAGAAGTATTTGGGC
>Ga0302278_10002714_pt1 | contig 20119 bp, 19 predicted proteins | sample III_Bog_N3_2_FD_194543 | JGI IMG/M metagenome (GOLD analysis project Ga0302278, IMG submission 194543) | Peat permafrost microbial communities from Stordalen Mire near Abisko, Sweden - III_Bog_N3_2 | ecosystem: Environmental > Terrestrial > Soil > Wetlands > Peat | place: Sweden: Abisko...
CCGGCTTCCCGACGCCATTCTCCACGGCAAGCGGAGTTATCGGCCTCGTAGCAGGGCCGTCCGACGCCTTGCGGCGCGCGGATTTTGAGTGAGGCTTTTCAGCTCGCTTCGGCTGGTGGTTGCGCCACCGGCCTGCCAACCAGGTCAAGACACGCCTGCGAATTTCATTCGCGTCTTGACCACTGGTTCCGGGTCAGCCACCGCTTTTGGCGGTGCGTTCGCCCCGAACCACGGGTCTCGCCTCTTCTCTCTCAAGTTGCTTTTTATCTCACAGTCCAGCGGTGTCGTTTTTAACATCGCCGGCGCTCGGAAGTTTTTCACGGAACCTGCCGAGTTCCCGTGTTCTTCCCGATGCGTCCGCTCCTTTTGTCCGCCTTTCGGCGTTTTTCTTTGGGCGGTTTTGATTTTATTCAACCCCGCCAGAGCCGTCCGCACCGTGCTGATGCACAGTAGCAACTATTCACCCTCTGGGTGACTGCGATTCACTTGGAACCGAAACCGTTCCAAGCTACTTGACTCAACTCGCCGCAGCTTCTAATTGCGGCTTGCTGCCAAGTCCCTCATTCGCATTTGACGGTGTGCGAACACCGCCAGAGGAACTGGTGAATTCTGCCTCGCCGGAACTTGCGCTCCGATTTCAGAGGAGTCGGGTCAACCAGCCTGACCCGGCTTTTCCCCAGTCGCCTGGGATTATCCTGAAACGTTCAACGTCAATTTTACTTTTCGCCGCCCGCTTCGTTCTTTCAATGAACTGTAATGACTCTAGCAGAAATTTTATTTCTGCCCACAAATTGATATGCACCGTTTATTCACCGAAAATTCGCGGTGAACAAACCGTGAACAAACTTAAATCGCCAATGAATTCAAGGCTTCTGGCGATTTCATGAAAACAGTTATTCACCGCAAATCCGCGACCAAAAACTGACGGTGAACAAGTTGTCGAAAAAGGTTTTCGTCCGCGAAGGCAAATGGAAATAATTCTGCAAATCAATTTTGCGAAGGCGGGGCGCAAGCCTCGCCTTTTTTTATTCAGGGTGAATTACGTTGCAAGAATTAAACAACGCTGCAATTACAATCCAGACGATGACGACAAAGATTATTGTGGCAATAATTTTCACTCCCATCCCGATTTTTTCAACGACCACGCCAAATCCATTTTTCAAAGAAGTCTCAATGCTGTTCAAATTGGTTTGTTTTGTTTCTGTGTTGGCCAATTCGAAATCATTCTCCATTTTGAGAAGTTCGGATTGAAACTCTTGCGCCTTTACATGGCCTCGTGACAACGCCTTTTCATTCCAAACTTTTGCATTTTCAAAACTTCTTGGAAACCCGTCACTACCATTTGCAAAATTTATGGCAATTTGAAATTGTTGCTCAATTGAAAGCAACCGCCCAACTTCTGAAATCGAATACCTACCATGAATGTGTCCATTTTCTAACGCCAAGAGAAACCAAGCAAACTTTTCGACCAAATTTTTGGAATAGATTCCCATGAGGTATTGATCATCCGATGAACCCTTTAACGCAGCGTGATAATATTTAGGGACTTTGGTAATGCCAATGACGCTTAAATAATCATAGCTTTGATTCAAAATAGTTTGAGCGTCTTTGTCTCCTAAATCGGCAGCGGTAAAAATTTCAGGACTAATGGAACTTGGACATCGAATTGCAGGAGTTCTTTTCGATTCCATAACTGCATTTTTAGGCCGTTCGGATGTAAGTTGATCGGCCGTGCTTATCAATTGCAATTTCCGCCAACTTTTTGTCATCGGTTAGTCCAAACATTCCGAATCTCATAACTCCTTCAAACATTCTCATGCTAATTTGGACGCCTTTAACCTTCTCGGTTCGGAGCGCGTTGCGATTATGTCTTAAAACTACTGCCGCCGATTGACGCTGTAATTTGTTTGTTATTTTTTCTTCCGGTAATTTCTTTTTCATAATTAACTGGAACGTATTATTTTTGTCACAAATAACAAGAAATTTTCATCCCAAATGATTCGCCGCGCCTTCGAGGCCGGTGACAATTTCATCGCGCGTCTTGAAATTGCGGATGCGGACGTAAGCGTCATTTTCCAAGCGCGCGGTGTAGGCCACTTTTAATTCCTGCGCGCGCTTGAATTGTTTGTCCGGTTTCGCTGGCGTGATCGGATATTCCACGGCATAGCCCGCCGCGCGCAAATCGTGAATCAGCTTCAATGAAATCGGGCGCAACGTCTCGTCCTCAATCAGCACGAATACGTCCATCTGCGAATCAAATTTCGGCAGCAGGCCGCGCGCCTTGAGCAGTTCCGCCAGCACCACGTCGCCCATGCCGAAGCCGAGCGCGGGCAAATCCACTTTGCCGCCGCTGATGAGCTTCACGAGATTATTGTAGCGTCCGCCGCCGGCGATGGCGCGAAACTCACCCTTGCGATCAAACGCCTCGAACACGACGCCGGTGTAATACGCCAGCCCGCGGATGACCTTGTAGTCAATCTTCACAAAATCCTTCAGCCCGCGCGCGGTGAGATTTTGTAAAATGCTTGCCAGTTCCGCCGTCGGCTGGCCGGACGCGATAAATTCATTTACTTCCGCCAGCGACGAGCCGAGTGCGGCCAGTTTTTTTTCGCTTTCATCCGGCGCGGTGCGTTCCAGCTTGTCAATCACCTGGAAAAACTCGTATTCGCCGCTTTTGCCTTCGGCGTGCTGACGGCGGCGCTCGTAAAAATCCTGCCACGCATTGCGGCTGCTCAGGCGGATGACAAAATCCTCCGCCGTCAAACCGAACGCGCGCAGCGTGTCAATCAGCAGCGCAATCAACTCCGCGTCCGCCGCCGGATCGGTTTCGCCGATGAGGTCGACGTTGAACTGGAAATGCTCGCGCAACCGGCCTTTCTGCTGGCGCTCGTAGCGGAAGAGTTGCGGAATCGCAAACCACTTGATGGGTTTTTTGTAATTGCGTTCGTGCGCGGCGACCATGCGCGCGAGCGTCGGCGTCATTTCCGGGCGCAACGAAACGGCGCGTTCGCCCTTGTCGGTGAAGTTGTAGAGCTGGCCGACAATTTCCTCGCCGCTCTTCGTCGTAAACAGTTCGAGCGGCTCCAGCGGCGGGCCGTCGTATTCGCGAAAGCCGTAGCGCTTGGCAATCTTGCGCCACTGGTCAAAAATATACTGGCGCGCGTCGGCGCTCCACACGTCCTGGTGCGGGAGCGGTTCGGGATAAAAATCTCGGAATCCGGGCAGTCGTTCCATGCCCGAAGGATAGGAAAAAAAACGGATTAGGAAAGCAGGAACACAGGAAAGCGATTTCAACCACGAAATACACCAAAGACACGAAATTTCTGAAAGGCTGGATAAACACACGCTTCTCTTTCGTGTGTTTCGCGTATTTCGTGGTTAATGTGCTTTTACGCTTTCGGCGTCAGCTTCAAGACTTCGGCGCGCATTTCCTTGCCGGATTTGAACTTCACCATCGCGCGGGCGGGGATGGGCACGTCCGTCTCCGGCTTGTTCGGGTTGCGGCCGACGCGCGCCTTGCGGATCTTCACGTCGAAGACGCCGAAGTTGCGCAATTCCACCTTGTCGCCCTTGGCAAGCGCCTCGGTGATGTAATTGAGGGTCTTCTGCACCACGTCGAAAACCTGGGTCTGAATAAGCCCGGTTTCTTCACTGATGCGGATCACGAGATCACGTTTGGTCAGGGTCATAATTTTTTAGTTGTCGATTGGCTGATTGGTTTGATTCTTTACTGCACCACTCGAATTGTCCAGAAGTCACTGGCCAAGTCAGTCCCGGTGACATATGCGTAAGGCAGCGTGAAATAGCCCTTCAGACCCCAGCCCGCGCCCCACGAATTCCGCACAATGAACCGCTGCTGCGCGTCATCGTAGCCCACGCCGACGACCGCGTGGCCGCCCACCACGGATTCGCCGGAGGCGGGCAGCGGCACGTGGCCGCTTTTCGCCACCGCCGCGCTCTCAAAACTTTCATACACCGTGAAGCCGAACACAAACGGCCAGCCTGATGCCAGGCAACCTTTCAACTGTCCCAGCGTCTGCGTCACGCGCTGGTAGGAAACCGCCTTGTATTTCAAGGCATCTTTGTAGCACGCCGCTGGCGGTTTGGTTTTGAACTTGGCGATGGCGTAAGGCCATTCCGTTTCCGGGCAGTCGCCCTGTTTGGCCACGCTCTTGATGCCGTCGCGGATTTGCGCGCCGCTGTCCGACGCCACCGAATGCTCAATGACCCGCTCGTTGTAATAAATAAACAACCGCGACGGCACGAAGTCCGCGAGCTTTTGTTTCAACCGGTCAAATTGAATCGCACCAGCGATGGCGTTGGCCGTGCAACTGCCGAGCTGTCCCTGGTCATACACCGGCGGACATTGCACCCGCAAATCCGCCTTGGCGGGCAGCGGTGCCAGCAGCGGTGCCGGGGCCGCATAAAAATGATCCCGCTGATCCGGCAAATCTTTTTGCCACCCATAACCACGGCCTGCAAAGTGCGGCGAAGTTTTCATGGTGAATCGTCAAACCATCAACAACCTTTTGCCGCCCAATGTCCAGCCCAAAATCGCCGGAACGGCGAAATAAAATGAAACCAGAACGGGACTATTCCCCCGTTGGTCAGGCTGGCTGGGTCATCTGTTCGGCAACCTTTTGATAAAGGCGTAGGTTTATCAAAATGGCTGAAAAGGCAATTCGCATTGGCATCGCAACTAGACAGGGATGTGCCCGGCAATGTCCCCGCCCGGGACGGGCGGAAACGCAGTTGGCAGTTGATTTCCGGCGGCAATCGTTTTTAATTGGCCAACTTATTTTGAAATGAACATTCACGAATACCAAGCCAAACAGTTGCTCGCGCAATACGGCGTCAACGTGCCGTATGAGATTCCCGCCAAGTCGCTCGCCGAGGTGCGCCCGGCGGCCGAGAAAATCGCCGCCAGCGGCAGCGCCAAGGTCGTGGTCAAATCGCAGATCCACGCGGGCGGTCGCGGCAAGGGCACGTTCAAATCCGGCTTCCAGGGCGGCGTGAAAGTCGCCGGCTCTGTGGATGAGGCCGTGGGCTACGCCGAGAAGATGCTCGGCCAGACGCTTGTTACCAAGCAGACCGGCGCGGACGGCCGGATGGTGCAGACGCTGCTCCTCGCCGAGGGCGCGAAGATCAAAAAGGAATTTTACCTCGCCGTGCTGCTCAACCGCGAGACGTCGCGCCCGCTCATCATGGCCAGCACCGAGGGCGGCATGGACATTGAGGAAGTGGCCGAGAAGCATCCCGAGAAGATTTTCAAAGAGACGATTGATCCCGCCGTCGGCATCATGCCCTATCAGGCGCGGAAAATTGCCGCCGCGCTCGGCCTCAAAGGCGACTTGTTCAACGCCGGCGTGAAACTCGTCACCGGCGTCTATAACACCTGGTGGGAATGCGACGCCTCGATGGTGGAGCTGAATCCGCTCGCGGTGGTCGAACTGGCCGACGGCAAGGAAACCGTCATGGCGCTGGATGCGAAAATTTCGCTCGATGACAACGCACTTTACCGTCACAAGAACATTTTGGAGATGCGCGACCTCAACGAGGAAGCGCCGCTGGAAATCGAAGCGAGCAAGTTTGCGCTGAATTATATTAAGCTCGACGGCAGCATCGCCTGCCTCGTGAACGGCGCGGGTCTCGCGATGGCGACGATGGACATCATCCAGCATTTCGGCGGCAACCCGGCAAATTTTCTCGACGTCGGCGGCGGCGCGAGCAAGGAGCAGGTAACGGCGGCGTTCAAAATTATTTTGAGCGACCCGAACGTGAAGGGAATCATGGTGAATATTTTTGGCGGCATCATGGATTGCAACGTCATCGCCACCGGCATCGTCGCGGCTGTGAAGGAAACGGGACTGAAGCTCCCGCTCGTCGTGCGGCTCGAAGGTAACAATGTCGCCGCCGGCAAAAAGACGCTCGCGGAATCCGGCGTGGCCATCATCAACGGCGACTCGATGGCCGACGCGGCGAAGAAGATTGTCGCAGCGGTCGGGAAGTAAAAAATCTCACCATCAAAAGCGGTTTCCAGAAATGGGAGCCGCTTTTTTAGGCAATTTTTAACCAGACCGTTTTCAAATACGCCGGCTCGTCGCGGCTGATGGGAAAATCCGGCGGCTGCGGGACGTAATGCTGTTTCACTATCTTCCGCTTCGCCGCGCGCACGGCCGATTCGATGTCCGCGAGAAAATCTTCCGGCGAAAATTCCGCCGCGTTCGTCGAGGCGAGCAGCAAGCCGCCGGGTTTCAGGACGGGCAGGGCGGCAGCGACGAGCTTGCCGTAATCTTTCTCAGCGCGGAACGCGCCGTGTTCCTTCGACTGCGAAAACGTCGGCGGGTCGAGCACGATAGTGTCGAACGTGCGGCCTTTCTTCGCCAGCCGCCGCAGCCAGTCAAACGTGTCGCCGTAAATAAAATCATGCGTCGCCGGATCGAGATTATTCAGCACGAAGTTGCGTTTGCCCCATTCGAGATATTTTTTCGAGAGATCAAGGCTCGTTACCCGCGCACCGGCTTTTGCTGCGCAAACGGAAAAACCGCAGGTGTAGGCGAAACAATTTAGGAGTTGGGAGTTGGCAGATGGGAGTTGGGGAAAGTCTGCGGCAATGTGGCCAGTCAGCAAGCGCCGCCGGTTGTCGCGCTGGTCGAGGAACAGGCCGACGGAATAGCCTTCATGGAAGCTCATTTCGTAGCGGATGCCGTTTTCCAAAATTTCAAATCGCTCCGGTGCGGCCCCGCCAAAAACAAGTTGCGGCGACACTTCGGCGGTCGTGCTGCGGCGGACCTGGCGTGAAAGCGTTTTGTGATACGCGCCGCGCGCGGCGTAACCGTTCGCGAGCCCGGACAATTCTACAGCTTGTTTCGCATCCAGTGGTGCTTCCGCGTGCGAGAGCAGGAAGTCGCCGAGCTTTTCCACAAACCAGCCGGGCCAGCCATCGCTTGCGCCGTGGATGACGCGGAAGGCGTTCGTGTTTTCTGATTCGATGACGGCGGTGCGCAGTGCAAGTCGCGGCTCGATATCAAAGTTCATCGGCGCTGAAAACTTCACCGGCTTGCTAGTAGCCGGATGGGTGAATTCAATTTCCGCCGCGTGCAAAAAAACGCGCGCTGCCGCCGGGCCGCCGTAAAGCGTGTCGCCAAGAATCGGAAAGCCGCTTTCCGCCGCATGGACGCGGATTTGGTGCGTGCGCCCAGTCAGCGGCGAGGCGCTGACAGTTTTAAGTTTTGAATTTTTAGTTTTTAGTTCGGACTCCACGATGGGAGTAAATTTGGTTTCTGCGATTTCTCCGCCCGGCCGGCTGGCGTATTTCTCGCCAATACGGAGCAAGGTCGTTTTGACCATGAAAGAGTTTTTGGGCGCGTTGCCGTCCGTGAGCAGAACATATTTTTTGTGGACTTGTCGCGCGGTGAATTGTTCGGTCAGCGATTTGTTGGCCAGCGGCGTTTTGCCGAAGACGAGCAGGCCGCTGGTTTCCTTGTCGAGCCGATGCAGGATGGCGAGCGTGGCCCAGCGCGGCTCGCGCTGACGGAGCCAGTCGTAGATGCCTTCGCCGGCATAAGGCGACGGCGCGTGCGTGTTCCAGCCGGCCGGCTTGTTCACCACCAGCAGATGCTCGTCCTCGAAAATCACGCACGGAACCATGTGGAAATGAAAACATTTCTGTGCGCGGGAATGAAGCTAGAAACGTGCTGTCAGCAGACTGCGGTTTTCCACGGTTGATTATTTCCGCCGTAATTTGTATTTCGTGGCTCACGATCATGAAATTCACCGCCCTTTCGCTTGCGTTGTTGCTGATTGCGCCCGTCGTGTCTGCCGCCGATGTCGGCGCAGTGGCGGCCAAGCCGCTCTACCGCGACCCGGTTTATGACGGCGCGGCGGACCCGGCGTTCATCTGGAATCCGCTCGTGCAAAAGTGGTGGATGTTTTACACCGACCGCCGCGCAAATGCGTCCGGGCTGTCCGGCGTGGCGTGGGTGCATGGCACGCCTATCGGCATCGCGGAATCGGCGGACGGCGGAGCGCACTGGCAGTTCGTCGGCATGGCGCAGTTTGATTTGCCGGCGGAATATGGCGGCACCAACCTGACCTGCTGGGCACCCGATGTGACGCGGGCGCCGGACGGAACGTGGCAAATGTTCCTGACCATCGTGCCGGGCGTATTTCAGGACTGGAACCATCCGCGCTTCATCGTCCAACTCACGAGCACAAATATGTTGAACTGGTCGAATCCGCGAAAACTTTCGCTCGCGTCCGACCGCGTGATTGACCCAAGCATCGAACGGATGCCGGATGGCAACTGGCGGCTTTACTACAACGACGAACGCTCCGGCAAATCCATTCATTACGCCGAAAGTCCTGACCTCACTAACTGGACGGACAAGGGACTTGCATTTAAAAGCCGGGGCGAGGGTCCGAAAGGCTTCCGCTGGCACGGAAAATTTTGGGTGGTCATTGACGAATGGAAAGGCCTCGGCGTTTTCCGTTCCAACGACGCGCTCAACTGGTCCAAGCAGCCGACCAACTTGGTCGCCGGTGCAGGCAAAGGTTTGGACGACGGCGTCATGGGTGATCACTGCGACGTCGTGGTCAGCGGCGACCGGGCATTTCTATTTTACTTTACGCATCCCGGGCGGCGCGGTCCTGACGCGAAGAAAGACACCACCGAACAGCGCCGCAGTTCCATTCAGGTGGCCGAATTATTCGAGCAGAACGGCTGGCTTACCTGCAACCGGGATGAGCCGACGCACGTTCTGCTGTTGCCGCAAAAATAAAACGCGCGGTTGGCGTCAGCTTTTCTTTTTATACATCTGCTCCGGCGTAAGGATTTGCGGCTCGGTGATTTTGAAATCTCTATTTTCAACCGAGCGGAAGAAACAAGAATTGTAACCCTCATGGCAGGCCGGGCCATTTTGTTCCACCTGTATGAGCAGGCAGTCACCGTCGCAGTCGAACGCAATGTCTTTCACGGTTTGCGTGTTGCCGCTCTCCTCGCCCTTCATCCAGAATTTCTGGCGCGAGCGGCTCCAGAAATGCGTCTTGCCGGTGGCAACGGTGCTTTCCAGCGACGCGCGGTTCATCCACGCCATCATCACGACGCGACCGGATTTCTGTTCCTGGATGATCGCGGGGATCAAACCCTGCGCGTCAAACTTCAACTTGTCGTAAAAGCTCATGCGGACAATTTACGGTTTACGATTTACGATTTACGAGCCTTAAATCAAAGGGCGCGCAAATCGCAAGATTACTGCGGTTTTGATCCGCGCACCGGCGGCGGCACGGCGAGCAGGTTTGACGACCAGCTAGAAACATTGGTGGCGTCATCCGCACCGGCCGGCGCGAGTTGTGGGATGGTTTTCAGCGGCTTGTCTTCCACCACCGCTTCGGCATTGGTGTCCGAATGCTCGTGGTCGGTCAGCGAGCGGTAGAGCTGATTTTTCAGCCCCAGAAACGCCGTGTTCGTCACGGCGGCGAGATGGTTGCTGGCCTGCCCGAAAAATCCGGCGGCGATCTTCACGCGCGCGAGGTGCAGTTCCACGCCCTGCCGCTCGGCATCGGTGTGCGCGACGCTCATCGCGTTTGTCCATGCGATGAGCGCGTCATTGGTGCGCAGCGGGCGGATGCCGTAATAGCTCTCCGCATAGTCCGTCGCCAGGACAAAATTGTCCGGCGCCAGCTGCATCGCCTGTTGATAAAGTCCGAGCGCCTTGTCAAAAACTTGTTGCTCGTCTATGTGATAAAATTCCTTCGCGTCCTTGCGGAAAAGATAGACCGTCGTCGCGAAATTTTGGTAATACACCGGCTCGTCCGGCTTGAGCCGGATGGCCTGCGCGTAATACTCGAACGCCTTCGTGACCGGGCTATGCTCGCCGTAGTAATTGGCGAGGTTGTTCCAGACGGCGGGATTCTTCGGGTCGAGTTGCATCGAGTTCTCGTATTGCAGGTGCGCGCCCTCTTCGTCGCCGGTGTCGTTGAGAAAGCTGCCGTAGGCCAGAAAGCCGTGCGCGTTTTCGGGATGGCGCTGGAGAAAATTGTCGTAGGCTCCGCGCACGCGGTCAAGCCGCGCCTTGATGCGCGCGTTCAGCGCCGCCGAGGCCGCCGCCGTCTTGTTGGTGTCGGACTGCGAATCATATTCGCGGAGCCAGCCGTTCACGTCGTCCTGCGCGGCGTCATCGGCCAGCATCACCTCGCGCAATTCCTTTTCCTCCGGCGACACGGCGATGTCCACCGCCACGCCGGTCTGCTGCTGGATGATATTGCTCACGGCTTGCGGCTGGTTGGTGGCCAGCAGCGCGCCCAGCAGTCCGATGGTGAGTTCGTTCACGCGGTCAAAGTAGCAATTCGGAAAATATAAGACAGCACTTTGCAGCCGGCAGCCAGCTCAGGCAACCGGCGGGCGACTGGCCTGTTCTGCCCGATCCAATTCCATCAGTTCCAGCAGGGCCTCCAGCCGCCGGTTGGTGCGGCCAATGTAGGCACACATCGTGAAGACCAGCGCCATGCCGATGGGCAGAAATAAAACGGCCGGCTTTTCTTGGATGTGCAAACAATCGAAGTAATACAGAGTGATGAAAAGAACGAAGACCGCAAAGATGTAGATAGGAAAATAGCGCGAGCGCAAGTCGTTGCCGCGCGCCAGTTCCAACAGCTTGAGGCGTTGCTGCGTCCTGCGAAATTCCATCTGCGCCAGAAATTCCTGTTGCTCCGGCGACAATTTCCCGACGAGGTCTTTGGTGAGCATGGGTCTAACTATGCCGGTTTTAACCGCCCGTCAATCAATTTGCATTCAACTTGGCGTCTTGGCGGTCAATCAATTTTCCCTCGGTCGTTTGACGACAACTTCAACCTCCGCCTTGTTCTTCGCGATCATGTGCGCGGGCAGGACACCGCGCCAGAAGACGTTCGGGTAAACCACCGCGCTGCGGCCGAGGATGCTGCCGGGATTCAGCACGGCGTTGCAGCCCACTTCTACGCCGTCGCCCAGCAGCGCGCCGAACTTCCGCAGGCCGGTGTCGCGCGGCACGCCGTCCACATCAATCGCGATGTTGCCGGGAAACAGCTTCACGTTGGAAACCTTCACGCCCGCGCCGAGGTGCGCCCGGTGGCCGAGAATGGAATCGCCCACATAATTGTAATGCGGCACCTGCGCGCCGTTGAAAAGCAGCGCGTTCTTCAGCTCGCTCGAATTGCCCACCACACAGTTGTCGCCAATGAGGACGTTCTCGCGGAGGTAGGCGTTGTGGCGGATCTGGCAGTTTTTTCCGATGATGGCCGGACCTTTGATCAGTGCGCCGGGTTCCACCACCGTGCCTTCGCCGATGATGACGCGGTCACCGATGCTCGCGCCGGGAAAGCGTTTCGGCGGATTTTGTTTCGGCACTTTGGCGAGATAGCTTTCAATTTTCTTGAGCGCGTCCCACGCAAATTCGCCGCCGTCAAACAGGGCGGCGTGTTCCGTCTGCGTCAGGTCGAACAGGTCTTCAGCTTTGAACATGGTGGAAAACTAAAGCAAATGCCCGCGCCCGCAAAGGGAAATGGCGCGCGTCCATTTGCGGGACAGCGGCGGACGTTTTGTGGACAGTGCGTGGACAGCCGCAGAAAAATTCGACCGGATAAGCTGGAAAATAAATTTCCCGATGAAATCAAACCTGTTGGCCTGGGATGTGCTGAATGAAATTGTCATTCGGTTGTAAAAATAAAAACGCATTGGTATGCCACTCAAATTCCAGTTTCAATTCGCCGGGGCCGACTTCAGCCGGCCGAGTTCGCCGTATCGCAAGTGGCTGCGCATCGGGCTGATGTCGTTGGTGGCGACGTTGTCCGTGCTGGCCTATTGGGCCTACCTCCATCATCTGACCCATCGCGCGCTGCCGGCGGTCTCCCATGTCGTCCCGGTGACGCCGAAGGCTGATGTTCCCGCCGTGGCGCCGACCCTGAAGAACGTCGCGACGGAAGGCATCGTGGCCGTGGAAAGTTACTTGCTGAAGGCGGCGAAAATTTCCCCGGCGGCGCCGGTCGCCACGGCGGCTCCCAGTGAACCGGTCGCCGTGCCGGCGCCGGTGCCGGTGGCGGTGGCCGCTCCGGTCATTACTTTTGTGCCCGCGCCCGTGCCGCAACGCACCTACCGGGTGCATACGGATCAGGAACGGCTGGTGATGGCCGGCCAGACGGCCTTTGACAATGTGATGGATCTGGCCAACAAATATCCGGATGCCTATGGTTTTCAGGCGGGCGATTTCCTGTCGGACGCGAAACTCGGCCAGCCGATTGCCGTTTACACCATTGCCGAATCCGACCGGGCGAATTACCAGAACGGCCAGCCGGTCAAGCCGCTGCTCAAGCCGGCCAGGCAATGGGTGTTTCCCGTCCTGATGAACGACCGCATCTGCTGCATGGTCGAGGTGTCCCAGGCCGGCCACGAATACGTCCCGGGCAAGGGCAACAAGTCGCTCGCGATGGCCTGGAACAAAATCAATGAAAAATGGCCGGCGGAAGATGGCTACCACCCGATGCTCGTCGTCAATCCCGAAGTCCCCGGCTATTATTTCACCGTGCCGGAACTGCCCCAGCAAAACCTCACGGACACAATCGAGATGTTTTACTTCCACCCCGGCACCTCGCCGGCGGACGTGATTCTCGCAAGCTGGCGCTGAACTTCTGAAAAGCGCGAGCGGACCGGCCGCCGGTGTTTCATCTCTGTCCATCGGTGGCTGAAAAAATTCCCGTTTTGAAATTGTCCGGGCTGGACTATCTTTCACCCATGCGCCAACTGCGAAATTTCATCTGGACGCTCACAGCGGTCGTTGTTTTGGTGCTGGCGGCATATCTCACCTTCACCGCCGCGCGCTGGCTCAACCACGCCAGCGGCCTGCGTTTTTGGAACACCACCAGCGTCGTCCACGAAGTGCAGTCGCTCTCCGACCTCGTCACTGTCAAATACGTCATGGACAAGGTCGTCGTGCTGGAAGACGTAAAATGGTATGGCGAAAACCGCGTGCTGCTCCTCGCGCAGGGCGTCGTGAAGGCGGGCATTGATTTGCAACGGCTGAAGCCGGAAGACGTCTCCATCAGCGGCAAGAAAATCTGCCTGCACCTGCCGCCCACGCAGATCACCGATGCCTATCTTGACGACTCGGCCAGCCAGGTGATTGACCACACGACGGGTCTGCTGCGCGCCTTCGACAAGAACCTGGAGCAGGCCGCGCGGCAGAATGCCGTGGACGACATCGCCCGCGCCGCACGCCGCGCGGGGATTTTGGACGAGGCGGACAAGCGCGGCCGCGAGGAGCTGCAAAACTTTTTCAAGCGCGCGGGCTTTGAGACGGTTGAATTTCGCTGACCACGGCGCTGCCCAGATTCTGGAGCGCCTGCCTAATAATCACCGGCTGGGCCGCCTCGGGAAAAATCGTTACCGGAAGGCGGCGACGAACTGCCGGGACTTTTCGGGCGCGCGGAGGAACACGCAGTCCGGCCAATTGAATCGTCGCCATCCGTAAATTGATTGCGGCAATCGCCGCATCCATCGGGGAGCCTGCCCGCATTTGAAATTTTCTTGCCACGAGTAAATGACTGCAACTCGTGTGCCAAAAAAAATCACGGCGGCAGACAGTCTGAAAGCGGGTGAGGCGAGCGTCTTCGCGAGCCGCTGATGCCGGCGACGCCCCGGCTCACGTGGACGCTCGCCTCACCAAACTGCGCCGTTCACCGTTTACCCAGCCGCGCGAGCAGTTTGGCGTGGATGCCGTCGAACCCGCCGTTGCTGAAGACGCAGACCACATCGCCGCCCTGCGCGTGCTGGGCCAGATGCGCCACGATGGCGTTGGCGTCCGGCAGATACGCGGCTTCCTTGCCGGCAGCCTTGAGGTCGGCCATGAGCTTCTCCGGATTCAACCGCTCATCGGCGGAAATCTGCTCCAGCCGCGCCACCTCGGAAACCACCACTGCGTCCGCATCGGCGAAGGACGCCGCCAGCTCCTCCTGAAAAACATTCCGGCGCGTCGTATTGCTGCGCGGCTCGAACACCGCCCAGATTTTTTCCTTCGCGTAACGCAGGCGCAGCGCCTTGAGCGTCTCGCGGATGGCCGTCGGGTGATGGCCGAAATCGTCAATCACCGTCACGCCACCGGCGATGCCCTTCACCTCCAGCCGCCGCTTGATGCCCTTGAACGTGTCGAACGCCGACTGGATCTGCTTGTTCGACAACCCGCAGTGTTTCGCCGCGCCGATGACGGCGAGCGCGTTGCGGACGTTCAATTCGCCGACCATGTTCAAATGAAACTTGAAGCTCGGAATCTCAAACTCCGTCGCCGTCGGGCCGTAACGCAAATTGAAACCATACACCGCGTAGTCGCCGCCGAGGCCGAATTTTTTCACCGGACAATGCGTCACGTTGAGCAATTCCTTGAGATTCGCGTCATCGCCGTTGCCGAGCAGCAGGCCGTTGCGCGGCACGAGCCGGATGAAGTGTGAAAAAGTTTTCTTCACCGCGTCGAGGTTCTCAAAAATGTCCGCGTGGTCGAACTCCAGGTTGTTGATGACGGCGACTTCCGGCTGGTAATGGATGAACTTGCTGCGCTTGTCGAAAAACGCCGTATCGTATTCGTCGCCCTCGATGATGAACCACTCGCTGTCCGTGAACCGCGCGCCCTGTGAAAAATTGTTCGGGATGCCGCCGATGAGATAGCTCGGGTTCAGCCCGTTGTGCTCGAACACCCACGTCAGCAAACTCGTCGTCGTGGTCTTGCCATGCGTGCCGGCCACGACGATGGCGCGTTTGCCGCGGATGAAAAATTCCGCCAGCAGCGCCGCCAGCGAGCAATAGCGCAGCTTGTGATCGAGGACGTATTCCGCCTCCGGGTTGCCGCGCGAGATGGCGTTGCCGATGACCACGAGGTCCGGCTTGGCGGCGAGGTTGCGCTCGTCGTAGCCGTTCAGCACGGGGATTTTTTTGGCGGCGAGGAACGACGCCATCGGCTCATAGACATTTTGGTCGGAGCCGGTGACGGCAAAACCTTTGTCCAGCATCGCGGCGGCGGCGGACGCCATGGCCGTGCCGCCGATGCCGGTGAAGTGGACGGATTTGATCTCGGATGAAAACATGAGCAGGAAATTTAACCGCCTGGACGCCCCGGCACAAAGTTTTTTGCGGCGTCACCATATCTGCCGATTGCCATGGGCACCGCGTTGTGCGAAAAGAAGGAAACTAATCATGCCAGCCATGCGTCCTTCCTTCATGCACTTTCCATCACTGACCCGATTTGTTTTGCCCCTGCTCGCCGCCGCAGTCGCCACCCGCGCCTCGGCGGAGGTGCGGCTGGCTGCGCCGTTCACCGACCACATGGTGTTGCAGCGCGACATCACGGTGCCCGTCTGGGGCACCGCCGCAGCCGGTGAGACGGTCACGGTGGAATTCGCCGGCCAATCCAAATCGGCGACAGCGGATGCGGCTGGCAAATGGCTCGTCAAACTTGATCCCCTGCCCGCCAGCGCCGAACCGCGCGAACTGGTCGTGCGCGGAAATGGCAAATCGGAAATTGAAAATTGCAAATGCGCCGACGTGCTCGTCGGCGAAGTCTGGCTCGCGTCCGGCCAGTCGAACATGGATTTCTCGCTGTCGAAGAAGGTGAAGTATTTCGCCGGCGTCGCGAACGAGGAACAGGAAATCGCCGCCGCCAACTATCCGCTCATCCGCATGTTCACCGGCGAGGCCGCCAAGGCTTACACGCCACAAGCCCGCGTCGGGGGCGACTGGAAGGTCTGCACGCCGGAGAACGCGCCGGCCTTTTCCGCCGTCGGCTATTTCTTCGCGCGCGATTTGCAGCGGGAAATCAAGATGCCCGTCGGCATCGTCACGCTCGCCTTCGGCGCGAGCACGGCGGAGGCGTGGATTCAGCGCGAGGTGCTGGCCGCCGATCCGCAGCTCAAGCCGCTGCTCGACCGCTTCGATGCCGCCGTGGAGAAGTTCCACACCAATCCGCCGCCGGTCATCGCCGCGCCGCGCTCGGAAGATGTCTCGGCGACGAACGCCGCCCCAAAAGGCCGCAAGCGCGGCGGCGGTTCGCGCGACCCGGTGCAGGACCAGCACAACGCCACCGTGCTGTTCAATAGCATGATCAACCCCGTGATTCCCTACGCCATCCGCGGCGCCATCTGGTATCAGGGTGAATCCATCGTGGATGCGAACAAGGGCGGCATCGCGCTTTACCCGCGCGTGCAGGCCGCGCTCATCCGCGACTGGCGCGCACTGTGGGGCGAAGGTGATTTTCCGTTTTACATCGTGCAGCTCGCCGGCCAGGAAGCCGCCAGCAATAGCCCGCTCGTGCGCGAGGCGCAGGCGACCGTGCTGGCTTTGCCGAACACCGGCATGGCCGTCGCCAGCGACATCGGCGAGGCGAAGAACGTGCATCCGAAAAACAAGCAGGACGTCGGCGACCGGCTCGCGCGCATCGCGCTGGCGAATGTGTATGGCCATAAAATCGAATTCTCCGGCCCGCAGTTTGCGGCGATGAAAATCGCCGGCGGCGAGGCGCGTCTTCAATTCACCCACCTCGGCGGCGGCCTCGTCGCGAAGGGCGGCGCGGCGCTGGGCGGCTTTGTCATTGCTGGTGCGGACAAGAAATTCGTGCCGGCGGCAGCCCGCATTGACGGCGACACCATCGTCGTCAGCAGCGCGGAAGTCGCCGCGCCCGTCGCGGTGCGCTACGCGTGGGTGAATTTTCCCCAGGACGCCAACCTCGCCAATGCCGCCGGCCTGCCGGCACCGCAATTCCGCACGGACGCGTGGTGATATTTCGCATCCAAGCCTTATTCTAAAATGAAACTGTCTCGCCCACTCGCCGCCGGGGTTTTGCTGGCGGTCATCTTTTCCGGCTGCGCCACGCCGGCGGCCAAGCGCGCGGCGCGCACCGAATGGATTGACCGCGACACCGGCCATCGCGTCGTGCAACTCTCGCGTGAGCCGGGCAGCGAGAGCCTTTACTTCAACCTGAACCCCTTCACGCCGGACGGAAAAAAAATGGTGTTCACCTCGCCCAGCGGCATCTCGGTGGTGAACCTCCAGACGCTCGCCGTCGAAAAAATTGTCACCGGCAAGAAGCTCAACGTCATCATGGTCGGCCATAAGACCGGGCAGATTTATTTCGGCGAGCGAAAAATCGAGGCCGGCGTCACCAACCACTACGTCTGCGTGGTGGATCCCCAGACCAAATCCGTCCGCCAGTTGCTGAAGCTGCCGCGCGGCCAGGAAGTTTCCACCGTGAACGCCGACGAGACCCTGCTCGCCGGCACCCTCACCGACCGCACCGACTGGGGCACGAACGAGGTTTTTGACGGCGGGCCGAACCGCCTCACCGACCTCGAACGCGCCGACGCGCAGCGCGGCAAAAAGGGCACCATGATGGAGGAACGGCTGGCGAAGCGTTACCCGATGTCGCTGATTTTCTATAATCTAAAGACCGGCGAAACCAACGTCTGCCACCGTGGCACCGACTGGCTCGGCCATCTGCAATTTTCCCCGACCGATCCGACGCTGCTGATGTTTTGCCACGAAGGCCCGTGGCACAAGGTGGACCGCATCTGGACCATCCGCACCGACGGCACGGATTTGAAGCTCGTGCATCAGCGCACCATGACGATGGAGATCGCCGGCCACGAATTCTGGAGCGCCGACGGCCAGACCATCTGGTATGACCTGCAAACCCCGCGCGGCCAGGTCTTCTGGCTGGCCGGCTACGCACCCGCCACCGGCGCGCGGACGTGGTTTAACATGCAGCGCAACGAATGGGGCGTGCATTTCAACGTCTCGCCGGACGGGCAACTATTTTCCAGCGACGGCGGCGATGACCAGATGGTGGCGCACGCGCCGGACGGCAAATGGCTTTATCTGTTCCACCCCGAACTCATCGAAGACCGTTCCGGCGGCAACGTGGACACCAGCAAGCTCATCAAAGCCGGCGTGTTTCATTCCGAGAAACTCGTCAACATGGCGCCGCACGATTATGCGCTGGAACCGAACGCCATGTTTTCGCCGGACCTGAAATGGCTCATCTTCCGCAGCAACCGGAGCGGCGCGAACCAGGTCTATGCGGTGGAGCTGGCCAAACCACCGCAGACCGAAAGCAAGCCGCTCCCGACCGCTCCGTAACCGTCCGTTCGCTGTCCTAAACCGTTCGTTCCCGGTTCCGAACCGTTCGTCCTCGGTCCCGGATCGTCCGTAACCGGTCCGCAACCGTCCGTAACCGGTTCCGAACCGTCCGTAACCGGTTCCGAACCGTCCGTGACCGGTCCGTAACCGTCCGTGACCGGTCCGCAGCCGTCCGTTCCCCGTCCCGGACCATCCGTAACCGGGCGGAAACCACCACTTTTCGGGTGTTTTTCGCTAAAAACCGCGTTTTAACGCCAAAAACCCACTTTCCCGCCACCCGCTACCGCCCCGGTGTCCCATTTTTGGAGTCCAGACCGGCGGCGGACTGAAACCGACCGGTTCGGTGCGCTGCCCCTTTTCTCCGCCGGCCAGAATGCGGGCAGGCGGGCGGGTGCCGCCAAAAGGGTGCTGGACAGAAACTTAAAAACGAAACACACTCAAAGTCATGAAAATGGATAGGCTGTTCTTGGCCATTGATAGGCTGCAAGACCGGGCGTCCATTATCTGTTAGGCATCGTTCACGCTTATCAACAAAACACACCAATAAATATATGAATACAATCAGCCACGCCATATCATGGGGACTTCCACAGCTTATCATTGCGGTGCTCGCTGTTATCACCGCCCGGCGATACAGATGGATTGGTTTGCGGATACTTGCAGCCGCCGCGATTCTTCACTTTTTCACCAAGTTTATTATCAGCGCAGTGGCAGCGTATTGTGACCCTGCTCCACCATCCGGTTTGATGACACTTGATTCGTATTCAGGATTTGCTGTATTTGTCCTTGCGGTGGTGGGCTGGTCTATGTTGGCATTCACCCGCCAAGTGAAGGAGAGCCACGATGCCTAACAAGTCGCCGGAGCCAACCGCCGTTGGCGCTGTCAGTTCCGCTGTCGCGGTTCACGCCACGAATCGGCGGTGGCTCAGCTTTTTTCGTTAGGCGTTGCTACGCGCATACAATTTATGACTACTGAAACCAAAACCATGCTCGGCAAGCTTCTTGGCGAGATATTCCGCATTCAGAAACGCACTGGCGTGCAGACCTACAGCGACGGCACAATCTATGGTCTGCTCAACGGTATCGAACCCGCAATTGACGAAGTTATAGCAGAAGTCGGATTTGTTCCCGCTGCATTGGTTGACCGTGCAGCCAAGATATTACAGCCCATATTTGATGACCCGGCTAAATTAGCCGCCTTCAAAGGATTTTATGACATTGAACACGACCTGCAAGATGCAGGGATAGACCGAGGCACTGCCATTCGCATTTTTCAATATTTTCACGGCTCCGGTATGTATCTCGACGTTCTTGCTAAGATGGATTCGACAGGCTCGCCTATTGAGTGTCGCAAATTCGATCTCGACAAGAATGACGTATGACCGCAACGCCTAACAAGTCGCCGGAGCCAACCGGCGTTGGCGCTGTCCGTTCCGCTATCGCGGTTCACGTCGCAGGTCGCCGGTGGCTCAGCTTTTTTCGTTAGGCAGCAAGACACCCACAAAATATGAACACATCAACACTACCAAGTCTCACAAAGACATTGCGCGCACTTTCGGTGCTGTTTGCATCGCTCGGCGTATTTTGGATTTCGATACCTTTGGTTACAGGTATCCATTGGCAGAGCTATGTTCAGGGCACGCTGAAGTTTGGTTTGGCTGCCATAGTTTTATTTTCATGCTACCGGTATTCGCGGCATGACAAGCGCAGTTCGATTTCGACGGCGTTGCTTTGGATTCTGGTTCTTGCGACTGGAATTTATGGCGCGATTTTTCTGTTCGGATTGCTGCGCGTGATGATTTAGCATTGATGTCCATGACTTTGCTGCCTAACAAGTCGCCGGAGCCAACCGCCGTTGGCGCTGCGGTTGCAATCCACGTCGCGAGTCGGCGTTGGCTCAGCTTTTTTCGTTAGGCGGCATCACCCACAAGCCAATCGTGACCATTAAGCAACACAATCAAGACGGTCTTA
>Ga0302278_10002718_pt1 | contig 20097 bp, 7 predicted proteins | sample III_Bog_N3_2_FD_194543 | JGI IMG/M metagenome (GOLD analysis project Ga0302278, IMG submission 194543) | Peat permafrost microbial communities from Stordalen Mire near Abisko, Sweden - III_Bog_N3_2 | ecosystem: Environmental > Terrestrial > Soil > Wetlands > Peat | place: Sweden: Abisko...
TACGCTTAATATCACCGCCGGTGTTCCCGGATTCACCTTGGTGGCCAACCCGCCCAGCATCGTTCTGAGCAAGGGCCAGTCTGCCTCCACCACCATCACTTTGACGCCGACCTTCGGCTACAAGGGAACCGCTACCCTCAGTTGCACAGGCTTGCCGGCTTACTCTTCCTGCATCTTCATACCCGCCACGCTGACCGCTGATGGAGCGAATACGCCCGTCTCCACGGTCCTCACTATCTACACGCTCTCTACAGCCACGGGGATGACCGGGACTGCCGCTGCCATCTTCTGGATTCCCGGAATCATGCTCACGTTGCTCTGCGGTCTTGGCCGGAAGCGTCTGCCGAAAAAGCTACAGCGCCCGCTGCTTCTTCTGCTCGCCACGGTTGCGTTGGGTGCCACTGCCTGCGGCGGTGGTGACTTCACTACTCCCACTGGTACCGCAAACGTCTCTGTCGTCGTCAACATGACGGCCACAGCGGGCTCGGGCAGCGCTAACATACAGCAAAGCCTGAGTATCCCCCTTACCGTCAACCCCTGAAGCTGTGCGTCGTAAAAATGCCACCGGGATGAGTAGGGCACCCATTCCGGTGGCGAGTTAGAACGAGCGGCGAGGAGGTAATGGTATGGGCCACCCACCTTGGGCGTGAGGCCGAGGTGCTTCGTCGTAATCCCATTCAGTACACATCGGTTTCATTGTCTGACGGGCGCGGAACAGAAGGGTCTTGACAGCGATTCGCGGCGGAGAGTATTTTCTCTGCTGGAAAATGAAACGATTCATATTTGGCGGTAGTTGCCCGGCCTTACCGCCTGCCAGGAGACTGACAATGAAACCGGTGAGCAGTTTAGTTGCAGCAGCCGTCATGGGGATTACCGCTACCACGTCTTTGCTGGCGCAGAGTATTCTGCCGAAGCCCGACGCAACTTTCACAGGGAAAATGAATCCGGATATGCGCCAATCCGTTCCGGCGTGGCCTGCGCCAGTGACTGCGGCTAAGGGCGCGCCCAACATTCTTTTAATCCTGGTAGACGATGTCGGCTTCAGCACCACAAGTACATTTGGCGGGCCGATTGCTGCGCCAAATTACGATCGCCTGGCAGCCAGTGGTCTGCGCTACAACCGGTTCCATGTCAATGCAATTTGCGCGCCGAGCCGCGCTTCCTTACTGAGTGGCCGCACCGATCATCAGGTAGGTTTCGGCACGATTACGGAGTTTGCCGCAGGCTATCCGGGTTATAACTCCATCTGGCCGAAGAGTGCCGCGAGCGTGGCCGAGGTGCTGAAGGACAATGGCTACAACACCGCGGCATTCGGCAAATGGCACAACACCCCGGTATGGGAGGTTTCGCCGGCCGGCCCGTTTGACCGTTGGCCCACAGGGCTGGGATTCGATTATTTCTACGGCTTTCTCAGTGCATTCGACAGCCAATACAATCCGCGGCTGTACCGCAACACCACTCCGGTAGAGCCTCAACAAACGCCGAAGGAAGGTTACAGTCTGACAACGGATATGACGGACGATGCGATCCGATGGCTGCATCGTCATGATGCGGTGGCACACGACAAGCCATTCTTTCTGTATTTTGCGACGGCGGCAACGCACACACCTCATCAGGTTCCGAAAGAATGGATTGAGCCGTACAAGGGAAAATTTGATGAAGGCTGGGACAAGCTTAGAGTAGAGAACTTTGAGCGTGAGAAGAAGATGGGAATCATACCAGCGGATGCGAAGGATGCGCCGCGCCCGCCGGGACTGGCAGCATGGGATTCGCTGCCGGAAGATGAGAGGAAACTGCTGGCTCACCAGGCAGAGGTCTATGCCGGATTTACCGCACAGGCTGACCATGAAATCGGCCGCCTGATCGATGCGGTCAAAGAGGAAGGCGAGGCGGATAACACGCTCGTCATTGAGATCTTCGGAGATAACGGAGCCTGCGGCGAAGATGGGCCAACCGGCTATGATGAGCGCAACGTCAATGGTATGGCAGCCAGCATTCAGGAGCGTCTGAAAAATGATGATCAGCTGGGCAGCGAACTGGATATGAATGGCGCTGCCGCTGCGTGGGCCTGGGCTCTGAGTGCGCCTTTCCAGGGAACCAAAGCGGACGCTTCGCATCTGGGTGGCACGCGCGACCCCATGGTGATCGCATGGCCCGACCGGATTAAGAGCAGTGGGATGCGAACTCAGTTTGGCCACCTGGATGATATTGCGCCAACCCTGTATGAAGCCGCGGGCATTACGCCCCCGACGATAGTGAATGGCGTGAAACAAATGCCTCTCTACGGCACAAGCCTGGTCTATACATTCGACCATCCTGATGCGCCGAGTCGACACCATGTACAAGTGTTTGAGACGAATGGGAACCTGGCTATCTACAAAGATGGCTGGTGGGCAGGCAAGCTGCTGCGCTCATCGTGGGAACGGATTGGAAGTCCCGGCTTCAGCAAGGAGGAGTTGCTTGGAGGAAAGATTCATCCATGGGAGCTGTACAACCTCGACAAGGATTACAGCCAGACCGAAGACCTTGCAAAGAAGTATCCGCAGAAGCTTGCAGAGATGAAAGCGCTCTTTGACGCTGAAGCGCGCAAGACGAATATCTATCCCTTGCTGCCGCTGCGTGGGCTCATTGACCGACCGGAGCCCGCGACGAAGACCTGGACCTATCGCGAGGGCGTAGACCGATTGCAGGACGTTGCGAATCCGCGGCTGGGCGGTGGTGCCGCCTACACCATTACAGCCGACGTCACGATTCCTGAGCATGGAGCGCAGGGCGTAATCGTGGCCCAGGGCGGACACTACGGCGGAACATCCCTCTTCCTCAAAGACGACCATCTGATGTATGAGGTCACAGTCTTTGGCAATCGCTCCGGGCAACTTGTTTCCAGCAAGAAGCTGAAGCCAGGACATGCGCACATTGTGCTGGACATGACGCCAGACGCTACTGAAGCCGGATCTGACAAGTTCAATGGCGATGCGGAGGCCGCGCGCCGCAAGCCGACGGCTTATACCGGCAGGCTCACGGTGGATGGTGTGCCGGATGGCGAGGCCCATTTTGTGAATGTTCCGCAGACAGGGGGCTACTGGTCCGGGGCTGAGACGATGGATGTCGGCAGCGATCTGGGATCGGCAGTGAGCACGGAATATACGGTTCCTGCGCGCTTTACTGGGGCAATTGACAAGGTTGTGATTCAGACGCAATAGCAATGCAGACCAGATACTCCCTCCGAACGAAGGGGTACGAGCATTCCCGGAAGGATGGGCGACTGATTTTTGTTGACATGGGGAACAAGGGACATATAAATTGTTGCCCGCTAAATGAATCGATTCATATTTATTGTCTGCCGACAGAAAATAAGTCTGCAGGCCGCTCGACCGGTTCCATGCATCACCAGATGACAGTGGAGGCAATATGAAAGTTAGCAGTAAATTTCACAATCTCTTGCATGACGGTTATGTGCTGCTTCTCAGTGCTTGTCTGCTTCTCTGTGCGGCTGCGGCCCGGGCACAGAGCCCAACCGGCTCCATCTACGGTACGGTGACAGACACGACGGGAGCTGTGATTCCACAGGCCAAAGTTACTGTGACGAACATCAATACAGGGCAGAGCCAGGTCAACCCGACGGATGCTTCCGGCAATTACACCTTCCTTACCCTGGTGCCGGGCGACTATAAAGTTACCGCGCAGGTCAATGGATTCCAGACCCATACGCAGAACAATATCCGCCTTGATGCCAATCAGAACGTGCATGCCAATTTTTCCCTGGAGGCAGGTTCATCCAGCCAGGAAGTGACTGTGGAAGCATCCACCGCGCTGGTGGACACGCGCGAATCGCAGCTCGCATTTACCGTGGATGAAAAGCGCATTCAGGATTTGCCGACCAATGGCCGCAATGCCTATGACCTGGTCCAGATCACGCCCGGCATAACCAACTACACACCCGATGTGGCGACCGGATCACGCGCCGGCACGCAGTTGAGCGTAAATGGGCTGCCAACCAACAATACCGCTTTCTATCTGGATGGCGCCTACGATACAAACCTGTGGCAATTTGGCGGTAACCTACTGCCGAATCCCGATGCGCTGCAGGAATTCCGTGTGCTGACGACGAATTTTGATGCAGAGTTTGGCCGCTCGCCGGCTGGTGTCATTAGTGCAATCACGCGCTCGGGCACGAACCAATATCACGGTCTGCTCTTTGAATATCTGCGGAATAATATGTTCACGGCAAAGAAGTATCTGGATAGTACCGTGACCCCTCTGCACCAGAACCAGTTTGGTGGAAACTTTGGCGGGCCTATCATGCCGCGATTCCGAGACAAGGCATTCTTCTTTGTGACCTATCAGGGGTTGCGCTCGCATACGCCGGCGAATATTACTTCGAATGCCCTGGTAACACCAACGGCGCTGGAAGCGACGGGCGATTTTCGCAGCACTCCGGCTGCCCTGCGCCCCAATGTATCCTGCGGAGGCACGCAATATGTGATCTGCCCGAACCTGCTTGACCCTGTGGCGCAGGCGCTGCTCAAATTCGTGCCAGCCGGCTCCTCGAATGGCACGTCTGTGGCGACCGGCTATGATAATCCGGCGCAGCAGTCAGCCAATGCAAACGTGATCTCCGATCAGGGCATGGGGCGAGTTGACTATCAACTGGGCGCGAAACATAAACTCGCGGCGATGTTCTTCATGGAGCGGGGCACATCGAACAATCCGGCGGCCGGAGCAAACCAGATTCTGAGCTACGCCGGCATGCAAAATTATGAGGGGCAGTACAACGCCGTGGTCAGTGATACCTGGCTCATCTCGCCGACTAAGGTGAACGACTTCCGTGCATACTATTCGCTCAATCACTACATCATTGCGAATATCTACGGCAATCAGCACATGCTGGCTGATCTTGGCAGCCAGGCGGCGGAAGGCGGCAACTACAACGCCCAATCCTACTTCGCCATTACCGGATGGTGGACGATGGGAACAAGCAACGCGGGGCCGAATAATCTTCCGTCGTCCACGCTTGGGGCTTCCGATACCTTCAACTGGACAATCGGGAAACATGAGATGAAGATGGGCGGAGCCTATATGTGGGATCGCTTCGGCAGCACCGGCGGCGCTTCGTCCAACGGCCTCTTCACGTTCACGGGATCCAGCACGGGGTATGCGTTCGTCGATTTTCTGGAAGGAAAAGCGAATTCGCTGACCCAGAACAATGGCGTTTTTTTCCGCAGCCATTCGCAGGACCCTTCAGTTTTTATCCAGGACAACTGGAAGATCGCCCGGCGGTTGACGCTCAATCTCGGTCTGCGCTGGGAGTACTACCCGATGTATACCGGGCAGAACAATACCGGAACATTTGTTCCCGGCGTACAGTCCACTCGCTTTCCGAATGCGCCTCTCGGCCTGCTCACGGCGGGTGACGCCGGAATTCCCGACGGCATTTTTCATACACCATGGAATACCTTTGCACCGCGCTTCGGGTTCGCCTATGACGTCTTTGGCAATGGCAAGATGTCTTTGCGCGGATCGTACGGTCTGTTCTACGCGGCAATCGATCAAGTAGCGATTTCAAACAATCTGGTGCAGCAGCCATTTTCGCGTTCTGTAACCGTCAATAAGACGCCGAACCTGGTCTGCCCCTATGGCGGAACAGTGCCACCGTGCCCCGCTGGAACTCCCGCCGGCACCGATCCATTTCCTTACACACCGTCGGTATCGAATGCAGTCTTCCTCTCCGGCGCAAGCTTGTTCAGCATGACTCCGAACGCAAAGAATATTCCTTCGGTGCAGGAGTTCAATCTGAGTATTCAGCAGCAGTACGGTACGCGCTGGAGTTCGCAGATTGCCTACGTCGGCAATGTCTCACGGCATTTTTACCTGACGCGCGATATCAATGCGCCGATCTATTCACCAACCTGCACCACTTCTACCTGCGGCTCGACAGCGCAGATCAACGCACGGCGGCCGTATGAGCCGACTCCGGCAACGTATACCTTTGCCTCCATCTCGCAGGTGGCGCCCATTAGCAATACGTCATTCCACTCATTGCAGGCGACGCTGACGCGGCAATTTGATCACAGATTTTCATTGCAGATGAGCTATGTCTGGTCAAAGGCAATGGGATTTGGCGCACCGGTCAACTCTTACGACATTAATAGTGCAAGAGGACTGCTCTCCATCGATGTACCCCAGGTGTTTGTTGCCTCCTATATCTGGGTATCTCCATCGATTCACTATCTCGGCGTCGTCGGCAAGCAGGTTCTGAGCGGCTGGCAACTGAACGGAATCACCACGCTGCACTCCGGCTCGCCGTTCAATATCACCAGCGGCTCCGATACGAACTTCGATGGTGTCAGTACGACGGATCGCCCGAACATCATCGGGAATCCCTATCTGCCAACCAATAGGAGCCGGGCGGCCCGCGCCGCGGCCTATTACAACAAAGCTGCCTTCGCCATACCAGGAACAGGCACACCCTACGGCAACACGCCGTTCGACTTTATGCTTGGTCCAGGGTATGTGGATACGGATTTCTCGGCCTTCAAATCATTCCCGGTTTACCATATGGCCGCGTTGCAATTCCGTGCAGAGGCGTTCAATCTGTTCAACAACGTAAACTTCAACAATCCGAATGGAGTTGCGACAGGGGCCAGCGGCGGCAAGATTGGCGGCTCCGGTCCGGCGCGCACATTGCAGTTTGCACTGCGCCTGTCGTTCTAACGGATAGGGAGAGCTGCATGGCGCAGCTCTCCCGCATGTGGCCCCAGGGAGGCGTATTTCATGTCGCGGAGATTGATTGCATTCGGTCTGGGATTGTACTGCGCCTTCTGTTGCGGCAATGCGCTCGCGCAGGACGCGGCGATTGTGACGAACGCCAACCACATCTCCGGTCCGGCTACGCCGGCGCAGTTTCCTGCATGGCTGCACGATATGAAGCGCTGGCGTACGGAACAGCTCAAGCGCATGGGCTATTCGGGATCGGAATACGACAGGCCCGAACTCAAATGGACGCAGAGCAGTTTCATGCAGCCCCAGATGATGATTGAGGATCGTTACTTCTATGACCCGATAGCGCGCAAATATACCGTAGATCGCTATCTTGATGATCTGCAGAAGCGGTATGGCGGCATTGATGCCGTGCTGGTATGGCCTACATATCCCAACATGGGGATCGATAACCGCAATCAGTTCGATATGTTTCACGACATGCCCGGTGGCATTGCCGGCATTCGCCAGATGGTGGCAGACTTTCATCGCCGTGGCGTGCGCGTTTTATTTCCTGTGATGCTGTGGGATCAGGGGACCCGCGATGTTGGACGTCCGGAGGAAGATGCACTCGCCGAGGAATTGTCTGCGGTGGGTGCTGATGGCGTAAATGGCGACACCATGATTGAAGTGCCGCGTGCATTTCGCATGGCGTCAGACAAAACGGGCCATCCGCTCGCCTTTGAACCGGAGCATCTGCAGGTGGATGAAGCTCTGGCCTACAACAATCTCAGCTGGGCGCAAGCTGCGCCTACTCCGCAGGAACTGACAGGCATCCGTCCGGAGATTGGTCTGCTTGGGCCTGAGCTGGTCGATAAATACAAGTGGCTCGAACCGCGCCACCTGACCAATATCTCAGACCGCTGGCAGCGGAATAAGATGGCCGACCTGCAGTACGCATTTTTCAATGGCGTCGGCATGGAGACCTGGGAGAATATCTGGGGCATATGGAACAGCATGACGCCGCGCGACGCGGAAGCGGTGAGACGCATTGCACCCATCATGCGGAAGTTCGGTGATCTGCTGACCAGTTCCGGCTGGGAGCCGCATACCCCGATGCTGCGGGCCAATGTGTACGCCAGTAAATGGCCGGGTAAAGACCGTACGCTGTGGACCATCATCAACCGCAATGAGTTTGATGTGAAGGGCGAGCAGTTGGAAGTGGAGTATCACCCGGGATGGAAGTTCTACGATCTCTGGCATGGCGTTGAGCTTTCGCCAGAGATTGTCGGTGGCCGGGCAATCCTGAGTTTCGGCCTGGGCGGAGATTCATTCGGTGCTGTGCTCGCGACCACCGATCCTGCTTCTACTGCTGATCTGCCGGGCTTTCTCACGCAGATGCACCAGCTGACCGCTACGCGGCTTGATAGTTTTTCCACGCAGTGGCAGATTCTCCCGCAGACCATGACAGAGATTGCTCCCACAAAGGCCGCGGCTTCAGCTCCGGCAGAAATGGTTCGAATCCCTGCTGCACGCTACGTCTTCAAAGTTGCGGGCATCGAGGTTGAGGGCGGCAATCTGGAGGGCGTGGATGTGCAGTATCCGTGGGAACACACCGCCTCTCGCAATCATTTGCACACCATGCAGATCGCTGCATTCTATATAGACCGCTACCCCGTAACCAACGCCGAGTTCAAACGTTTTCTGGATGCGGCGCATTATCATCCTGCCGACGATCACAATTTTTTGCGTGACTGGAAAGACGGCAACTTTCCGGCCGGCTGGGCGAACAGGCCTGTCACCTGGGTCTCACTGGAAGATGCGCGCGCCTATGCTGCCTGGGCCGGCAAGCGTCTGCCGCACGAATGGGAGTGGCAGTATGCCGCGCAGGGAGCAGACGACAGAACCTATCCGTGGGGCGAGACGTGGGATGCATCACGCGTTCCTGTTGCCGATAAAGGGCGCGAACTCCGTGGACCGGATGACGTCTCCGCTCATCCCCAGGGAGCAAGCCCGTTCGGTGTGGAAGATATGACAGGAAATATCTGGCAGTGGACGGATGAATATCAGGATGAGCATACGCGTGCGGCAATTTTGCGCGGCGGCAGTTATTACAAGCCACAGGGATCGCGCTGGTACTTTCCGCAGGCTTATGAACTGGAGCAGCACGGCAAATATTTATTGATGTCGCCAGGCAGAGACCGCTCGGGAACTGTCGGCTTCCGGTGCGTTGTTGACGCCCCGCAATGATTACTGAATGCGTTTGCGGTTCGCGACCGGCTGGCGGAGTGCAGCTTTTGTGGATGTGCGTGGGGGGCAGGTAGAGTTTTTCAGCCGCAGTGCGGTGGGAATGCGGACATGTCTGGGTGTGCTTTTGTCGCCCGCGATGCGCTTCACGATGATCTGAACCGCTTGCACGCCCAGGTCATACGCGAATTGGTCCACGGTGGAGAGAGAGGGAACCGCAGTGTCACCCAGGTCCAGATTATCGAAGCCAATGACGGACATGTCTTCCGGACAACAAAGCCCGGCGTCGCGAATGGCGCGTAGCGCACCGAAGGCAATCAGGTCATTGGCTGCGAAGATTGCTGTCGGCGGCGTACTCAGGCTTAAAAGGATGCTGGTCTTCTCATGTCCGCTGCTGGTGTCAAAATTCGCTTCGATGACATATTCGGGCTTGAGCTGCAGTCCGGCCTGTTTCATGGCGCGGCGGAATCCACGGAGCCGTTCGACAGCGCTGGTGCTGGTAAGTGGGCCGGCGATGGTTGCGATACGCTTATGCCCCAGTTCAATCAGGTGTTTCGTCGCCATGTATGCGCCGTTTTCGTGCGCGCTGGTCACGGCATCGCCCCGCCATTTAGGAGGGATGCGATCCATGTAGACCACTCCTGCTCCCGCCTGCAGGTAAGCTTGCGCTTCGTCCGATCCCTTGCTGAGATCGGAAGGCACAAGGATGAGTCCTGAAGGCCGGTATGTTCTCATCTCGCGCATATACGCGGCTTCTTTGGCGACATCGTTATCGGAATTGCACAGTACCAGGCAGCAATCGTTTTGAAAGGCAATATCTTCGGCGCCGCGTACGGCTCCGGGAAAGAAGGGATTTGTGATATCCGGAACGATCATTACGATCATGTTCGTTTTATCTTTGCGTAATGCCCGGCCCAGCAGTGACGGCTGGTACTCCAGATCCTTGATCGCCTTCATCACCCGCTGCCGTGCGGCATCGCGAACGCTGGGCAAGCCGTTCAATACGTTTGAGACCGTGCCAATGGAGACATTGGCCAGCTTCGCGATCTGTTTGACGGTTGCCATGGGCTTGGTTGTACCTCGATTTTATACGGATTTCGGGCCAGGATAGGCATGGTCTGCGGCGGCAAATACGACGGCCGTAGAGAAGTATTTTCTATCACGCCCTGATACCAGGTCTGAATACACTGATTTTTCTGGAGACACAGTATGTATCTGCCACAAAGTTACTTCATGGCGCTAATTTTTATGATTGGCAGTATGCTTTGCTGGGGTTCGTGGGCCAATTCCATGAAGTTGTGCCCGGGCTACCGCTTTCAGCTGTTTTACTGGGACTACATTGCCGGGCTCTTCGCTGGTGTTGCCCTGTGGGGACTCACGCTGGGCACGAATGGCGCTGCCGGAATGCACTTCATCTCTGACATCGCCCATGCCGGCGGCAATGCCTGGTGCTTTGCATTGCTGGGCGGCGCAATCTTCAATGTTGCGAACCTGCTCCTGGTTGCTGCCATTGAGGTGGCAGGAATGGCCGTTGCATTTCCCGTGGGCATCGGGCTGGCGCTCATTATTGGCACGCTCAGCAGTTATGTTCTGTCCCCACAGGGAAATCCGTGGCTGCTCTTCGGCGGAGTGGTGCTGGTTGTAGCTGCCATTGTGTGCGATGCGCTTGCCTATCGTGCACGCGAAGCAGTGCGAAAGAGCAACCGGCGCGGCATCGTGCTGAGCCTGGCGTGCGGCGTGCTGATGGGCAGCTTCTATCCTTTTGTCAGCCATGCCATGATCGGATCGGGTGCCTTCGGTCCTTATGCCGTGGCGCTGCCGTTTGCTATTGGGGTGGCGCTGTGCGCTTTGCCGCTGAATAGCTTTTTTATGCGAAAACCGATCGACGGAGGAACGCCTGTTTTCTGGAGTAACTATCGGAATGCAGGCGTCAGCTGGCATCTTGCCGGTGTTCTTGGCGGTGTGATCTGGGTGAGCGGCGCGATCTTTAATTTCACGGCTTCGCGCGTTCACTTCGTCGGCCCGGCCATCTCCTATTCTCTGGGCCAGGGAGCCACGCTGATCTCAGCGATATGGGGTGTCTTCATCTGGCATGAATTTCGCTCGCCCGCACCGCGTGTTCGTTTGCTGCTGTTTTGGATGTTTGTATGCTTTCTTGCCGGCCTCAGTGCAATTGCTGCAGCGCCGATCTTTTAAAATCACCCACTCTAAGGATGATGCAGATGAAGCCAATTGTTGTTGTGGGCAGTATTAATATGGATATGGTCTCTCGGACCGCGCGCATCCCCTCGCCTGGCGAGACCATCTTCGGTACCAGCTTTCAAACTCATACTGGAGGCAAAGGAGCCAATCAGGCTGTCGCAGTGGCCAAGCTTGGCTATCCGGTTATCATGCTGGGTAAAGTGGGGCAGGATGCTTTTGGCCGCGAGCTGGTCAGCGCGCTGCACACCTATGGCGTGGATATGAGTGAAGTCGAGGCGGTTGCCGGTTCATCCGGCACGGCCAGCATTGTGGTGGATGATCGCGGGGAGAATAGCATCATCGTCATTCCAGGGGCCAATCTTCTGGTCGATCCGCAGTATGTCCGTGAAAAGGCCGATGTCTTGCGTGCGGCCGGAATGGTGCTGGCGCAGTTGGAGATTCCACTGGAAACGGTGGCGTGCCTGGCGCAGATGTGTGAAGAGTTCGGCGTCCCACTGGTGCTGGATCCTGCTCCGGCTCAGCGCCTCGATGCAGCCACGCTCGCCCGCATCGCCTGGTTTACTCCCAACCAGACTGAGGCGCAGTTCTATACCCAGAAAGCTGGATCATCTGACGAGGTGCTCGCGCGATGTTTTGCGCTTGGGCCGAAAAATATCATTTTGAAACAAGGGTCCGATGGCGCGCTTATCGCCCTGGCTGGCGGTGGGCGCTATGCCGTGAATCCGTTCCCGGTCGAGACAGTGGATACCACTGCAGCCGGCGATGCCTTCAACGGCGCCTTTGCCGTCGCGCTTCTGTCGGGGCTGGGTCCACAAGCCAGTGGCCAATATGCCGCCGCCGCGGCCGCAATCTCTGTCACGCGAACAGGAGCACAGTCTTCGCTGGCAAATTCGAATGAAGTGCAGGAACTTCTCAATGGCCGCCAACAGCAAGCGAACAGTTAAGACTGCCGTTCGAGAGAATCTGTATATTGCCTCTCGTATTACTGAAATAAAGTAGAGCGCGGCAGGATGGGTTCATACCTTTCCTTTATGGGCCATGCGCGGTTCAGCTTAATATCCGGCAGCTTTGCCAAAGTGATGCCGGCGGTCGTGCCCGGCAGAAAGCTCACCGGTTACGGGGTCAATGGCGATCAGCTCGCTATCGCCCCACACGCCCGCAGTTTTTTCATCCAGCGCGCCCATGCGAACGATCTTGTATCCATCGGCTGCGAGCGCATTCACCGGCGCGGCGGGAAAGTCTTTTTCAATCTGTAATTCATCCGGCAGATATTGGTGGTGGAAGCGCAGCGCGTCTGCTGCCTGCTGAATGTTCAGCCCGTTATCCAGCACGCTGATGAGGTCATTCGCAACGGTGGTGATGATGGTGGCGCCACCGGGCGAGCCCAACACGAGCCGAAGCTTGCCGTGCCTGAAGACCATGGTGGGCGTCATGCAACTCAGTGGCCGCTTGCCCGGGGCAATCGCATTGGCCGAACCCTGGATCAGGCCGAACTGGTTCGGCGTGTTGATCTTTGAGGTGAAGTCGTCCATCTCGTTGTTGAGCAGGAAGCCCAGACCATCCACCGTAACGGATGAGCCGAAGGCGCCGTTCAGCGTGTAGGTGCTGGAGACGGCGTTGCCGTCCGCATCCACGATAGAGAAATGCGTGGTCTGGGTCGGCTCAATCGCTATCGGCTTCGGCTTGGGCGGCTCCGGCATGAAGCCTGCCGGCCGCACCAGATCGGCGGATGGTGTCGGCTTCACCGGGGCAATCGTCTTACGCCAGGCGGCGGCATACTTTGCATCGCTCATCTGCTGCAGCGGCATGGCCATAAAATCCGGATCGCCCAGGTAATCGCCGCGATCCATATACGCGCGGCGGAATGCCTCCACAATGTAGTGCATCTGCTGTGGCGTGCGGTCGCCCATCTTCGCCAGGTCATAGCCGGAGAGAATGTTCAGCATCTCCAGCAGCACAATACCTCCGGATGAGGGCGGCGGCGAGGTCAGAATCTGATAGCCGCGGTAGTTGCCGGTGAGCGGCGTGCGCTCTTTCACCTGGTAGGCCGCGAGATCGCTGGTGGTAATCAGGCCGCCATTGGCCGCCATGAAAGCGGCAAACTTCGCAGCCAGTTCGCCGCGGTAAAAGTCAGCAGGATCGTTGGCAATGCGCGTCAGCGTGGCAGCCAGCTCCGGCTGCTTGAACGTATCGCCCGCTTTGTAAAAGTCACCGTTGCGCTGAAAGATGCGAGCCGACGCAGGAAACTTCGCCAGGTTGTGCGCGTGCAGCGCCGACGCTTCTTCCTGCGTGAGCACATAACCCTCGGTCGCCAGACGGATAGCGGGCGCCATATCCTGCTTTAGCGTGAGCTTGCCGTAGTGCGCCTGCGCATAGGCCAGCCCGGCTACCGTGCCCGGCACACCCACCGCGCGCGTGCCCACCAGGCTCATATTCGGCACCACGTTGCCGGCGTGGTCGAGATACATGTCCTGCGCCGCCGCCGCGGGAGCCTTCTCACGGTAATCCAGAAAGTGCGACGCGCCGGATTTGAGATGCACCAGCATAAAACCGCCGCCGCCAATATTGCCGGCCTGTGGATATACGACCGCCAGCGCAAAGCCCACGGCCACCGCCGCATCCACCGCGTTGCCGCCCTGCCGCAGAATGGCCACGCCGGCGTCCGTCGCATCATGGTGAATGGAGACAACCATCGCATGGCGCGTCTTCACCGGCGGCATCGGGTGCGAGCGGTCAATCTGTTGCTGTGCAGACAGCGGCGCTGCAGCGCCGATCAGACTCAGTGCAGCGGCGCAAATCATTCGTGAGGCGCGGCTGCAGAGGAGGAAATTGGGCAAGGTATCTCTCCGATTTCTCCATCATAGGGCTCGGACACGGCAAAATCCATCGGGATAAAACGACGTGCACTGACCGATTTACGTGTTCATTTGGCCAGTAACTGATGGAATAAATGGTCTTACCAATTTATCTTGACAGCTCCATTTGGCCTGATGATAATTGGCCCGCTCTCAAACCCAGATAGCGTCTCGTGGTGAAAGCGACCGAGGCGTGAGCCTGTCTGCTCTTCCATCGCAATAAGAACAAAGCCCTGAGGTCACGCCATTGAGTTCTTCGAGAAACAGCCTGTTTAGGCCCATGAATGCAGTCGTCTCCTTCTTCTCGCGCACTGGCGTTTTCATTGCCCTGGTGATGGGCTGCCTTACGCAGCCTGCCTCCGCGGCGATTACGGTTGATGCGAGCAGTCAGCAGATTGCTGCAACCGGTACGACCTCTTTTGGGTTTAATCACACGCTCGGCACAGGCTCTAACCGCCTGGTGGTGTGCAGCGTGCAGATTGCCAATCCAACCACGGCGGTCACGAACGTTACGCCCGTCGTGACCTTTGGCGGATTCACCATGACGGCGATCGCTGCATCGCAGGCGCCGGGGACAGGGCAGAATACGAGCAAGATCGAATCGGAGATGTTTTATCTGAATGACGTAACGCTGGGCAGCACGTCGGGTGTAGTGGCGGTGAATGTGACGCTGCCCTCAGCGCCCACCGGCGGTGTGTCTGCGGGTTGTACCTCGTTCTTCGGCATGGCTCAGGCCGGCCCTGAGGCGGAAGGCGTAGCCTACAACGGCAGTGGCACGGCGCAGACCATTTCGCTGACAACCGCGACGGCGGGCGATCTGGTAGTGGATTCGTTTGCCGGCGGCTTCACCGCCTCGAGCAATCCGACGAAGACTGCTTCGCCCAACGCGGGACAGACCGCGCTCTACAACTCGCAGCTTTCCACGGCGGGCATTCTGGGCGGCAGCAGTTATGAGATTGCGGCAGCGGCCGGCAGTGTCTCGGTCGGCTGGGCAGATACGGTCTCACGGCTGGCGTACTCGGCGGTTGCATTTGCGCCTACCGCCACGGTGAACTACACCGTAACCACTGCGGCCAATCCCCTGGGCACGGGCACGGTTACGCTTTCGCCGAATCAGTTGAGCTATGCGACGGGCAGCAGCATTACGGTTACGGCCACACCGGCGCAGTACTACGTCTTTACCGGATTCAGCGGCGATGTGACGGGCACAACCAATCCGGCGACGCTGCTGGTAAACGCCAACAAGTCAGTGACCGCTAACTTCACGCAGGCCATGTGCAACCTGACCGTGACTTATACCGGGCAGGGAAGCGTGTCGCCGGTTTCGGGCAGTTATGCGTGCGGCAGCACCATTAATCTTTCCGCCACTCCGAACTCCGGTTATAGCTTTGGTCAATGGAGCGGAGGCGGATACACCGGCACCAACAGCGCAGGCAGCTTCACACTGACCGCAGATACAACAGAGACAGCGAGCTTCATCGTGGGTACGGTGTGCACGCTCGCAACCAGTGTGACCGGCTCTGGTTCCGTCACGCTCAGCCCTGCGGGCGGATCGTACTCCTGCGGTAGCAGCGTGCAGGTCACGGCGGTTCCGTACAGCGGCGACTGGAGCTTCACCGGATTTTCCGGCGCAATTACGGGCGCGACCAATCCGCAGACGCTGGTGCTGAATACGAACTCATCGGTCAACGCGGCGTTTACGCAGATTAATTTCCCGGTGAACGTGACTGTGGTCGGGCCGGGCACGGTCTCCGCCAGCCCCAGCGCCTCCAGTTATGCTCAGGGCACGTCAGTCCAGTTGACCGCAACGCCCAATGCCGGCGCATATTTCGTTGGCTTCACCGGCGACCTTACCTCCACATCAAACCCGGCAAGCGTCATTGTGAATGCGACCCGGAACATCACAGCTACCTTTGCTGTGCCAGTCATCACGCAGGATGCGGTCAGCCATGCGGCAACCACAGCCACAGCTACCAGCCTGACGTGGACGCACACGCTGGGCTCCGGCGCCTCACGCGCGGTCGTGATTGCGGTGGGCTCGTCAGACTCTGCGATTGCCAGCCCGGATGCAGCCGCGGTGGTGACCGGTGTGTACTTCAACGGCGTGTATGCCACACCGATTCCAGGCTCGCTCTACTACGGCGGCACAACCGGCATGTCGCAGACGCAGCTCTTCTATCTGACGGATGCGGAACTGCCGCCCGCCGGCACCTATACGGTGCAGGTGAATCTTGCAGGATCGGTCACCGGCATCCAGGCCGGAGCGATCTCTCTCTTCGGCGTCTATCAAGGGCCGCCGGAGGCGGTGGCCATCAACCGCATTACCAGCGGAACCACCACATCGCTCAGTACACCCATCACCACGCTCACGAACAATGCCTGGGTGATTGACGTGATTGAAGACACCACGGCGTCAACGCTGGCACAGGGAAGCGGCCAGACGCTGGCCTGGACGGCAGCTTCTGCCATTGCGGGAACGGGCGGTAACAGCACAGAAGCGGTGCCCACCGCCGGTACGGTGTCCATGAACTGGACCTCGGCCAAGGCGCAGCGTATGGTCCAGTCCGTCGCGGCATTTCCGCCTGCAGGCCTCTCTGCGCCGGTCACGTACACGCTCAGCAGCGGCGGCAGCGGCGGCACCATCACGACCAATCCCGGGCTTTCGAACTATCCGGCACAAACCGCGGTGCAGCTAACGGCCACGCCGGCGCTGGGTTACAGCTTCAGCAACTGGAGCATTGATGCGGGTGCCAATACGTCCACCGCGAATCCGTATTCGCAGGTGATGGACGCGAACCACAGTGTGACCGCAGTCTTTACCTCCGCGCCCACCTGTGCGCTGACGTTCACTATTGTGGGTACGGGCACCGTATCGACTGCGTCAGGCAGCTATAACTGCGGGACGATCTTCCATCTGCTGGCAACGCCGGGCAGCGGTTACACCTTTACCTCGTGGAGCGGCGATTTTGCCAGCACGGACAATCCAGCTTACTTTACGCTGAACGCGGACTCGAATATTACGGTGGAGTTTGATCCCATCGCGCAGTGCACGCTTACGGTCTCCACGGTGGGCACCGGTAGTATTACACCCGGCTCGGGCAGCTATGTCTGCGGCACAACGGTCTCACTCCAGGCTACGGTGACCGATTCGTCGTATGCCTTCGCTGGATTCAGCGGCGATTACTCCGGCACCGCGAATCCTGCGTCCGTCACATTGAACAACAACATGGCGGTTACCGGCACCTTTGTGCAGGGCTCCGCCTGCACCTTCACCAGCACGGTGGTGGGCTCAGGCACGGTCACGCCAAGTTCCGCATCGTATCTATGCGGAACCACCATCTCTGTCTCCGCGCTTCCGGTGGCGCACTATCTCTTCAACGGATGGAGCGGCGGCCTCACGGGATCGGCTACGCCGATCTCTGTCACGCTCAATAGCAACATCAGTGCCACCGCTACCTTTGTCTACAACACCACCGGTATCACCGGCGACCCGCGCACCGTGGTGGAGCCGGTGTATCCGCCCGTGTGCTCCGTGCTCTCTGCCCTGCAGACCGTTTCCAGCCCGGTAGAAAGTTCGCCGGACACAGCGCGTGTGCAGGCGGCCCTGAATGCGTGTCCCGCCGGGCAGGCAGTGGAGTTTTCCGCCAGTGGCAGCTATAACGGCTTCATCATTGCGCCCATTACCTTGCCCGCGGGCGTGACCATGCTGGTCGATCCTGAAGTCACTATCATGGCGTCAATCAACTCGGCGGACTACAGCTGCGTCTCATCCCTGAGCTGGTGTACGCCGGTCATTGATGTTGCGGCTAATACGTATCCCAATCCCGGATCGGCCATTATGGGGCTGGGCGTGATTGATGGACGCGGCGGCACAACGCTGACCGATCTGCATAAATCCTGGTGGGCTACAGGCTCCAATGCGCGGCCGCGCCTCATCTTCCTGTCGTCGCACACCAACACGATTCCGGCTGACAATTTCACGATGTACAAGATCACGCTGAAGAACTCGCCGAAGTTTCACTTCTCCGGCATAGGCAACGACCTTACGGTCTGGGGCGTGAAGGTGATTGCGCCGCCGGACTCGCCCAATACGGACGGCATCGATCCATCGAGCTCAGAGAACATTACCATTGCGAACTCTTATATCTCTGACGGCGATGACATGATCGCGATGAAGGCGGGCAACGGCCACATTGACAATGTCACCATCAGCAATAACCACATGTACAGCGGCCACGGCATCACCATCGGCTCTGAGACCAATGCCGGCCTGAACAATATGTACGTTCACGATGATGCGATTGACAACGGCTTCGGCGGCTCTTCCGTGGATACACTGCGTATTAAATCCGATACCAGCCGCGGCGGCGAAGTGTATGACGTGCTCTACAAGAACATCTGCATCAATCATGGCGGCGACACCATCGTCATTGATCCGTACTACTCGTCGGAGACCGGAACGCTGATTCCGAACTTCCACGACATTACCTTCAGCAATGTGCACATGCTGATCCGTGACTCCAGCCACAAATCCACCATGACGGGATACAACACCGGCGGCATCGTCAATCCGCTTACCGTCACTTTGGATAGCGTGTACTTTGACGGTGCAACCTCGAACGACTTCAAGGCGCCGGACAACTTCAACAATGTGCAGTTCACCCTGGGCGCAGGGCCGGTCAGCTTCGCCTCGTTCCTCACGGCCGATGCGGCGACTCCATCGAATCTGATCACGGTCACCAATAACGTGAGCAATAGTAATGCAGCGCTGGATTGCAGCGCGGCATTTGTGTATCTCGCCGGCGATCTGACCGCGCCCACAAATACCGCCACGGCAGGCGCTCCGTTCACGGTCACGGCGGTGCTGCAAAATCTTGTCAGTCCCATGATGGCCGGCACCATCAGCTATCCGCAGCAAAACATGCCGACCGGCACAATCAATCTGCTGGAAGGCAGCAATATCGTTGGTACAGGATCGATCACCAGCGGAAACCGCCTGACGTACATCACCATTCCGTCCGTCACCGTGGGTACGCATACTTACACCGCGCAGTTTCTGGGCAATACCAACTACTCCGCGCTGAACTTCGGTAGCTTGACGATTACAGCGACCGGCGCTGCGCCGGTGGCCGCAGGGCAGAGCATCAATGTTGCCTACAACACTGCGACGGCGGTCACGTTGAGCGCGACCGGCAGCGGCACGCTGACGTACAGCGTGGTCGCATCGCCCGCGCACGGTGCCTTAAGCGGCACCGCACCGAACCTGACGTATACGCCAACCTCCGGCTACTATGGTGCCGACAGCTTCACCTTCAAGGCCAACAACGGCGCAGACAGCAACGTTGCCACCATCAGCATCACCGTATTGCCGCCTGCGCCACCAGTTGCGGCGGGCCAGTCGATTACGGTGCCTTTCAATACCGCCATGCCGATCACGCTCACCGCGACCGGCGTTGGCACTATAACCTACTCGGTTCTTACGAATCCCACGCATGGCATCCTGGGCGGAACGCTGCCCAACCTCACCTACACGCCCGCAACCGGCTACTTTGGCACGGATAGTTTTACCTTCAAGGCCAACAACGGAACGGACAGCAATGTCGCCACGGTGAGCATCACCGTGCTGGCGGCAGCGCCGGTGGCTTCAGCGCAATCCGTCACGGTGGCCTTCAATGCAGCGACGGCGATCACGCTCGGTGCGACAGGCAGCGGCACGCTGACGTACAGCGTGGTCGCATCGCCCGCGCACGGTGCCTTAAGCGGCACGGCACCAAACCTCACCTACACGCCCGCAACCGGCTACTTTGGCACGGATAGCTTCACCTTCAAGGCCAACAACGGAACGGACAGCAACGTCGCCACGGTCAGCATCACCGTGCTCGCGGCGGCACCGGTGGCTTCAGCGCAATCGGCCACCGTTGCCTTCAATGCAGCGACGGCGATCACGCTGAGCGCGACCGGCAGCGGCACGCTCGTGTACAGCGTTGTCGCATCGCCTGCGCACGGCACGTTGAGCGGCACGGCACCAAACCTGACGTACACGCCGACCTCCGGCTACTATGGGGCCGACAGCTTAACCTTCAAGGCCAACAAC
>Ga0302278_10002720_pt1 | contig 20082 bp, 15 predicted proteins | sample III_Bog_N3_2_FD_194543 | JGI IMG/M metagenome (GOLD analysis project Ga0302278, IMG submission 194543) | Peat permafrost microbial communities from Stordalen Mire near Abisko, Sweden - III_Bog_N3_2 | ecosystem: Environmental > Terrestrial > Soil > Wetlands > Peat | place: Sweden: Abisko...
GCGGTTAATCCAGACAGCCAGAAAGAACGTGCAAACGCCGAAGAGAGCCTGGTCCTTCCACTCGAAGCGGACGCTCGCCAGCAGGCATAGAGCGACGATGCACAGCAGGATCAGCAGCTTCACCAGTAGCCCCGGCCCCGACTTCTTTTTCGATCCGCTCATCGTTTATTCCTAAAGGCTGGGATTCCTAAACGCGGGGATTCCTAAACGCTGGGATTCGCTGGCACGGGAACCGCCCGAGCCGAGGCTCTTCAACCCAGCCCCGCCAGCCACTCTCCGAGACTCTCGAAGTCTTGCGACGCAGGCGAATCCGGGGCGTAGTCCAGAACGGTAGTGCCTTCAGCCAAAGCGGCGCCCACCTCTTCGGACCAGCGAATGGAGACCGGCGCCAGGCGCCCCCCAAGGCGGCGCATTAAGTGCTGGCGCATCTCTTCCTGCAGACGGCTCGCGCGGTCGAACTGATTGAGAACAAAGTAGAAAGCCAGTCGGCGGCCCTGTTCGCTTTCATAACTGTCGAGTTGCTCGGAGAGTCCCACGGCAGCCTTCACACCACGCATGTCGGCCAGAACGGGCACCAGAAAGCAGGATCCCGGAGAGAATTGTGCGTTGACAAGCGCCGGGGTTACCGACTTGGTGTCCATGAGAAACCAGCAGTAATCCAACTGGTGCCTCGCCATCGGTTCCCGGAACCAGGTGATAGACAGGGTCGGCGCACTCTCGCGGTTCAGGATCGGAATAGCGACTGAGTCGGCGGCTTCAAAGTGCAACCTCAACAGGCCGTCCTCCCGGTCATCGAAGATGAGCACGCCCTCGCCGCGGTTCTGGTAGCAACGGGCCAGCGTAGCCGTCAGGGTGGTGCAACCCATTCCGCTCGCCGCGGGTGTCATGACCAGGGCCCGCGCCCTCCGTTGCGGGCGCTGTTCCGAAGGTCTCTCCTCACCGCCCAGTTCTTCGAGCAGCGCCCGCAAGCCAGCGCGCAAGCCTTGGACGGCGAGCTGCCTCTGGGCCGGAGGCGCGGGGGCAGGCCCAGGCGTAGAGGGAGCCGCATCGGGAACCGCATTGGGAACTTGGGGAGGCCGGGCGATTGGCAAGGGCTGGTTCGGCCGCACCGGCCGGGGCGGATGCAGGGGCTGCGCGGTCCGGGTTGGGGCAGGAGCGGCCGCTGGAACTCGCGTGTGCACAGGCGCGGCGGCCGCGGAACTGAGGCCGGTCCACGAGGAATGAACAGCCTGCTGCAACTGGGCCTGCTCCGCGATTTCGCTCGCCGGGGGCAGCTTGGCCGCCTCGCTGATGGGGGGCTGCTTAGCAGCTTCGCTGCCAGGCGGCTGCTTAGCAGCCAGGGCAGGAGGTGGGACCGCCGGAATCGGCGCCGCCGCGGCTGTGGCGGGATTACCGGCAACTGCTGGCTGCACGGCTGGGTTCAATGCGGGGGCTGACTCTGGGCCTTCCGCGGACTCAGGAGCCGGGCCAGGGGCCGAGACTGCTTCCGGCGCCAGCGACAAGGAGCCGCGCTTACGGGGAAACTCAATGTATAAACTCGGATCGAAACCGATCTGAGCGCAGATCGTCTCGATGTCATCGCTGAATGTCGAATCCACGCGATCAACAAGTGGGTCACGTTTCGGGTCGCTCATCCGAGCCTCCGCCGGCGTCTGGCAGTCCGAGCGGCGCGCAAGACAGGACCGCACAGGCTACCGCGAGAAAACGGTTCATTCCGGAGCGGAATTCCGGGTGAGATTCGAGTGACCACCAGCGCTTCGCCGGCTGGATCCGAATTGGCGATGATGCGTTGCACGGATGCACCCTGACCTGTGCGACGGACTCTAGGCTGCCATTATCGCGCCAATCGCGGCAAGTACGCCGGAAAGTATCCGCAATGTCGACGCTAACCCAGCGCCGTCCGCGTATAGTATTCCCCTGCCGCCGGTTATGCCAGCCTCCGCATCTCCATTCTATGGATATTCAGGGTGTCCTGGACAGAGTTAATTCACCATCTAAGCATTCTTTTGTGAAGAGTTTAAGCGCTTTTGAGCCATTATTGTCCGCATTTGACGCCATTGGATAAGTTCAAGGGCCGGAAGCCCGGTCATCCGCCGCCCCCAGGGGCCGTGCGGCAAGGCGTAGTCCCAACCTGGGCGGCGTGTGTTGGAGAGGCACAAGCAGCGGACGCCAGAGAGCGGTCGCTGGAGGTTGCGCGCTAACCATGCGGGCACCAAGGCAGAATTCCACCAACGTAAAGCAAAGCGCCTGGTGCAGACTCGCGGCAGGTGGCCACGCTCTTTCGTTCGCGGCCCGGCGCTATTGATGCCAACGGGCGAAGATCCACGGATTGTACTCGCCGGGAAACTGCTCTACGGCTACATCAGATAGTCTTTGAGCTTGTCGAGGAGGGTTTTGTCCGCCGGCTGACCGCCTTCGGGGAGCATGTCCCGGAGCTGTTCAACGAGCTTCCGCTGCTCCCTGCTCATCTTGCGTGGCGTCTGAACCTCGATGTGGACGACCAGGTCGCCGCAGCCGCTGCTGTTGACGCGGGGCGCGCCGCTGCCGCGCAGGCGAAGCGTTTCGCCGGATTGCACGCCCTCGGGGACTTTCAGCCTTCGCTCGCCATTCAGCGTATCGATCTTGATCTCAATTCCGAGAGCCGCCTGGGCGATGTTAAGGGGCACCGTGCAGTGCAAATCGTCCTCGTGGCGCTCGAAAATCGGGTGCGGTTCAACGCTCAGAAAGACGTACAGATCGCCCTGCGGACCGCCGTTGACGCCGGGCTGACCTTCTCCCGGAACGCGCATCTTCATCCCCGAATCGACGCCGGCGGGAATCTTCACTTTCAGCTTTTTGGTGACCTGGATGAAGGCTTCGCCTTTGCACTGGCGGCAAGGCTTGCGGAGCAGCTTGCCCGAGCCGCTGCATTGAGAGCAGGTGCGCCGGATCGTCAGGAAGCCCTGCTGGTAAAGCATCTCCCCCCGGCCCCGGCAGACCGAGCATGTGGTCCAGCCGTCGTTGCCGTCCGCGCCTGTGCCCCGGCAGACCGGGCACGCTTCCGTGCGGGGCACCTGCAGTTCCACGTCCTGGCCGCGCATGGCGTCGTCAAAGGTCAGCGTGAGGTCATAGCGGACGTCATCGCCGCGCTGGGCGCGATTGCGCCGCCGCCCTCCGCCTCCTCCAAAGAGATCGCCGAAGCCGAAGAAGTCGCCGAAAATGTCGGAAAAGTCCGCGAAGGCATCGGGGTTGAAGCCGGCAGCCGCGGCGCCGCCAGCGCCGAGCCCCTGGTGGCCATAAGTATCGTAGGTTCGCCGCTTCTCGGTGTCGCTCAGAACGGCGTAAGCCTCGGCGGCTTCCTTGAACTTAGCTTCAGCTTCCGTGCTGTGCGGGTTGCGGTCCGGATGGTACTTCAGCGCGAGCTTGCGGTAGGCGCTCTTCATCTCCTGTTCGCTGGCGCTTTTCCCAATACCAAGGACCTCGTAATAATCGCGTTTCACTAAATCAGGGCTCCTAAGACTCGGCTCTTAGCCGTGCACCGCGACTTTCACCATCGAGGGGCGCAGCAACCGGCCCTTGAACATATAGCCCCGCAGCAAATCGGCCAACACGGTCTGGTCCGCGTGTTCCTCGCTCTCCACCATCTCGATGGCGTGATGGACATTCGGGTCGAAAGGCTGGCCAACGGCTTCGATGGGCTGGAGACCGAGTTTCGCCAGAACCTCGAACATGCGTTGGTAAATCAGCTCAATGCCCTTCACGAAGTCGGTGTCCGTGGTCTGCATCTTCAGCGCCCGTTCGAAGTCGTCGAGAACGGGCAACAAGGCTTTCACTGCGTCGGCCGCAGCGTATTCGAACAGGTCGGTCCGCTCCCGCTCCGTGCGCTTGCGGAAGTTGTCGAATTCGGCCGCATGGCGCAACAGCGCGTTCTGCAGGTCGGTCTTATCGGTCAGCAACTGATCGCGTTCGGCGGCGATCGATTCGGGTGTCTCGACGAGTTCGCCGCTCGCCGAAGATTCTTCGGACCCGGGCTGGGGGGTCTCCTGATCTGTCATAGGGGTGTCTGCTTTCAGGTTAACAAACCGCGCCCAGATTGCCTTGGCGCGATCGGCCGTGGGGACGCGTTTCTTCTTCACGACTGGACACACTACTGGGGGAGGCTGCGCAGAGCCTGCCCGACGTGCAGAACGGCAGACATCACCCGCGGGTAGTTCATTCTCATCGGTCCGAGAACGGCGACTCGCGTCTCCAACCCGCCCGGCATTTCGACGGTCAGCCCGATGAGCGAAAAGTCCTCCAAGGAAGGATTCGCATCGCCCAGGCCGATCTGAACCTGGATCTCACCACCGCCGCCCTCCAGGAACTTGTCGAGCAAGGCGATCAGGCGCTTTTTCTCTTCGAGCGCGCGCAGGAGATCCCGGAGCCGCTCCTTAGTGAGGTGCAAGTCGAGTCCGACCAGATTCGACGTCCCCTCCAGATAGACCTGGGGCGTCAAGCCGATGTCGAGTAAGCCCTTTTCGTAGAGCATGGTGAGCCGCCGCATCAGAGAGTCGTAGGTTGATGACTCCAAAAGGAAACGGCGCTCCAATTCGCGACGGATACCGCTCAGCGTCCACCCGGCAAAGTGGTGATTGACGTAATTGCGGATCGAGGCCAGTTCGTCCTGCGACACGGGCTCGTCGAGCTGGACCGCCTGGCTGCGCACCATGTGGTCGCGCGTGGCCACCACCATGAGGACGCGCGCAGGCGGGAGCAGGACAAATTCAACCTGATCGAGAATCTGGCCTGTGCCGGGGATGGAGGCAAATATACCAACATTCCGGGTTAACTCGGTCAGCAGGTGCGAGGCATGTTCCGCCCGTGCTTCCAAGGTCTCCCGGCTACCCAGTTCCTCGCGCACACGGGAAAGCTCGGCGGCCAGAAACCGGCTGGCGGCGAGCGGCCGGGCGAATTGCCGGAAAGCCTTCGCCGTAGGAATGCGGCCGGCGGAGGTGTGCGGCTGGTCCAGATAGCCCATGTCCGCCAGGTCGGCCATGACATTGCGGATGGTAGCCGCGCTGAGCGAGTCTTTCCGCTTATGAGCGATCATCCGGGATGCCACCGGCTCGCCCGTCTCGATATAGCTCTGCACGATCACGTGCAGCACCTCGAGGGTGCGCGGACTCAATGCGTTGTCCCGCTCAGATGTCAAAGCAAACACGCTTCCTTGAGCCATTATACTAGGGCACTGCGTTGCGCCACGCAAGTGCGTTCGTACTGGTTCATGCGTGGTGAAATAGCGCTTCGGTCTCGGGCTTCAGCAGGACCCAGAAGGAGTAGAGCGCGAGCGCGGTGCCGATCGGGACATGGAATAGCGACAACCCGCTCATCACCAGGCCCAATATCCGCGCCCAGGGGCGAAGGTTGAGCAGCCCATAGCCCAGCAGCAGCGCGGGCAGCGAGAGCAGCAGCGTGAACAGCGTGATGATCCCCCCGACGATGGCGATGATGTGGATGGGCAGCAGCGCCTCTTCACCGCCGATGCCGAAAATCGAAGACACGGCCACGATCCCGCCCAGAATGGCAAAGGATATCAGGACGCCCAGCCCGCCGAAGATCACGTTCAGCCAGCCGAGAATTTTCACATGCGATTCCATCGTTATTCCTCTTCCTCCCCGACTAAGCCAATTCTACGTCGCAATGCCCCCTTGGCAAAAAAAGTGCCGAAAAAGCTGGCGAATACCGGGCCGTAAATCAGCCATCGCCAGCCCGTCGAGCCCTGCCAGATGCCGGTGGCGCGGTAATCGCCGAGCACGGCGTACGCCAGCGGCATCAGGGCCACCCAGACGAATCCCGCCGCGGACGGTTCCACGGCCAGCAGCGGAGCCATCCACGCCATATACCAGGGATGAACGTTGGCGCTGATCAGCAGCATCCCCGCGACGAATCCGAGCACAACCCGCTCCAGTGGCGCCCGCCAGAAGCATGCGATCAAGACCAGCAAACCCAGCAACCCAAGCGAAATACGCTTGGCGATATCCCCGTTCTGGCCGCTCAAGTACCAGATGACGCCAAACAAGCTGTCATTGTTCCGCCATCCTCCCAGAAACCCGGCCATATAGGCGGCATTGCGGCTCCAGAGTTCGCGCGAGAGCGTGGCGTAGGGCCAGGCCGCGAGAGCGACGAGCGGGATGCCCGCGACAAGCACTCTCCATCTCACCCCGCGCCAGTGTCGGATGGCGTGAAACGCGAAGATCGGGAGGAGGAGGAACGGCCACCACTTGATCAGCCCGCCCGCCGTCAGCAGCAGTCCGGCCAGCACCCAGCGTTCCCGTCGCGCCGCCAGTAGCGCAGCGACGACGAGAGCCGCAAGCAGCGAATCCATGTGGCCCTCGCCCCAGAACTCGACCCAGGTCAGAGGGCACCAGGCCCAGATAATGACTCGCGGCCACGGCAAGCCGTGGGATCGTAGCAGCGCCAGCAGCGCTCCTAGCACGCACAGATCGCCCGCCAGCGAGGGCAGCTTCATCCACAGCAATTGCCGGGCGGCGCTGCGGGGTGCGGCCCAGGCTGCCAGCCGAAAGGCTTGCCGCTCAACGATTTCCCAGAGTGGACCGTACCCGGCACGTACGTTCCAGCCGGTGACTTTTGGCGAGGTTTCGTCCTTCAGAAATGCCGTCTCAGGGTCCGTGGGGGTGAAGAAATAGGGGTTCATTCCCGACTCCTGCACCCGCCCCTCCCACCGGTAGCGGAATAGATCCTCGGACAGCATTGGCCCTTGCGTCAAGAACAGAAGGCGGGTTGCCACGGCGACTGTGGCGATCCAGACACACCCTGCCGGCCCAATCGTCCTGGACCCTTTTGTGAGAACACTTTTGACGCTTATCAGATAAAATAGGCTTGAACAGAGGAGGACGCCGACTGTCCACCCGGCTTGGGACTTCACGTCGCCGGACCATCTGAGTAGGATGGCGGCAGCCAGCAGGCCAGCTCCCCAGATCCACAGAGAATGGAGAGCCCACTGGATCCGGCACAGCACCATGAGTTTCAGTTTGACCACGCTAGCATTTCTGGCCCCGTCTCAGATAGACAAGTGGAGCCGCGCGCTGTCGGATGACAGTTTTGCGGGCATCCACCAGTTAGCCTGGTTCGACTGGCTGCTCCTCGTCCCTTACTTTACCCTCTTAGGCATTCTGGCGATTTACGGGGCGCACCGCTTTCTCGTCGTGTACGGCTACTTGAGAAGCAGGAAGCGGGTACCAACCTCGCCTTCACAGCACTTTGAGCAACTCCCGCACGTCACTATCCAGTTGCCGCTTTTCAACGAGCGCAACGTGGTGGACCAGTTGATTGAAGCGGTCCTGAAGGTTCGCTACCCGCGTGAACTTCTCGAGATCCAGGTCCTGGACGATTCCACCGACGATACGCACCCCTACACGGAAGCCTTAGTGGCGCGATTGAAGGCGCAAGGACACCCGATCGAGTACGTGCACCGGACCAACCGCGCGGGCTACAAGGCGGGGGCGCTGCTCGAAGGCATGGCCAAGACGAAGGGCGAGTTTTTCGCGATCTTTGACGCCGACTTCATACCGCCGGCGGACTTTCTCGAAAAGACAATTCACTTCTTTGCCGACCCGAAGATCGGCGTCGTCCAGACCCGCTGGACGTATATGAACCGGAGCCAAAGCCTGCTGACGGAAGTCCAGGCATTGATGCTTGACGGCCACTTTGCGCTGGAACACATCTCGCGCTTCGGCCAGGGCCTGTTCTTCAACTTCAACGGAACGGCTGGCATCCTCCGCCGCAAGATGATCGACGATGCCGGCGGGTGGCAGCACGACACGCTCACCGAAGACTCCGATCTGAGCTACAGGGCGCAGTTGAAGGGCTGGCAGTTCATCTACCTGCCTTGGATCGAGTGCCCCAGCGAATTGCCCGTGGACACTTACGGCTTCCAGGTTCAGCAGCAGCGCTGGGCCAAGGGCCTGACACAGTGCGCGATCAAATTGTTGCCGAGGATCTTCCGCGACAAGAACATCTCCTTCCGCGAGAAGGTGGAAGCCTGGTTCCACATGACGCCGAACGTCAGCTACCCGCTGATGGTGATCGTCTCGGCGCTGATGCTGCCGGTGATGATCGTCCGGTTCTACATCGGCTGGCTGGACATGGCGCTGGTGGATGGCCCGCTGATCGTCTGTAGTTTCTGGTCCGTGGTCACCTTCTATCTGCTCGCCGAGCACGAGCTTTATCCCAATAACTGGAAGCGCGCGATTCTGATGCTGCCGTTTCTGTTGGCGATGGGCGTCGCCCTCACCATTTCGAATACAAAGGCCGTTGTGGAAGCGCTCTTGGGCCAGCAGTCCGGGTTTGTGCGTACGCCGAAGTACGCCTCAGGCGCCACTGGTGCGTCCGTGGCCGTCGGCTACCGCCGCAGGAGCGGTTGGCTGCCCTTTGCTGAATTGGGGATGGGCTTCTTCTTCCTGTACATTGTTTATTACTGCATCGACGTAATGAACTTCCTGGCCCTGCCGTTCCTGCTGGTCTTCGTTTGCGGATACTTCTGGGCCGGCTGCAGCACGCTGTGGCAGGAGCATCAAGCGAAGATGCGATTCCAGCGCGAAGCGAGCCGCGTGGAAGTCGAAGCGGTCAGTTAAAGCGTTTCAGCGCCGCGACCGAGAGAGCGCTGTGGCATCAGCCATGTTGAGATGCTGGCTCTCTCCCGATCCAGGCGAACCGCATCAATCCGTCCGAATGGACTGGGGCCCCGCGCGATCCATGCCTGAACAAACCACTCCTGCTTGAGCCCGCACTCCTGTCATTTCGTACGCGGACCCTCCAAAACTGATAAAAAGGATCATTCCGAGGTAAATCCATGAGCAACAACGAACCCCAGGGCACGACCCGGCGTGACGTCTTAAAGGCATCCGCCGCCGCGGCTTTCACGACGATGATTTTTCCGAAAATGATGCGCGGCGCGAATGACAAACTCGCGGTCGGCTTCATCGGCACTGGCACGATGGGCCAGGGCAACGTGCAATACGCGTTGCAGACGGACAAGGTCCAGGCCGTCTCGATCTGCGACGTCTATCAGCCGAACCTGGAGAAGGCCATCGGCGTCGCCAAGAAGTTCGGGCAGACGCCCAAGGGCATCAAGGATTTCCGCGAGGTTCTGGCCGACAAGTCGATCGACGCCGTGTGCATCGCAACGCCCGATCACTGGCACGCCTACATCGAAGTGGAAGCCTGCAAAGCGGGTAAGGACGTCTACGTCGAGAAGCCGGCTTGCGTGTGGGTGGAAGAGGGCCAGAAGATGGTCCAGGCCGCGCGCAAGTACAACCGGGTGGTGCAGGGCGGCACGATGCAGCGCTCGGGCGGCTACTTCAAGAAAGCGGCCGAGCTGATCCAGGCGGGCGAGATCGGCGAGGTGACCTTCTGCCACGAATGGCAGGCGGGGATGAGCAAGAAAGAAGGATGGGGCAAGCGGACGAGCGAGGTCGTGCCTCCAGGACTCGATTGGGAAATGTGGCAGGGGCCGGCCCAGGAGCGGCCTTACAGCTTGAATCGCTTCGGCGTCTCTCCTGATCGTTGGTCCACCTTCCGCTACTTCTGGGATTACGCCGGCGGCTCGATGACCGACTGGGGCGTTCACCTGATCGACCCCGTCCATCAGGCGATGGGCGAGCCGATGCCTAAGTCGATCGTCGCGCTGGGTTCGAAGTTCTACGTGGAAGACGACACCCAAACGCCGGACACGATGCAGGCGACCTTCCAGTACGAAAAGTTCCTGTCCGCTTACGAAAGCCGGACGGTCAATCCGATGCCGATGTTCGGCCAGGAGTATGGGACTTCGTTCCACGGCACCACGGGCACGCTTGTGCTGAACCGCGGCGGCGTCTGGGTCTATCCCAACGGCTCGAAAGAGCCCACCAAGAAGTGGGAGAACGACAAGGCGATGGGCTCGATGAATGTGCCGCACTGGAACAACTTCCTCGACTGCATCAAGTCGCGCGAAAAGCCGATCAGCGACATCGAGAAGTGCGTGCGCTCCAGTGTTACCTGTATTCTGGCCAACCTGTCCTTGCGCTTTGAGTCGCGTCTGGATTGGGACGAGAACGCCTGGACCGTGAAGCAGGAAGACGTGAAACCCCACCTGAAGGCGATCTACCGCGCGCCGTGGAAGCTCGAAGTCTAGACTTCTCTCAAGTAAGTGGGGCGGCTCTCCAGGGCCGCGCGGGGCGTCCAGGCCCCGCAACTGACTGAGCGGGCTCTGGAGAGCCCGCGCGGCCATGGACGGCCGCCCCAATCAAGCCCCTATTTCAAAATCGCGTCAACTGTGGCCTGCGTGATCGGGTGGTATCCGGAACGCGCCTTCGCATAGATGTTCTTCGCGCGCTCCACGCCGCCCGGCGCTTTGACCAGCGCTTCAAACAGCGGCTTCACGAACTTGCGCCGGCCCACCTCGATCAGGAACTCTTCGAGCCTCGGATAAGCCGGTTCATAGCTGGCCTGAATGGCCATCTCCAGCCACTGCGCGGTGATCTCGCTGTTGCCGGAGTGCGTGAAGTCCCACTGCATGTCGATTTCCCGCAGGTGCGCCGCGGTCAGCGGCTGAGACTGGTTTCGCAGCCAGTGCAGCCACTCCTGCGTCTCCCAGGTCCTCTTCGGGACGGTCTCGAAATCGAACGAGATTCGCGGCGCGTCCGCCGGCAATCCGGGCTGATTCAGCCACTCCGAGACGTCGTCCTGCGGGAAGCTCTCGTGCAGCGCCGCGACGAAGTCCGCGGTGATGATGCTCTGAAACGCGAAGCGGTCGAAATAGCGTTTGAGGAAAGCATCGAGCTTGTCCCGGCCGTGCATCTCTTCCAACCCGCGCAGCAGCAACGCCCCCTTCACGTAGGGCACGCCCGTCATGCCGTCGTCGGGGTCGCGGCCCGTCAAGTCAATGACGAGATGCTGGTCGCCGGGCGGCAGCTCCTTCATCTCCTCTTTCAGTTCGTCCACCTCAATGGCGAACTCCATTTCGGACTGGCGCCGCCCGTAGATCTCTTCCTGAATGCGGCGCTCGATGTAGGTGGTGAAGCCTTCGTTCAACCAGAAATCGCGCCAGGTCGCGTTGGTGACCAGGTTGCCCGACCAGGAGTGAGCCAGCTCATGCGCCACCAGGCTGACCAGGCTCTTATCGCCCGCGAGCACTGTGGGCGTGGCGAAGGTGAGACGCGGGTTCTCCATGCCTCCAAAGGGGAACGACGGCGGCAGAACCAGCACGTCGTAGCGGCCCCAGCGATACGGCCCGTAAAGGCGCTCGGCCGCCTCCACCATCTTCTCCATGTCCTCGAATTCGCTGGCTGCTCTGGCGAGTACAGGCGGCTCCGCCCAGATGCCCGTTCGCGGACCGAGCGGGCGGAATTGCAACTCGCCTACCGCGAGCGCGATGAGATACGGCGGCACCGGCCAAGGCATGTGAAACCGCCCTGGAGCCAGTTGCACCGCAGCCATCAGCGACGTGAGCGGTGCCGCGGCCTGAATCCGTGCCGAGAAAGTGACGCGCACAGCGGGCGAATCCTGGATCGGAATCCAACTCCGGGCATGGATGGCCTGCGATTGCGAGAACAGAAAGGGCGACCGCTTGCCCGCGGTCTGCGCGGGCGCGAGCCACTGCAGGCCACTCGCCTGCGGCGTGGTTTCATATTCGATGACCACGCTGCGCGCGCCGGACGGCAGGTCTATTTCCAGCGGCGAGCCGAGAATCGGATCTCGCGGCCCGAGGCGGAAGCCCTCTTTGGAACCGTTGACCTGCAGGATTGTCAGGTCGCGCGTGTCGAGGACCAGCCTGCGTCCGGCGGGTTCCAGCGCGAGCGTCGCCGTGCCCTTCAGCTTCTTCTCTTTGAACGAAACGACCAGATCGAGATGGACGTGGCGTACACGGCTCTCGCCGGGATTGCCGTAGGAGTGGATATCAACGGGAAGTGAACTCACATCTGTTATCGTAAACGCCAACAGCTCATGCTGGTTCCCGAAGCGTTAGTGGGGCGGTCCTCCAGGACCGCGCGGGCTCTCCAGAGCCCGCTCAGAACGAACTTGTGGGGCCTGGAGGCCCCACGCGGCTCTGGAGAGCCGCCCCACTTTTCAGCAGTCGCCGCTACGGCCGCACCATGACGATGTGCATCTTGCGCTCGCCGCCGGGCGTTTGCCCAACGCGGTCCGTAGTCATCACTTTGCCGTCCGGCGAGAATGACGTACGGTCCTTGAAGGCCAGCTCAAAGCCGTTCCCGGTGTAGACACTCTCGCCCACCAGGACATCCTTCTCCCACTGCATCTTGCTTTTCATGTTCATGCCATTGATTTCATTGACGCTTTCCTGCCCGTCGTCACGGAACTTGATTTCGAAATCGCCCTGGTCCGTGCTCTGCTGCATGGAGTAGACGTGGCCTTCTACGGTGATCTTCGATTCGTACTTTGTCGGCATGGGACCGCCGAAATCGCTCTTCGCACTGTCGAGTTTCCAGAAACCAGCCATCGACGGGTGCTCGGGCGGCATGCGCTCCAGCACGAGCTTCATCTTGCCGGGATCGGGACCAGTGATTTGCCGATCGAGGGTCATGAACCGGTAGTCGGCCGAGTAAGTGATGCGATCCTTGAACACGATCGCTCCCTCGCCGAGGCTCAGTTCGCCCACCAGTCCACCGTTTTCGTAGGCGTAGCGGCCTTTCAGCTCTCCGCCGTCCGGCAGCGGGTTGGTGGTCTCTTTGCCGTCGGTGCGAAACACATAGCGTTCCGTCCGTTCGGTGGTCACCTGGTTGACCTCGAACTCGGGGCCGTTCGTCTTGATTTTGATGACAAGATTGCCGTCGTCAGGCCCGTTCTGGGGACCGAAGTCGCTTTTCTCAGGAACGAGTTTCCAAGCGCCGTCGCCGCGGGTGTCGCCGGCGGACGTTGGCTGCGCCGCGAGCATTGCCGCGCAGGCGAGCGCGGAAAAGCAGAGGGTGAATACCGTTTTCATGGGGAAGCCTACGCGAGCAGGATACGCGAGTTCCGGCTCCGATGTTCCCCTATTTCACTTTCGGCCTGCGCTTGCGGCGCCCTGGGAACGCCGATCTCCAGATCGGCTTCTGGCCCACACTTCGACCATCGGCAAATGCTGGTAGGTTCACAGATGCACGGAAAGCGTAGTTGAATTGCTGTTCGCCCGGGCGACCGGAGCCGATCTGGAGATCGGCGTTCCCAGGGCGCTATTTCTCGAGCAGGAAGCTGCCCGCCATCATCGCGTCGATGCCCGAGGAGTAGAAGCTCCGCACCGCGTCGCGCGGCGAGCAGACGAGCGGGTCGCCGAACAGGTTGAATGAGGTGTTGTACAGTACCGGCAGGCCCGTCTTTGCGCCCCACTCGGTGAGCAGGGCGTGGAACAGCGGATTCTCGTCCTTTTCGACGACGTGCACACGCAGCGTATCGGGACCGAGCAGGGCTGTCTCGAAGGTCTTCCGGTATTCCGGCCGCACCTTGCTCACGGTCGCGAGGAAACGCGCGTTGGCCCCGGTTTCGAAGTAGCGCGAAGCGGCTTCGGCCGGCACCGAGGCGGCGAACTTGCGGAACTGTTCGCGGCGCTTGATGTAGATGTTCAGATTCTCGCTCGAATACGGGTTGAGCGGCGAGGCGAGAATCGAGCGGTTGCCCAGCGCGCGCGGGCCGAACTCCATGCGCCCCTGCATCCAGGCGACGATCTTGTCCGAGGCGAGTTGCTCGATGGTAGTGGCGATGACGGCTTCGTTGGTGAGCAGGAACTGGAACCGCAGCTTGCAGTTTTCCAGCACTTCCTTCACGCCGGCCACGCTGTACTCCGGACCGAGCGAGAGCGTGCTGAGCGGAACGCGTTCGGTCCGAGAGAAGAAGCTGTGCCAGGTCCAATACGCCGCGCCCATCGCTGTACCGCTGTTGCCCGCGGCGGGCTGGACGAACACGTTCTTCCACCGCCCGCTCCGCTCGAAGGCGGAAACCAGGATCGCGTTGTAGAACAGGCCGCCGGCCAGGCAGAGATTCTCGCCGCTCCCGGCCATGTCGAGCGCAAGCTGTTCGACGGCGGATTGCAGGCCGGCGGCAATCCGCGCCCGCCACGTGTCGTCGATCTGGGAGTCGTCTTCAAGTCCGATCGCTTCGTAGAAGCGATCGCTGAATCCGCCCCGGCCGAGCCGGTCAGAGTCGAAGAAGGTACGGTCGGTGTGAAAGCCCGCGCCTTCGCGCACGAGCACCTGGCGGAAGACGCCAGCCAGTTCGTCACCGGCAAACGCCGAGAGCCACTGCACTTTGTGCTCTTCACTGCGCGGCCGGTAGCCGAGCAACTCGGTCACCCGGCTGTACAGGTCGCCGATCGAATCCGGGAAGAACGTCTCCTCGTCCAGATCGATCGAGGTGCCATGTGCGTGCCAGCGCGCGCCGCAGCGGAAATCGCCCGAACGATCCAGCGTGAGCACGGTCGCGGCGTCGAACGGCGAGGCGAAATACGCGGATGCAGCGTGGGCGCGATGGTGTTCCACGGCGCTGATCCGGGCGTTGGGAAAGCGCTCGCGCAGCATGAGCTGCATCCGGCTGTCGTGCCGGTCGGAGAAGGGGCGCGCGATGGCGACGGCCTGCACATCCGCGGGCGTGGCCTTCGCGAGAGCGAGGCAGGAGTCAATGGCTTCGGACGGGATTTCCCGCGGCTCGAAACGCCGCGCGACTTTATGTTGCTCTGCCGCGGCGACGATCTCGCCATCGCGTAAAACGGCGCATGCGGGGTTGTTCAACAGCCCGCCGAGTCCGACGATTACCATTTAGAACTCCTACTTCTTTCCCTTGGCTTTGTCGAACTTGGCGAACGAGTCGCGCAGGCTCACGGTCCGGTTGAAGACGAGTTTGTCCGGCGTGGAGTCGCGGTCCACGCAGAAATAACCCAGGCGCTCAAACTGATAAGAAGTGCCGGTTTTCGCGTCCGTAAGACTCGGCTCCAGCTTGGGATGCGCGACCACTTCCAGCGACTTCGGATTCAGGTTCGCGGTCCAGTCCTGCCCCTGGCTCGAATCGTTCGGATCTTCGGTCAGGAACAGGTTTTCATACAGCCGCACTTCGGCCTCGATGGCGTGCTCGGCGGAGACCCAGTGGATGGTTGATTTCACCTTGCGCCCGTCGGGCGTGTTGCCGCCGCGCGTCGCCGGATCGTAAGTGCACCGCACTTCCACGACCTCGCCCTTCTCGTTCTTCACCACGCTCGTGCAGGTGATCAGATAGCCATAGCGCAGCCGCACCTCGCGTCCCGGCGAGAGCCGGTAGAAGTGCTTGGGCGGATTCTCGCGGAAGTCGTCCTGCTCGATGTAGAGGGTCTTGGAGAACGGCACCTGGCGTGTGCCTGCCGAGGCGTCTTCGGGATTGTTGACACAATCCATCAGCTCCACCTGGCCCTCGGGGTAATTGTCGATCACCACTTTCAAAGGATTCAGCACGGCCATCACGCGTAGCGCGCGCTGGTTCAGATCCTCGCGGACGGCGTGCTCCAGCAGGCCGAATTCGACGATCCCGTTGGTCTTCGATACGCCGATGCGCGAACAGAATGTCCGCATCGCGTCCGCCGTATAGCCGCGGCGGCGGATTCCGCTGAGCGTGGGCATGCGCGGATCGTCCCAGCCGGAGACGTGGTTGTCCTGCACCAGCGCCAGCAGCTTGCGCTTGCTCAACAACGTGTAGGTCAGGTTCAGGCGGTCGAACTCCATCTGCTGCGGCGCGAAGATGCCGAGTTCCTGGATGTACCAGTCGTAAAGCGGCCGGTGATCTTCAAATTCCAGCGTGCAGATCGAGTGCGTGATGCCCTCGATCGAATCGCACTGGCCGTGCGTGAAGTCGTACATCGGATAGATGCACCACGTGTTGCCGGTACGATGGTGCTCCGCATGGAGGATGCGGTACATGATCGGGTCGCGGAAGTTCAGATTGGGCGACGCCATGTCGATCTTCGTGCGCAAAGTGCGCGAGCCGTCGGGGAACGCGCCGGCCTTCATGCGCTCAAAGAGATCGAGGTTCTCTTCGATCGAGCGGTTGCGCCAGGGGCTCTCTCTGCCGGGTTCGGTGAGCGTTCCGCGATACTCACGAATCTGCTCGGACGTGAGATCGCAGACGTACGCCTTGCCCTTCTTGATCAGCATCAGCGCATACTCGTAGAGCTGCGGGAAGTAATCGGACGCGTAGAACAACCGGTCTTCCCAATCGCCGCCCAGCCAGCGTACGTCCTCGATGATGGAATCGACGTACTCGGTCTCTTCCTTGCACGGGTTCGTATCGTCGAAGCGCAGATTGAACTTGCCGCAGAACTCCTGGGCGAGCCCGTAGTTCAGGCAGATCGACTTGGCGTGACCGATGTGGAGGTAGCCGTTCGGCTCGGGAGGAAAGCGAGTGTGCACGCGCCCGCCATTCTTGCCGTTCGCGATGTCCTGCAGGATGGTGTCGCGGACGAAGTTGGATGTCCCAGTTGATGTCTCGGCCGGCTTTTCCTGATTCTTATGTGAAGACGGGCTTGAATTTTCAGTCGGATTTATGGACATCTTCTACTCCTGTTTCGCGGTCAGTAACACCCAACAAACTCGCACTTGGTGTGCCGGCACAGGTTTCAAGCTGGAGAATTATTGCTCCCACTGCTTTCCTTTCTGCGTCTGCGCTCATGTCTGGATTTAATGTTGTTGCACCACTGGCAGGCCGGGACCCAGTTCAAGGGGGCATTTTCAAGATTCATGTTCTGAAATCTGGGAACCAAGTGGTCCGAGCAACTCTGTCCGTAGAGAACATCTGCACAGGCGGTAAGATCCTTGTTGCAGTAAACACAACGTCCAGCGTGCCGCAGCCAACCCGCCAAGGCATTGATGTTCCAATGCTGATCCCAATAGCCTCCCTGTTGTTTTAGTTCTTTCGCAAGAGGCAAGAAATCCGCCCCACTGCTCAAGCCAACAGCCTTTGCGAGAACTTTGTCCCAGTGGCGCTTGTCCTCGCTGAATTGCCCCCGTGCGGCTTCTCTTATGGATAAGATGTAACTTTTTTCGTCGTCAACGTACTTAGCCTGTTCATCGGGTGTCATGTGCTCTAATTCCTTCACCCTCTGGGTCACCGAGCGCCCGTTCTAACTGTTGTAGGTCCTAGTGGTGAGTTGCTGAATAGCCTTGCCGATCCGTGCTAAGCATACTTTACGTCCCAGTACCTCGAGCGTCCCGAACAACGGGGGCGACACCATGCGGCCGCACACCGCGACCCGAATCGGTTGAAACATCTGACCGGTCTTGATCCTCAGTGCCGAAGCTTCCGCGCGCAGTACGCTGTCCAGGCCGTCGTGGGTAAACTCGGCCGTCTCCAGAATTCTCCGGGCGCTCTCCAGAGCTTTGAGCGCCATCGCCGCATCGCCCTTCTTCGGGATCAGCTCCGCAGGATCGTAGGGCGGCAACTCTTCGGCAAAGAAGAAGTCGGCGACGCTCAGGACGTCGTTCAACGTCTTGATGCGTTCCTGAATCAGCGGCGTAATCTTCAGCAAGTGCGCCTGGTCGATCTGAATGCCCGCCGCGGCAACCACCGGCGCCAGGCGCGCGGTCAATTCCTCGGGCGTGAGCGCGTAAATGTGCTGCGAATTGAGCCACAGCGCTTTGGGATCGATCGGGTCTTCCTCGCTGAAGTTGACCACGGCATTCGACCGGTTGACGCCTTCAAACGAGAACACGTCGACAATCTCCCGGATCGACATCTTCTCGCGGTCGTCCTTGGGATTCCAGCCCAGCAGGCACAGGAAGTTCACATAAGCCTGCGACAGGAAGCCGGCGTCGCGGTAGGTGGTCACGGAGACCACCGGACCGTGCTTGCGCTTGGATAGCTTTGCGCCGTCGGGCGCGATCAGCAGCGGCAGGTGGGCGAACTCCGGCGGCTTGATCCCGAGGCCCTCGAAGATCAGCACGTGCTTGAAGGTGTTCGGCAGGTGATCCTGTCCGCGAATGATGTGCGAGATGGTCAGGTCGGCGTCGTCGTAGCAGGAAGCCAGGTGATAGGTGGCCAGGCCGTTCGAGCGCAGCAGGGCGAAGTCCTCGATGTCGGCGCAAGACTTCGACTGGTCGCCATAGACGAGATCGTGGAAGCGGATCTCGCGATCCGTGTCGCGGGGCACGCGGAAGCGCAGAACAAATGGCTCGCTGGCCGCCGCGCGCCGGTCGCTTTCCTCGCGACTCACCTCGCGCGCGCCGGGGTTGAACAGCCAGCCCTGGGTGCCGCCCTTGTCGTCACCCGCCTGAATTGCCGGCGTGAAATCGCGGTAGGCCATGCCCTTTTCAAAGATGGACCAGGCCGCCTCGGTGTAGAGCGCCGTCCGGTCGCTTTGCCTGTAGAACTCGTCCCAGGTCAACTCCAGCCAGTTCAGGCCGTCGTAGATGCTGTCGAGCGAGGTCTGCGAATTGCGTTCGACGTCGGTGTCGTCAATGCGCAGAATCATCGTCCCCTGGTTCCGCCGGGCGAATAGCCAGTTGAAGATGAAGGTCCGGGCGCTGCCGATGTGCAGGTACCCGGTGGGGGAAGGAGCGAATCGAACTCGAATCATTAAACCTTTAGTATATTGAAGATCCGCGCCAACTCACCCACGGAAAGCTGCTCGGCGCGCCCGGAAGCCTCGGGCAAAGCGTCGATTTTGGCCCTCTCAAAGACATCTGCGAGGTTGTTTCTTAACGTCTTACGCTTCTGCCGGAAGCAGACCGAAGCGAACTGCAGAAAGCCGTCCAAATCGTCGCAGACCGGCTCGGCGAGCGGCTCCAGCAGGACCACGGCGCTCTCCACTTTGGGCGGCGGGCGGAACGACCCGCGCTTCACGCTGAACAGGACCTTCGCCGTGCAACGGGCCTGTGTGGAGACGCTGAGATAGCCGTAGTCGCGGCTGCCCGGCGCTGCCGCCAGCCGGTCGGCGACCTCTTTCTGAACCAGGAACACGGCGCGCAGCAGTAACGGGCCGAGGCTCAACGCGCGGTCCACGATGGGCGAGGTGATGTAGTACGGGATGTTGCCCACGACGACCGCCGGTCCCCAGCGGGACAGATCAGCCTGCAGCACGTCGCTCTCGACCAGTTCAAACTTGGGCTCACCCGCATAGCGCTCCCGCAGCGCGCCGGCCAGTGCCGGGTCGAGTTCCACCGCAACCAGCCGGTCGCAGTGCGGCAGCAGGTGCGCCGTCAACCCGCCCGGTCCCGGCCCGATCTCGATAACCGTAGCCGAGTGTTCGCCGCAACCGGCAAGCGCGATGCGCTCCAGAATGGAGTTGTCGAAGAGGAAATGCTGCCCTAAGCGCTGTCCCACTCCCTCGATTGTCGCGCTTCGAACGGAGCCACGCCCTGAAACGGAGCCACGACCGCAAGGGAGTGGTCCTTTGGGCCTTCCTCCCGCCACACGGTCCCCCTCAGAATCGCGTTTCCATGGAGTACAAGGCAGTGCGGATACCGTTTCCAAGGGACCACTCTCCGGCGTTCGTTCAATCAAAAAAACATCCCTTTCTGTCAAGAATCTGGGCATGCGACTACAAATCATCCATTTTGGAAACTGAGCGGCTGTGGCGCGCCATGGTGGCTAATAATCTGAAACAATTTCCAATATGGCCGTGAACTACCCAAGCGTGTGGATAAGTGAGCTCATGTTTTCGGATGGCTCTCGCGTTCCCTGCTCGCCGAATGACGTTCTGATAATTGTGGGACCGAATAATTCAGGTAAGAGTGCTTGCCTCCGAGGCATTCGGGACAAGGTTCAGGACGTTGCCAAGTCCAATCCAGTAATTGCCCAGATCGGATTGGGCCGTTCCGGGAGCGCGGACGACCTCTTTGCCTGGCTCGGGGATTGGACTTTCACTGATTCCGAAAGACAACCAGGGAATGTGTTTTTTCAGGCTCTGGGCATAGGCGTATTCCATTCTCAGGCCGAGCACGATTGGACATACAGACAAGACGCCCTGGGGGCACTCTCTCGCTGGTTCTGCAATCTATTGACAACTGAGGAACGGCTGCAACTGGCCAATCCCGCGCCCGCAATACCGATCACTCATGCGGCCCCAAGCCATCCAATCCATTATCTTTATCGAAATGATCAGTTAGAATCAAAACT
>Ga0302278_10002723_pt1 | contig 20048 bp, 17 predicted proteins | sample III_Bog_N3_2_FD_194543 | JGI IMG/M metagenome (GOLD analysis project Ga0302278, IMG submission 194543) | Peat permafrost microbial communities from Stordalen Mire near Abisko, Sweden - III_Bog_N3_2 | ecosystem: Environmental > Terrestrial > Soil > Wetlands > Peat | place: Sweden: Abisko...
TTCTCGGATTTCCATCTGCTTGAACGGCATCCCCTTCCCACCTCCGACATCGCGGAAGTGTAAAGCATCTCCAGAGACAATGTGTAAAGGATGTCATGGAACTGAACAGCGAGGGACATGGGGCACCCGACCGTCGAAAAAGAAACCATCCGAGAGGTGGCCGAAGTAAAGGAAACTACTCAGAATCACGGATGAATAATTGATTCTTGATCCACTCTGCTTGAAATTCTGGGTCAGTAACCTCGGGAATCATGACTATTGCCGCCGCGATTCTGCGGCTCCAAGCTAATACTTCAAATCCGCGAATAATACCAGTAGATTCCTCTATGCGAAGCAGAACACCCGCTGTTTGGCCTTCCATATAGACGCACGGCGACGAAGGCTCCGAAAGTGAAACCCACATCGAGTCCGTGAACTCGTCATATTGGAAGATCATTTAGAGTCTCCATCGTCAACTAATCTCGGGTTTGACCAGAAAATTTCCCCAATGTGTTTACTCATGGGTCCATTCTGAAAATACCCGCTTAACACTTTCCCCTTCTTGCCTCCCTGATCGTAATCTCCAGGCACAATGACTCCCTCATAGAGAACGGGCATTAAGAAGCTCTGTTGCTCATCCTCAAAGTACTTTTCAAAGACGCATGCTTCGTTCCCGATAATAGGGTCCAAGCTCCTGCGAGCATAGTCGGGGTCCATGATGGTTTGATAAAAGTGTTCTTGGGTAGTAGGAATGCTGTCGAAGACATGTTTAGAGGCGTGCATCTCCCACGTTTTGACATAGAACGAGGCACTATTCTCCAATACATCCTTGCGGACCCATAGGATGTCTTTATTGCTTGCCACTGGCCATCTTCTTTTTTACTTCTGCAAATTGAACAGCCTGCTTCTGAAGCATATCTTGTAGGACCTGAATCATCCCAACAGCCGCCATTATCGGAAGCGTTACGAGTGCCGCTATTTCTTGCCTCTGAACCGGCCCGTTCGTTCCAGGCACCTGACCAACTTCCAAGAAATGAATAGTGAAGTCGGTCATTGTTGCGGATACGCCAAAGTGGTTTGAATAGACAGGCGAGAGATTCCGGGGGTTTGTGGTGGGGATATCTTCCAGCGTCCTCGGAATCAATTTGCGCGGTGTCGGAGATGGTTTTGCCATGGTACAAAAATGCTACTATAGCAAATTGAGTTTGGGAAGACATTTTGATTAAATTGGCCTTCGCCATTCCTTCCCCATTATACGTCGTCCATATTGATAGCAATTTGGTAGCCACTTTTCTCGTTGCGTAAAGTACATACTTTCATTTTGAAGGAAGAGTTCTGAACATCATTGTGTAACGAAGTAGGGAAATAATCTGCGAGCATCTGCGGTGCGGTGAGAGTCTCGCTTGTCGCTCGCATTGAGTTCGTGGTCTCCCAGGTCCCCAAAAACGAGGGACCTTGAGCACCCAAAGTTTTGGCACAATTCGGCAAGTGGACAAAATGCCGCTAAATGTGTGGCATAATGTCCTTATGGGTCAAAGTGCTGATCTTCCTGTCGTTTCCCCGCCTCCATTCACCTTCGATTGGAGGGAGATTGAGCGCGGACTGCCGCTTTCGACGCTGGAGGAGTTTTCCGCCTACTCCGGCATTGCCGTCAAGGATTTGCTGGAGGTGGTGATTCCGGCGCGGACGCTGAAGCATCGGCGGCAGAAGCAGGAGCCGTTCAGCCTGGACGAGTCCGACCGGCTGGGGCGGGTGGCGCGGATGTACGAACTGGCGGTGAAGGTCTACGGGGATCGCGAGGACGGCCGGAGGTGGCTGTGTGGCCGCAAGCATCGCTTTGATGACAGGACCGCACTGGAAATGTTGAGGAGCGAGGCGGGCGAAAAAGCGGTCAAGGACTTTCTGATCCAGATTGATGAGGGGATGTTCGTATAAATGAGCACTAGTGTGTTGAGTCAGAAGTTCATTGAAGAACAACCGCAGATCCTTCGACTCACCACCCCCAGGCTGAAGAGTACGCCTGGGGCCCCGTTCGCTCAGGATGACAAGCAATTATTGTGCTGCGTATTTCTGACTCAGGACAGCCGCGAGCTTGACCCTTCATGACGAATCTCTGGCGCATCAGCAATTACCTGGATTTGAGCGGTGAAGGTGCGCTCGGCACTTCTGGCAGATGGCATACCGAAGGGCGGCTGGTTGTCTATTTGGCGGATAGTCCGGCTGGCGCGCTGCTGGAGCGCATTGTTCACTTGATGGACAGAAATCAGGACGGGATTCTTCCGCAGTTCTACCAATTGCTCAAGGTCGCTGTTCCGGATGAGCATGGCCTCAAACAGTTGAATACGATTGCTCCAGTCGATTGGAAGGAGCGCCCCGAATTTACGCGCAACCTCGGCGATGCCTGGCTGGCGTCGATGGAGACGCCGCTGGCGCGAGTGCCTTCCGTGATTGCGCCGCAGACTTGGAACTACATCTTGAACCCCGAGCATCCCGATGCGAAGCAGGTGGTGGTGGCCGAGGTAATCAAAGAACGCTTCGACAATCGCTTGTTCCGATTTGGGGCACGCTGAACATGAGCGCGGGCTGGGAAGCCCGCGCTACAGCCGGTCACCCACCCCACGGACGAAGACCTGTCCGTGGGGACCCCGGCCAGGAGGCCGGCGCTACACATAGGAGGCCGGCGCTACACACAGGAGGCCGGCGCTACACATAGGAGGTCGGCGCTACAAGAATGATTTGGCGCGTGGTGAACGGGGCGGGTTTGCTTTTGGGTTCCGGTTGTGCAAACAAATGACGCAAACCGCTCATTCGTGATAATCTCACTGTAGACACTGAAGAGTGGACTGAGAAGACAAGAGGAGTAACATACGCCGTGCTGGCGACCGCTAAGAAAACAACCCTGATTGAAAGCTTCCGCACCCACGATACGGATACCGGCTCGCCCGAGGTCCAGATCGCGATACTGAGTGCGCGCATCAGCGAACTGACCGAACACTTCAAGACGCACGCTAAGGACCACGCTTCCCGGCGCGGCCTTTTGCAATTGGTCAGCAAACGCCGCCGCCTTTTGGACTACCTGAAGACGCACGATACCGATCGCTACCGCGAAGTCATCGGCAAGCTCGGTATCCGCAAGTAGCCAGAGAGCCGGCCCAGAAAGCCAACATTGACCCGGAAGCGCCCAGACCGAAGATTGGTCACGGCCCCCGTTCTACACAGGACCTGGGGCCATGGTGTACCTGGCGAAGACGACCCGCAGCCAGGGACGACGCACAGCCATGGGCTGAGCGCGTCCCTGTTTCACGCCAGCGCACCCTCTGGCGCATTCCCCACCCAAGTTTCCCAAGCGAAAACAATGAAAAGAGGACTCTATGTCTAAGCATGAAGTAGCAGTTGAGCTTGCCGGTGGCAAGCGGCTGGTTTTTGAGACGGGGCGCATGGCCAAGCAGGCCTCCGGCGCCGCACTGGTGACGACGGGCGAAACCGTTGTTCTGGCCACCGCCGTGGCCTCTCCCGACCCCAGGGAAGGCATCGACTTTTTCCCCCTTACAGTGGATTACCGCGAATACACTTACGCCGGCGGACGCATTCCCGGCGGCTTCATCAAGCGCGAAGGCCGGCCCAGCGAAAAAGAAGTGCTGACCTGCCGCCAGATTGACCGTCCCATCCGTCCGCTCTTCCCCGCCGGCTTCCGCAACGAGACTCAGGTAATCGCGCTGGTCTTCAGTGCCGACAAGGAGAACGACCCCGACGTAGTGGGCATCAATGCTGCCGCCTGCGCGCTGGCGCTCAGTGACATTCCCTTCAGCGCCACGGTTGGCGCGGTGCGCGTGGGCCGCGTGGAAGGCGAGTTCGTCATCAACCCCACTTATGCCGAGCGCGCCGCCACCACGGTCAACATTATGGTAGTCGGCCACAAGGACGGCATCGTGATGATCGAGTCGGGCGCCAAGGAAGAGTCTGAAGAGACGATTCTCGCGGCCATCGAGTTTGGCCACACGGAAATCAAGAAGATCGTTGCCGCCATCGATGAGTTGGTTAAGCTGGCCGGCAAGCCCAAGCGGGCCTTTGTTGCGCCGGAGTTCGATCAGGCTTATTTTGACGCGCTGAGCGCGAAGGTCAACGACCGTCTGAAGGATGCGCTGGACACCAAGATTCACGAAAAGCTGGAGAGCCAGAATCTGGTGAAGGCGATCAAGGACGAGCTGGCTGCTGAACTGCCCGCCGATGATCCGGCTGCCAAGAAGAAGCTGGCGCACTACTACGAAAAACTGAGGGAGAAAATCTTCCGAGAACAAGTGACAAAGGAGCGCATTCGGCCCGATCGTCGCGCCTTCGACGAGATTCGGCAGATCACCATCGAGACCAGCGTGCTGCCCCGTGTACACGGTTCTGCGCTGTTTACGCGCGGCGAAACGCAGGCTCTGGTTACGGCTACGCTGGGCACTACCGACGACGGACAGCGGCTGGAGAGCTATGAGGGCGAGAAGAAGAAGCCCTTCATGCTGCACTACAACTTTCCGCCCTTCTGCGTTGGCGAAACGGGCCGCATGGGCGGCACGGGCCGGCGCGAGATTGGCCACGGAGCGCTGGCGGAACGCGCCATCACCGCGGTTCTGCCTACGCCGGAAGAGTCGCCTTACACCATTCGCATTGTGAGCGACATTCTGGAGTCCAATGGATCTTCGTCGATGGCCACTGTCTGCGGCGCAAGTCTGGCACTGTTTGATTCCGGCATCGCGCTCAAGGGAGCGGTTGCTGGAGTGGCGATGGGCCTGGTCAAAGAGGGCGACGACTACGCCATCCTGACCGACATTGCCGGCGCGGAAGATCACTATGGCGACATGGACTTCAAGGTGGCCGGCACGCGCAAGGGCATCACCGCATTGCAGATGGACATCAAGATCGGCGGCCTGACTCATGCGATTCTCTCGCAGGCGATGGAGCAGGCGCGCAAGGGCCGGCTCTTCCTGCTGGACAAGATGGACGCGGTGCTGGACGGACCGCGCACCGAGCGCTCGGCTTATGCTCCGCGCATTGAAACCGTCATGATTCCCACCGACAAGATTCGCGATCTGATCGGGAAGGGCGGCGCAACCATTCGCGGCATCATCGAGCAGACCGGCGCAAAGATCGATGTGGACGACACCGGCCGGGTCAATGTTGCCTCCTGCGACGCCGATGGCCTGAAGAGGGCGCTGGAAATGATTGGCAACCTCACCGCCGTGCCCGAGGTGGGCAAGGTTTACCAGGGCAAGGTGGTTCGCCTGGCGGAGTTCGGCGCGTTTGTCGAGCTGTTCCCCGGCACCGATGGCTTGCTGCACATCTCCGAGATCGCGGAACATCGCGTGAAGGAAGTGAAGGACGAGCTGAGCGAGGGCGACCAGGTGATGGTCAAGGTTCTGGCCATCGAGGGCAATCGCATCAAGCTCAGCCGCAAGGCGCTCATCAAGGAACTGAAGGCCAAGCTGGGCACGCCGGCTCAGGCTCCGGCTGAAGTGGAAGAGGTGGAGCTTTCCGCTTCCGAATCTCCAGCTTCTCCAGCCGCTGCTGCCGCGCCCGTGACGCCCAGGCCGAGCAAGCCGCTCAATGAGTTCGACGAGCGTCAGCCCAAGTCAAACCAGAGCACCATCCTGATCGAAGGCGGAGACGACTTTGACGAGGAGGGTGGCGAGGAGTTCGACGAAGAGAACGAGCCGAACTTCAATCGCGTCGATGGCGCTCCGGATCCAGTAGCCGGACAGCCGGCAGGCGCGGGCAGGCCGAAGCCAACCGATAACAAGAATCGTCGCCGTCGCCGCCGTCCCGGTGGTGGTGGTGGACGCGGATAGTTTGACAGTTGACAGTTGTCAGTTGTCAGCTCGAAAACGTAACAGATAGGCCCGGAGCGTATCCGGGCCTTTTCTTGTGCGCTTTACGATATTTTTCATTGTTACCGGAGTGTGGAGAATCAGGCGATTAATTGGCGGCTGTCTGTTTGTCTTTGGGAGCAAAGATGTTGCCCATGCGATGAATCTGCGCACCAACGCCAGCCAGCTTCTCTTCGATGCGCTCATAGCCGCGATCCATGTGATAGACGCGGTCCAGGATGGATTCGCCGTCGGCGACCAGCGCGGCCAGCACCAACGAGGCGGAAGCGCGCAGGTCCGAGCACATGACGGCGGCGGCAGAGAGCTGGGCCGGCCCGCGCACTGTGGCCGTGCGGCCTTCCACTTTAATATTCGCGCCCATCCGAGCCAGTTCCTGCACATGCATGAAGCGATTCTCGAAGATGTTTTCCTCGACCGCGCTGACGCCCTCGGCCTGAGTGGCTAGCGCCATGAATTGCGCCTGCATGTCGGTGGGGAAGCCGGGGTACTCTTCGGTGGAGATGTCGGCGGCGCGCAGCTTGTCGCCGGAGCGCACACGCACTGTCGCCGGGTCGAGAATATTCACGCGAGCGCCGGCTTCTTGCAGCTTGTTGATGACGGCGCTCAAGTGTGCGGGATTGCAATCAGATACCGTCAAGTCTCCGCCGGTGATGGCGCCGGCTACGAGAAAGGTTCCGGCCTCGATGCGGTCGGGGTTGATGCGATAGTGCGCGCCATGCAGCCGGCTGACGCCTTGCACGCGAATGGTGGATGTGCCCGCGCCTTCGATCTTCGCGCCCATGGCGGTCAGCAGTCTCCATCAGGGTTTCGCCTTTGGCCAGCACGGCGGCCATCAATAAATCTTCGGTCCCGGTTACGGTAATTTTGTCGAAGAGCAGGTGAGCGCCATGCAGTCGCTCTGCCTTCGCATCCAGGTAGCCGTGCTCCTGAGTGATGGAGACGCCCATCTTCTCCAGGCCTTTAATGTGCAGATCGATGGGACGGCCGCCGATGGCGCATCCGCCGGGCATGGCCACGCGGGCCATTCCAGCGCGGGCAATGAGCGGACCGAGCACCAGGGAACTGGCGCGCATGGTCTTCACGATTTCGTACTTGGCGACGGGGTCGGAGAGTGTGCGGCAACAGATGGTGGTCGTGTTCGGGGCATCGGATGGCCGGACTTCTGCGCCCATCGACACCAGCAGCCGCCGCTGGGTTGCAATGTCCCACACCTGGGGAATGTTTTCGAGAGTGACCTCATCCTCGGTAAGAATCGCCGCGGCCATGCAGGGCAGCGCTGAGTTTTTGGCTCCCGAGACGTGAATCGTGCCCACCAGCGGATTGCCGCCGCGAATGACAAATTTATCCATGAATGCCGAGATGCCTCTGGTTTTCTAGTGTAAATTGCGGCGCTGGATGGGCAGGGAAGGGGAAGTGTCAGGTTGAAAAATCAATCCTTCAGGGGCTAAAGCCCAGCTGCATTATGGGTGCTTTGCGGCACGACTGAAGTCGTGCCCTGACGCTTCTTGCTACTCCGTTTGCATTTTTCGCAAGCTATGAAGTCGTGCCCTGATACAGTGCATGACTGAGCAGAATTCTTTATAGCTCCAGCACATTGTCCTCGATGGCGAGGCGGACATTGCCGTCGGATTTTGCCAGGCGGCGAACGGCTTCCGGCTTGTCAACTTTGGCCTTGAGCATGACCAGGGCCACGGGGACGCTGCGTCCGGCGCACTTGATGGTTTCGACGGCGGTAGCGCGGTCAATCTGACATGCGCGCATCAGCAGGCGGATGCCGCGCTCCACCAGCTTGGAGTTCTGCATGTGGACGTTGACCATCAGGTTTTCGTAGACGTAACCGAGCCGGGTCATGGCTCCGGTGGTGATCATGTTGAGAATCATCTTTTGGGCGCTGCCGGCCTTCATGCGCGTGGCGCCGCAGACGACCTCGGGGCCTACGTCGGCAACGACGACGATTTCAGCGGCGGCGGCCAGCGGAGTTCCCTGGTTGCAGGTGACGGCGGCGGTGTGGGCTCCGCGGGCGCGGGCATAGGCTACGGCGGCTACCACATAGGGAGTGCGGCCGGAAGCGGAGACGCCAACGACAACATCCTTGCGGGTGGGGCGACGGCGGGCGATATCCCGCTGGCCCAGCTCTTCAGAATCTTCGTTGACCTCGACGGCCGAGGCCAGCGCCTTGGGTCCGCCGGCCATGATGTACTGCACCTGACCGGGGGCCGTAGAGTAGGTGGGCGGACATTCGGCGGCGTCCAGAGCCGCAATCCGTCCGCTGGAGCCGGCGCCGATGTAAATCAGCCGGCCACCCTCGCGCAGGCTGCGGGCCACTTGGTCGATAACCAGCGCTGTCTCCGGAATCGCTTTCTTGACCGCAGCCGCTACCTTGGCATCTTCGTGATTAATGATGCGGGCGATTTCCAGGGCGGATTTGGTGTCAAAGCCCTGAGAAGCCTCGTTCTGGCACTCGGTGGTCAGTTCCTGAAGCTGGGAGGCCGGTTCTTTCTGCCTGTCTACTTTATGGGCGGCGTCCGGTTCCTGCGTCGTCGAGCTGATTAGCATCGCGTCTGTCCCCAGTTTCTTATTGTATCTGGAAAGCGGTCAACTACGGGTAAAAATCGCCCATTTTTCAGGCCTTTTTCCGGTTACTCCAGGTCTGAAGGGACTTCAAAGGTGACCAGCTCGGCACGGAAGCCGCGAGTGCGAATGGCCCCATACATGATGCCGGCAACCATCCAGACGGCACCCAGCACCAGCGCCTTGCTGCTGAGATTGGCCCAGATGAAGGCGCAGATGAAAAAGCCCAGTGCAGGCGCCAGGAAACCGCTGAAACTGCGGCCGTTCGGTTGCCGCCAATGGTGTGCGAAAGCCGCTGCATTCACGCCCATGAAGGCGATAAATGCTCCGAAGTTGAGGCATTGAGCGCCGATCTCGTAAGCGCCTCCACCCAAGCGGCTGGCAAAAAACTCCAGCAGAGCGGCACCGGCGAGGGCAAAGGCGCCAACGGCCACAATATTGTTGCGGGGAACGCGGCGTTTGGGTTCGATGACGCCAAAAAATGCTTTGGGAAGGGCATTGCCCCGCCCCATGCCGTAGAGCAGGCGACCGGCGGCGAGCTGAGAACCCATTCCGGAACCCATGTTGGCGATCAGCAGGGTAAAGTTGACGATCTGGAAGAGCACCATGCCACCGGCCTGACCGCTGACCAGGGCAAAGGCTGACTCGACATTGTCGCTGGGGAAGGGCTTCGATCCCCAGATGAGTTGCGCTGCGTAGACCTCCAGGCCGGAGAGCAGGCCGGTGATGAGGCAGACCAGGACCGTGGCCAGCATGATGTTGCGGCGTGGGTTGCGGACCTCTTCAGAAAAGGTGGAGATGGCGTCGAAGCCGATGTAGGTGAGCACGGCGACCGAGGTGCCGGCAAAGATGCTGGAGGGATGGAAGCTGGCCGGATCGTAGAAGGGATGAGAAAAGAATCCGGGATCGTGATGCACGCCCCACACCACGCGAATGACGCAGCCCAAAAACAGCAGCACAACGACAACCATGCCGGCACACAGGGCCTCATTCATTTGCGCGGAGGTCTTGATGCCGCGCAGGTTCATCCAGGTGAAGAAGGCCGCGAAGAAAATGATCCAGACAAAAAAGGAGAGGCCGGGAAGGATGTTCATAGCGGCCTTGGCGCAGAAGGCTATGCAAATGAGCGGATTGATCAGGTAATCCATCACCATGCCCCAGCCGACCACGTAGCCGAGGGCGGAGTGCATCTCCTGGCCGACGTAGGTGTAAGCCGACCCGGCGCTGGGATAGACGCGCGCCATGCGGCCATAGCTGATGGCCGTAAAAAGCATGGCGATCATGGCGAGCAGAATGGTGGTGACCACGTGACCGTGGGCCTTGTTGCTGATGACGCCGTAGATGCCCATGGGCGCGGTCGGCTGGATGATGACCATGCCGATGATGATGAGGTTCCACAGGCCGAGCGTGCGATGGAGGCCGATGGTTTTTGATGGGGTGTTTCCCGCGCTGGCTGCCATGCGTGTCCTTATTGTGCCACGACGGCAACTGTGGGGGTGATGGTTTCCGGGGCGATGTTCCAGCCTGCGATCTGAATGACAAAATCAGCGGGTGCAGTGTCGGGCAGCAGTGTGGTCAAAGTGCGCGACTCACCGGGGACAAGCTCGATCCAGTTGTCGGACCAGAAGACGGGGGCGATGAGTCCGCCGGAGGATGTGCGAAGGGCGGCGCTGATCTGGAAGGCCAGTTCCACCGAGGAGTTGGAGAGATGCAGGCGCAGTTCGCGGCCGCGCGGGGTGCTCTCGATCTCCGCGCGCGCAGTTACTTTGGACTGCGGCAGGCTGGTCAGCGCGGTCAGGTCTTCGTGGCGCATGGCAGGCGTGTGCGTGTAATCGGTCTTTGTCCAGTCGAAGGTGGTGAGCGTGGTGGGCACCCAGTAGAAGTTGCGACTCACAACGGTTCCGGCGGAGTCGGCGAGGGTCAAGTCGACGAAAAGGATGCGATCGGAGCCTTGATAGAGCTTCTCCGGAATCGAGAAGATGCGCTGCGCGCTGTCGGCAGCTGCATCGACAATGGCCTCGGCGCTGTAGATTTCTTTTCCCGTCAGGTTGTAAACGCGGACGCCGGCATGGAGTTTTGTGGCGGACGCGTAGGTGCTGTTGACCACCACAATGGAGAGATCGTCGTAAGAGTACTGAATATGCAGCGGCTCGCAGGCCTTTTTCACGGCGAAGAAACCAGCGCCCGAATCGAGGTAGTAGTCGTAGAGGTGCCAGGTCATGGAAGGCCAGGCGTTGTTGAGCATCCACTGAATGACGCCGGTGGAGGCATACTTGTTTTTGCTGTAGGCCTCGAACATCGCGCGCTCGGAGTCGTACTCCATTGCCTGCGCAAGGCGCTCATACTCGGCGGCAGAGTGCGGCTTGGCGTAGGTGGCTTCCATGGCGTCGTTGAAGACCTGGAGCGTGGAGAATTTTCCACTGCCGTAGTGGTAACTCCAGGACTCGGAGGTTGGCCATGCCTCAGGGTCGGGCAAGAACTTTTGCCGGCTAGCTAACGATGGAATGGCCGGTCCGGGGCTGGTCTCGGTGTTGAATCCGTAAGCACCGCCGTGTTGCCGGTCAAGATACCAGTAGCTGGGCGCGACGTAATCGTACGGCCCGGTCATCTTCACGCCGCTTGCGCCGGTCACCGTGGTGGATGCGGCGGAGGCGGAAGAGAGCACGGGGTTGGGCCAGTGAGTCTCGGACTCGACCTTCAGGTAGGCGTTCTCCACGTCGGGTGGTGGCGGACCGTCGCTGCCATTGAGCCACACCAGCAGGCTGGGATGGGATCGCAGGCGCAGCATCTGCGCGCGCAAAGAGGCGGTGGCGATGGCGAGGTCTTGAGAGGTCCAGTCTTTCCAGTGCTCCCAATGATCGCAACAACACCAGCCCAGCATCACCAAGATCCCCTGCTGATCGGCCAGATGAAAGAACTCATCGGTTTCGAGCTTGCCCTCAAGGCGAATGGTGTTCAGGTTTAGATCGCGCACCAGGCGGAACTGATCGCGCAGGCGCTTGTCGTCGGAGCGTAGCAGCATATCCTGCGACCAGCCCGCGCCGCGAATCAGGATGGACTTGCCGTTGACGCGGAAGAGGCGGCTGCCCGTGGCAGTCAGTTCCGAGGTGATCTCGCGAAATCCGAAGTCCACGCTCTGCTCATCCGTGGTTTGGCCTTTCACGCTAAAGCTCACGGTGAGGCGCTCCAGATGCGGCTCGCCCATTTGCCGGGGCCACCATGGTTTGGGATTATGGATTTGCAATTGCGGAAATTGCTCGGGAGTGAAGACGATTTCGCGGTCTTCATGCGGCGACAACTCGACTGGCTGCTCGAAGCGAACACCGGCGGCGGCACCGGAAACCAGGCCCTTCACCGCATGATCGGTGGAGTTGTGCAGCTCGGCGTAGATGGTCAGGTCGGCCGCGTCGAGCGTTTGATTGAGAAAATGAGTGACGGCCAGCGGCGAGCGCAGAGTTACGGGGCCGGTCGATAACAGATCGACCTCGCCCGTGAGGCCCATGTCCTTGTCCGGCGGCGCGGGATTCCAATCGACCCAGTTAATGCCCAGATCCTTTTCCGTGGGTGCGAAGGTCTCCACAGCCAGCACATTCGTCTTGCCGGGTTTCAGAACCCCGGTTACATCCAAGTCATAAGTGCGATAGGCGCCGGCAATCTGTGTAGAATCCGCGATTTTGTGGCCGTTCATCCAGATTTCTGCGCGATAGTTAATGCCGGCGAAGTGCAGCCAGGATCGCGCATCTTTTTGCGAGGCGGCCGGCGCCTTGAATTCTGTGCGATACCACCAACCGCAGCGGTAGGGGCTCTCTTGCGCCATGGGAAGATTGGCAAAGATGCGGCCGATGGGATAATCCGTGCCGGGGATCTGGCGCAAGTTCAAGCCGAAGTAGGGATCAGGTAAGACGCCCGCAGCGACCTGCGCGGCCAGCACAGTGCTGGGAACGGTAGTTTGCAGCCAATCCTTCGCGGCAAATCCCTCCACGGAGATTGATTCACCCGCGGTCTGGAGCTTGCAGGCTGACTGCATACGCCACCCTTCGTGGAGCGGCGTTATGGTTCCGGCTGTGAGAGCCGCCGGAAGGGCGAGCAATGCCAGAAAAAGCGGCGCAAGTCTTCTTTGCATGAGACGCAAAACTCCTTCTATCGCAAAAGAGAAATTCTCTCACAAAGGGCCGCTTTAATTCCCGCAAATGACCATTGGAAGTTCATTCGGAGCTATTCACTGCAAAGTTGCTTGCGGTTCAAATGACTCTGTGGTAAAAATGAACTATTCCAGTTTGCCCCCAAAGGCAAGCCTGGATTTCATGCAGAGTGGCTGAGGGACGAGCCCTGTGACGCCACGACAACCTGCCTGGGCAAACCAGGAGTATGGTGTCAACTCTCGCCCGTATTGGGGAACATGAGATTCGGGGGTCGCTTCAGCACTCTTAGTTGAGGCGTCTCGCACGGTACTTCGAGTCACTTCACGTTCGCTCTTTTTGAGCCGGTCACGCGCTCGTATTTCTGCAGCCTCTCGCTGTTAGCGAGGGATGATGACGATTGCTTACGAATTGCGCTGTCGGGAATGTGGCAAATCTTACGGGATTCAGCCGCTTTCCATTTGTGAAGAGTGTTTTTCTCCGCTCGAAGTGGTCTATGACCTGGAGTATGCCCGCACCCGTTTTACCCGCGAGGCCATCAGCCAAGGACCGTTGAATATGTGGCGCTATCGTGCGCTGCTGCCGGTATCCGACAGCTACCAGCCGCAGACTCCGGCGGGGTTTACGCCGTTGATGAAGGCTCCCCGGTTGGGTGCGCATATCGGCGCAAACAATCTCTTCATCAAGAACGATGCCGTTTGCCTGCCCACGCTCAGCTTCAAGGATCGTGTGGTGGCCGTGGCGCTGGCCAATGCCCAGGCCTTTGGCTTCGACACAGTGGGCTGCTCGTCCACCGGCAACCTGGCCAACGCCGTGGCCGCACAGGCAGCGCGGATGGGACTGAAAACCTTCATCCTGGTTCCAGACGATCTGGAGCCGGCCAAGATTCTCAACACACAGGTTTATGGGGCCACGCTGGTTCGCGTCAAGGGCAACTACGACCACGTCAACCGCCTTTCGTCGCAGATTGCCGACCGCTACAACTGGGGTTTTGTGAACGTGAATCTGCGACCCTTCTACGCCGAGGGCTCCAAGACAGTGGGCTTTGAAATTGCCGAGCAACTGGGCTGGCGGCTGCCCGACAACATTGTTTGCCCCATGGCCGGCGGATCGCTGATTACGAAAATTCACAAGGCTTTCGACGAATTGATTGCGCTTGGTCTGGTTGAGGACAAGCCGGTTCGCTTCTTCGGCGCGCAGGCTACGGGCTGCTCGCCCATTGCCAGGGCGGTCAAGAATGGGACCGACGAAATTGAGCCGCAGCGGCCCAACACCATCGCGCGGTCGCTGGCCATCGGCAATCCGGCAGACGGCATGTATGCCGCGCGCATGATCCGCGCCACGGGCGGCTGGGCAGAGGATGTGTCGGACGTGGAGATTGTTTCAGCCATGCAGGAACTGGCGGAGACCGAGGGCGTTTTTGCCGAGACGGCTGGCGGCGTTACCACGGCGGTGACCGCGCGTCTCTATGCTCATAGGCGTATAAAGCCCGGTGAGCTGACTGTCACCTGCATTACCGGCAACGGGCTGAAGACTACCGATTGCCTGAACGGAGCGTACGAGCAGAGCCAGGCCATCCGTCCCCGGCTCAGCGACTTTGAAGCTTTTGTAGAAGAACACAACGAATACAGCCCAGCACTGAGTCAGGACTTGGTCCTGGCGGGAGAAACCAATGGCCGTTAGAGTTTTGTTGCCCAATGCCTTTCAGAAGCACACCAACAATACGCGCGAGATTGCCAGCGAGGCGGCCAATCTGCCGGAGCTGATCACCGAGATCGAGGACCGTTTTCCGGCACTGCGTTTACACTTGCGAGGAGAGGATGGGCAGATCAGGCGCTTTATCAATTTTTATGTCAACGAGGAAGATATTCGCTTCCTGGGAAATGAGAAATACAACTTTCAGGAGGGCGATGAGGTGCTGGTGATTCCGTCCATCGCCGGCGGATGATGGTTGACATTGTGAGGGCGGGGTATCGCACGGTATGCTTCGATATGGGAGCTGCGTTCGCTGACTCCCAAAGATTCGTTGGAAAGCTGCTAACCTAATGATTTTTCGTGCGATACGGCGCGCTGTTGCGCTTTTGTTTGCTTTATTCCTCAGCATTATCCGTTACTGGCTACTACGTTTACGCGGCCCAATCACCCTGGAACGCCGCGCAATTTGGGGCCAGCAAACCGCCCGCTTAATACTGGCCTGCGTTGGCATTCGCTGCCGCGTGGAGGGTACACCGCCCACGCATGGTCTGGTGGTCGCTAACCACCTTAGTATCATCGATGTACTCATCCTTTCGGCGGACATGCCCTGCTTCTTTGTGGCCAAAATAGAGGTTGGCGGGTTGTCATTCTTCGGCAAGGCGGCGCGCTCCAGCGGAACCATCTTCCTGGATCGCTCCAGCCTGGAGAGCGCCATGAGCGTAGCCGACCAGATGGTCGAGAGGTTCAAGTCGCAGATTCCAGTGCTGTTATTCCCAGAGGGGACCAGCACCGACGGACTGCAACTGCTGCCCTTCCATCCCCGCTTGATTGACCCGGCCACCTCGACCGGAACGCAGATTACTACGGCCACTGTCCGCTACGTTCTGGAAGACGGCACTCCGGAGAAGGAATTGTGCTGGTATGGGGATGAGCCGTTTGGGACGCATCTGCTTAAGGTGATTGGAGTTGCGGGGTTCACTGCCATTGTGCGCTTTGGCGAGCCGCGCATCTACCCCGACCGCCGTGCCGCCGCCGATGGGACGCGCGCCGAGATTGCGGCCGTGCGAAAGCAGATGAGGTAAGACAGGGAACAGGGAATAGGGAATAGGGAACAGAGAGCAAAGATCAGGCGCGAAAACGCGAAACAAAAACCTCTACTCCGAAGTAGAGGTTTTTTGCGCAAAATTGGGTTATTTGGGAAGCGGGGAATAGGGATTAGGGAGTAGCCACCCCAGCGACGAAGACCTGTCGCCGGGGACCCCGGCAGGGATTAGGGGTTAGAATCCGCGGGAATGTTCCACGTGGAACATATTCATTCTGTTGAGTTTATCTCTATGTTGACTACATAATTAACAGCAAGGTTTTGAAAATAAATTTGGGGTCAGGGGTCAGGGGTCAGGGGCAGTGCACGGCTGGATCGCCCCCAAAAAAGTTGGCCCACCGCGAGCGCGATGGGCCAATGGGAGGAGAAGATTTTACTGCTGGGTGTTCCCCGGTTGTGTGGCCTCGGCGGTCACTTCCTGCTCCGCCTGGTCAGCCTGTTGGGATTGCTGCTGAATCTCAGTAGCTGCATTCGGATCAGGCGGAGGGGCGATGGCGGCGTAGGGGGCCGGCGCCTGCGTGGTCGGAACAGTAGACGGCATCTTCGGCAACCCGCCTTTGCCCTGTTTGGCTTGCAACTCCTGAAGTCCCTGATCGATAGACTCCCGCATATGATTCTGCATCTCCTGCAAGTCGGCAAGCGGAATCGATACCGTATCTTGTTTCTGGCACTCCTGCCCGCCCTTGCTGGCCAACACAACCAGATTGACGGCTTGCGCGTCGGCGGGAGGCGCTGATTGCAACGCCAGCACATCGCCATCGCTCAGCGAGCACTCGGTTTGCGAGGTATCCACCACGTCCAACGCCGTTCCCACCACAAATACATGCGTCTTGCCTTTGGCGGCATCGCTCATCAGGCGATCAATGCCGCTGGAGCCGGGGTCCACATCCTGCTGGTGCGATGCCTGAGTCGCCTCGTTGTTTTCCAGCGCCAGTTCTTGCCTCACCTCGTCTGCGATCATCTGCTTGACATCGGGCGTTAGCAAAGGAGGGCCAGCCACGGCGGGAGCCTCACCATCGTTTTCGCCAGCCTCCATGTGGGCCGCATAGTCGGCTTGCAAGTCCGATGAGATCATGTAGTCGGTCAACCAATACGAAGCTGACGGGTAGGAATCATACGGAGAAAAGTAGTAGCCGTATTGCCCATACCAGGGACTACCGGCAAAGCCCCACCCAAACATGATCGGTGAAGCCCAGGGGTTATACGCCCAGCCATAAAAGTAAGGCGAATAAAAGACGCCGGGGCTGTAGATGCTCAGATAGGCGCCGTGGTAGGGATAGCCCATGTAGCTGCGACTGTAGACGCGGCCGTGGGATACATAGGTGCGCTGTGCGTATTCATGGCCGCGGTAGCTATAAGGGTGCTGCACGTATCCCGCGCGGCCCTTCTGGTAGACGGTGCGGTTGTGGCTGCGATCTTCGACCGAAACCCGTCGGCCGCCATTCAGGCCGTGGTTCACGGTCATGCCGCGCTTGGCGTCATGAATTTCGCTGGGCTTGCCGTTGGCGCGCGTACGGACGGTGCTGCCGCTGGCAGCATGGCGCTCGGTGGTTCCTCTGGCGACGGTCGGCCTGGGGGTGGCGGGACGCGCGATCTGCGTGGAGGGGCGAGCCCCGGTGCCGCCGGCGTTTCCGCCAGGTCTGTAGGTCGTGGATGGCTGGCCGCCTGGTCTGTTGACCGACGGCTGTCCTGGCCTGTTCATGGAGGGTTGTGAAGGCCGGGAAGCGGGCGCGGAGGGCCGATAAGCCGGCTGCGAGGGCCGGGAGGCCGGCGCGGAAGGCCTGGAAGCCGGCTGTGAAGGCCGTGCGGCCGGCGCAGACTGCCTGGGCGGCGGCGGCGGTGAGGACGGTTTTGTTCCGGCATTGGCCAGAGTGGCCGTGCCCAGAAGTCCGGCAAGGATCACTCCAACTGAGCCAATTCTTGAGGCTTTGCTATGAATGCTTAACATCATCGGATTCCCTTTCCTATCTCATGTTACTGATTCTGCGCTTGACCTTGGCTATGCGAAGCCTAGTCAATGCTGCTCACTTTTCCGTTGACGAAGGTAACCTTCATCTTGGAGTCGGTGTAGATGTACAGCGTCTTCGCTCCAACGACCGATTTTTTCTGCGGCTGTCCGAAATCGGTGATCACCTGAGTTCTGCTTTCACCGACGGTTACGACAGGCGCGGGAGGGGGAGGCGGCGGCGCAAGATTGTCATATTGAGTTGGCGGCGGAGGGGGAGGGGCCACGACTTCCGGCTCAGGCGCGGGTTCCGGCTGCACCACGGTCAGTACCTCGGCAATCGTGGCCAGCATGGCATCCGTGGTTGGCACCTGTTTTTTATTGGGAAAAGGAAACTTCAGGTCTCCGCGATGGCGGACTCCGCTGTCGTCGGGGTCGGTATAGAGCTTGAATTGAACTCCGTCTTTCTGCACCGTAATCGACAGAATCCAGCACTTGTCACCTGCGGCCAAAATGCGCGGCGGAGGACCGGTGGCTATGGCCGATTGGCCTGAATCGTCCATCGTCGCTGCCTGCAACATCAAGGTTCCTAACGAACCCCATGCTCTCTTCGCTCCTCCTCCGCCGATTTTGCCATCCTTGTATATGTTGGACTCCGTCAGGACGGTGTTCAGGGCAGACAGCCGCATCCCATCCTTGTGCAATTCGACCACATCGCCGGCAGCGGCAATGTCTGCCATGTTGGCTGTCGTGGTGGTGATCTTGAACGCGGCGTTCAGCTTCTGTTGCAGGTCAGCCGGGTTCCCGGCCTGGCCATACGCCCACGGAAGCGCGCTGGCCAACAGAGCAGAAAAAAACAGACAAATAGCTCGTTTCATAGAAGTCCTTTCTTGGTGTCAAAATTGGTGCGATGGAATCTCGGTTGTGTGATGCAGAAAAATACGGTTGCCGCCATAGATAGGGTCAAATTTCGCATTGCAACGTGCATGGTTCTCTCCTATTTCCGGCTTTTCGCAGTGCTTCCACTGTGAACCAGGACATAAGTACACGCAGCCCGGCACAGTCATGGCTTGGCTGTCGAATGGATAGTTGGGGCGAATGAAATGCGGAAGCAAAAGAAGACATACGCCAAAGAATCCACAGCAGTTTCCAAACCGAGGCAAGCCCGGTTGTGCAGAGGCCCAATTAGAACTCCGGAGAACTTCAAAATAAAATGTGCGATTATATTCGTTTGTCCCAGAGAGCTTTGTCAAGCAGCATTTCTATTGATTCCGCGAGTCGCTTGAGGAGTGATTTCTAAAAACGGGTGGGTATCGGCCTTTTCCCAGGGTTTTACCCTGGGCTATTTTCGCATCGCCCCTCCGGGGCTGGAGATTTTGTTGCGGATGCATTCCCAGGACTGCGCTTTGCTTGTCCTGGGCTAATTACCATTGCCCCTTCGGGGCAGAATTATGTAGCTGCGCTACTCGTTATCGGCGAGGAGGAGGCGTAGGTCGCGGAGGTTGTGGCCGGTGGGTCCGGTGACTACGGCGTCGCCCAAAGCGGTGAACATGGGGCAGGCGTCGAAGTTGGCGAGGGAAGATTTGAGATGGAATCCGAAGGTGTGGGCGCGGGTGACGGTGGTGGGGTCGGCTACGGCTCCAGCCGCGTGGGAGTTGCCGTCGATGCCGTCTGAGCCGGCGCTGAAGACGGTAAGGCGCTGGCCGGCGTACTGCTCGAGGTCGAGGGCGCAGGCCATGACGAATTGCTGGTTGCGTCCTCCTGCGCCGGGAGTATGGTCCATGGTGACCGTGACCTCGCCGACGGAGATGAGGCAGAGGCGGGGATGGGTGGCGCGCAGGGCGTGGAAGCGCTGGAGGAGATAGCGGGCGGCGTCGGCGTAGTCCCAGTCGTCGCAACTGTTGTCGACGACGACGTGAAAGCCGGATTGTTGGGCGAGTGTGCGGGCGTTTTCGGCGAGGTCGTGGCTGGAGAGAAGCAGTTCGAAGACGGAATCGCGAAAGGCGGGGTCTTCGCTGCTCATGACGGCGGCGGCGGTGACGCTGCGGGCGGGCGCGGCCTCGGGTTTGGAGAACGCGGGGAAGAAGGGCGGGAACCAACCCTTGTTGCCGGGCGACTCGGGCAGGTCTTCACGCTCAAAGAAGGCGCGGATGGAGGGCGGGAGCTTGGAATTCAGGTCGTACTTATTCAGCAGGTGGCGCACTTCGGAGACGGTGGAGTGGTCGGGCGAGGTGGGTCCCGAGGAGAGCGCGTCGAGAGAGCGCAAGGGCACGTCGGGGAGAAGCAGGCTGACCTTGGCGGCATCGCGCGCGGCGATGGCCAGACGGCCGCCCTTGACCGCGGAGAAGTGCTTGCGGAGGGTGTTGACCTCGCTGATGGGAGCGCCGGAGGCGAGCAGCAATTGATGGAAGGCGATGGTGTCGTCGAGGGAGATGTGCGGGTCGAGCGGCAGGTCGAAGATGGCCGAGCCTCCGCCGGAGATGAGAAAGAAGACGAGGGTGTCTTTGCGGGCGCGTTTGAGCATGGCCAGAGCGGCGCGGGCGGCGGCGAAGGACTCCTCGTTGGGCGTGGGGTGGCCGCCCTCGAAGTAGCGGAAGCGCCAGGAGCGGTGCGCGGGGAGTTGGTTGGAGCAGCAGATGCCGCGCAGGCCGCTGCGGCGGGTCATGCGGGCCATCAGCACATCGAGCATGGGGGCAGCAGCTTTGCCGAGGGCAATGACAAAGATTTTTTTGTAGCAATTGAGATCG